>JGI24023J19991_10000009_pt1 | contig 119421 bp, 113 predicted proteins | sample Cruoilmetagenom1_FD_19991 | JGI IMG/M metagenome (IMG submission 19991)
AAGAGATTTGTACGCCAGGATTGGGCCGGCTACCTTGGTCAGTGTCGCGGCACAGTTTCGAGTGAAGCAGGAAGCTGGTACCTCGATCGCGACGACGCTCTGATGCGCCGTGTTTTCGAGCATGTGGGCGCGAACAGATCCACTTTCATGGTTGATGATGATACGCCTTTCCGTCATTTGTTCAGACGATTGCCGTCACCGGTAAAATCAGCGTTCGGCTGGATCCTGAAGCACGGCCCGGTTAAATATGCGGCTTTTGAAGATTCGAAACTCGACTTTGACGAATTGAACGAGATGTTCTTCAAGGTCGCTCGCCGATGCCCGGTCTATTCCAAGGCGATCAGCTCACGTCACTTCGATGCAATCGGCACGAAGACATGCCAGATCATGCTGGAGGGCCGCTACAATGACATTCTTGTGCCCAACGAGCATTATCTGGAAGTCACACAGGATCATTCCAACATCAGCGATGTGATCGAACGGTTCAAGGACCAAGCTTTACGCAAGCAGATCACAGACGCGGCTCATGAGTATGTGATGGGCGCACATACCTATGCACACCGCGCAGTAACCCTTCGCGATGTGCTGGAGAAAATCTAGGTGCGGCAAGCAAGTGCCACTCAGAAAGGCGTCGATGCTCATCCTTCGGTGGCGTGTGGCTACCATAGGCCGACCGCTCGTGCCCGAAATGCTGGACCATACGCTCGTCGATATTCTTGCTTTTCTTCGAAACCATGTCGCAACTATCCGGACGGGTTGATCCGGCGGGCATAGCTATCGATGAATACCACCATCATGACAGCGAGCGCGTAGCCCGACAGCAGCCAAGTCTGCCATAAGCCCCAGCCGAATGCAGCAACGATACATGCGGAAACGAATGTGGCGTAGGCGTATGGCCTGACGGATAGCAAAAGCCGTCTTATACCCTGCAACAAGCCGATACCGATTGCGAGAACGAATAGTGCGCCAACGGCACCGAGCTCGAACCAGACCTGCAGGAAATTGTTGTGGGAATGAAGCCCGAGCCGTCGCGGGACAATATGTCCGGGAAGCCGCTCCTGGGTTTTCTTGATCTCTTTGCCAAGGACGCGGGTTGAGCGAATCCCAATGCCGAAGAGCGGGGAATTGATCGCTTTTTCGCCCGTGAATCCCCAAATAATCATCCGATCGCGGAAGCTTGGCGCGATCCATTCAGACTCATACAAGCCTGCCTGGTAAGGAGCGACGGCAAGCGGAAGCGCGAGTCCGACCGCAACGCACCATGCGCTCAGCAAAGTCCAGTGCATGAGACCCGACCAGGCGCGGGCAACGAAGAATGTGGCCGCGCTCAAGACAAGCGCTGCCTGTGATGTTTGACTTTCTCCAACAAAGATCGTGTATGCGGCGGCCAGTGCGATGAAACAGGCGAAAGCAGCCCCGAGCTTTGGCCGGACATAGTTTATGGCGAGATACAGGATCGGCCAGAGAAGAAGCATACGGAACGAGTGAATCCGGTTCAAAGCGGCAGATGCAATCTCTATGACAGCATTGTCATGCGGTTTCCGGAACTCGGATTGTGGAAGCTCAACCAAGCGACCGTTCTCCATGACTAGGACGCTGATGGTTTTGTCTCCAGGACGGATAAGCGGAAACGCCGAGTAGAGCGATCGGCCAATAATGTGCTCTGTCGAAAACTCGATGCAGGTAATTGCTGAGCCTATAACGGCGCCGATCAGGGCAAAGAGTGCAGCACTCTCTAATGCTTCTCGAGACTGCAATGTAAACGCACGCGAGACAATCAGGGTCAGAATGATCATCAACAGAACGAAAACTGCTTTTCCGAGGGCGACAGAAGGAACCTGCGACCACAGGGAGTTTAGGAAGAGGTATCCGGCAAATCCGAACAGTGCCGCGAGGAGCCAGCGTTCTTCATGCCCCTTCAGCGAGCTGCGCAGGTCTCTCTCCACGAATAGAAAGAAGAACAGTGAAAGGGCGCCTAGAAGAAATGGAAAACCGACGTTTTGGCGCGGCATCTGTGGCACCAGGAACAGGATGAACATCGCCGCGGACTGAAGTGCCAGGTGCCAGGTTTTCGCACCGCGATACGGTGCTGCAGTTTTCGATGTGCTCATGGCTGGCTGCGGTTGAGTATGCTGTGTTTGGTGCGACGGGAAAGGACGCCATGCGTTCCTTACACATGGCAATTGACTGGAACTCATAGTCTCTTGGCGCTTGCGCTGCAATGAAACTCACGTATGAACGTCTGTATAGTGAAAAATGGTCGCGGAACATGTGTGGAATAGCCGGATTTTTCGATGCGCGCGGCCGTTCACCCAACACTGGGGAACGGGTTGCCCGGTCGATGACCGATACGCTCATTCACCGCGGACCCGACGATGGTGGTGTGTGGTTTGACGGTAGTTCGGGGATTGCGCTCGGAAATCGCAGACTCGCTATCATCGATTTATCGAAGGCAGGTCATCAGCCTTTTGTGTCTTCGTGTGGTCAGTTCGTATTGGCCTACAATGGTGAAGTTTACAACGCCGTAGAACTCAGAGCCGATCTTGAAGCGTCCGGCCGAAAATTTCGCGGGCATTCCGATACCGAAGCAATTGTTGAGGCCTGCGCAGTGTGGGGGGTCGAAGGGACACTCGATCGGCTAATCGGTATGTTCGCTTTCGCATTGTGGGATAAGCGCGAAAAACGCCTTACGCTCGCCCGCGACCGGATCGGGATCAAGCCGCTTTACTGGTCTTTTTCTGATGGTCTTCTGCTGTTCGGCTCTGAGCTGAAGGCTCTGAAAGCCCATCCTGATTTCAAATCCGAAATCGACCGAAACGCTGTTGCTTCGTATCTGCGCCACACGTTTGTTCCAGCGCCTCACACGATCTATCGCGGCGTCAGCAAACTTGAACCTGGGAAGCTTCTCATTTTGGAGCGAGGCGGTGAGCCTAAGGTTGAATCCTATTGGTCGCTTGACGACAGGGTGCAGGCCGGGATGTCAAAGGCCTTCTCGGGAAACGAGGCGGAGGCATGTGATGCGCTCGACACCTTGCTGAGGGATGCAGTCTCAAGGCGTATGATATCGGACGTGCCGCTCGGTGCGTTTCTGTCCGGCGGAATTGACTCGTCAACTGTGGTAGCCCTCATGCAGGCGCAGTCGAGCCAGCCGGTCCGTACTTATTCCATTGGCTTTACCCAGGAAGGCTTTAACGAAGCCCATGACGCGGCAGCGATAGCCAGTCATCTGGGGACTGAACACACCGAACTTTATGCCACACCGGAAGAGGCACGTGAGGTTATTCCATCGCTCCCGGAATATTACGATGAGCCTTTTGCGGATTCTTCGCAAATACCGACATTCCTGGTATCCCGGCTAACGAAACAGCACGTCACGGTCGCTCTGTCCGGCGATGGCGGCGATGAACTGTTCGGTGGCTACACGCGTTATTTTACCGCCGACAAATTCGACTGGCCGCTGTTCGAAAGCCCTTGTGTGGCACGCTGCTCGGCGGCGGGCGCAATCCGCACCCTGTCACCGGGCGCCTGGAACAGAATTGCCAAACTGGTGCCCGGCAAGTTTCGCCCGGTACAGTTTGGCCAGAAACTACATAAGCTTGCCGATTGCATTGGCGGAGGACGTGACAAGTTTTACCGTCGGCTTATTAGCCATTGGAATTCGCCAGAACAGCTTGTCTCTGGCGCGAGCGAGTATAAGACGGTGGTCTGGGATGCAGATGTGAATGAGCGCATTCCTGACTTTGTCTCTCGGATGCAGTATTTCGATACAGCGACCTACCTGCCGGATGACATTCTCACCAAAGTAGATAGGGCCAGCATGGCAGTGTCGTTGGAAGTGCGGGTGCCGATTCTTGACCATCGCGTGGTTGAATTTGCCTGGACCTTGCCGCGCGCGATGAAGGTCAAGGACGGAAAGGGAAAACGTATCCTGAGGCAGGTGTTGCAGCGCTATGTTCCTCCAAGCCTGATCAAGAGGCAGAAAATGGGATTTGCAGTGCCCATTGATGAATGGTTGCGCGGACCTCTGAAGGAGTGGGCGTCCGATTTGCTTTCACCAGATGCGCTCAAGAAGAATGGCCTTATTGATCCTGAACTGGTGCAGCAGGTTTGGGACGAGCATCTCAGTGGCGCGAAGTCGTGGCCCCTGCCGATATGGAGCGTGTTAATGCTGCAATCCTGGTGCGATGCACAAAAAATCAAAGCTTGAAGCAAAGATCAGATCTGCGCGCCCATGAAAATTTGCCAACTCTGCAATCTCGATTTTACGCTCTACCACTTTCTCCTGCCATTGATGCGTGGCATGCGGGACGCGGGCCACGAAGTGGTGGGGGTGTGCTCTGAAGGGCCGTTTGCCGATAAAGTCAGGAGTGAAGGATTCCGGGTCGAGACTATTACCATTGAACGCAGTTTCAATGTCTTCAGGCATCTGCGTGCCGCGCGTGAGCTCACGCGCATGTTTCGCCGCGAGCAGTTCGACATCGTGCATGTGCACAATCCCGTTGCGGCGCTTGTCGGGCGTCTGGCGGCGTGGCGAGCTGGTGTTTCATGCATCGCCTACACTGCGCACGGATTCTATTTCCATGAACAGATGCCTCTGCCCAAGCGAGCGGTTTTTATCACACTTGAGTGGCTAGCCGGGCGCGTCACCGACGTGCTTTTCACCCAATCCGCGGAGGATGCGGAAACGGCGAAGGCGCTCAAGCTCATTTCCGGCAGCCATATTGAAGCCATCGGCAATGGTGTGGATACAACTCGGTTCAATGACGGGGAAACACGCGCTGACCGCAGGCGCATACGAAAAGCCGTTGGAACGGCAGAAAACAGAATTACCGTTTTGAGTGTTGGGCGTCTTGTGGCGGAGAAAGGGTTTCCGGAGTTGATTGAGGCCATGCGTCAGGTGGACGCCGACCTTTGGGTGGTCGGTGAGCGGCTCGAAAGCGATCACGCCAAGGATATCGATGGTGCTCTGGATTTGGCGCGGAACGACCCGGCTCTCAAGGGCAGCGTCCATTTTCTCGGTTATCGAGAAGATATCCCCGACCTGATGCGTGCTGCAGATATTTTTGTTCTGGCGTCCCACCGGGAGGGACTGCCGCGTTCGATCATCGAAGCGATGATGTCCGGTCGACCGGTTGTGGCCACCAATATCCGCGGTAGCCGCGAGGAAGTCGTCGACGGCGAAACGGGGTTCCTCGTTGGCGTAAACGAGCCTGATGAGTTGGCATCGGTACTGTCGGAACTCGCTGAGGATGCAGGACAGCGCAAAAAGATGGGCGCTGCGGGTAGGGCACGGGCGCTTGAGCTTTATGATGAAAGAAAAGTGGTCGCCCGGCAGATCGAGGCCCTCGGACTGTAGGAAGGAAACTGCCCAAGCTTCTGGACAACGAGGGGCGTTTTTTAGCTGACTTCCGGAGTGTCAGGGGAATGCCGAGAGTAATCGGTTTTCAAATTCAAAAGATAGTTCTGAAGATCAGGGATAGGTCCAACGCCAGGCTCTGTTCAGTGATGTAGTCAGCATCACGTTCGGCAAGGCGCTTTGGTTCGGACATGTCGATGTCTTCCACTTGCGCAAGCCCGGTTATGCCGGGACGAAGCGAAAAGACACGTCGTGCGCGACGCTCTGAAATGAGCTCTTTTTGTACCGGAAGGCAGGGGCGCGGACCGACCAGGCTCATATCACCCCGAAGCACATTCCAGAGCTGCGGCAGCTCATCGAGCTTACATTTGCGCAGCACGGAGCCTATCGGCGTTACCGCGCTGGCGCCCACCTCATGCGTCGCGCGCTGCGCTGTTCCGGGATACATGGTGCGGAACTTGTAGCATGTAAAAAGCTGTTCATCCTTTCCCACACGTTCTTGGCGAAAGATCGCTAGGCCTCGAGAGGAAACGCTTACGGCAAGTGCAAGAAGGACAATGATCGGCGACAACACGATAAGGCCTAGCAAAGCGGACGTGAAATCGAGGATTCGTTTTGTTGGAGACATTTTCAGTGTGGTCCGGGCGATGCCAAACTCCTGTGGCAATTCATTCATATATCTGAGATTACGTGGCGTTCAATCCGGCTGTTCAATGGAGCTTAATACATTCCGGTCTTTTGGAACGTGGGAATTGAACTGCTGCCTGTTGTTGATGCTAGGCTCGTAGCTCTGGGAGGACGATGACGCATGAAACTCAAGAATTTGATCGGGCCCGCCTCGAATGGCACAAAAACATATGCTGGTATTTGGACGGTATTGACAATGTTACCCCTGCTTGCTGCCGGTATTGGTGCAGGCCTTGCGGAACCGAAACACGCGAATGAGAGCTGGAATGCGAACACCAGGATTGCGCAGGGGCAGGGCTATGGCGAGTTCCAGATTTGCCGCGACATATTTAATCGTCCCGGCGAGTTTGTCCCAAAACATCCGAAAGCTGACCAATATGGCTGCGTTCATCCGCGCTATCTTGGAGGTGGCAGGCGGCAAGCCGATCCACATAGATTCCAGTTGCGACGTTCTAAGGATGCCTCGGTCCGCCGGTGGGCCTCCCAATGGGTGCCTGTAAACAACAGCACAAGCCACATTGTCAGGTTTCTTCACGACTTCAAACGGCCCCCAAGTGCAGTGATGATCTGGTTCAGTCCGAATAGGGATAGGAAGAGGATGTATCCAGTTCTCTGGTCACAAAAAGCGAATGCCAACAACAACCCGATAAGCGTGGACCTGGGACAAAACGGCATCAGGCTGCACATTCGTGCAAAAAGGCCGCTTCATCGCAGGTGGAATGCGCGAACTGGCAAATGGCAGCAGCACGATCGCGGGTTTTGGAAAGTGATTATCTTGGAATAGGCCTGTGGGGACGTTCTGCTAGGTATCCAAGGCCGGGTAGGGCTGGAGCGTCTCATTCTGCCTTGGCGGATGCGGTCGTTTGATTCTCGCCGCCGCGACAAGGTCTGGCAGACGCAAGGCACAAAATATAGTCGGATCGCGGAAGCTTCTGGCAATTGACACTGGCGCCCTGGGCATTGTGCCACATGGTGTATTCCTGACCGTGCTTCATGGCCTTTTGTGCCCACATGCGAACCGCATTCAGGTTTGCAACCGCATTTATCCGGTGTGGACGACCTTTGACGCTGACTGTTTTATGGCAGGTCGGATGCGTCTTTGGGTCACCGTTCGCGGGTGCCTTCAAGCCAGGTTTTTCGCCAGCTGTCCCGGAGGTTGGCCCGATAGCGCACATCAAAACGACAACGGTGGAAAAAACTCGTGAACGCGACATCGTAACCCCTATGGGTGCCATCTCGTCATTGACTGCTCCGGGACAGATTAGGGGGCTGAAGTTTAGAGATGTTTAAAGCCGCGAGTGCACACAGTCGCCGCGCAATAAGCAGCACCTACGACAGCGTTTTCTAAAAGATGGCCAAGCCTCAATGGCAGAGGGTGTCTGGTTTTTCGAGCTGGCGGAAAAAGGACAGCGTGGCCAACGCGCGCGGGTCGGGCCCGGCATAAGAAGCGCCCTGCTGATGATCGTTTGTATCCTGCAGCAACCATTTTGGAACAGGCCGGGCGTGCTGCCACATACGTGCGTAGGATTTCAGACCTAGTAGGCAGGTCTTGGGTGCATTGGCCTCAAAGATGTCGAAAGCATCACGCCGCCCAGGTTCCCGGCGCATCGCGTCGCCGAGCCAGCACATATGCTCGCCCATAATCACCTGCTCATGTGCTTCAAGAATAGCCGGAGAGTTGGCCCAGCGCACCAGATCGACATGCTGTTGGTTGGGGGCGAGCATTGAGATTGCGTGCCACGCGGAACGGAGCGCTTTTTCCGGATCGACGTCAGAAAATACGACCCGGACAGAGACATGCTGATTTTGAAGATCTGTGGCGGCAGACTGCATTGCCAGCATGATCGGCGAGACTGGCGAGCGCGCTATGATCGAAATGGACCGTGCGGCCGGAGTAGCCGGTTGGTTCTTCTCGAGCCATTCGATGTAACGCTGAAAGTATGTGTTCTGTTTGCTTTGGAAATGAGCGTTAGCTCGAACTTGACCCTGCAGGTCCCGACTGTTGAATCGCATCTAAATGCTTCTCCGGTTTGCCCCCTTAAGACCGGTCCTCTTACTCAATACAAACGAACCGGTTCTAAGCATTGGTAACCGGAGAGGGTTAAAGAAGCCTTGCAATGTGTGTGAATTTGGGCAGAAGCCGAGGCATTCTTTGAATTCTTGTCGATGGATTATGCGGATTGCGGCGACGATTTACCCTTCACCTGCGTGCGATGCATCAGCCGTCGTGTGTCTGCGTCGAACGGGTCCCGTCGGTGCAGGGTGGAACGATTGTCCCACATCAAAAGATCGCCGACACACCACTCATGGGCATAGCAATAGTCATCTCTTGTGGCGTGCGCCCACAATTCATCGAGCAATGCCTCCGACTGTTCAAGGCTCAGACCATCGACATAGGCATTACGCCTCCGACCGAGATAGAGGACTGGTTTACCCGAGGAAGGATGCGCACAGATGGCCGGGTGCAGCGTCCCATCACAGGTGCGGGGATCGTCATTGGCCTGCAAGCCCTGGCGCACATAGCCGCCTGAATTGTAGGTGCCGTCGTGTTTGATCCGACGGCCTTCTACTTTCTTGCGCAACTCATGAGGCATGTCCTCAAGCGCGGCAAACATTCCTGAAATCCATGTGTTCCCCCCCGATGGCGGTACTTCGATGGCGTAGAGCAAGGACGCGTCGGGCGGGTTTTCGAGATAGGACATATCGGAATGCCATGTCGCCTCGCCTGCCCCAAGGCTGCCAATAGGTTTGCCGTCTGTGTCCCTGATGTTCGACACCACATAGAGCTCGGGCAGGCCGGGCACAGCAGTCTTGCCCGCCTCATTAACCGGGGCTTCATCGAGATCGCCAAGATCGCGGCTGAAGCGGATCAGGTCTTCGTTGCTCAGCTTCTGGTCGCGAAAGAGGAGGGCGGCGTGCTTGTTGAATGCGTCAATAATAAAATCTAGTTCGCTGTTCGTCACACTCGCGAGATCGATGCCAATCACCTCCACACCCACCCGTGGTGTCAGCGGGCGCAGGTTTGGATTTTGTTGTAAATTTTCTGTCCAAGTCTGAGTCCCCTGCTCCATTTCAGCTCTCCCGAATCCTCTCTCGATCGCCAATTTCTGCTATGCACAGAAGGCGCATGACTGTGTGGCGGTCCAGGCCGAGCGTCTGTCATCCAGATGACGTTAGGCGGGATTCCAACCGCCGGGGTCTTGATAGAGCTTCACAAGCCCTTCCAGATTGGACACCGACAGCCTGCGTCCTGATCTTCTGACTAGGCCTGATTCGGAAAGTCGGTTGATTGCCGCGGAGATGGTAGGGCGGCGCGTGTTGAGCAGGTTGGCAAGTTCTTCATGAGTGAGAGTGATGTCATTGCGCACGCTCCCATTCGAGGAGGCAGGGTCGGGCTGGGAGAGGGCAACCAGCGCGCGCGCCAGTCGCTGCTCCACCGGCTGGGTAAGCATTTCTCCGACTCTGTAGTGAAAATCGGTCATACGGCTGACGAGCAACCTGATCAGGTGCTCGGCGAGGTCGTGTTCTGTGCGCATCAAGGCATACAGATCGCCGCGCGCAATCTCTGATGTTTCAATTGCCTCAAGCGCGACTGCGTTCCCATCCCGCACCGGATTTGTTGCGAGTGCGGTCAGTCCAAGAATGTTTCGCGGCAAATGAATGCGGAGCAGTGCCTCCTGGCCATTTGGCGTGACGAGCACAGTCTTCACACGGCCCGAATGCAGTAGATAGATGTGGTCCGCACTCTCGCCCTGTCGGTAGATCGTGTCGTTTTTTACGAACCGTTTTTCCTGACCTGCGCGTGATATCCGCTCGATAAGATCAGTCGGAATGACCGGTTCAAGTCCAAAGGGCACTCCTATGCTGTATTCCCGCATTGATTTTCGCGCCGTTAGGTCCGGCTGATGCCAAACTCGGTAAATGGAATAAATGCGATCTCATCGCCCTGGAGAACTTCAGTCACGTCTTCTCCGACTTCGATAAGGCCGTCAGCTTCGCGCAAACCCGTGATCAGGCCTGAGCCGTCCCGTTCGAATTTGCCAGCGGCAAGTACGCCATCAGCGCCTGCCTCGAGGAAACCGCGCCAGAATTCTCGCCGCCCTGTTTTCTTTTTTGGGACGGAAAATGCAGCCTTCAGTGGATATCTCGCCGGTTCCGGCCAGTTTCCGCCGCCAAGACGAACAAGAACCGGTCTTACGTAAAGCAGAAAGCAGACGAACACGGCGACGGGGTTACCCGGCAAGCCCATATGCACGCAGTCGTCAATCTGCCCGAATGCCATGGGGCGGCCGGGTTTGATCGCAATCTGCCACATATGCAACGTGCCGAGCCGGTCGATGGCATTTACAACATGATCCTCCTCGCCCCGGCTCGCGCCGCCTGACGTAATGACGACATTGTACTTGTTGGCGGCCTCTTTGAGGCTTGCCTCCACCGCGTCCACCTTGTCCGGCAATATACCGAGGTCGATACATTCCGCCCCAGCCGCTTCGATCAGTCCGCGCAGCATGGGGGCGTTGGCATCGTAAACCTGACCCGATTCCAGTTTTTTACCGGGGCGGATGACTTCGTCCCCGGTCGAAAACACAGCGATGCGCGGGCGCTTGTAGCAGGCAAGCGTGGCCTCGCCGGCCGCCGCGGCAGAGGCAGAATCCTGAGGGCGCAGACGGCACCCCGCACTCAGCATCACTTCGCCTTCTTTCACGTCTTCGCCCGCAAGGCGGCAATTGGCGCCCTGCTTCAATCCGCCGGGTATGGTGACCCAGATTTCGCCATCGCGGGCTTCTGTATCGGTATCTTCCTGCATGACAACACTGTCGGTGTCGTCCGGCATGGCGGCACCGGTAAAGATGCGCGCAGCGGAGCCCGTTTCAATTGGATTTATCGCTGCATGGCCGGCGGCAGCGCGTGCGCTTACTTTCAGCGAGCCACCGTTCTTGGAGCTGTAACTCTTGAATGCAAATGCATAACCGTCGACAGCGGAATTGGTATGCGCAGGGATATTGCGCGGCGCAATGACGTCCTCGGCGAGAATACGTCCCGGCGTTTCGTCAATGGCGACCTGCTCGATCTCAACCACCGGGCTCATTCGCTCACGCAGGATCGATATGGCTTCGGCGTGGGTCAGGCGCTCGGAGTCATGAAGGAAACAGTCGTCACGAAGCTTGCGCGTCATTCTCTTCCGTGGCTCCGGACCTCAGACCGACATGGCCCGCGATAAAATCTGCAATTCCGGCAATGTCGTTGATATCAAAGCCGGGCAGTCCGTTGGTCTGGGTTTCGCCATCATACGCGATGGCCACGATATGCGGATCGTCGTCCGATAGGGGTGCCTGCGTCAAGGAACGTTCCGAACGTGCCTCGATTTTGGGAAAGGCGCCACCCTTGAAGCCTTCCACCAGAAGGATGTCACACGGGCCTAGGTGGGCGAGCACTTCCTCAAGCGGCGGTTTTTCCTCATCGCGCAACTCGTGCATGATGGCCCAACGTTTTGGCGAAACCAGCGCAACTTGCCGCGCGCCCGCCTCACGGAACCGATAGGAATCGCGCCCCGGATGATCAATGTCGAAGCTGTGATGCGCATGTTTGAGTGCGGAAACAGTAATTCCGCGTCGAGTGAACTCCTCAACCAGTTGCGCCATGAGCGTGGTCTTGCCGGAATTCTTCCAGCCGATGACACCGAAGATGCGTTGGGTCATGGCCGAACGCTCTCTGCGAGCAGGGACCCGGCATGAGCGAGATCTTCCGGCATGTTCGCATTGAAGAACGGGTCGAGTGCTGTGTCGCCAATCTGGATGTCGGGGAATTCCGCGGTCACCGTTGCGTGCCTGTCGGTCCAGTCGAGCACTTTGCGGGTGCCGCTGGTCAAGGCTTCGCCTAGGTCGTCGATAAGTACTGTCGGCCACAGCCCGAACACGGGGTGCATTCGTCCGCCGGACATGGCGAGTGCGATAGCGGGATACTGACCGCCGGTCGCTTCTTGCAGGCGGGCAACGAGATCTGCGGGGAAGAAAGGCGTATCCGTGGCGGCAGTCACAATCCAGCGGGTTTCAGGGGCATTCTCACGAACCCAGGTGAACCCGGCCAGCACGCCTGCAAGCGGCCCGGCAAACCCCTCGACCGGGTCGGCAATTACAGGCATGCCAAATTTTGCAAACCGTGCAGGGTCGCCATTTGCGTTCAGCACCAGCTTGTCCGTTTGTGGTTCCAGCCGATCCATGACATGGGCGAGCAGTGGCTTTCCGGCCAACTCGAGGAGACACTTGTCGCCGCCACCCATGCGACGGGCCTGACCGCCGGCAAGCAATACACCGACAACGGGATCTGAATTATGCGAAGAATCTCTATCCATCCGGTTGCTCAAACCGCCTCTTCAGGCTGACTCGCTTTGCGAGCATGCCTGGCTGGTTCATCACCCACTCTCGCGGGATCGGCGTCGAAGACGACGCGCTCTGCGCCTGAGAGGACTACAAAACGCCTGCCGCGCATCCGGCCGATAAGGGTCAGTCCCGACTGACGGGCGAGATCGACACCCCAGGCGGTGAAACCCGAACGCGAGCACAAAATGGGAATACCCATTTTCACGGTCTTGATGACCATTTCCGATGTGAGCCGGCCAGTGGTGTAAAAGATCTTGTCGTCAGATGACACGTCATTCAGGAGCATGTGACCGGCAATCTTGTCGACGGCGTTGTGGCGTCCGACATCTTCAATATAGATCAACGGATTGTCTTCCTTGCAGAGAACGCAGCCATGAATGGCACCTGCCTTGAGGTATAGAGATGGTGCGGTATTGATCTTCTTCTGTAATTCGTAAAGCCAAGAGGTGTGAACGCGCGCCTCCTGGTTCAGCTTCACGTCCTCGAATTCCTCCATGAGGTCGCCGAATATGGTGCCCTGAGCGCAGCCGGAGGTTTGGGTCTTCTTTTTGAGTTTTTCCTCGAAATCTGTCTCGCGTTTCGTGCGCACGACCACCACATCGAGATCATCGTCATAGTCTATTGCTGTGATCTCATCATCAGCGCGCAGCATGTTCTGGTTGAATAGATATCCGGCCGCGAGCAGGTCCGGGTAATCGCCTATCGTCATCATGGTGACGATCTCTTGCCCGTTGAGGAACAGCGTCAAGGGTCGCTCGGTTACGACATGGGTTTCCATCTCCTCGCCATCCTGATCGCGACCATGCACGGGAACAGACAGGCGCGGGTCGTCCGGGTCGGGATAGATGCAATTTTCTTTCACGAAAATTCGCTCCAAGCTCGCGCAAGCGGGTGCATGCTTGCTTGTGCCGTGAAACTAGAACTTGTGTCCGCGCCCACGCAAGCCGTCCGTGACGGAATACCATAGACTCCAAGTCTATGTGTTGCGCGGCGGTAATGTGTGCTAAACGCCCGCTAACTCGTCAATTCAAACGAAAGCGTCCGCCCGCCAATTGTTTCTCGCCGGGCGCAGACGCACGGGACAAAGCANATGGCGNAGAAGGCCGAAATGAACTCAGGAAACGGTGACCCTGNAACCATTACCAAGGATGATGTGCTCAGCGAGCTNGAACGCGTCAAGGGGCCTGACCTTTCAGACAACATCGTCGCTCTCGGGATGGTATCGGAAATAGTCATCCANAAGGACAAGGTCTATTTCGCAATTTCAGTTGATCCGGCTCGTGCCCAGGAGCTTGAACCGCTGCGCGAGGCGGCGGAGAAGGTGGTGAGCGAACTGCCTGGAGTTGGCTCCGCAACTGTGTCGCTTACTGCGGACCGGGAACCGGGCTCGGCCTCGAGTTTGCCTCCCTCCGGACCGCCGCCGTCACCAGCTGCAGCTTCCATGGGTGGCCCTGGTGCGCCGCCCCCGCCTATGGGTGGTGGCATCGGGGCACCTGGTGCAGGGGCTGCGCCGAAAATCTCCGGAGTACCTGGCGTGAAACGCATCATTGCCGTTGCTTCTGGCAAGGGCGGCGTCGGAAAATCGACGACATCCGTCAATCTTGCACTGGCATTTCAGGCGAACGGCCTGAATGTGGGCGTGCTGGATGCGGATATTTACGGACCCTCCATGCCGCGTCTTCTCGGCATTACTGGTCGGCCGCAGCCTGTTCACGGAAATATCCTCAAGCCGATGGAAGGATATGGGCTGAAAGTTATGTCCATGGGGTTCCTGGTGGAAGAGGACACGCCGATGATCTGGCGGGGCCCGATGGTCATGTCGGCATTGACGCAAATGTTGAAAGAAGTGGCCTGGGGCGAGCTCGATCTTCTGGTGGTGGATATGCCTCCCGGTACGGGGGATGCCCAGCTTACGATGGCACAACAGGTGCCACTTGCCGGTGCCATTATCGTTTCAACGCCACAGGATCTGGCGCTTATCGACGCTAGAAAGGGGCTGAATATGTTCCGCCGCGTGGATGTTCCCGTACTCGGGATTGTCGAAAATATGAGCTACTTCCTGTGCCCGAGTTGCGGGGAGCGCTCCGACATATTCGGTCACGGTGGTGCGCGCAATGAGGCGGAAAAACTGGGTGTGCCCTTCCTGGGTGAGATTCCGCTGCATATGGATATCCGCGAGAAGTCCGACAGCGGCCAGCCTATTGTCATTTCCGATCCTGACTCCCCACACGCGAAAACCTACCGCGAAATCGCAGAGAAAGCCTGGGCTGGCATCGAGCAGGAACAATCGACCCGCGCTGTGCCGGAAATCGTCATAGAGAGTTGATCTCCGGCTTTTCGTGGATTGCCGGTGGAAACGATCTTAAAAAAAGGATGTGGGAAGATGTGTCCAGCGGTCAGGCAACGATACCTGATTTGGTGGCGGCAGAAGTAATCTGTGGATTGATCGGGGTCCGCGGTGCCATTTGCTCAAGGCATTTTGAAATGCTCATCGGGCGGCCATAGAGAAAGCCCTGAATCTGGTTACATCCGAGCGATTTCAGTATTTCACACTCTTCAGGCGTTTCGACACCCTCTGCAGTAATGGCCACGCCGAGAGATCGGCCCATGGCAATGATGCATTTGACGATGCCGAGAATGGCGCTGTCCCGTGTCATCGACCGGACAAAGGACTTATCGATCTTGATCTTGTTGAATGGAAAACTCGATATGTAGCTCAGGCTCGAATAGCCGGTGCCGAAGTCATCCATGGCAATAGAGACGCCAAGATCTCGTAGGCCTTCAAGGTCTTCCACAACCTGTCCTGTCGAACTGATCAGCAGGCTCTCGGTAATCTCCAACTCGAGGCGCATCGGCTCAAGGCCAGTCTCGTCAAGAATACCCTTTACGAGTTCAACAATATTGCCGGGCTTGAATTGCAGAGGCGAGAGGTTGACGGATATCTTGAGAGGTACCGGCCATGAAACGGCATCCTTGCACGCTTGCCGCAGAACCCATTTTCCGATGGGAATTATCATCTCGGTTTCTTCCGCCAAGGGGATGAAAAAACCCGGCGAGACGAGGCCATCACGTGGATGGTTCCATCGAATGAGCGCCTCGTATCCGCTTATCATTTCGGTCTTGATATCCACCTGGGGTTGGTAATGAAGCTCGAACTGGTCGGAATCAATGGCGCGGCGAAGGTCGCTCTCGCAGTCACGGCGCCTGATAAATGCCGTATCCATGCCCTGTTCGAAAAACTTGAAGGTATTGCCGCCGTCCGCCTTTGCACGCCCGAGAGCCAGATTGGCGTGGCGCATTAGCACTGTGGCATCGTTTGCATCGCCCGGCACGATGGCGCCGCCGATTGAAACTGTACAAACAAGTTGCTCGCCGTTGATCCAGAAGGGAGCTGATAGTGCTTCACTCAGGGTGGCAACATACACAGCAGCCTGCTCCGGGCGTTTCAACGACGACAGGGTGAGGGCAAATTGATCGCTGCCAATGCGCGCTGCAAAGTCACCGTCACGCGTATTCGATTTGAGCAGTTCCGCGATATGGCGCAGAACTGAATCGCCGGCATTGAGCCCCATCGCATCGTTGATTTCCTTAAACCGGTCGACGTCAATGACGATTGCCGCGAGATGCTGTGTGTCCTGTGTGCGGGCTGCAAGCGCGTGACCCAGTTGTTCATCAAACGATTTGCGATTGGGCAGGCTGGTCAGATCATCATGGCCAGACAGGTAATGTATGCGTTCCTCGGCCTTTAGCCGCTCGCGCGTTTTTCGCAGCACGATATACGAGAAAATTCCAAATGCGATCAGCAGCATGGTGCCGGTCGTGCCAGCGATTATGTTGAATGATGTGGAAAGGCTGAGAGCGTGATCAGTCTGCTCGACGAAAGCGACAATGGATCCGAGATATCCCTTCGCATCCTTGAAGGGAATAATGACAGACGCGTACTGCAGCGCCCTGCCTGATTCGTCGTTTGCATGAAGTTTCGTCGTCGTTTGGCCCAGTGAGGTGTGATACCGCGTGACCGGGGATCCTAAGAGTTCATGTGACGTAATTGTCAGATTCCAATCGGATGGTCCCGTGGAATAGAAAAGCTTTCCATGCTTGTTGAAGACGTCAAAAGCAAAGACCCGCGAAAAAGATGACGCTTGCTCGACGAAGAACTTGTCATCGAGAAACGCCTTCTCGGCGCCTACTGTGACAGTATCGATTGAGCGGGCCAGCTCGTTTGTCCAGCGACGGGCCTCGGATTCCCCATCGTGCATCAAATGGGTGTCCTTGACCGAGTTCATCGCGAGCGTGCCCACGCAGAGCATGCCGACGCCCATCATGACAAAACCGAGTAATGCCAGGAGATCGCGCTTGATCGAAAAGATTTTGGACATTTCTGCCCGGCCCCCACTGCCTTTGATTTGAGGCAGGAGAATAGAGTACGCAAGTAAACATCAGCGTAATATCTATGCTTAATGCAGTGTTTATGCCGGTATTCATTGCCCGGAATCTAGAACAACTGAAAAGCCGTTGAAGATATAGTGGAGAATGGAAGCCGGTTTTGACGTAAGCACCGAATGCAATGCCGTGCCACGGATGATTTGTCAGCCCCCGGTAACAGACATATGCCGTGATACAGCGGGACGTTTTGTTCGGCGATCGATGACGAAGTCATGTCCCTTCGGCTTGCGGGCAATTGCTTCATCAATTGCTGCAGACAACAAGGTGTCGCTTTTGTCCGAACGCAATGGCGCCCGCAAATCCGCCGCATCGTCTTGGCCCAGGCACATATACAGCGTACCGGTACATGTGATCCGCACGCGGTTGCATGATTCACAGAAATTGTGGGTCATTGGCGTGATAAAGCCAATCTTCCCGCCCGTTTCAGAAACTTCCACGTAACGGGCAGGGCCCCCGGTTTTGAAGGGGATATCCTCAAGCGTCCACTTGTCCATCAGCCGCGCGCGCACGACCGAAAGTGGTAAATACTGGTCTGAGCGGTCACCATCAATGTCACCCATGGGCATTGCTTCGATGAACGTCAGGTCGATACCCCGACCATGCGTCCAACGGATCATTTCGTCGAACTCATCATCGTTGACGCCCTTGAGCGCGACTGCGTTGATTTTCACATGAAGTCCGGCGTTCTGGGCCGCATCTATGCCTGCGATCACCTGGCTGAAATCGCCCCAGCGTGTGATTTCCTTGAATTTTACAGGGTCCAGAGAATCCATTGAAACGTTGACGCGTCTTACGCCGCAATCGGCCAGCTGCTTCGCAAAACGGGGCAACTGGCTTGCGTTGGTCGTCAAAGTGAGTTCATCGAGGGTGCCGGATTGTAGGTGGCGTGACAGGGCCTCGAACAGCCACATGATGTTCTTGCGTACGAGCGGTTCGCCACCGGTTATCCGAAGCTTGCGCACGCCTTTAGCGATGAATGCCGTGCACAACCGGTCTAGTTCTTCCAGGGTCAAAAGGTCTTTTTTCGGCAGAAATGTCATATTTTCTGCCATGCAATAGACGCAGCGGAAATCACAACGATCGGTAACGGAGACACGCAAGTAACTCACATGCCGTCCGAACGGATCGATCATCTGCGTCTTGTCCGTTTCGACGGGACCAGAAAATGTCATAACGCACAACCCTTTAGGACACCCATTTAACGCGGGCCACGGTCGTCGTTCCCGGATACTCGCCGCCATTTTCGAGGAGAAATCGAAACACATTGAGCGCCTGCCTCAGCTTAACAGCGGTTGAGGTCCGATCAAGCCCATATGCGTGTCGAAAATTTAATGTATGAAACATACTCAGTGTAGTCCCTTTGGGACTGCCTTTCAGTGTTCTGACTAAGCCATCCAAGTACTTGATAATATATTGGAAATAGTGAGTTCAACCGGTGTTGGATCATGGGTGCCCAACTAGGGGTGTGCCGGCCCTATTAGCCCCTATCCCGCACAATTGTTTTTCTGCTAAGTTATAGTGAATGCGTTGCGTTCCGGCGTGGGCATCGGCACACTTGAGACCAATTATAAAGTGCGGCTCTTGCCCGGCTCACTTCTGGTGAGCTTCGCCGTCAGGGAGGAACTAAAAACCGATGCCTGTAGACGAGGCAGCGCGGGAGGTGGCTCACACTCTCGCCCAGGAAGATGCGCTGCGCGCGCAGATGTATCGTTTCTTGGCGCGCCTGCTTGCGGCGCCGCCTGATCAGGCATTATTGAAAAACATTTCCGAAATGAAGGGCGACGAAACCGATCTCGGAAAGTCGATGGAGTCGTTTGGGAAGCTTGCGGCAAAAACTGACGTTGCTCGTGCCGACCAGGAATATCATGACCTCTTTATCGGTGTCGCCCGCGGTGAACTGCTGCCATATGGCTCCTACTACCTCACCGGCTTTCTCCACGAAAAACCCCTGGCCAAATTGCGGAACGATATGGCGCAGCTCGGCATCGCGCGCGACGCCGACCACAAAGAGCCGGAAGATCACATCGCCGCGGTTATGGACATGATGGCGGGATTGATTACAGGCGAGTTCGGCGTGCCCGCGTCACTTGCTGAGCAGAAACAGTTTTTCGAAGCCCACATTTCCAGTTGGGCAGGTCATTTCTTCGCGGACCTTGAGGGCGCGAAGTCATCAGTTCTCTACGCAGCGTTGGGGAGCATCGGTCGGAGTTTCATTGAAATTGAAACGACGGCGTTTGCGATGTCCTGAGCGAGGCTGGAGAAGGCGGGTGTAGCGATTGGCCGCCCGTCAATTCAAAGGAGGCAGAGCATGACTGCTAAATGTGATCGTGCGAATGCTGACCGCCGCAGCTTCTTGAAGCTTGCAGGCGTGGGCGCCGTTTCTGGCGGTGTCGCGCTCGTGAGCGGAAAGAGTGTGGCAGAAGCAAGCACAACTGCCGATGAGTCTGGTCGTCTGTACAAGCAGACCGACCACATCAAAACCTACTACGATCTGGCCCGTTTCTAGGGCCTGGATGGTAGTCGGATTGGCCCTGTTCTCGCAGGGCTTTGGCTCCGAGCGTTTCGGGGTTCAATCTTTTAGAAGGAGGAAGCGATGCTAAGGAAGAAGGTAAACGGGGTTGCGAATGGCCCCCGGTTATCGTCTGCCATAAGCGAGCTGACTGGTGGTGCCGTTGATCGGCGCACCTTCCTGCGCAATTCGGGACTGGCTATCGGCGGTCTCGCAGCTGTAACAGGCTTGCGCAGTGGTATGGTCACCAAAGCTGAGGCGGCGTCGGCTGGCAGTGGTGAGATCGAGATCAAGAAATCGGTCTGCACACATTGTTCGGTTGGTTGCACGGTCCTGGCGGAGGTGCAGAACGGTGTTTGGGTCGGGCAAGAGCCTGGCTTTGACAGCCCGTTCAACCTTGGCGCCCATTGTGCCAAGGGTGCTTCAGTGCGTGAACACGCTCATGGCGAGCGGCGTCTGAAGTATCCAACCAAGCTCGAAGGCGGGAAATGGAAGAGGATCAGCTGGGACGAGGCTGTTAACGAGATCGGCGACAAGATGCTCGCCATCCGTAAGGAGTCCGGTCCTGACTCGGTCTATTGGCTCGGTTCGGCGAAACACTCGAACGAACAGGCTTACCTTTTCCGTAAGTTCTATGCCTTCTGGGGCTCCAACAACGGAGACCATCAGGCGCGGATTTGTCACTCGACCACAGTCGCCGGTGTTGCAAACACCTGGGGCTATGGCGCCATGACAAACTCCTATAACGACATCCACAACTCGAAGTCGATGATCTTGATCGGGTCTAACCCGACCGAGGCTCATCCTGTCGCCGTTCAGCATCTGATGAAGGCGAAGGAGCAGAACAACGCTGCGCTGATCGTTTGCGATCCGCGCTTCACGCGTACTGCGGCCCATGCAACGGAATATGTCCGTATGCGCCCGGGCACGGATGTCGCCCTCATCTGGGGCATTCTCTGGCACATCTTCGAGAATGGCTGGGAGGACAAGGAGTATATCCGTCAGCGTGTGTGGGGCATGGATCACATCCGCGAAGAAGTGAAGAAATGGAATCCGGAAGAAACCGAAAAGGTCACCGGAACGCCTGGTTCACAGCTTCGCCGTGTTGCACGCACACTTGCCACCAATAAGCCAGGGACACTGATCTGGTGCATGGGTGGTACGCAGCACACGACCGGCAACAACAATACACGTGCCTACTGCATTCTGCAGCTGGCACTCGGCAATATCGGCCGGACGGGTGGCGGCGCCAATATCTTCCGCGGCCACGACAATGTGCAGGGCGCAACAGACTTCTGCGTGCTGTCGCATTCGTTGCCGGGCTATTACGGCCTCAAGAAAGGCTCGTGGATGCATTGGGCGCGCGTTTGGGATGTCGACTATGACTACCTCAAGGGCCGTTTTGCGTCAGAGAAGCTGATGCAATCGAAGGGTATCCCGGTTTCGCGCTGGGTAGACGGTGTGTTGGAAGCCAAGGACAAGATGGACCAGCCGGACAATCTCCGGGCCATGGTGTTCTGGGGCCACGCCAACAACTCGCAGACGCGCGGTATCGAGATGAAGAAGGCGTTCGAGAAACTTGATCTCCTCGTCGTAATCGATCCTTACCCGACCTACAGCGCGGTGATGCACGACCGCACTGACGGCGTGTATCTGCTGCCGGCGGCGACACAGTTCGAGACCTACGGGTCCGTGACCGCGTCCAACCGCTCGCTGCAATGGCGTGAGAAGGTGGTTGAGCCACTCTTCGAATGCCTGCCCGATCATACGATCATGTACAAATTCGCCAAGAAGTTCGGCTTCGACAAGGAGATGTTCAAGAACATCAAAGTTGAGAAGGACGAACCGAGTGTCGAAGACACAACCCTTGAATTCAACAAGGGCATGTGGACGATCGGGTACACAGGCCAGTCACCAGACCGGCTGAAGAAGCACATGGCCAACCAGCACACCTTCGACAAGACCACGCTCCTTGCGAACGGCGGTCCGGCCGATGGTGAGTATTATGGTCTGCCATGGCCGTGCTGGGGTACCGCTGAAATGGCGCACCCGGGCACACCAAACCTGTATGATCCGTCAAAGCCTGTCGCTGAAGGCGGTTTGAACTTCCGTGCTCGTTTCGGTGTGAAAGCACCGGACAAGTGGGGCGGTGCAAACCTGCTCGCCGAAGGCGGCAACGAGGGCGTGTCCTATCCTGTCGGAAACGAAATCAAGGATGGGCATCCCGAGTTCACCATGGCCATGCTGAAGAAGCTTGGCTGGGATGGTGATCTCACGGCGGATGAGAAAGCAGCCATCGAAAAGGTCGCTGGCGACAAGACCAACTGGAAAACCGACCTCTCGGGTGGTATTCAGCGCGTCGCGATCAAGCATGGTTGTGCGCCTTTCGGTAATGCGAAGGCACGGACCGTGGTCTGGAACTTCCCGGATCCAGTTCCGCTCCATCGCGAGCCGTTATATACGCCACGGCGTGATCTGCTGCCGAAGTATGCGACATACTCCGATCGGCAGATGTATCGCCTTCCAACCCGCTATGCCTCCATTCAGGAGCAGGATTTTTCGAAAGATTATCCGCTCGTGATGACGTCGGGGCGCCTCGTTGAATATGAGGGCGGCGGTGAGGAATCTCGGTCCAATCCGTGGCTGGCGGAACTTCAGCAAGACATGTTTGTTGAAATCAATCCGACAGACGCAAACAATCTGGGTATCAAGGATGGTCAGATGGTCTGGGTCGAGGGTGCCGAAAAGGCGAAGCTCAAGGTTATGGCTATGGTTACCGAACGGGTCGGCAAGGGCACTGTGTTCATGCCATTCCATTTCGCTGGTCATTTCCAAGGCAAAGACCTTAGGAGCAAATATCCGGAAGGCACCGATCCCTATGTGCTCGGTGAGGCTGCCAACGTGGCCTTTACTTACGGGTATGACTCCGTGACCAATATGCAGGAGTCCAAAGTGTCTCTCTGCAAGGTCACCAAGGCATAAGGAGTACACGCGATGGCTAGGATGAAGTTCCTCTGTGATGCAGAACGCTGCATCGAGTGCAACGCGTGTGTCACGGCGTGCAAGAACGAGCACGAGGTTCCGTGGGGCATCAATCGCCGCCGGGTTGTGACGATCAATGACGGCAAGCCGGGTGAGAGATCGATCTCAGTCGCTTGCATGCATTGTTCGGATGCGCCCTGCATGGCGGTGTGCCCGGTGGATTGCTTCTACCAGTCCGATGAGGGCGTGGTGCTGCATTCCAAGGACCTGTGCATTGGGTGTGGTTATTGCTTCTATGCGTGTCCCTTCGGCGCGCCGCAATATCCGCAGGTCGGAAACTTCGGTTCCCGCGGCAAGATGGACAAATGTACCTTCTGTGCCGGTGGTCCCGAGACCGACAAATCCCATGACGAGTTCAAAAAGTACGGCCGTAACCGTCTTGCAGAAGGCAAGTTGCCACTTTGTGCCGAGATGTGCTCGACCAAAGCCCTGCTTGCCGGTGACGGGGATGTCGTCTCCGACATCTATCGTGAGCGCGTTGTTGCGCGCGGCTTCGGCTCCGGTGCATGGGGCTGGGGACGTGCGTACCCGGGCCAAGGCTCGTAAACACACAATCGGGTGGGGCGGCTCTTTCGAGGGCCGCCCCCCAATTTTTTGTATATTGCCAAGAACACATACTCGAATTGGGTTTTGCTTGTTATTCCATATGGGTTTAATCGGTAACCTTAAGGCCTGTGATGATGGTGCAGGATGACAATCGATCAGCTATCTGATTGAGATTGTCTCGGAACTGGGGAGAAACCGATGCGAGTGATTTTTGTTGGCGTGGCGCTTGCGGGCATATTGGCCGTCGCGGGTTGCAAAGACACCAATCGACCCTTGAGTTATGATAAGGGCGAATATGGCGGCAAAGCCGACACCAAACTCACCAAAGAACAACTTGAAGCCCTGCGTCAACGCGGGACTCAGCAAGCGCAATAACGGGAGGATTCTGACATGACTGCAATTTCAAGATGCAGATGGTGGGTCGTGCAACTCGCTGTGCTCGCACTGATTGCGCTGGGCACGACATTTGCGCTGGAAATTGCTGACCCGCAGCAGGCGCAGGCACAAAGCAGCGTCAGGCCGCCGGCAGGCGCGGTTACGCAAGGTGCACCCGGGGGTCCTGTGGGTGGCGAGGTGCCGGGCGGGTCCATGGGCAATCTCTCCGATTCGGAAACCTGGCGTGCGATCCGCAAGGGTGTTCAGGGAACAGTATCGATTCCCGACAAGAACGCTGGCCAGCTGGTCCAGTCTGAAGGCGACAACTGGCGTGCAATGAAGAACGGTCCGATATCCACCTGGGGTGTGATCGGGCTCGCGGCAATGTTGATCCTGTTGACGTTATTCTATCTCGCGCGCGGTAAAATCCTTGTTGATCATGGCATGAGCGGGCGTACGATCACCCGTTTCGGTGATATTGAACGCATGGGCCATTGGCTGCTCGCGGTATCATTCATCATTCTGGCAATCACCGGCCTCAACATCACATATGGCAAATACTTCCTGCTGCCGGTTCTCGGCAAACCCGCGTTTGCGACGATCGCGGGGGCAGGCAAGTGGCTGCACAACTATGTGGCATTTGCATTCATGGCAGCGCTGGCGATGATTTTCGTTCTCTGGATCAAAGAGAACTTCCCGAACAAATACGACTTCCAGTGGCTCTTGAAGGGCGGCGGCATGTTTGTAAAGGGAAGCCACCCGCCTTCGAAAAAATTCAATGCGGGTCAGAAAATTCTCTTCTGGCTGGTTATTCTCGGCGGCCTTTCCCTGGCCCTTTCCGGTATCGCCCTGCTGTTCCCGTTCCAGACGTCCATGTTTGCGGATACATTCGCAATCCTGAACGTCTTTGGCTTTGGTCTGTCGACTGATCTCACGCCATTGCAGGAAATGCAGCTCGCGACTACCTGGCACACCATCATAGCCCTGGTCCTGATAGTCGTTGTGATTGCCCACATCTATATCGGCACGATCGGTATGGAAGGTGCGTTTGATGCGATGGGCACAGGTGAGGTGGACGAGAACTGGGCCAAGGAGCATCACTCTGTCTGGGCCAAGGACACCATCAAATCCCGCAGCAAAGGCAGCCGCAATGGCAGGGCCGCCGCGGCGGCAGAATAATCGGAACACGGTGCGGGCCGATCCACTTGCGTCTGCCCGCACCACAACCGCTCAACCAGAATCACAGATGACAACACTTCGTTCGGTAAGTCGGGGACTGCTCGGTTCGGTCTGGACGTCCTGGGTCTGGTTCGCCCTTTTTCTTCCAGGACTGTTTGCCCTGGCTCATGTCCTTCTAACGGATATTGCCGCGGGTGCGTTGGCTGCCGACAATCAGCCGGCTTCCGTGACACCATCGCAGAACGGCGCATCAGGCACGTCGTCTCATTATCGTAATCTGGTCGGACACGGCGGACCGGTTCATGCAATCCAGCTCAACAGCAAGAAGACCCGCGCTCTGACCGGAAGTTTCGACTATTCCATGATGCTGTGGGATATCAGCGGTGATACCCCCAAGGAACTGCGCCGGTTTGACGATCATGATGGCTGGGTCAAGGCGGTTGTCTTCCTGCCCGGTGACAAACGCGCGCTTGCGGCCGGAGGTGGCGAGATTTGGGTCTGGGATCTGGCAACAGGCAAGGCAATTCACACATTCAAAGGCCATAAGGCGGAGGTGTCCACGGTTGCCCTCTCCCCGGACGGCAAATGGGCAGCGTCGGCAAGCTCGGACCGTACGGTACGCTTGTGGAACCTCGATACGCTCAAACCTGGCCCCATACTCACCGGACACCGGGGTCCAATCAATGGCATCGCATATTCGCTGGATGGCCACATCATCTACACTGCAAGCTATGACGGTACCGTGCGCAGCTGGGCAAGTGACACCGGTGAGTTTAAGCGCATCCTCTACCGGCACGGCTTCGGCATTAACGCACTGGCGCGAATTCCCGGCCAAGATCTGTTGGTGTTCGGCGCATTGAATGGCAAGGCGCTCGTCATCGATGGGAAAACCGGTGATCGGGTGCATGAGTTCAAGGCGATTGAGGGACCGTTCCTCGCGATAGCCATCCAGGAGAAACCGGGCCTTCTGGCGCTATCCGGATTTCAGAAAAAAGGTGGTGACGTCGTTGGCATCATCCGCGTTGCTCGGCTTGGTGATTGGGCGCCAATTGAGGAATACGAAGACCCGCGCGGGCCGATCTGGGCCATGGACTTCGGCTCCATTGGCTCGACGCTCTATTATGGCGGCAAGGACGATTTCGTGACCGTCTGGCAAGTGAGCCCGCGCAAGCGTTTCGAGGCAGTCTCAGGTCCGGTCCCCCGCCGGTTTGAAGTTGAAAAGTCGGGCGATCTTGGTGAGCGGCAGTTCGCACGCAAATGCTCGCTGTGCCACACATTGACTTCGGATGGCGGCAACCGGGCAGGTCCCACTCTGTACAAGGTCTTTGGCCGCAAGGCCGGTTCGCTCCCCGGGTATCCTTACTCGGATGCACTGAAATATTCTGATATAGTCTGGAGTGAAAAAACGATTGGTTTGCTCTTCGGGCTTGGCCCCAATCACTATACGCCGGGTACGAAAATGCCGTTGCAGAAGATTGCCGATCCGAAGACGCGTAAAGCGCTGATCGCCTATCTCAAAACTGCAACGGAAGACGGCAGCAGTTCGAACGGCAACAAGGGCAAGAACGACGGCAAAACTGAAAACAAGAGATCTAGGGAGCAGTGACATGAAAGCCTTTTTGATGGGTATGGCAGCGCTGGTGGTGATCACAATCGCCGCTGCCGCAGGCCTTGGTGCCATCGATATGTCGGCTGGAAGCGTTTACTCGTCGACGAGTGGTAACGTCCGGCTCTAGGCGTAACCGGCCCGCTGAGCGTTTTCAGGTAGGTTTCGCCTGGTTGATCGCCAGTTTGCTGGTAGCGCTTACGCCTGCTGCCGTTGCGGCGCAGACGCTCGATCAAGCGATGAAATCGGTCGTCAGCGTGTTGCCGGAATGGCCGGCCGATGCAAAACGCCTTGAAGAGCCGGAGGGCAGCGGGGTGGTGGTGCTTGACGGCAAGACGGTCGTAACCGCACTTCATGTCGTCGACAAAGCACTTTCAATCCGGGTCCGCACACGTGCTGGTGAAATCTATCAGGCTCGCCTCACCGGTCGGGACCGAGCGACGGACATTGCCACGCTGGCGCTCGATAAAGCCCTTCCTCCGATTTCATCCATGAAAGGTGATCTGGGACTTGGCGACGAGGTGTGTGCCATCGGAAATGCGTTTGGCCTGGGCCTTTCTGTCACGTGTGGCGTGGTATCCGGGCTCAATAGAGCGGGAGTTGGATTCAACCGGGTTGAGGACTTCGTGCAGACAGACGCGGCAGTTAATCCGGGAGCATCCGGCGGCGCGCTGGTGACGGAAAATGGGGAATACGCAGGTTTGCTTTCGGCCATTTACACGAAAAAGTCTGACGCGAATATAGGCATCAACTTTGCGGTCTCGGTCACGCTAGCGGACGATGTTGTCAGCCAGTTGGCCAAGTCTGGACGGGTCAAACGCCCGATCAGTGGAATGCGGCTTGCGGGTGTGCCGGCCGATGGCGAGACGGGGTTGCTCGGTGCTCGCGTTGTGTCCATGCGACCAAATTCACTCGCTGAACGGGCCGGTCTCAAAGAGGGTGACACGATTGTTCGCGCTGGCGGGCGGCGTGTGCGCAAGCCGGCGGATTTTGTAAGCGCCATGTCCCGTTTGTTGCGGGCAGACGCGCTGGAAATTGAAATACGTCGGGGCGGGGCGTCTAAGACGATCCGTCTGGCGAAATGAGTGCCAATCCCGGCACGGAAGAACGTGGAGAAGAAGCAAATGGACGAAGATCGTTTCAACATGTCGCTTAGGAAGTTTCTGAAGCAAGTGGGTGTCACGTCACAACAGCAAATCGAGAAACTTGTGCGTGAAAGCGGTTCCGCTGAAGGCGGAAACATCAAGGTGAAAATGGTTCTTACTGCGGAAGGTACGGACCTCAATCATACTGTTGAAGGTGAAATCGAGACGGGTTGACCCTCAAGTCACAACCATCAGCACCGAACAGTTGGACCCAATGCACCAGCCGGACCCGACATTTCCGCCGCTGCTCAATGGCCATGACGTGCCGGGCACGGAAAGCGCCTTCAAGGCCGCATGTGATCGTGCGGCCGTAGGTGAGCTTGGCGCAGGCGACGTCGTGTGGAGCCGCCATGCTTCACGAATCGACGTTGCCATCATCCTTGAGCCGGAGGTTCCGCTTGAGACTGCCGTTCAAATGCTGCCCGTCTCAATGGTGGCGATCGGCGATTGTTTGGGCGCGCTGACCCCTCCGCAGGTTGGCGTGACGTTTACGTGGCCAGGTGATATCCGGGTCAACGGCGCAAACGCGGGTAACATGCGGGCGGCTGCGAGCGGGAAGCGGGATGCAACCGCAATACCTGACTGGATGGTTTTGGGGCTGGGGTTGCGGCATCGGCGCGAGGCCGGCGACCCTGAACCGGGCATGGTCCCCGATCAGACATGGCTGTCAGAAGAAGGTTGCGAGGAATTGACCCGTACCGAAATCATTGAGTCGTTTTCGCGTCATTTCCTGACATGGCTCAATGACTGGAATGAAGACGGTTTCGAGTCCGTCCACGCCTCCTGGCTGTTCCGGGCGGAGGAACGTGATGCCAATATCTCCGTTGAGATCGCCGGTGAAACCATCAGCGGTTTGATGCAGGGTCTCGACGACAGCGGAAATCTCCTCGTGCAGTGTGACAGCGCAACGCGCGCGGCCATGCTGATGGACGCCTTCGAATTCCCGCAAGGGTCATAAGCGCACATCAGGCCCCATGAAATTCCTCAAAACCATACGCTTTGATCCTTCCGACGAGAACGTATTCGAGCACGCAGCCGAGCCTGATGAATGGGCGATTTCAGGAGCGTTTGAATTTGCGGATCTTGAGCAGGGCGACGTCACGGGTAAGACCAAGCAGGCCTTTGCCAACGGGTTCTTGTCTGCTGAGAGTTTCGGCAGATCCACCTTCGCTTCCGTGGCTGAATTGGAAGATGATGATCTGGAAGCTGTCGAGCGGAGCCTCGCGCAATATTTTGTCGAGCATTACGGTGCGCCCGACGAAGACACCGCATGCCCCGCGGCACGGGAGGAAACGCAATTTGTGATCGATTTGTGCAAGGACTCGCTCATCAACACGGTCTTCACAGTGCAGCGCCGCTTTTCTGATGACGGCCAAATCAAGGAAGAATTCCGCACCATAAGAGCGCCGGACGCGCGCCCACTTCACACCCGCATTTGGAACGTGGTTGCAGATGATGAATGAGCTCTGGAAATCAGCTGGCATGCACCTTGTCGAGGTGAATGAGGATGGGTGGTTGACTGTGACGCCCGATCTCCTCCGTGCTTATATTACCCGGCCTGAGGTGCACCCGATCGATACATCCTGCGACGAAGAGGTGAAGCTGTTCGAAGACCTCATGGCAGATCCATTCATCGATGTCCCGAAGGAGAGGTTGGCGAAACTTGCCGACCAGGATGCCGCCTACAATTACGAAGTGGTGCTGGGCTTTCGCGATCATCTCACCGAAGCTGGAACGATCGAGGGCGCATATCTGAGGATGATGCGGTCTGAGCAGGCTAGTATCCCTCCGGTTTTTATCGACCAGATGGTCCACCTCATTGTCCGGAATATCCTGAAAGAGTGCGGTGATCCCATCCGGTTGCGTGCCGGTGAGATATTCTTTCGCGAGCAGAGTGTCAGTACGGATGAAGGCATGATCATGCTGGCCGACGAGGAAATTGTATCCATGCACGCGACAACCGGCGGGCTCGGCGGCATCGGTCAGCTTCTGGTCGAAAGCGAAACGCCGCTGCGCCGGGTCGAGCTCGACGTTCTGGATGACGACAACAAGGATGTCTACTGGGAGCGGTCTGATCGTTTCGATATGGTGGTCGATTTCCGCTTCACCCAGCCTGCACTCGACGCTTTTGCCCGCGTCATGGAAGCCTGGGTTGCGCATTTCCTGAACCTTAAAACACGGGTCGAGCCGCGGCAGTCGGTCAAGGGTGAGCAATGGACCTGGCACATCGGTCTCGACAAGGAAGCAAACCAGATCCTCAACACCCTTTATGAAGGGGAGGATCTGCCGGAGGAAGACGGTCAGAGAATTGTCGCCCTGTTTCGCATGTGGGTGGAGGATGAAGGTGCCGTGATCGACACGATGCGCGGCAAGCCGATCTATCTGGGGCTTGCCATGTCGGACGAAAAAATCATCAAGATGAAGCCCCAGAACCTGCTGATGAATATACCGCTGATGCAGGAGTCATAGAAGGACAGGCCCAAACTACGGGAGCGCCTAAGCTTTGCGGGGAGGTGGGAGCCGATCGCGAACGCCCGTTTCCGTTAGTCGCTGAAGGATGGGCGCTGGCAAAAAAAATACGAGGCGGGCCGAAACAAGCCCGCCTCAAGGACCCAAGGAAACCTAGAAAACTAGTTCTTGGACTCAAACACGCTGTCAAAATCGAACGGCGTGTCGTCGGTCGGCATTGCGCTCGCGCCGCCGATACCAGCGATAAGAGCAACAGCAACTGCAAGTGCACCAATAGTGGTTTTCATAATATCTACTCCATCTGTTTCGCTTCGGTTGACCGGTGAGGACTTGGGAGGAAGCCTGCCGGCGTAAACGAGCGTGATGTGCACACTCGAACCCAGAAACGCGGCTCCAAGCGAAAAGGATGCGAATGGGATCATGAAATAGATGTGAGACGTTCGTGACCCCGGAATTGCATCCGCGAGCGCGGGATTTCCGTTGTGGGCGGGAAGCAGTGACCGGTGTTTGAGCGCGAGGTATAACTGCATGATAGTCTTGCAGTTTTGGTGAGAAATGGGACAACACCGATTCCCGGCGTGAAAAGGGCACTCGAATGTTTCAGGTGTATTTTGGCGGGTTAATCCAAGATCGCCTCGGCAGGCTTGGGTATCTGGGCTTTTGGCTGTTGCTCGCCGTTTTCACCATTACCTGTTTGCTCCTCATCGGTTTAGGACTTGGTTTCTCCGAGGATCTGGTTGGCGGTGAATTGCAGGATGCACAACAGACGTTGCGCGATGAATTCGGCGTGGCCTTTATCGCGGTTCTGTGGCTTGCAGGTCTTCTTTTCCTTTTTGCAGAACTGAATCTATCGGCCAAGCGCGTTCGCCACATAGGGCTGCCTGGTTGGCCTGTGACGCTGGCGGCATCCGCTGTGATTGTCTTGTCAAGCCTGCTGGTCTCGCAAACACTCGGTCACGGTTTGAGTTTAGTCGCCTGGCTTGCGCTCATAGGCGTTCCCGGCGGCATAGTGAAGAAGAGGTAATCTTGGCTTGCACGCTAGTCGAGAAAATCTTCGGGAGATTTTCCTGTTTCGCGTGCTTTTTCCTCGGCCGCCAAATAATCTTCTGTTCTGCGCACCTTGGGCCGGGTCCCTTCGGCGAACGGGTCATCACCCCGTTCCGACAGCGCCAGGACACGGCAGTTGTCGCACATCTTTATGAGTTTCGCCTGTTCCGCATCCTTGAACATCCAGTGCTTGCCTTCGAGCGAGGCTGTTACGCGCTCGATTGCGGCTTTCGTGCCGAAGGGTTTGCCACAAGAGATGCATTCGAACGGCTGATCTTCGTTCAGGATCTCCGCGGACAATGCATCACCGGAAAAATTATATTGTGGCTGCAGCCTGATCACGCTCTCCGGGCAGGTCGACACACATAACCCGCACTGCACGCAGGCAGCCTCGGTAAACCGCAATTGCGGGTGATCGGGATTGTCGGCAAGCGCGTCCGCAGGGCACGCGCCGACGCAAGCGAGACACAGGGTGCAGCCCTTGGTGTCGATTTGCAGGCAGCCATAAGGTGCGTTGTCGGGTAATTCCAGAATCTCTGCCGGTGCGGGTGCATTTTCGTTCAGTTTTCCCAGAATAGTGCGAGCCACCTCACGTTTTCCGCCAAGCGGGGCGAAGGCCGCGGGTGTGACCTCCGATACCGTCGGAAGACCATGTAGTGCGGCTTCCACACTATCCGGATCCTGTTCCACCAGAAGCGTGAGCCGGTCGTCTTCGCCATAGCCCAAGCCTTGGAGAAATGCATCCGCAAGTGCGATTTGGCCCTCAAGGGCGGGCAACTCATCCTGCCGCTCGGGCGGTCCGAGCACCACAACCTGGCTGAACCCGGATGTGATTGCTCCCAATAAGGAGCCGTGACCGAGTTGAGTAACCGAGTAGAGAGACAGCGGCAGAACGCTCGCTGGCAAACCTTTGCCGAAGCGTGACATGGCGGAAATGAGGGCTGCACCGTGGCTTTCATCGTGCAGCAAGAGGATCGGGTCTTTGCCGCCTGCTTGCGCAAACGCTTCGCCAAGAATCTGCATTCGTGCGATGAGGTCCGCGCGTTGCGGAAAAGAATAGCTGACGGCACCCGTCGGACAGGTAGCGCTGCAACTGCCGCAGCCGCCGCAAACGAGGTGATCGATAAGCACACCATCGCCGTTGGGAGCAATCGCCGACATGGGGCAATTGTCGAGGCAATTGCTGCAACCGACCTTGCCGCTCCTGGAGTGGGCGCAAATGTCGGCATTGTAAGAGACGTATAGTGGCTTTTCGAACTCGCCGACGAGATCGGATATCTCGAACATTGCCCGTGCCACACCTGCGGGGTGATCTGGGTCGACATGGAGATACCCGTCGCGCCGGGCAGCGGCGGGGAACAGTGGTGTGCCTCCCGACATGTCGAATATGAGGTCGCAAGTGGAACTTGCCTCATCGCGCTCCATCAGAAAGTTCAGTTGATCTTTTGAGGACGGGCTTACAGGTGCATAGCCGTCGACAGTAATCTCAAATGAGCCGAGTGATCCTTTGGCGGCCGTGATCCGGCCCTTGTAGATGGGAACGTTGACCGTGCTCGGCGGAATAAGGTCCGACGCATCAGTTAGCATGAGCGATACGTTCAACCGCCCAGCGAGCTGCTCAGCTACATCCATGGCCGCCTGGCCGGCGCCATAAACCAGGCACACGCCCTGAGACACAATTGGTGTCGTGCCAGTGGATTTCGAAGAATGGGTGGCCTCCGCAAGAAGTGCCGCGATCTTCGGCAGCGCCTTCTTCTTTGCGTCACTCCACCCGGCGCGTTCTCGGATGTTGGTGAAAACGATATCCTGGTCGCCTTTCTCTTCGGCCAATTCGCCGAACAGGGGCGCTTCCTGGGTACAGGCGACCATCATGGGCTCGCCGGAATCGAGCGCGCCTGCGAAGGATTCAAGCTGCGTCCGGCATAAATTTGAGTAGACTTGGAGTTCACCTTCGCCGCCGATGCAGCGCTTCAATACCTCGCCGTCCAGTGCCATGCTTTTCTCGCAATCGCAAACCAGGAGCCGACGGTTTTTTACTTTGAATGTCATTAACTCTGCTTGTCCTTAACTCATTGAATTAGAAAAGAAATTTATTTTTTCCGGAAACCGTTTCCAAATCAGGTGCGTATTGTCCCGAAGGGTATTATATTTTTAGGCGCGCTGCTACAAGCAGTGCCGCGCAGGCGAGATTTCATGCCGCGCGGAACCAATAAGGAATTGACGAAAGAATGCCGTCAGCCGTTTCGATAAAGGTCGGCGTCGTCATCGCGCGCGAAGACATCGACAGCCAGTGGGAAGACCATGTCTGGCGTCCCGTCGGCGTCTTGCCGGGTGCCCCGGACATCGGGGACTGGACGGAGCTGCGCCGTGGTGAAGGTTGGGTGCATTATCACGCACAGACGGTTCCGCTCGAGCTGTTTCGCAAGGAAACGGACGCCTACAAGTTCAACCTTGAAGGGCGGGAGCCGGTTCTGTACGTGGTACTGAGTGATGAGGATGTTGAAAGTGAACATCCCTTTGAAGTTCATCTTGTCACCGCATCGCCGTACGAAGCAGCGGACTATCTGGACTCCGGTGAGCAGATCGTCGAGTCTGTGCGGATGCCCGAGCCGGTATTCGCACTAATCAGTGAATTCATCGACGAGCATCATGTCGAAGAGAAATTCAAGAAGCGCAAGCGCTCTGACGTCAAGCTGGAGGAGCACAAGTTCGGGCAGGAACCCATTGTGGAATTGCGCAAACGCATGAATCAAGAGAACGAACATGAGTGAGCGTGAAGACGACTTTTTGTCCCGCTGGTCACGGCGCAAGGTCGAGGCACGCGACGGTGGACTGCAGAAAAAGAAACCCGAGCCTGAACACAAACCGGGCCGGATGCGCACCGATCCGCCAAAACCGAAAGAAGCTGTCCCCATAGAGGATAGTGATGCGACCGCGCCACCCATGCAGGAAGCTGCGCTCAGCGAAAGCCAGTCCCCCGCAGTGGTCGATCAGGTGCATGAGGAAGCGGCAAGTGAAGTCGACCCGTCGGAGTGGGAGAATTTTGATTTCGATTCGTTGAACTATGGGTCCGACTACACCCAGTTCATGAAAAAGGGAGTTCCGGAAGTCGTACGCCGCCGTGCTCTGAGCATGTTGTGGCAATCGAACCCGATCCTCGCCAATATCGACGGGCTTAACGACTATGACGAGGATTTTACCGACGCCGCTATGGTGATGAAGGCGTTTTCAAGCAATTACAAGGTCGGTTCGGGCTATCTGACCGAGGAGGAGCGCTTGGCTAGTTATAGCGAGGAAGCACGCACGGTCGGCTCCGATGCGCCTGATGAGGAAACGGAAGACTCAGAAATTGTCGATGTGGACGAGATGGATGTCGAGGACATGGACGATGATGACGGTCTCGACGATGACACCCGGTTCGCCCAGGGTGAGAGCGAAAGCAGTCCAGAAGCGGAAAAATCCAGCTCTGACAATGATGCGGCCTAGCGCGATTGTTGCATTGCTGCTGTCTGGCCTGTTCATCTGGACAGGTGTCGGCATGTCTGGCGCCCAATCCCCTCGAGGCGAAGCACAGGGCCGCGTTCTCAGTGAAGTTGAGATGATGATGGCGGGTGTTGAAGCGAACCGCCTTGATGTGATCGTCTATCTTCTGAACAAGGGTATCAACCCCAACGCGGCGGCCCGCAGCGGCTACACGGCGCTGATCGTCGCGGCTGCCGGCGGCCGTACAGAGATTATCGATTTGCTGTTGGCGCGCGGCGCGGACGTAAACAAGGCAAACGATACCGGCTGGACGGCGCTCATGGAGGCGGCGCGGCGGGATCAGGACAAGACGGTGCAGCAACTGCTCAAGGCAGGCGCCAAGGTCAACGTCGCAGAGGCGACGAATGGCCAGACGCCATTAATCGTCGCGGTGAAGGGCGATCGGTCCGACAGCGTGACCTCAATGCTGGCAGCAGGTGCGGACGTCAAGGCGGTGGACACCAAGCGGGGCCTCACCGCACTTCACCACGCTCTCTCAAGCACCAAGCATTCATCCACCGAGATGGTTGCCGAACTTATCGTCGCCGGGGCCGACGCGGAGCACCGCGCAAGCGATGGCTACACACCGCTTATGTCTGCTGTGGAATCGGGCAAAGCCGCCAAGGTGTCCCTGATACTGTCGGAGTCTGTCGATGTCGAGGTGGCGACAAAGGATGGGCGCCGCGCACTGGCCATCGCTGCCGGTGGTGAGCACCCGGGTCCGGTCCGGCAATTGCTTAAAGCGGGAGCCAAGGTCGATGGTGGCACCGGCAAGATCACTCCGTTGACACAAGCCATACGCGCCGGCCTGCATGAAACGGTCAAATTGCTGCTCGATGCGGGGGCTGACGCAAACCGCCCCGCTGGCGATGGACGGCGACCTCTGATGCTTGCGGCGCGCGGTGGCTATGATGAGATTGTTCGCATGCTTCTGGAAAAGCGCGCCGAGGTAAACGGGCGCAATCCCGAGGACGGAACCACAGCCCTGATGTGGGCCGCAAATAACGGTCTGAAGAGCATCGTCGAATTTCTGGTCGAACGTGGCGCCGACCCGTCAATAGCAGCCAATGACGGTTGGACAGCGGGCGAGGCAGCCCGCATGGCGGGGCATGTGGAAATTGCGAACAAACTGGAGCAGCGGATTTGATGGGACTGCAGACGGCGCATGAACGCCCTCGCCGTGCACCGGAGTTATTGCGGCGGCTCGAGCGTTTCGTCGGCCAGATGCTGGCGCAGCATTTCGCGGTATTGATTGACCATGTGATCTACGAATTTTTCGTGTTCTTCCACGCTGGTCACGCTCTTGGCAACGTAGGCGTTGTATCGCGCAGCCGCAAAGAGGAATGCCATGTGTAGCTGGGTCGCCTTGACGCTGCGATTTTCCCGATTGGCGAGATCGATGAATTTATCCGCGAGTTTCAGAAACGCCGCGGTGTCGAGTTCGCCGTCTTTTCGCGCCGCGCGACGCTCTTTGCGCGATCTCGTATCAGTTTTTGGTTCGTCCAAGACCAGCTCTCCCGGCATTTTGAAATTATGTTCCGATCATATCCGCTTCTTTATGAATGTGTCACGCGGAGCGAGTTTGGTTCTGGGTATCATACTGCTGGCTGTAACAGGGGTTGCTGCGGAGTCTGGTGAGAAGTGCGACGCGCCGGACGCGGTCTGCGCAGCTCGTGACGCCGTATTCGGCATTTCGGCCTTCGATCCGGTTGGTAGTGCCGTACGCATCGGATCGGACCTGCTTGTAACCAACCGTCACATCGTTGCCGACAAAACCAAGGTTGAAATTATCCTGCCGGACGGTAAACGGGTTATGGGTGAGGTGATCCCGAGTTCTTTCCTCGGTGACTTGATCATGGTGCGTGCCAAACTTCCTGAAGGACATGCATTGGAGTTGGGCGGAGAGAACTTCGGCGACTTGTGGACGGTGGGCCAGGACATTTCTGAAAAGCGCGTCAAGGTTTACCCGAAAGGGCAGTTATTGCTGCCTCCAGCACAGGGGAAACCCTATGCGCGGTTGCATCACACCGCTTACAGCCAACCGGGCAATAGCGGCGGTGCGCTGGTGAACTCGGATGGAAAGCTCGTTGGTGTAACGGCGTCGGGCGGCGCTGGACGTTTTGAGGCGGTACCCGCAAGCCAAATTTCTGACCTTCGTGCGCAAAGTGGTCCTGGGCAGATGGAGAAAAGCGCTTCAATCGGCAAGAATTTGCGCGAATGTACTCTCATGCTTGAAAAGGCCCAGCGGATGGGCAACACGTTGCCGGAGAAGTTCGCCAACGTGGTCAAGGCATCGTGTAACGCAAGCGAAAATCGACAACTCTATGATCTGACCGGTCAGCTCCTTGGTCGACACCGTAAACTGGATGATGCCGCGACGTTCTTCGAGCGCTCCATCGAAAAGGACCCGAACGCCATCAACTCTCGTCTGGGCCTGGTCCTGACCTTGCGTTTTGCCCGCAGGCTTGAGGACGCCAAGCCGCATGTGAGCTGGCTGCTTGAGGTGGTTCCGGAGGAACGCTCAATCCATCCGGTTGCGCTCCACGTGGGCAAGGCAACCAAAGATCAGGCAATGATTGACAAGGCTCTCGGACTGATTAAAAAGCATGCGCCCAATCAGCTCGACGCGGCCAAGAATTTCCTGAAATCACCAGCTCGCTGACAAACCTACTGTGTCGCAGGACCGGCCAGCGACGGATTGGCAATCCACCCATACTTGGTGCGTTTTGTGCGATCGCCGGGCGAAGGTCCGGCCAAGTCAATAATCGCTTTCTTGATGTCCTGCGCGGTCCAATCAGGGTGGATGGCCTTGAAGCGTGCGGCAAGTGCTGCGATGCGTGGCACGGCGAAACTTGATCCTGAGACAAATGTCTTCGCGCCGGTATGGTCGAAGGTCTCGATGCCTTCTCCCGGAGTTGAAATATCGACAGTTTCGGGGCCCCAGTTCGATGCGAGTGGCAGGCGGCCGAATGTGTCTGTTGAGGCGATTACCAGCGCGTTGTCCAATTTGAAGCCGGAGGGATAGATCGGCTTCTCATCCACGTTGCGTCCGTCGTTGCCGGCGGAAATGATGAAGAGAATTTCCGGGTGAGCCTCAGCCGCCTTGCGGAAACGTTCCCAATCTTTCTTCTGATAGCCACCGAGCGACATGATCACGATGCGTGCAGGACCGTCCGCTATGGCGTCTACGATATTGGCGAATGTCTCGAAAGAATGCGCGCGGTAACGATATGGGATAAGGCGCGCCAGTGGTGCCTCGCGCAGAAATATACCGGCGACCCGCGTGCCGTGGTGGCGTCCGCTTCCAAGTTTCTGGCCCGGCACCAAGTCAAACGGCTTTTTGTCGTTGTCGTGAAAATCGTATCCGAGACACTCCCCGTTTTCGTTCCGGGCGAGCCGGTGTGCGATTTGATCAAGCGTGTAATTGACGCCAGAATCGATGATTGCCACCGCGATGCCGCCGGGGTCTTTCCCTGGTGGCAGGTCCGGTTCCATAGTTGTCGCAGGCACCGGCGAGACACCTGCCGCGAACATGAAGAAAACAAGAACAAATACTCTCAAGACACTCATCGAATACGCCACTATCATCAGCGTTTCAGGCTGTCTATGCGAGATTGCATTCGCCCCATTAGGATTCTAACGTCACCAGTACGAGCCCGCATCAACTGCACGTTCAAGATAGTCCCCGAATGTGCCATTTAATAAGCGATCATGACACAGCAAAATACAGTCTGGCCTTCTGAAATCCGTCTGAACCCGGAGAAGAACCGCTTAAGCGTCGTTTTCGAAGACGGCTTGAATTTCTCCTATGATGCGGAATTTCTAAGGGTGTTAAGCCCGAGTGCGGAAGTGCAGGGCCACAGTGCTGAGCAGCGCGTCACTGTGCCCGGCAAGAGCGAGGTGCTTGTGAAAGCAATTGAACCGGTCGGCAACTACGCAGTCAGGATCGTCTTTGACGACGGTCATGACACAGGGCTCTACTCTTGGGAATATCTGCACGGTCTGGGGGCATCCTATGAGGAGCGCTGGGCGGAATACCTCGCCGAACTTGAGGAAAAAGGCCTCGCCAGAACCCCTTAAACTCGTCAGCAGCCCCATCGTCTGAGCGATTTACCTATTACCAAGAGTTATGAAACTCCCGGTTACATCTTCTATTCAATTCCGTTAATAATAAGCCCGCCGCTGCAGGAGAGTGGAGGTGCAACTTCACCACCATACTAAAGCAGCGGATGAGTTTGAATTGGTATAGGGAGGACATTATGCCATTTACCGCAAAAGGTAGAGTAGTGGCGCTTGCCGGAGTAATCGCTCTGGGTACCACGCTCGTGACGGCCGAAGTCAAGGCTGAAACGAAATTCGTCAGCATTGGCACCGGCGGTGTCACTGGCGTGTATTATCCGACGGGCGGCGCCATTTGCCGCCTGATGAACAAGAACCGTAAAGATCACGGTATCCGTTGCTCGGTCGAGTCGACGGGCGGTTCAATCTACAACATCAATAACATTCGCGCGGGCGAGCTGGAATTCGGCGTCGCTCAGTCCGACTGGCAATATCATGCCTATAACGGCACTTCTAAATTCAAGGACAAAGGCGCGTTCAAGGACCTGCGTTCGGTTTTTTCGGTCCATCCTGAGCCTGTGACGGTTCTGGCACGCCGCGATTCCGGCATCAAGACGCTAACCGATGCCAAGGGTAAACGCCTCAACATCGGCAATCCCGGTTCAGGTACCCGCGGTACGTGGGAAGTGCTGGAAGGCGCATTGGGCTGGAAACGTGGCGATCTGAAGCTTGCTTCAGAGTTGAAATCCGCTGAAATGTCCCAGGCCTTGTGCGACAACAAGATCGATGCCTATTTCTGGCTCGTCGGTCATCCGTCTGCATCGACCAAGGAAGCGGTTGCTTCGTGCAACGCTTTGATCGTCGATGTTTCCGGTCCGGCCATCGAAAAATTGATCGCCGACAAGCCTTACTACCGTAAAGCTACCATTCCTGGTGGCATGTATACGGGCAACGACAAGGACATCAATACTTATGGCGTGGGCGCGACTTTCGTGACCAGTGCCAAGGTTCCTGATAAAGTGGTCTACGAGCTCGTGAAGGCTGTCTTCTCGAACATGGACGACTTCAAGAAGTTGCATCCGGCGTTCAACAACCTTGATCCCAAAGAAATGGTCAAGGATGGCCTGTCCGCTCCTCTGCATCCAGGCGCGGTGAAGGCCTATAAAGAACTTGGCCTGATGAAGTAAATACGGCTGAAATAGATGGAGGGGCCGTTGCGCCCCTCCATTTTTCTTACCGGCGAGCCAGAAATTTGCCCTATTTGGGGTTGGGAGGGGGGTTTGATGGCGAAGAAAACGGAAAAGGTGCTGAAGGAAGCGCCCGGAGCAGCGTCAGCTCCAATAGACGATGATGACGCAGCCGCCCGCATGGTTGCGGAAATCGATACTGGCGCACGCAATCCAGCAAACTGGCAAGGTAAACTGATCACGGGGGTTGCCCTGCTGTGGGCGCTCTTCCAGATTTATTATGCGTCAAATTTCCCGTTTATGTTGACCGAACTGTCCAAGGAATTTTTTGGGATACCGATCAACTTCACATTGAATTCCGACCAGGGCCGCTCAATCCATCTTTCGTTCGCCCTGTTCCTGGCAGCCACTGCTTTTCCGCTTTTCAAGACAAGCCCACGAGATCACATACCCTGGTACGACTGGGTGCTCGGGTTGGCGGGCGTTTCCGCCTGTCTGTATCTGATATTTGACAGCGCCGGCATTGCTGACCGCGCCGGCATATCCAGCAATACCGATATCGTCATGTCGTGTATTGGGCTCGTTGTGATCTTGACCGCCACATACAGATCGCTCGGCCTGCCGCTGGTGATCGTTGCGTCCGTCTTCATGATGTACACTTTCTTCGGAGACCGGGATTTCATTCCTGAGGTGATCCAGTGGAAGGGTGCCTCGCTTGGCAAGGCGCTTTGGCATTACTGGATGCAGACCGAAGGCGTCTTCGGCGTTGCACTCGGTGTGTCCACGTCCATGGTGTTCCTATTCGTGCTGTTCGGGTCGCTGCTCGACAAGGCGGGAGCCGGCAACTACTTCATCAAGGTATCGTTCTCGCTGCTCGGGCATCTGCGCGGCGGTCCGGCAAAAGCGGCTGTGGTGTCGTCAGCGATGACAGGGCTGATATCAGGTTCTTCGATTGCCAATGTGGTAACCACCGGCACCTTCACAATTCCATTGATGAAACGGGTTGGCTTCCCGGCCGAAAAGGCCGGCGCGGTCGAGGTCGCCTCATCGACCAACGGACAGCTTACGCCGCCGGTTATGGGCGCGGCTGCCTTCCTGATGGTGGAATATGTGGGTATCAGCTATCTGGACGTTGTCCGCCATGCATTCCTTCCGGCAGTAATCTCCTATATCGCGCTTGTCTACATTGTGCATCTCGAAGCGCTGAAGCTTGGTCTGAAGGGTATGGAACGCTCCGGTCCGGTAAGCCCGATTGCGAAGAAACTGACCAATATGCTGGGCGGATTCGTCGGCGTCGTAGGACTTGCCGCGGTCATCTATTATGGCCTCGGCTGGACCAAGGATGTGTTTGGCGATGCGACCTTCTATGCGGTTTGTACATGGTTCATCATCGCCTATCTGGTGCTGCTCTGGTATGCATCGAAAGTTCCCGATCTTGAGGTCGACGATCCGAACGCACCACTGACGATACTTCCGCCGGTTGGACCCACCGCTCGGACTGGCTACTATTTTCTGCTGCCGCTGGTCGTGCTGATCTGGTGTTTGATGATTGAACGCTTCTCGCCCGGCTTGTCTGCCTATTGGGCGACGCTTTCGATGATCTTTATTGTGCTGACCCAACACTCCCTGAAAGCAATCTTCAGGGGCACGGGCAGCGACCTCTTGGCCGGATTCAAACACGGTTTTGATGAGATGATCGACGGCTTTATCGCCGGTTCGCGCAATATGATCGGTATTGCGGTTGCCACGGGAACGGCTGGCATCATTGTCGGAACAATCTCGCTTACGGGTGCTCATCAGGTGATGGGTGAGTTCGTCGAGTTCATCTCCGGCGGCAATCTGATGCTGATGTTGTTCTTCGTTGCAGTCCTGAGCCTTATTCTCGGGATGGGGTTGCCGACGACGGCGAACTACATTGTTGTGTCATCGCTTATGGCCCCCGTTATCGTGTCGGTTGGCGCGCAATCGGGCCTGATCGTACCGCTCATTGCTGTGCACATGTTCGTCTTCTATTTCGGTATTCTTGCCGACGATACGCCACCGGTAGGCCTGGCGGCCTTTGCGGCGGCGGCCATATCACGCGGCGATCCGATCAAGACGGGCATACAGGGTTTCATGTATGACATCCGCACCGCGATCCTGCCGTTCCTGTTCCTGTTCAACACGGATCTGCTACTGATCGACGTGACATTGGTGCAGGCGGTGTTCGTCTTCATCGTGGCGGTGATGGCGATGTTGTTGTTCGCGGCGGCGACGCAGCAATATTTCCTGGTGAAAAGCCGCATCTGGGAGAGCCTTGCGTTGTTGCTCATCGCTCTCACCCTGTTTCGGCCGGGCTACTGGCTCGATCAGGTTCATCCGCCTTTTAACGATGCGGCACCCGCCGATATCGCGAAAATTGCCGGCGAGGCGCCGGCAGATGGCGGTCTACGGGTGGTCGTTTCCGGGGAAAATATCTCCGGCAAACAAGTTACAAAAACGGTTGAGTTGCCGCTTGGGGCTCCCGGTGATGGCGCCGAGCGTCTGAAGACTGCGGCAGGCCTCGAACTCCGCAATGAGGACGGCAAGATGTTGGTCGAAAATGTGGAATTCGGCAGTTTCGCGCAAAAGCAGAAGATCGATTTGGACTGGGAAGTGCGTGAGGTGAAGGTGCCTGCCGATCGCATGCCGAAGCAAGTGTTCTACTTACCCGCGCTCCTGCTGCTTGGCCTCGTTGTCTTCCTGCAACGTGCAAGAATGCGCAAAGAGGGAGCCGCATAACCGTCTCTTTCGCGCTAAGTCAACCAACGGCTCCGTGTCGCAAGGCGCGGGGCCGTTTCTTTTCTACCAACCTTGAGTGCCCGGAGGTCCCTTGAAGGGGCCGGTGATGTCCGGTGTGATCCACCCGCCGTAATACGCCCCTTGCTGCGGATCGATTTTGTGATCACCAAGGGTGCAGCCGAGTGCCTGCGGGTAGAAAGCGAAGAATCCTTTCAGCTGTCTGCAGTCGCCCGCATCGTCCAGAGGGTCCTGATAAGACCACACTGCATTTTCAACCCGTGTCTCATTGACGACAACGTGCCAATAAGTGGCCTCACCCTTCCATTCACAGAACGTCGTGTGGGTGCTCTCGATGAGGCAGGATCGGTCGATGTCGTCTGGCGGGAAGTAGTAGGTCGGGGGTGAGGCGGTTTCCATCACCTTGAGAATGTTGCTGCTAGAGGCGACTTCATGGCCGTTCAACTCAACTTTGCCGGACTTGCTGATCGCGCGAACGCGCGGTGGCCGTGGATAGTTCCAAACCGATTCCTGACCTGGTCCCGGCGTGACAATTTCAGCAGCCGCCGGGCGTTCACGAACCTTGTTGCGGTAAAACGCCTTGTCTGCGTCATTCATGTGTCTGTCCGATATCGCTCACGCCGCACTCAATTCAGGCGACGGTCTGGAAGACCTCGTCGAGGCTCTTGGCAAGCTTGTCCGCGAGTTCATCCAGTTCGCTTTCGGAAATGATGAAAGGCGGCGCGAGCAAGACATGGTCGCCGCGCTCGCCGTCCGCACTGGTGGCGCTCGGATAACAGATAAGTCCGTTCTCAAAGGCCGCTTGCTTGACCCGCCCCGCTACGTTGAGGTCAGGCGCAAACGGCTCTTTCGTCTCCCGGTCGGCGACGAGTTCAAGGCCGATGAAAAGTCCGCGTCCGCGGATGTCGCCGACATGGGCGTGCTGACCCAGCCTGTCTCGCAGCAGATCGGTCGCGTATGCTCCACGTGTGCGCACTTGCGGCAGGAGATCGTCATCTTCGATCACTTTCTGTACGGCGAGGGCTCCAGCGCAGGCTGTTGCATGCGCCATATAGGTGTGGCCGTGAGCAAGCTGGGCGCTGCCTTTGGTGATCGCCTCTGAGTGCGTTGACGCAACAAGTGTCGCACCAATGGGTTGATAGCCGGCACCCAGGCCCTTGGCGACTGTCACGATATCGGGTGAAATTCCATCTTGTTCGCACGCGAACAGGGTGCCCGTGCGACCCANGCCGCACATGACCTCATCGAGGATTAGCATCACGCCGAACTCGTCGCAGATGCTGCGTATTTCACGGAAATATCCCGCTGGCGGTGGTGCGACCCCAATACTTGAACCGACCACCGTCTCTGCAACAAAGGCCGCGACGTTTTCGGGTCCGATACGCAGAATCTCGTCACGCAATTCCTGAGCCGCGCGTTTGCCATAGTCCGCCTCGCTTTCGTCGCTGCGCTGGTGTCGATAGGCGTAGGCAGGCGAGATATGGCTCACATTTTCATTCAGGAGCATAGGCGCATAGGTTTTGCGCCGTTGCGCATGAAAGCCCACGCTCATGGCCCCAAGCGTTGCACCGTGATAGGACTGGCGGCGCGCAATAAAATGCGAGCGTTCGGGTTCGCCACGCTCAAGGTGAACCTGTCGGCAGATTTTTAGTGCCGCTTCCACCGACTCCGATCCACCTGCGGAGAACACGACGCCGCCGAATTCTCCCGGCGCCCGCGCGCACAGAAAATCCGCCAACTCTTCCGAGGGTTCATTGGCGAAGAAGCTCGTATGGGCGAAGGCAACCTTATCAAGCTGATCTTTCAGTGCCTGGATAACGCGGGGGTGTCCGTGCCCGAGACACGAGACCGCAGCACCTCCCGAACCGTCGAGGTATCGTTTGCCGCTCGTATCGGTGAGGTAGACTCCTTCGCCCCCGGCTACGGTTGGCAGCGGCTTTTTCATCTGTCGGTGGAGTATGTGTGAGGTCATATTGGTCGGCCTTCTTCGGGGGCGTCACACTAAGATGTGGCCCGATCAATCAGAATATCCGATATCACTTGCGCGGCAGCGGCAATATGTTCAGGTTCTGCGCGTTCGGCCTCATTGTGGCTGATGCCTTTCCAGCAAGGAATAAAAAGCATGCCTGCCGGGCACAGCCGGGCAATGTGACGAGCGTCATGACCGGCATAGGAATACATGCGTTCATGTCCGAAACCGTGCCGCGCGGCCGCCGCCTCAACGTTGGCGACCATCTCCTCCGGAAACTCCATCGGATCCACCGCAAGCGCGTCGAGGATATTCACATCGCAGGGGCCCGCATGCGCTTCACAAACTTTAGGGATCTTGATGGCCAGTTCATCGAGCGCTTTCTTGTCGTGATAGCGCAGGTCGATAAAAAACTTAACTTCGCCCGGAACTACTGAGGTGCCACCCGGTAGGACCTCGAAACGGCCGATCGTATATCGCATCTCGTCCTGGTCATCCCACAGGATATCCCGCAGCGCATGTGTCATGTCTGTCGCAGCAACAAATGCATCCTTGCGGCGCGCGCGCGGGGTCGTTCCCGAATGCGCATCCTCCCCGATCACCTGGATGACGAACCGCCGATAGCCTTGCATGCCGGTGACAGCGCCAATGATGTTGCCGCTGGTTTCGAGCCTGATGCCTTGTTCAATATGTGACTCAATGAAACTTGCGATTGGTGCTCCAAGCTCACGGTGGCCGGCTTGAGGAAGGGCCTTTGCCAAGTCTGCCACACATGCCCCCATGGTGATGCCCTGCGTGTCCTTTCGTGCCAGTGCATCATCAAGATCTGCCATGCCTGCATACGCAGCCGACCCCATGCAGGCGGGAATGAAACGGGCACCTTCCTCATTGTTCCAGACGATAGCCTCGAGCGGATAGCGTGTTTCGATACTCGCCTCGTGAATTGTCTCCAGAGACTCGAAGGCGGTCAGCACACCGGTTATGCCATCGAAACGGCCGCCATTGGGCTGGGTATCGGTGTGCGAGCCACTCGAGACGGCGGGGAGAGATGGGTCTGTCCCCTCTCGTCGAATGAACATATTTCCCATCGGGTCGAGGGCTATGGAGAAGCCTTGTGCCTGCGCCCACTGCGCCAACAGCACATGCGCCTGGATATCTTCAGCCGTCAGCGCCAGCCGATGGACACCTCCGCCATTGGTTGCGCCAAGCTTTGCCATATCCACATGGCGTTGCCACAGGCGCTCGGCGTTGATGGTCGGGTAGACGGATTTTGACATCATAACCAGGGGCGGGCGTTGGTGTTACGCGTTTACAAAAAAGTCGTTGTCACAACCGACAATCTTTGGATCAGGTTTCACAATGAGACTTGCATCTTTCTCCGCATAGTCAAGGGCAGAAAGAACGTGCCGGATCGCACCGAGGCGGGCCCGGCGCTTGTCATTGGAGCGGATGACTGTCCATGGCGCAACATCGGTATGTGTGTTTTCGAACATGGCGTCCCGTGCGGCCGTGTAGTCATCCCATTTCGGTATGGACTTCAGATCAATCGGTGACAGCTTCCACGATTTCAACGGATCGTGTTGGCGTTCATGGAATCGCTTCAATTGCATGGCGCGGCCTACGGTCAACCATAGTTTGAAGAGCTTCACACCGTCGCGGACAAGAGCCGACTCGAATTCGGGCGCTTCTTTCAGAAACTTTTTCGTCTGTTCCGGCTTGCAAAAACCCATAACCGGCTCAACGCCTGCGCGGTTGTACCAGGAACGATCGAACAGGGCCATGTCGCCTGCGGTCGGCAATTGCGCGGCATAGCGCTGAAAATACCATTGACCACGTTCGGCCTCTGTGGGCTTGGTCAGAGCCACAACATGCGCGTGGCGCGGATTGAGATGCTCCATGAAGCGCTTGATGGTTCCACCTTTACCTGCCGCGTCGCGACCTTCGAACAAGATGACAATCCGTTCGCCTGTATCCAGGGCCCAACGCTGCAGTTTGAGCAGTTCAATCTGCAGCAGAGCTAGGTCGCGTTCGTAGGTCTTGCGCGGCATGCGTTCTGTGTAGGGATATCCACCGCTCGCAAACGCCTGCGCAGCGATTGCTTCGGGAAGTACGGGATTTTCCAGATTGAACGCGTCGAAATCAATTTCTGCGTTCGCAGCGCCGGTTTCCTTGTTCATGGGGTTCCGCTCCTGCCATACACGCCCATCCTAGGCCGGGGGACTTATCTTTGAACAGAACGGCCTTCGCTCGTGGACAAAAAGAATTGGCGCCCCCGGTGAAAACCGGATGCGCCAATTTTTGTCTCTTGACGCCTCAGCGCGTCTAAAGGTAACGCGCTAGGCGCGCGCTGCCTTCCGACGAGATTGGGCAGGCTGGTAGGCGATTTGCGAATGAAATTCGCAATACGGTGCACCGACATCGGAACTGCGCCCACAGAAATGAAACTCCTCATCTCCCGGATCGCCGATCGGCCAGCGGCATCTCGTTTCGTCGAGCGTGAGAATGCTGGCGCGCTCATTGAGCGGTATGACAAGCTCCTGAATTTGTGCCGGAACCAGTTCAAGTTCCTCTTCCGCATCAGTGTCGTAAGACGGCTTGAGCGCCAAGTTGCCATGACTGCGCAGCTGTGGTCGAGCAGGCCTGTTTTGGGTATGGACCGGTCTGCGGCGGGTGCGCGGGGCTTTTGCACGTGATGTAGTCGTGCGGCCCGAAAGCCCAAGCCGATGCACCTTGCCAATAACCGCATTGCGCGTGACGCCGCCGAGCCGGTTGGCGATCTGGCTGGCGCTAAGTCCCTCTGCCCAAAGATTTTTTAGTAGTTCGACGCGATCGTCAGTCCACGCCATGGGGCCATGCCTCCTTCATTATAATTGCTTGTTTTCGGACTCAGACTCCTTCCGTTGCCACAGAAATGCGGCACGGTATTAACGCCAACTCTTACGTGAGGTCACTGCCAGCCGGTGAGCAGACTTTCAAATCGCGTGGCTGGCGAAACGTAAAGTTACACCATCGGGAAAAAGTCCGGCAAGCGCCCGCCTGTTCCAGGTCCGGCTTTTCCACCGATTAGTTGGATTCTGCCACGACTTTCCCCAGAAAAGAAGAGGCCGTGGACGAAATCTGCATAAAATTCGATTGCAGTGGCCGAATTGACAGCGCGCGGTGTTGCCTTAGAATTCCCAAGACACGACGCCGCCGCCTGTCTGGCGGCTTTTTTGGTTCCACATAACACTTGAGTGAATTGTCATGAGCGCTGTTATACCGACATACGCACGCGCCGATCTGGCCTTTGTAAGAGGTGAAGGCGCGTATCTGGAGACTGCGGAAGGCGAAAAATATCTCGATTTCGGTGCAGGTGTGGCTGTTGTGTCACTTGGGCATTGCCATCCAGCACTTGTTGCTGCCTTGACCGAACAGGCTGGTAAGCTCTGGCACACCTCCAATCTCTATCATATTCCGGGTCAGGAGCGGCTTGCTGACCGGCTTGCGGACGTGACCTTTGCCGATCAGGTCTTCTTTGCAAATTCTGGAGCTGAGGCAATGGAATGCGCGATCAAGATGGCGCGTAAATATCATGCGACGAATGGCAATGGTGAGCGCTACCGGATCATCACATTCGAAGGCGCCTTCCATGGACGCACACTTGCGACCATCGCAGCAGGAGGACAATCGAAGCATCTGGAGGGGTTTGGCCCCGCCGTGGATGGGTTCGATCAGGTGCCTCTGAATGATCTCGATGCGGTTCGTGCGGCCATCACTGACGAGACCGCGGCTATTGCCATCGAACCGCTGCTCGGTGAGGGCGGTATCCTGACCGTACCGTGGAAATTTATCCGCGATTTGCGGACCCTCGCAGATGAGCATGGCATTTTGCTCATATTCGATGAGGTGCAGACGGGCATTGGACGTACGGGCAAACTGTTTGCCCATGAGTGGTCCGGTGTGACGCCGGACATTATGGGTGTTGCTAAAGGGATCGGCGGCGGTTTTCCCGTTGGGGCATGCCTTGCCACCAAGGAAGCGGCCGTCGGATTGACCGCGGGAACACACGGTTCGACTTTCGGCGGCAATCCCCTTGCCATGGCCGTCGGTAACGCGGTGCTCGATGTTGTGCTCGCTCCAGGCTTTCTTGACCATGTCAGCGATATGGGCACCAAGTTGAAGCAGAAGCTTGCGGGCATATGCGATACCTACCCGACCGTGATCGAAACTATCCGCGGTGAAGGGCTGATGCTCGGACTTAGATGCAAGGTGCCGAGCCAGAAACTGATTGATGCGCTGTTCGAAGAGCGACTTCTCACTGTTCCGGCAGGAGACAACGTGGTGCGCATGCTGCCTCCTCTGACAGTGGAACCGGAGCATGTCGATCTGGCGTGCGAGCGGCTTGAGACTGCGTGCGGCCGGGTATCTTCGTCAGCAAAAGAACAAACCGGGGTATGACGGTGATGGCAGTCCGGCATTTTCTGGATATCGATGCGCTAGACACGCAGACACTCAAAAGCCTCATTGCAAGCGCACGGGCGCTGAAGAATGAAACTCCAGGTGCTCAGTCGACGATGCTGCCGTCGACTTCCGTGCTTGCCTTGATGTTTGACAAGCCATCGACACGCACACGGGTCTCGTTTGACGTGGCCATGCGGCAACTCGGCGGACAGACGATCGTGCTCAACAGCGGCGAGACGCAACTGGGACGAGGCGAGACCATCGCTGATACGGCGCGTGTTCTGTCGCGTTATATCGATGCGATCATGCTGCGCACGGATGCCCATTCAAAAATTACGGAACTGGCGGAATATGCCAGCGTGCCCGTGATCAATGGTTTGACGGATTATTCACATCCCTGCCAGGTGATGGCTGACATTCTGACCTATGAAGAGCACAGGGGCTCTATCGCGGGACGCAATGTGGTGTGGGTCGGTGACGGCAATAATATGGTCACTTCATGGATGCATGCCGCTGTACGGTTCGGTTTTTCGTTGCGTATCGCCTGCCCGAAGGAGCTGTCGCCTGACCCTGCCGTGCTTGCGTGGGTCAAGAAGGAAGGTGGAGAGACACTCGTAACTCAGGATCCTGGAGAGGCGGCTGCTGGCGGTGATCTTGTGATGACCGACGTCTGGGTGTCGATGGGCGATAAGAACGCTGCGGAGCGCAGGAAACTTCTTGCACCATATCAGGTCGATCAAAAGCTCATGAAATGTGCGGAGAAGGATGCGATCTTCATGCATTGCCTTCCGGCTCATCGCGGCGATGAAGTGACGGCGGACGTTATTGATGGTCCCCAGTCTGTGGTATTCGACGAAGCAGAAAACCGGCTCCACGCTCAAAAAGCCATTCTTGCCTGGTGCCTTGGATTGAAGTGAATGGAAGTAGCACAGACAGGTTCGCCAGNTGACGCCACACTGGCAGACGACATTGTTCTGCCATTTCAGGCGGACCTAGCGGACATAAGCGGCCGTCTGGTCCGGCTTGGTCCGGCAGTTGATGCTATCTTGCGTGGGCACAACTACCCTGAGTCTGTCTGCAAGCTGCTTGGTGAGGCGGTCGCGCTGACAGCACTTCTGGGTGCATCGCTCAAGTTCGACGGCAAGTTTACATTTCAGACGAAGACCGACGGTCCGGTGAATCTGCTCGTGGTCGACTACAAATCCACCGGGGCGCTGCGTGGCTATGCTGGTTTCGATGCTGAAGCCGTTGCCGCCCTGGACACGAAGGAAGAATTCGAACCTGGCGATCTGCTTGGTCAAGGGCATCTCGCCATGACGATCGACCGCGGACCCGATATGGACAACTACCAGGGTGTGGTCGCGCTTGAGGGTGGCAATCTGAATGAGGCGGCCGACACCTATTTCCGCCAGTCAGAGCAATTGCCGACATTCATTCAGGTCGCCGTGGCTCGGCACTACAGCGCGGGCGCGTCCAAGGACGGTGTGGATCAGGACCAATGGCGTTGGCGCGCTGGCGGACTCATGGTTCAGCACCTGACCCGGGAAGGCGGGCATGACGCACCAGAAAAGGTTTCGGACGAAGATGGCTGGAACCGCGCGCGTATTCTTGCTGGCACGGTTCAGGATCAGGAACTGGTCGATCCGCTTTTGCCGCCGGACCGCCTTGTCTACCGGTTATTCCATGAAGAGCAGGCCCGCGCATTCCAGATGCGCCCGCTCATGTTTAAGTGCGGATGTTCCCCCGACAGGGTTAAGTCCATGCTGAGTAGTTTCGCAACCGGGGAGTTGCAGGATATGGCTGAAGATGGACGAATCCGCGTCACCTGCCAATTTTGTAATTCTCGTTACGACTTCGATCCGAGCGACTTCGCGGAAACGCGAGATAAATCAGACTAACCGTCTAATTCACCACAGAAAACACCGCGCTCGGGCATGCCTATCATGTCATCGAGGGTCAGAATGCGACCACTGGAGTGTTTGCTGGTGATGCAATTCTTGTTTGAACTAGATCAAATGCCACATTCTGGTGTTAGACTATAGTCTTGGACGGCGTGGTGTCTTGTGGCTTCTTTTTGGTGCAGTCACGATGTTTGGCCCATTCAGATACGCGTTCAGGGTTGTCATTAGAAAAGGTGACTTGCGGATAACCGATGCGCGCGGCGGTGTTCACCGGTTTGGTGATGGAACCGGACGGCGTAGTGCGGTTCGCGTAACTGACCGCTGGACAGAAATCAAAATAGCTATCGATCCCTGGCTCGCGATTGGCGAGGCCTATATGGATGGCCGGCTGGTCGTTGAAGAGGGTGACTTTTACCGGTTCATGGCAATTCTCCTCAGCAATGCTGAAGAGGTGCCGCTTCCCAAATGGACATGGATGCTGGTTTTGTCGCGTTGGCTTGTGCGCCGTATTGACCAGTTCAACCCAATTTCCCGTGCGCGGCGGAACGCAGCCGCGCATTATGATATCGAACCCGAAATCTACCGGATGTTCCTTGACAGCGACCAACAGTACTCGTGTGCTTATTTCGTAAACTCTGACGTTGATCTCGAAACCGCTCAAATTACAAAGAAGCGCCATCTCACCGCCAAACTTCTGGTCCGGCCGGGTGACAAGGTGCTTGATATCGGCTGTGGCTGGGGTGGTTTGGGGATTTATTTCGCGCGCGTGACCGGCGGGGACATTACCGGCATTACCCTGAGCAAGGAGCAGCTCAAGATCGCGCGAGAGCGGGCGCGCGAAGTGCCTCGCCCCGATCGCATCTCCTTCAAGCTTGAGGACTACCGTGAGACCAAGGGGCAGTTCGACAAGATTGTCTCGGTCGGCATGTTCGAGCATGTAGGGGTCCATCACTACCGAACATTTTTCCGGCGAATGAGTGATCTTTTGAACAAGGATGGTATTGCGCTTCTGCATACGATCGGTCGCGCGCCGGGGCCTTCACCGACCAACCCTTTCATAAAGCGATATATCTTTCCTGGTGGCTCCCTGCCGGCGCTGAGTGAGATCATGCCAGCTATTGAGGCTTCGGGTCTCTGCGTGTGCGACATCGAAATCCTGCGCCTGCATTATGCTGAAACGCTGCGGCACTGGCGGGAGCGTTTCCTGTCCCACTGGGATGAAGCCGTCCGCCTCAAGGGCGAAAAATTCTGCCGGATGTGGGAGTTCTATCTCGCCGGTTCGGAGGCCTCATTCAGGTATCAGGGGCTGGTTGTGTTTCAGATACAGCTTGCGCACGAGCAGACCGCGGTTCCACTGACCCGCGACTATATGGGAGATGAAGAAGCGCGGCTCGCCCAGTGTGAGAGGTTCGGAAAAGAAAAGAAGGTCGCGGAAACGGGTGGAAGCCGCAGAAAGGCCAGACATCGCGGGTGATGTGCGCCTATTTCTCCAGAAGCTCTGTATTAATGACGTTGATTGGCGCACCCGCTTGGTAAGCAAGAATCTGGTCGAATATTTCGCTGAACTGTATTTCCCACTCATCCTCTGTCACGTAGCCGATGTGCGGCGTGCAGATGACATTGTCGAGCGCAAAAAGCGGATGTTCCGTATTGCGGACAGGTTCCTCCTCGTAAACATCAACAGCGGCCATGCCGGGCCGCCCTGCGCGCAAGGCAGTCGCTAGCGCACCCTTCACTATAAGCGATGCTCGGCTCGTATTGACCAGCAGTGAGTCGGGCTTCATCAGTGCCAGGTCGTCTGCCGTCACAATGCCGCGTGTGGAGTCGTAAAGACGCAGATGCAGCGAAACGATATCGCAGCCTGAAAAGAATGCTTCCTTGCTTTCCGCGACAGTCGCACCATCGCTGCGGGCGCGTTCGCGTGAGGCTTCACTCGCCCAGAACACGATGTTCATGCCGAAGGCTTGCGCATAGTCCGCAACCGCGCGTCCGATACGGCCATATCCGAATATACCGAGGGTGCGCCCACGCAATGTTTTGCCGACACCCATCTGCCAGTTGCCGGCCTTGACCGACGCCATTTGTTGGGGAATTTGACGCATCGCCGCAAGGATCAGGCCCCAGGTCAGTTCCGCGGTCGCGTAAGAGGGAGCACCTGGATGCTGGCTTGAAGACAAGATGATGCCGTGGCGAGTGCAGGCGTCGACGTCGATATGGGGAAAGACGCTGCGTTGGCTGATCAGCTTAAGTTTCGGCAGACGATCGATCAGCGGCGTCTGGATTTTGGTACGCTCTCGGATCAGCACAAGCGTTTCTGTTTCGGCGAGACGCTCAGCCAGGATATCATCGTCCTGCACATGATCATTCCAGATCGTAACGTTGTGGCCGCTCAACTTTTTGAAGCAGTTGAGCTTTCGGATAGTGTCAAAATAGTCGTCGAGAATGCTGATCTTCACGTGCAGTCTCACTCAGCTTCGGCGTGTTCGGCCAATCGGTCGAGGAAGGCGCTGCACTTTGTGAGCTCGTCTTCTTCAATGAACTCATCCGCCGCGTGTGCCTGGGCAATGTCACCAGGGCCGATGACTACCGAAGAGAATCCCGCCCGTTCAAACAAGCCGCCCTCGGTGCCGTAGGAAACCGCAAAGCGCTCATTCTGTCCCGCGAGCTTGAGAGCAAGCGACACGGCATCAGAGCCTTCGGGCGCGTTGAGCGAGGGGACATCGCTTGTTTGGGTCGTGACGATTTCCGCAGCCTTGTAAGTTTCCATCAGGATCGGCAACACCTGCTCCTGGGCGAACTTCTCGAACCGGTCGGTAATCTCTTCGGGTTCGGTTGCAGGAACGGTCCGGAACATCCAGGTGAACTTGCATTGTTGTGGCGTGATGTTGCGCGCAGTTCCGCCTTCAATGACGGTTACGGCGACGTTGGTGTAAGGGGGATCAAAGCGCGGGCCGTCTGCGCGGGCCCGCAATTCGAAATCAATGCGTGTGAGTTCGGAGATCAATTCACCGGCCGCCATGATTGCGTTGGCGCCAAGATGCGGTTTGCTGGAGTGGGATTCCTTGCCGGTCACCACCGTCTCGAAAGCGTGCACACTCTTGTGTGAGTCCACGACCTTCATTGATGTTGGCTCACCGACAAAGACGATGCGTGGGGCTGGGAGTTGGTTGCCAAGCTCGCCGATCATCGGACGCACGCCTTTGCATCCGACCTCTTCGTCATACGACAGCAAGAGATGAATTGGCGTCTTCAACGTCCGCGCCTTGAACGCGGGCACATGCGCAAGGATGCATGCGACAAACCCCTTCATGTCGCAGGTGCCCCGGCCGAAGAGCCGGCTGCCCTTCTGTGTCAGTGTAAAGGGATCGGACGTCCAAGCCTGCCCCTCGACAGGAACGACGTCGGTGTGGCCTGACAGCCCGAAGCCGGGCACGCTCTCCGGGCCAATCACTGCATGCAAGCTCGACTTCAAGCCATCTGCTGTTGGGACACGCTGTGACTCCACGCCATGAGACGAAAGGTAGGTTTCTACGAATTCAATCAGCGGAATGTTGGTTTTTGCGCTGATTGTGTCGAATGACACCAGTTTTTCCAGCATTTCCTTGGGAGTCAGGACTTGAGCGGCCACGGGTGTCTCCTAACTGTGAGCAGGCGGGTATAAATGGCCGTGACACGATTTTTTCGCAAGGGCTGATATGGCTTTAAATCAACCCTTTTGCGGGTTTTCCCTTGGCTTTGAGGCGCAAAACCACCAAATCGTGAACCTGGTCCAAACTATGCGCCGGATTCAGTCGTGTTTTCGCGTATAATTGGAAGATGAATCCTGGCGATCGGATCGCCCTGGACTGAGAACCAATGGCCGCAACCCGAAAAAGAAAAGCACCTGCCACCAGCGTGCCGGCAAGNGAGCTGGCGCGAGAGGNCGGACCATCGGCGTCACGCCTGCGCAAAGTGCTTGGTTTTTCAGTTAAAGCATTGGCGCCAATTGTTGTTTTGGCTATCGGTATCACCTCATTCGTTGGACTGAAGGCTACCAAACCGGAAGTACCGCAGCGCCCTCAACAGGAGAAAGTTTGGCCGGTCAGGGTGGTAGAAGCCGATGTGAGCACCTATCAGCCTAGTTTAACGCTCTATGGCCGTGCTGTTTCGGGACGGCGTGTCGACTTGCGCGCGCTGGTTTCCGGTGAAGTGCTTGAAACCGGGGTCAACATGCGTGAAGGCGGGGTCGTCAAACAGGGCGCAGTGCTCTTGCGTCTCGATCCGTTCGAGTATGAGGGCGCGCTTGAAGAAGCGAAGGCGAAGCTTGAGGAAGCGCGTGCCAAGGTCCGTGAAATCGAAGCCGGCATTGAAAGCGAACGTGATGCGCTGAGTCACGCCAGGACCCAGCTTGAGATTTCTCAACGTGATCTGGAGCGTGCGATCCCCCTGGAAAGAAAAGGCACCGTATCGAAAAAAGCCGCCGATGACCGGCGTATGGTGGTTTCGGAACGCAAGCAGGGCCTCGAGCAGCGCATCAACAACCTCGAGATTCAGCAGGCGAAGGCAGCACAGCAGCGCGCTGTAATCACCCAGCTCGAATGGAAGGTCCGTCAGGCCAAGCGCAATTTGGAAGATACCGTCCTTGAAGCGCCGTTTGATGCCTATGTGACGAATGTTACCGCCGAAAAGGGCCGTATTGTCGGCGCAAATGATCAGGTTGCGACCTTGATCGACGCGAACTGGGTGGACGTGCGTTTTACTTTGTCCGACCGCCAATATGGCCGCATCGTTTCCAGTGAGAAAACATTGATCAACCGCCCCGTCGAAGTGCTCTGGCATGTGGGCGATGAACCCATCAAATACCCGGCGCGCATTGAGCGGGTCGGTGCGGAAATCGCCGCGGAGAAAGGCGGTGTGGAGATTTATGCCAGGCTCGAAAACCCCAATCAACCAACACCGATCCGTCCCGGCGCATTTGTCGAGATCCGCTTGCCGGACCGGAATTATGACAAGGTCACACGTCTTCCGCCGACGGCACTCTATGGCAACGACCGAGTATTTGTGATTGAGGACGGCCGGCTCAAGGCTCGCGCCGTCACATTGGTCGGGGCGGCGGAAGATCAAATCCTCGTGCGCGGAGAGATCGGTAAGGGCGAGAAGGTAATCACCACGCGTCTGTCCGCTGCGCAAAACGGGTTGCGCGTCGAGGAGCGCTGATCGCGTGGTGACAGAAAGAACGTCAGCACACGGGCTGATCCGACTCTTCGTGCATCATCCGACCGCATCGAATCTGCTTATGGCGGCAATGATCGCAATTGGTTTTTTTGCTCTTGCCAAACTCAACACCCAGTTTTTTCCAACCCTCGAAATTCCGCAGATCACCGTTTCAGTCGCCTGGCCCGGTGCCAGCGCGGAGGACGTTGAGGAGAACATTCTCGATGCTGTGGAGCCGGAACTGAGGTTCCTCGACGGGATCGACGAAGTGCGCTCGGTCGCTCGCGAAGGCGCCGGCGTCATCACAATGGAGTTTCAGGCCGGCACCGATATGCAAAAGGCACAATCCGATGTGCAACAGGCCGTGGACGGCGTGACTACGCTGCCGGATGACTCTGAGGAACCGGTCATTTCCCGCATCACCTTTTTCGAGCCCGTAGCGAAAATATCGGTGTCGGGACCCTATACCGAGAAGGAACTCAAGACCTACGCCAAGCAAATCCGCGACGGGCTTTTGGCTGCTGGTATCGACAAGGTGAACTTCAACGGTGCACGAGACGAAGAAATCTGGGTCCGTATTCGCGAGCAGGAATTGCGCCGCCTCGGGTTGTCGCTTGGCGACATAGCCACAAAGATACGCGAGGAAACCCGCGATCTGCCATCGGGCATTCTTGAAGGCGATGTGGAGATGCAGTTGCGCTCACTCGCTGAGCGTAAGACGCCGGAAAAAATCTCGGAAATTGAAGTGCGGTCTGGGCTCACCGGCGAGAAAATCCGTCTTGACGAAGTAGGAGATATCTCCACGGAATTTGAGCGCGATCAGGCAATTGGACAACAAGCAGGTGGTCGAGCCGTTGAGCTGAGCGTTCAACGGGCATTGGCCGCGGACACGCTCAAGACCATGAATGTGCTCACCACCTTTATGGATGATATCCGGTCAAAACTGCCCAAGGATCTGAACGTATCTGTTTATGACGTGCGCGGGCGGTTTGTTCAGCAGCGTTTGGGTATCCTCGTCAAGAACGGCCTGCAGGGCCTGGCGCTCGTGCTCATCATTCTGTTCATTTTCCTCGATGCGCGTGTCGCATTCTGGGTGGCAGCGGGTATCCCGGTGGCGCTTATGGCTACACTCGCGGTGATGTGGGCGAGCGGGCAAAGCATCAACATGGTCTCCATGTTCGCCCTCATCATGATGCTGGGCATTATTGTCGACGATGCCATTGTTGTGGGCGAACACACCGCCACCCGCCAGGCAATGGGTGACAGTCGGATTGAAGCTGCCGAGCGGGGCGCGACGCGGATGCTGATGCCGGTGCTTGCTGCAACGCTGACAACCCAAGCCGCATTCTTCCCGATCTTTCTCATTCGCGACCGGATTGGCGACATCATGGAAGCGATCCCACTGGTTGTGTTCGCAGTGCTGATCGCAAGCTTGATTGAATGCTTCCTTATTCTACCGGGTCATTTGCGACACGGGTTTGGAAAGATCGATCGCGGGGGAAATCGCTTCCGAGCGGCATTTGACTCGGTTCTCAACCGGTTCCGTGATGGTCCCTTCCGGCGGATGGTGACGATTGCCTACGAATGGCGCTACACCACCGTCGCATTTACGATTGCCATGTTGATCCTCAGCATTGGCCTCATTGTCGGCGGGCGGGTGAAGTTTCATTTCTTCCCATCACCGGAGTCAGAAAACATTTCAGCCTCCATTGTTTTTGGCGCCGGCATGCCGCGTGCCGAACAGCGTGAGGCGCTGAGCCAGATTGAACAGGCTCTCGAAAGTACCGAGAAGAAACTCGGTGGTGAAAGGGAGCCGCTGATTGTCAATGCCTTCACGACACTCGGCAGCGGCGGTCGCTCACGTGGTGAGAACCTGGCGAAAGTGGACGTGCAACTCACGCCGAGTGAAGAACGCCGTCTGCCCACACGAAACGTCGTGCAGGCGTGGCGAGCGGAATTGCCAAATGTTCCCGGCGTTGAAAAAATTGTTATCACCGAGCGACGTGGCGGCCCGCCCGGTCGCGATATCGACATTCGGCTAGAAGACGCTCCGGTTTCAGATCTTAAGGCGGCGGCGCTGGAACTAAGAAATGAGTTGTCATCATTTCCCGGTCTCAATGCCGTCAATGACGACCTTCCCTATGGCCGCCAGGAACTCATTCTGGAAGTGACGCCGCGTGGATCCGCGCTCGGGTTCACGTCGCAAAATGTCGGTATTCAGGTGCGCAATGCATTTGAAGGCGCTGTAGCGACACGATTTGCGCGCGGTGATGAGGAGATCACCGTAAGGGTGAAACGGTTGCAGGAGGTTCCGGGCCCATATGCCTTGCAACAGCTCTATTTGCGAAGTCCGGACGGTGACCGTGTTCCATTGAGCGAAGTAGTGAAAATACGTGAGAAGTCCGGCTTTTCAATCATACAGCGCGTTGACGGTCGTCGCAGCGTCGCCGTCACAGGTGACATCGATGCAAGCGTCACATCGGTCCCCGAAGTTCTCGTGAAACTGGACGAGACGGTTCTGCCCGCGCTGGCTCAGAAGTACAAGCTCCACTATGAGTTCAAGGGCCGCGCGGAGGAACGCTCAAAGTCTTTCGCTGATTTGCGTCTCGGCGCCATGTTGTCCCTCATCATCATCTACATCATTCTGGCCTGGGTTTTTGGAAGCTATGCAAAACCGTTCGCGGTCATGGCCATCATTCCTTTTGGTATCGTCGGCGCAATTCTTGGCCATATGCTGATGGGCTATCCACTTACGATCATCTCCTTGATTGGCCTGCTTGGGTTATCAGGCATTCTTGTGAATGACTCGATCATTCTTGTAACCCAGGTGATGCGTCGGCTGAGTGACGGCAACACTCTTGAGGACGCTGCTGTTGGCGCTTCTCAGGACCGGCTGCGCGCGGTGCTGCTCACCTCACTGACGACAATTGGCGGCCTGACGCCGCTGTTGTTCGAGACGAGCCGCCAGGCCCAATTTCTGATTCCAATGGCTATAACCATGGTATTCGGTCTGGCTGCCGCGACGGTTCTGGTGCTGATTCTCGTCCCCAGCCTGATCGGCGTTGGCGGTGATTTGGGTCGTATGGCCCGCGCCTTGTGGACCTGGATTGGCTTCACGCCTTCCAGTAAGTCGGCATGAAGAGAACAATTACAGTGAAGATTTCGAGCCTGCCGAGCAACATCCCGGCGCACAGGATCCATTTGGCGCTATCGGGCAGGGACGCGTAGTTCCCGACCGGCCCGACAATTTTTCCAAGACCTGGTCCGACATTCGCCACCGCTGAAGCGGCCGCTGAAAGTGCCGTAATCGTGTCGAGTCCGATCAGCGACAGCAAGGTGGCGATCACGGCGAAACACAGCATGAAAAGGAAGAAGAAACCCATCACTGCACTGGTGACGGTGTTGGCGATCGGCGCACCGTTGTAGCGCTCGACAAATACGCCCTGCGGATAGATGACCGCCTGNAAGCGGCAGCGGATCATCTCGAAGATGATCTGGAAACGAAAGATTTTTATCCCGCAGGAGGTCGAGCCGGAGCAGCCGCCTATGAACATGAGCACAAAGAACACGACAACCGCCATCGCGCTCCACGTATCGTAGGCAGTCGTCGCGTATCCNGTTCCGGTCATGATAGATATGACATTGAAAACGATGGTGATAAGCCGGGTCCCGATGGGTTCCGGCTGGCTGACCTGATAGGCGAGGATCGCCAGCAAAATGAAAATGAAGGCTGTGCCGAAGAACCATCGCACCTGGGAGTCCGCGAAAATTGCTCCGCGACCACCCTTGAATTCCTTGAGATAGAGTACGAACGGCAGAGACCCGACGATCATAAAGACGATCGATACGGTCTCGATGGCCGGAGACGAGAAGTAGGCAATCGAGGCGTCGTGGTTAGAAAAACCGCCTGTGGCGATTGTCGTCATGGAATGAACCACGGCGTCAAAAATTGACATGCCGGCTACATGATAAGCGATCGCGCAAACTGCGGTAATCACAACGTAGAGCGTTGTTAGTGAACCGGCGATCTGCGTGGCGCGAGGCATGAATTTGCCTTCGGTTTCAAACCCTTCAACCCGAAAGAGCTGCATGCCACCGACCTGAAGCATTGGCAGGATCGAGATTGCCATGACGATGATGCCGAGCCCCCCGAGCCATTGCAGGAGCCCGCGCCAGAGCAAAATGCCGGGTGGGGCGTTTTTGAGATCGATGATTATCGTCGCGCCCGTTGTCGTAATTCCGGACATGGACTCAAAAAAGGCATCCGTGTAGGTGATGTCCAAATTCGACCATGCGAAGGGAAACGCTCCAAATGCCGTCAGGGCAATCCAGGCGACATTGGTGAGAAGAAAGGCCTGTTTGATCGAGAAGCTTTCGGTCCGACCACGATTGGCAAAGGCAAGACCAATGCCGACAAAAAGCGTGAGCGTCGAGGACGCCGCAAAGATTTGCCAGTCATCGTTACCCAAAGTCAGGTCGTAGAGTGCCGGGATCATCATGGCGCAGCCGAGTGTTGCCAGCAGAACGCCGGCAACAAGCAGTATTGGCCTCAGATCGATCATGAACTCCCCCAGGGACCGATTCGATCCCGCGAGTGGAGTCTAGGTCATGAACTCAGAAATGTCGTCCATTCCGGGTGGGATATCCTAGGCCGAGAGCGCTCCGTCAATATCGGCCAAGAGGTCATCCGGATCTTCAAGCCCGATCGAAAGACGCAATGAGCCATCGCCAATACCAATCGCGGCACGGCCCTCGGGCCCGAGACGCTGGTGTGTCGTCGTTGCAGGATGGGTCACGAGGCTCTTTGCATCGCCGAGATTGTTGGTGATCTTGAAAATATCGAGTCCGTTCATAAAGCGGAATGCTGCGTCCTTGCCGCCGTCGATCTCAAAAGCCACCAACGGACCGCCCGTGGCCATCTGCTTTTTGGCAAGGTCGTGTTGTGGGTGGTCTTTGCGTCCGGGATAGTAGACGCGGGCAACCTTGGGATTGTTGGCAAGGAAGTCAGCAATTCGGGCCGCACTTGAAGATGATCGCTCGACCCTGACCGGCAGTGTCTCAAGTCCCTTGAGCATCACCCATGCATTGAACGGGCTCATGGAGGGGCCGGTGTGCTTGTAGAAGTCGTGCAGCGTATCCTCAATATAGTCGGTGCTTCCGAGCACGACCCCGCCGAGGCATCGGCCCTGCCCGTCAATATGTTTGGTTGCTGAATAGACAACCACGTCGGCCCCGAGCTCCATCGGCCTTTGCAGCATGGGCGTGGCAAACACATTGTCGATAAAGGAAAGTGCACCGGCGTCGCGCGCCAGTTTGCATACGGCCTCGATGTCCACCAGTTCCAGTGTCGGATTGGTCGGCGTCTCGAAGAAGACCGCCTTGGTGTTGGGCCGGAATGCCGCCTCCCAGGCGCTCAGGTCGCGGCCATCGACCAGCGTCGACTCCACGCCGAATTTCGGCAACAGGGTCTCAACGACATAGAGACACGAACCGAACAACACGCGGCCCGCGACAACATGGTCGCCTGCCTTAAGGTGGGACAGCATTGCGGCCGTAACCGCAGACATGCCGCTTGCCGTGCCGCGCGCGGCGTCGGCCCCTTCAAGCGCGCACATGCGCCGCTCGAACATATCGACGGTGGGGTTGGAATAACGCGAATAGACAAAGCCCTCCAGATCGCCCTTGAAGCGGGCTTCGGCCTGTTCGGCGGTGTCATATGCGTAGCCCGAAGTCAGATACATGGCTTCGGACATTTCCCCGAACTGGCTTCTTGTGGTTCCGCCATGAACCAGCGCGGTGGCTGGTTTCCATGTGTCGCTGCGGTTTGTATGTCCCTGCTTTTCCGCCATAATTCCACTCCGTCTGATGCGCACTCTTTCGGTTCGCGCATAAAAAAATCCCGGCCAGGCGCTCGCCAATGACCGGGGTTTCCCTACACGGCCTTTTAGCGACTTATTTAGCGTGGCTGCAAGCCGGCCGGCTCAAATCACCACGTGAGGTGTGGATTAAGCAGACAAGCGGCCTTGGCGTCAAGAGGCTGTTGGTCTACACGAAACAGTAGGAGGACTAAGCGATATGGCTCTCGTAGACCAAACCCCTGCTGCAGAGATGGTGCCTGCTGAAAGTTCCATTCTGCCGTGTCAGGCAATCGAGGCATTGATTTCGGAAGGCGCAATAGAATTGGCGCGGCCAGTGGCGGTCGGGCAAATCCAGCCCGCAAGCCTTGATTTGAGATTGGGGGAAAAGGCCTATCGCATCCGCGCGAGTTTCCTGCCGGGTCCAGGTGTAAATGTCGCGGAGAAGTTGCAATCGCTGGCACTTCACGAGATCGAGCTCCAGGACGGTGCCGTATTGGAAGTGGGATGCGTCTATCTTGTCCCGCTGCTTGAGGCTCTGAAACTTGCGGGGAATCTGAGTGCAGCCTGCAATCCGAAAAGCTCAACCGGAAGGCTGGACGTATTTACACGTGTCATTGCCGATCGGGCGCAGGCTTTCGACCAGGTTGAAGCGGGCTACGAAGGCCCACTGTATGCTGAAATCTGTCCGCAAACATTTCCCGTTCTCGTCCGAACCGGGTCACGGCTCTCGCAGATCAGGTTCCGCCAGGAGGGGGATGCCGTTGCAATTGTCGAGCCTGAATATGCGGCCGGTGTCGATCTCTCGGTTGATCTGGCAGGGGATCCGAGCACGGGCTTCGTTGGCTACCGTGCTAAACGGCACACGGGTGTTGTCGATGTCGATGCGCCCGGCGCTTATGACGTTAGTGACTTCTGGGAGCCGATCCATGCAGGCAAGGAAACCCGGCTCATTCTTGATCCTGACCAGTTCTATATCCTGGCCTCCAAGGAGGCCGTGACAGTACCGCCGACCCACGCGGCTGAAATGATACCTTTCAATCCGCTCGTGGGTGAATTCCGTGTGCACTATGCCGGTTTCTTCGACCCGGGCTTTGGATATTCCGGCGCCGGCGGCACCGGTTCGAAAGCCGTGCTTGAAGTGCGCAGCCACAAGGTGCCATTCATCCTTGAAGATGGGCAGATTATCGGCCGGCTTATCTATGAGCCACTGACCGACACACCATCGCAAGTATATGGGCAGGGCATCGGCTCCCACTATCAGGCGCAAGGCCTGAAGTTGTCGAAGCACTTCCGTTGAGTATCCGCCCGAGAGTTGCGGTAATCGGGACCGGTGGCACGATATCGCTTGAAGGCCGCCATAGCCTCGATCTCTACGAATACATGGAATTTGGCACCCGGCACGAGATTGACTCGATTGTTGGCCGCTTTTCCGAGATTGGGGATGCGGCAGACGTTGAGCCCGTTCCATTCCGCTTGCTGCCGAGTTCGGCAGTGTCCGCCGCCGATTGGCTCGACCTCGTCCGGTTGATCGAAAGGATTTCTGAAGGTTCAAACAAACCTGACGGCATTGTCGTAACCCATGGCACGGCGACCCTGGAAGAAACGGCCTACTTCCTCAATCTGACTCTCAAGACATCGCTGCCTGTTGTGGTAACCGGAGCGCAACGTCCGCTCAATGCGCTGAGCAGCGATGCGGCCTCTAATTTGTTGAACGCTGTGCGCGTGGCCGGTTCAAAAGAAGCGCGGGGTCTTGGCGTGTTGGTTGTTTTCAATGAAGAAATTCACGGCGCGCGTGATGTTACCAAGACGTCGACCCATCGGCTGCAGACGTTCCAGAGCCGGGACCTCGGCGTTCTCGGATACGTCGATGCGGACGATGCCATAGCAATCTACAAGAAGCCCGCTAGGAAGCACGCGCCTAACACGGAGTTTGACATGGGCGCCACGACTGAGTTGCCGAGAGTGGATATATGCCTGACCTATGCGGGTGCGGATGGGACGGCAATCAGGGCATCTGCGAATGCCGGTGCCCGTGCGATCGTCATGGCGAGCGTTGCGCCCGGCATTGTGACGCCGGATCAGAGTGCGGCGATAGATGAAGTTCAGGCGGATGGTGTTTTAATCGTGCAGAGCACGCGCGCGGGAAGCGGCCGGGTTTTGCGCCGTGCCTCCATGAAGGAGCGAGGTATCGTGGCGGCCGATAATCTGATCCCGCAAAAGGCACGGATCCTGACGATGGTTGGCCTTACACGCGCCAAGGATACTGAACAACTGCAGGCGATGTTCGATACATATTGAGGCGAAGCCGCGGTAGTGGCGCTCAGGTCCCCATATATGCACCGCCATTCACGTGAATGATCTGACCGTTGATGAACCCTTGTTTGGGTTCGCATAGAAACAGCGTGGCGGACGCCACTTCTTCAATAGTTGCATTTCTCGGGACGGGGGGCAGATTGGCGCGTTTGGGGATGCTGCCTGCGGATGCTGGTCTCACTGTGTCGACGGCACCCGGCGAAATGGAGTTGGCGGTTATACCCCTGTCGCCGAACTCGGCAGCGAGCGCGCGCGTAAATCCGGTGAGGCCCGCCTTGCCGGTGAGATTGTTGGCGCGGCGTGGAAATCCGTTGTGCCAGGCGATGCCACCGAGCGTCACGATCCGTCCCCAGCCTTGCTCCACCATCATGGGTAGCGTCGCTTGTGCGCAGTGGAACGCGCCGTCGATGGAAATGTCGATCACGCGTCGCCAATCCTCGTAGCTCATGTCGAGAAATTCGACCATGCCGCGCGCTGACGCGTTGGAGATGAGAATGTCCACGGAACCGAATTTTTCCCGGCCAGCCTCGGCCATTGCGAAAACGGCGTCCCGGTCTGTTACATCGGCGACACAGACAAGGTTTCCCGCACCCATTTTCTCCAACTCGGCCGCAACACCTTCAGCGGCAGCTTTATCCTGGAGTGTATTGACGATGATGTTTGCGCCAGCGTCAGCAAGCGTGAGGGCAATGGCGTGCCCAATATTACGTGCAGCACCCGTGACAAGCGCGGTCTTGCCCACAAGAGGTTTACTTTCCAAGACAGGATCCTTCCGATGAGTTTTTGATGGAATTAGGGTGCAGCCTAACGGGTCCCGCGATGCTCACAAAGGCTGTTAATCAATGCGTTCGCCCATACTGGATGACCAGTCACCAGGATGCAAATCGCCAATCAAATATCTTGCGCCACCAGTAAAATGCGTCGGCGGTCTGGCCGCGCTGTTCGCATACACGCGCCTTGTCGGAGAATTCGACGGCTGAGGCGATTGCGTCGTTTGCGATCTGTTTCCCTGCGATGCTCGTGCCATACACCGGCTCGCTGCAACCGGCGGCGTTATCGAATGCCGCCAATTGCCGGGCCATCAGGTATCTGAAAAAATTGTTCAAATCCGCAGGATAAAGAACGGCGGCGTCTTTCTTGAAGAAGTCAGCAACACAGAGTTCGAGATAGTAGGACCAGATCGGCTGTTTGTTGAAATAGCTCCACGCTTTCACCATTCGGACAAAGGGTTTGAGGTTTGTGTTCAGGTCGCGGTCAAGTTCATTGATCCAGGCGCTGTGTGCACCAGGGCTCACCCGGACCCACCGTTTGCGCGGAGCCGGAACGGCATAAACATCGAACTCGGTTTCGGTTGGTTGTGTAAACGCGGGAACGATGTGATGCCGGTTGGACAACTTTTCGCCGAATGCGATAACGATGACAGGGCGCCCCTCCGCCAGAAATGCATCTGGAAACTCGACCTTTAGAGCATCACAAACTTCATTGATCGACCTCTCGGAGTCTTCGTAGAGGTTTGAAGTCGGGATGACCGCAAAACAATCTGATGCGCTGCAATCATTGACGTGCGTTCCATGACCGGTTGACCCATATGGCGCCAGATACTGCATGGCGTATTTTGACGTCAGGCTGCGCTCGATTCTTGTAAGATTGGTCTCAGCCTGCTCAGATTCCGAGTATTTCGGCGCGAGCGCTTCGGCAAACTCCGCGAATCCGTCGACCACGGTCCGTTCGACCCGCCCCCCACCGCCGCTGGGCGCCTCTGGTTTCCCGTTTGCCGGCAATTAGCCCCCTGGCCGCCATGTTATGCGCGGCGCTATCGACAAGTCGAAACATTACTCTCAAGTGGAGCACAACCTATCCACCAAGAATCGAGACTATACAACCATTGACCCAGATCAAGGTCCTCTGATCCGCGTTCGCGAATAATTTATCTCGCGACTTTCATTCAGGAGCGTGGAGAATGACTGAAGGTGAGACCCTGTACTTGGGAATGGTGATTGCGGCGTTCGTGATTTATGCGGCGGTGCTCGCCTATGTGAGTCAAAAGGCGAAATAGAAGAGTTCAGGGGGTACAGCTTCCACCGCCAAGGACGCAGAAACGAGCGCAGTGAGGGTGGCAGAGTTTGACCGAACCCTGGTCGAACATGCCGCCATGCGCCTTGTCCGCCTCGCCAAGCGTCGACCCCATTTCGAAGGCCAGATCATAAGGCAGCAGCGTGCATGGAAGAACTGAGGGTTTGGCGTCCCCTTTGCGCTTCACCACCATGCGGCTGGTGGCGCACATGATGTCTGACGGATTGATCCCAAGAATGTTCCAGCACGCGGAGGTTATTTCCGGTATGTCCAACGTCGCGTCCATCTCCGGAAACAGGGTCAAGGCAGCCGGATCATTGGCGTCAATATTCCAGCCAAATGTGGAAATCAGACTGCTATAACCTCTGCGCGTGATCACTTCTTCTTCATTCCAGCAAGTTCGCCCAGCGATTGCGATGCGGAAGCCGTTTTGTGACAGCCACTGGAGACCGTTTACAACATGGTCCCATGTGCGCGGACCGCGTTCGGTTTCGTGCAGTTCTCGTGTGTAATGGTCGAGGCTGACCCGCAAGCTCAATTTTGACCCGTATTGCTCGCGCAGCTTCAACAACCCGGCCTTGGTGCGGTTACGCTGCATTGGCTGCATGGCGTTGGTGAGAACCAAAACCTCGTATCCGCGCGAAAGTGCCTCGCTTGCCATCACCAGCATGTCGGGGTTCATGAAAGGCTCACCACCGGTGAAGCCAATTTCCCGCGTCCCGAGTTTAAGGTCTTCGATTTCATCGAGAAAAGCGCGCACCTCACCGGCTGTAATATAGACCAGCCGATCATTCGCGGGGCTCGATTCGATGTAGCAATTTGCGCACTCGATATTGCAAAGGGTGCCAGTGTTGATCCACAGCGTATCAAGCCGATCGAGTGCCACCTGCGCGCGCGCCTCGCCCTTGGCCGTGATGTCCGGGTTGACGAACTTGACGGGCGCGCTTGGTCTACGGCGCAATTCGTGGTCGATGGAAATGTCTGTCATGCTTGCTTTTAATGCCTGCCTTCTGCGGAACGCGGCGGAACCTACCATAAGAGCAGCCTACGGATAATCACAATTCGATTATCTGTGTTTGGGCATGCTGGCTAACGCTTTTCGCAGTCTTGAGAGCGTGATAAGAGAGGTGAACGCAGCTAGTCGCGGGTGTAGCTCAGTGGTAGAGCACGAGCTTCCCAAGCTCGGTGTCGAGGGTTCGATTCCCTTCACCCGCTCCAAAAAAATGTGGATTGGTCATGGTGTCGCGCCTGAAAGCGGGCGTCCTTTTGACCCGTCAGGTTGGGAAAAAACGGATGAACCGGGCAGCGCATTCAATCGACCTCACCGACCGGAAGAGTTTCAAACATTGGACGCAGGTGAGTATCCGTTTCTCCGACCAGGACCCCTTGGGGCATGTGAACAATGTGGCGATTGCGGCCTATGTGGAGGCGAGCCGGACCATGCTGATCCACCCCTATCTTCTGCGTGAGAAGTATCCGCATCTCAATTTCGCCCTGGTGCACGTGGAAATCGATTTCAGGGGTGAATTTACCTATCCCGGTATAGTCGACATCGGGGCGCGGCTCGAACGCCTCGGCAGGACGTCGTTCTCAACATCCTATGGGCTTTTCGGCGCAGACAAATGCGTCGCCACGGCTGGCTGTGTGAATTGCTTTTTCGACACATCAAAGCGCGAGAGTGTCACCCCTCCAGATGACGTGCGAAATCTGTTTGAAAAAGAAATAGCGGATCAATCGATTTAAGTTATTGAATTAAAGAAGAATTCCATCTTCAAATACCGGGTTCGGCGGCTCACGGCGTGATTTTGTCAGCGCGAGGGCGGTAAGATTCGCCGATGTCGGGCGTTTCGCGCGCGATGCGTGTTTGCGTTGGCGCATCGGGCCGACATAGTCGTGGGTGATCACAAAGGGCCTTGGATTGGCCAGCATCATGTGGATGCGGTGATAGAAATCCTTTGGTGCGATTGGTTTGGCCAGCATGGAGTTGATGCCGGCGTCCAGAACCTTCATGACCTTGTGGTGATCAGGCATGCCGGTAATCAGCAGGATCGGTACTTCGCGGTTCAGGCAATGGTCGTCGTGACGGATGAGCTTGGCAAAGTCGGCCCCGTCCAGTTCGCCCAGGAAAAAGTCGAGAATCACGACGTCAAATGGCTCGCCATAGACCAAATCGACTGAACTGGGCACATCGCGGGCAAATTGGACATGGTTCACACCAAATCCACGCAGCATTTCACCCAGCAGACGGCGCATCAGCGCGTGATTTTCAACCACGAGCACACGAAGGCGGGCAAAATCGATTTTCTTTTGGTACATCGGGCCAAATCACGCGGCAGAACTTACTCACAATCGACCCTGCAGCAGGAAAGTTAAGAAAGGGCTAGGGTGCAGTCCTTGTTCTGGTACTTGCGGGCAGGTGCGCTGTCAGTATGATGCGCCCTCATGATTGGTTATAGACAAATATGCGCGCTGTTCGCGGTGCTTCTTTTGGCTGTGGTGATGCCCGGCCAGCTCAATGGACAGGAGCAGACGGGAGAGGGTGAACCGGCGGCGGAAGTACCGGAAACAGCCCTGCGAATCCCCAAGCCGGATTTGCAGGATCTTGAGCAGATACGCTTCGTAACCGACAACGACTATCCGCCGTTCAACTATCTCGATGAAGAGGGCGAACTCACCGGCTTCAATGTCGATCTGGCGCGGGCCCTATGCGACGAGTTGTCGGTCGAATGCTCCATTCGCACAGTGCCTTGGAACCGGCTATTGGCGTCACTGGAAGAAGGGGAAGCCGACGCCGTTGTCGCTTCGCTCCGCGTTAGCGAAAATGCCCTGAAAAAGGCTGATTTCACCGACAGCTACTATCATACGCCGGCACGGTTCGTGGCTCTGAAATCAAGCCCCATCAAGGCGGTGACTCCGGAAATGCTGGCGGGCAAGAAAATCGGTGTCGTCAGTAAGACGGCCCATGAAGCCTATCTCAGGGATTTTTTCGATGCGTCCTCGCTAGTACATTTTGATTCCATGACGACTGCCAAAACGGCTTTGCGTGATGGCAAGGTCGACATGTTATTCGGCGATGGCGTCTCACTCATGTTCTGGCTGAACGGTTCAGATTCCAACGGATGTTGTGAGTTTCGCGGCGGTCCATTCACCGAAAGCAAATATTTTGGCGAGGGCATTGGCATCGTTGTCCGCAAAGGAAACCGCAAACTCCGCGATGCGCTCAACTACGGCTTGTTTCTGTTACGCAGCGAAGGCCGTTTCGAAGAATTGCATCTGCGCTATTTCCCGCTGAGTTTCTTCTAATTCTGGTCCTCGTCTGACCGTTGGGAGGGCAGAAATGGCAACCTCAGGCTCCAGCCGAGCCTGGTCGGGCTGTCGTTCAGGTGGTTCTTCTGCCCGATGACCATTTTCACATGCCCATCCCTCGGCTGGTCGGTATATGTGTTGAACAGCCTGTCCCAGACGGAAAGATTGAATCCAAAATTAGTATCGTGTTCGAAACGATGGATCGAATGATGCACCCGGTGCATATCTGGCGTAACCAGAATGACCCTCACGATACGGTCGAGCCATAGTGGCAGTGCGAAGTTTGCGTGGTTGAACATGGCGCATCCATTCAGAATGACTTCAAACAGCACTACGGCCCATGGAGAGGCACCGAGCGCGACAACCACCACGATTTTCCAGAGCATCGACAGCGCGATTTCAACCGGGTGAAATCGCACCGCTGTTGTCACGTCGAAATCCACATCCGTGTGGTGGACCTTGTGGAGGCGCCACAGCACGGGGATCTTGTGGGAGGCCACGTGCTGGCCGTAAATCGCAAGGTCAAGAAGGATGACGGCAAGCAGGATTTCGACCCAACCGGGCCAATCGAGCTGGTTGAACACGCCCCAGCCCTCTGACTGCGCCCATGCGGCCGCTGCAACGGCGGCAATCGGTACCGCGAGCAAGGCCATGAGCCGTATAACGGCCGCACCGATGCCGGCAATCGCCAGATTGGTGAGCCATCGCCGTGATTTCACCCGGTTCGGGGTGCGCCGCGGCATGGCCAGTTCAAGCAGTGCCATAACGAGGAAAATGCCGAAGAAAACACTCAGGCGCAGGGCACCTTCGCTTATGCTGGAGGAGACTTCCATGGGTCTACCTTATAACGAGGACGCATCCAACGTCAGGTGCGGCATTTGATACGATGACGGTCAACTTTCTGAGAAGCGGTCCCAAGACGCCTCGCACAAGCATTCTGCTGGCACATGGTGCGGGTGCTCCCATGGATACCCCTTTCATGAACGCGTTTTCAGAAGGAATGGCAGCACATGACTTTGCCGTCGCGCGGTTCGAATTCGCCTATATGGGTGCGCGCAGGACAGGCGGGAGCAAACGCCCGCCACCGAGAGTGGAACGGCTGATGGGTGAGTTTTGCGATGCGATTTCAGCACTGTCGGCCAGTACGCCTCTGATTATCGGCGGAAAATCCCTCGGCGGTCGGGTCGCAAGCATGATTGCGCAGCAAGAGTATGAGGCGGATCGGCTTTCCGGCCTACTCTGCCTTGGCTACCCGTTTCATCCACCGGGGCGGCCGGAAAAGTTGCGCACGGCGCATCTGGCGGACCTGACGCTGCCCTTCCTGATCGTGCAGGGTACGCGCGATCCGTTTGGCAATGCGGATGAGTTGCCGGAATATGGTTTGCCCAGTTCAGCTGACATTCACTGGGCCGTAGACGGTGACCACAACCTCACGCCGCGCAAGAAATCCGGGCGGACAGAAGAGGGAAATTGGCGGGAGGCCTGTGACGCGATTGCCGCATGGGTTGAGCAGACGGGGATCGGGTGAGCCCCACCAATAGGGTGCTCAATACAGTGATCACTATCAGTTCAAGTCTTCTCCTTTGCCGGGCCCCGTAAGAACCGGTAGTCTTTCCAGCGAGAAAGGTGTGCCAATGTTTCGCCTTTTCGGTACCTGGTTTTGTTTTGCCATCTTGTGGGCAGAATGCTTCAGCCTAAGTGATCGAGCTTCCGCTCAGGGATTCATTCCGGTCGATCTGGAACTTGTACTGGCCGTGGACACCTCAGGAAGCGTCGACACAAGAGAATATGAGCTTCAGATCGAAGGCTTGGTGAAGGCTTTCCGGGACCCGGCAGTCATTGCGGCGATCATCGGCACGAGCGGTTCCGGTGGTGTTGCGGCGACTGTCGTGCATTGGAGTTCAGTTAATGAGCAACGCCAGGTCGTGCCCTGGGCCGTGCTGAAAGACGAAGCGAGTGCCCATACTTTTTCAGACGCTATCTCCGCCCGCGAAGAGCGCAGTTTCGGTGACAGTACTGGTATCGGCGGTGTTCTCAGATTCGGCGAGCGACTGATTCGCACGAATGCGTTTGAAGGCAGGCGTAAGTCGATTGACGTTTCGGGCGACGGCGCCAACAATTCGGGTATACCACCGCAACTCGTACGCGACATGGTGACGAATGAAGGTATCACCGTAAACGGGCTCACCATCCTGACGGACGAACCGCACCTGCATCACTACTATTTCAAATACGTTATCGGTGGTGCCGGCGCATTCGTCATGACCGTCAGTGACTACGCCGACATCGTCAGGGGCATGCGCAACAAGCTTCTGCGGGAAATTTCGGTCAATATTGCGTCTGGAGCAGAACCCCAGATGGTCCCGGTCACGCGGTAGCAGGATTCTACAAAAACAATTGGCGGCGCCCGGAGGCTGGGCACCGCCACTGTGTCAGCCGCAAGGGAGCGGCTGGTCAGCCGCCGCGGGGACCCATATCACCACGGGGGCTCATGCCGCCGGGGCCGCGGTGGCTGCCGTCATTGTCACCACCTCGGCCGCGATGTTTGCGGCGCTTCCGGTCTTCCTTGTCCAATACACCGTCTTCGTTGCGGTCCATTCGTGCCACGACCCGGGAGAACGGTTTCAGATATTCCTCAACAGTGATTGAGGCATCGCCATCTGAATCGATGAACTGGAAGCTGCGAACCATCCTGGGCTGTTTGAATTCGATCCACCTGGCCTTGAACTCAGTGAGGTCGAGCTTGCCGTCCTTGTTCGCGTCATGTTTTGCGAGTTGACTTTTGCGTGCTTCGTCCACTTCTTCTTGCGTCAGCTTGCCGTCCTTGTTCGTGTCAAAACGCTCCATGATCCACTTGGCGCCGCGACCACGGTGCTTGCCTCTGCCCTTATCTTGCGCGTCGAGAACCTTGTCGTCGTTGCGGTCCTTATGTTGAACGATGCGTGCGAATGGTTCCATATATTCGTCGATCGTGATGACCGCGTCACCGTCGACATCGATACGCTGGAAACTGCGCACCAGGTCACGGTTTTTGAACTCGATCCACAAGATTTCGAACTCGGTCAGATCGAGTTTGCCATCTTTATTCGCATCATGTTTGGCATGGAGACCCTTGCGGGTATCGTTGACTTCGTCCTGGGTCAGTTTGCCATCTTTGTCCGCGTCGAAGCGGGCCATCATGCGATACATGCCCTTGCGGCCGTGCTTCTTGCCCTTGTGCCATCCGCCATGATGTCCACCACCATGTTTGCCCGCGCCGTGATGGCCGCCGCCATGTGAGCCGCGATATTCTGCTACCGCCAAGCTAGAGAGGCCGGCCGCGCCGGCAACGGCAAGGGCGCTGGCCATGAGTGCGATTTTGGTGCCTTTACGCATAAAGAGTCTCCTTGGAAATTTCCGCCTGAGCCCGTTTCCGAACCCTCGTGTAGAAATGAAACGGACAAGCGCATGCAAATCCGTTGCGGCGGGAAGCCGCACGTTCATTAAGGTTTGGTAAGGCTGACGGGCCGTCTATTCCGCTGCCGCGGCCTGTGTGCGTGCGGGGATTTTCCTTGGTAGCAACAGCACTGCCAACAGAATGAACAACGCCGCTACAGCCAGCAGCATGAACAGTCGGTCGAAACCCCAGTTGGCGTGAATCCAGGCGATCATGGGGATGGATGCCGACAGCGCGGAAAAGGTCACGATATAACGGCAGGCAAACGCGCGGCTGCGCCACTCGCTTGTGGTTAGCCGTCCCAGGAGCACGTCGTTGATGGGAATTTGTCCGAAGACTGCCAGCATGAATGCCACCGCGACTATGATAGCGGCCCAGTCGTTCAAGCCTGGCATTATTGCGAAGAAGGTCGCTTGCATCGCGGCCACGCCGGTGAACACGTAGCGCGCCGAATATCTGTCGAGCAGGTAACCCACTAACAGTTGCCCAAGTGCCGCGAGCGCGAAGACCAGAAAGGCGTACCAGCCCACAAGCGTTGCTGACAGCGCCAGTCCGCCGAGGCGCTCATCGAATATTTTCGGCAGGGCAAATGTGGTTGACTGGAAGACGATGCCGCCAAGCGCGGTGGTAAACAGGATGATTGCAAAAATCCTTATCAGCGACACTCCCTGATAGGAGCTTGGGCCGGCGACAGCCTTTTTGGGTGTCTGTTTTTTTGCCGGATCGGGAGCCCAGCCGATGAGCCAGAGATAAGCAAACCCGAGCGCAATAGAGACAAGGCCCGGCCACACGAAAGCTGAGCGCCATCCGGCTGAATCGATCATGAATCCTGTGATGAGCGCCGCACTTGCCACACCGAGGTTGCCATAGACCCCGTTGATGGCGATAGGCAGCCCGGTATTGTCGCGCCCCTCGATAACGAGGGGAATGCCCACTGGGTGATAGATCGCCGCGAATACGCCCATGGCAAACAACGCCAGGCCAATCTGTAGTGGAGTTTCAGCCAACGCGGTCAGGATGGAACACGCGCCAATTCCGATGAAGAAGGCGGCCATCATGCCACGCCGGCTCCATTTGTCAGCCAGCCAGCCCGCAGGAAGGGCAAACACACCGAAAGCTATAAAACCCGGGGTCGCATAGGGAATGAGTTCTGCGTATGAGAGCCCCCATTCTCTTGTCAGGGTGAGTGCGGCCACGGTCGCGAAGACGAGCATGAAAAAGTGATCGAGGAAGTGCCCGATATTCAGAAACGCAAAGTGCAATCGCGATGCCGACATATTTCAGATTCCGTTTTCGACCTTCTTCCAGGCAACTAGGCTGCAAACCTTAGCCGTGGCGTTGTAGCGATGTCATGCCAAATTTTATCGAAAAGATGCCAAGACCCTGAAGCGGCGCTGCTTATGGTGACGCCGCGGCATCCAGATTGCCGGGCAACTCCCGAAAATGTGCACGCATTGTGTTCGGTCGCGCCGCGACAGCGCCCGACTCCGGAAATATGATGCTTGTCATGTGGAGGTCGCGTCTCGAACGCGACCGGTGGCGTCAAGTTGGTCTGACGCCTCCTCTCGCGCTTCCAATGAGCCGTGGCCCGAGCCTGGACAGAGGTTTGGCCGGAAAGGAGGTGCGACCATGGCACGCCCGGCAACGTCTTCAACACACTCAACCCGCGAACATGCATCAACTGGCTTTATTGCGCCTGAGGTGAACAAAATCGGCATCGGCGATTTGCGCGATGCGCTAGTCCTTGGCTACGACGATTTTCTGGCGAAACCAAGCCATCTCGTCTTCTTGTGCCTCTTCTACCCGATTGCCGGTTTGATCCTCTGCCGGTTGGCTTTTGGATATTCGGTCTTGCCGTTGATCTACCCGCTGATTGCCGGTTTTGCTCTGCTAGGGCCATTCGCAGCAATTGGATTGTATGAGATCAGCCGCCGGCGCGAAGCCGGTCAGGGTGTTTCATGGCACCGTGCACTAGACGTGTTCCGCTCACCAGGTATTGGCGCAATCCTAACCTTGGGTGGCGTGCTGGTGGTTATTTTCGTGGCCTGGCTCGCCGCTGCCAACACAATCTATGCGATGACCTTTGGGAATGAGACGCCCACCTCTATCAGCGGTTTCATCTCCGATCTCATTACGACACCAGCGGGATGGCGCCTGACCATTATCGGCAACGGTGTCGGTGCAGTTTTTGCATTTATCGCCTTCTCCATCAGCGTGGTATCGTTTCCGTTGATCATTGACCGACATGTGGACGTCGCAACGGCCGTTGCCACGTCTCTTAGGGCGGTCACCAAAAATCCGGTCATAATGGTGCTTTGGGGCCTGATCGTAGCGATTGGACTGGTGATTGGCATGGCGGTATTTTTTGTCGGCCTGGCCATTGTCATGCCAATACTCGGTCATGCCACCTGGCACCTTTATCGGAAAGTGGTGCAAGTCTAGTGGGAGGCGCTGCCTCATGATTGATCAGGTGTCGGGTTTTCAATACCCTAGCATCGCATGGTAGGCAGCAACCCAAGCGAAGCACATCCCCGCAGCACGGATCCCAGTGACTATCAGGCTGTGCCGCGCGATGTGGCGGCCATGGCCAAGAGCTTCGTAACCGGCGATACGGTCGCACCGCATGCGCATGCACGACACCAGGTGCTTTACGCGATTGAGGGCGTAATGCGGGTGGCGACTGCGCGCGAGGCATGGATCGTCCCGCCAGACCGCGCGCTCTTCGTCCCGGCCGGCCTTGAACACGGTGTCGCTTTGCGGGGAAACGTGGAGATGCGCACGCTCTTTATCAGGCCGGGGGCGCATCCCGATCTTCCCGAAGCACCGGTGGTGCTGGATATATCTTCGCTGCTGCGAGCCCTCATCCTTGCACTGCTGGACGAGCCAATTCTCTATGAGGAAGAGGGCCGCGGCGGTTTCCTCGCCGCCCTTATTCTCGATGAATTGGCACGTGCGCGGCAATTGCAGCTCGTCATCCCCATGCCCAGCGATGACCGCCTCAAACGGCTTTGCAAGGAACTGCTTGAGAACCCGTCACGCGGGGAGACGCTCGACCAGTGGGCTGAAACATCGGGAGCAAGTGCCAGGACGCTGTCGCGGCTGTTTACGCAGGAGGTCGGGCTTACTTTCACCCAGTGGCGTCAAAGAGTGCGGTTTCACAATGCCATGGAAGCCATTGTACGCGGTGAGCCGGTGGGGCAGGTGGCGCATGCTAATGGTTATGAGAGTGCCAGCGCTTTCACTGCTGCATTCCGCAAGGCGTTCGGCGTGACGCCCGCCAGGCTGGGCAAGTAGCCGCGCTATCTGAAAGCCATTTGTTGCGTTGCCAATTGCGAAAAAGCGCCGCCGGGCGGTAGGCCCGGCGATGCCTCTGTCTTCACCAGTTCACTGCAAGGAATGCTGAATTGCTGCGTGCATGATCTGGAGGGCTAACGGCAGCGAGGGCGGCCCGGAACCGGTGCGCAAGGACGCTTGCGCAGACGTTTGCCAATCGGACCGGGATCCTTGTGCGTTGGCCTTGTGTCGTAGCTGTGCATCGCACCGTGATGATAAATGGGACCACCGGCCTGCATCGTGGCGCCACGATGCTGCTGTGCGGATTTCGCAGTCGCCTGAAAGCTGAATGCCTGCGCGCTGTGCGAACTGAGCACACTGGCCGCACCAGCGGCGATAACCATCGCGAAAAATCCGCGCCGGCTCATCAATTTCGTGTCCATGACAATCGCGGCGGGAACGCGGCTCTGAGCTCAGACGCCGAAAATCTCGCGCGCTTCATCAGGGGTTGCAACTTCCGCACCGATCTCGCGGATGATACGTGCGGCGCGCTCGACCAGCGCCGCGTTGGATGGCGCAAGGACGCCGCGCTCCATATAGAGGTTGTCCTCCAGTCCGACGCGCACATGCCCCCCGGAGATGACTGTCGCCGCCACGATGGGAAACTGGTGTTGCGATATTCCGAATGCGGACCAGACGGCGTTCGGCGGAAGCATGTCGCGCATATGGAGAAGCGACTCCGGTGTTGCGGGTGCGGCGTAGGAGATGCCCATGCAGAGCTGGAACATGGGTGGTTCTTTCAGATGTCCCTCGGCAATCAACCGTTTGGCGAGAACAATATGGCCGGTATCAAAGGCCTCCAATTCGGGTTTGACGCCTGCCTCAGTGATCAATTTTCCCATCTCGCGCAGGTGCTCGGGTGTATTCACGAATACCTGCTCGCCGAAATTGAATGAGGCGACGTCCAGCGTGCAGATGGGCGGCTTCAGCGAAAGGACATGCTTCACACGCTCCGCCGGGCTCTTCAGCGCTGTGGTGGGATCAGGGATGGATGGATCGTCTTTCCCAGGCACAAACCGCGCACCGGGACCGGTAGTCAAATTGATTATGACATTCGTGCCGGCGTCCTTGATGCGCTCGACGGTTTCCGCATAGAGGTGTTCCTCCATGCTGGCGAGCTTGGTTTCGGGATCCCGCACGTGAATATGCACGATCGAGGCCCCCGCATTCGCGGCATCAATGGCAGACTGCGCAATCTCTTCCGGCGTTGCGGGAATCGCCGGGTTCTTGCTGCAGGTATCCTGCGATCCGGTCAGCGCACAGGTAATGACGACTTTTCGCGACATGGCTTCCCCCTTCTTCGCCAGGACTTACAAGGTCGCGTGTCGCGCGCGCGCACCGCGTTCGATGCCCGCCATGATCAGCTTGTCGAGCTTGAGGGTTTCGCCGATCAGCGCAAGCAGGCGAAGTTCTTCCTGTGTGACCTTGAGATCGGCTGCCGCAACCTCTACCGCAAGCGCATAGGCCGTCTCGCGGAGCTTCTCAGGAACGGCAGTACCGATCTGTGCGAGCGTTTCATCCAGTCCATCGGCGGCCGAAAGCATTTCGCCACAGTTCTTTGCTGTTTCCATCAAATTGTCCGTGTCGTAATCGGAGAAAATCGGCAAATGGGAAACCATCTGCCCGATCCGGGAGAATTCAGAATCCGTCATGTGGCGGTCGACCGCCGCCATTGCGACCATGACGTAGATGAGTGCTTCGTGGTGGTTGAGGTTCGGCATGGGCGAGGCTCCCCGGTGCGGTTTTGAGTGTTCGATAAGTTTAGCGAGCAGATGTAGAGATTGGGGCGGAATGGTCAAGGTTTGTTTGCGTCTCAATTGTTGCGCGCAGATTGCCGGATGCGCTGCGCCGGGCGATTGACGCATACCCGCCACGGGCCTAGGTTCGCGCGCATCATGAGCAAAGTATTTGACAGCGCAGCCGCAAAGCTTGCCGAGGACAGCAGGGCGTGGCCGTTTGACGAGGCGCGCAAGCTTCTGGCGCGGCTAGAGAAGCTGCAAAAGCGCCCCGAAACCGTGCTGTTTGAAACCGGCTACGGTCCCTCAGGGCTGCCGCATATCGGGACGTTTGGTGAAGTTGCGCGCACGACTATGGTGCGGTACGCGTTTCGTGTGCTGACGGAAGACAAATGGCCGACCCGGCTGGTCTGTTTTTCCGACGACATGGACGGCCTCAGGAAGGTGCCGGACAACATTCCCAACGCGCACATGATTGCGCCGCATCTCGACAAGCCGCTCACCTCCGTGCCCGATCCGTTTCAGACCGATACCAGTTTTGGCACCCACAATAACAATCGGCTCAAGGCGTTTCTTGACGAGTTCGGTTTCGAGTATGAATTTTTTTCCGCCACAGAGTGTTATCGGGAAGGCCTGTTCGACAAGACGCTGCTCAGGATCCTGGCGAATTACGACAAGATCATGGATGTGATCCTGCCCACGCTTGGCGAGGAACGCCGAAAGACCTATTCGCCGTTCCTGCCGCTTTGTCCGCGCACGGGCAAGGTCCTGCAGGTGCCGATGATTGCCCGCGACCCCGACGCCGGGACCGTTACCTATGTAGATCCGGATACGTCTGAAGAAATAACCACCTCCATCACCGGCGGGGCGGTCAAATGCCAGTGGAAGGCCGACTGGGCCATGCGCTGGGTGGCGCTCGGCGTTGATTATGAGATGGCGGGTAAGGATCTGATCGACAGCGTCAGGCTGTCAGGAGCGATAGCGCGTATTCTGGGTGCCGTTCCCCCGGAAGGGTTCTCCTACGAGCTGTTTCTCGACGAGAATGCTCAAAAGATATCCAAGTCACGCGGCAATGGCCTCACCATTGAACAATGGCTCACATATGCAAGCCCCGAGAGCCTTTCCCTCTACATGTTCCAGAGTCCGCGCAAGGCCAAGCGGCTCTATTTCGACGTGATCCCCAAAGCGGTCGATGAATATCTTGCACATCTGTCAGGTTACCCGGGGCAGGAACCGGAAAAGCAGGTCGCCAATCCCGTCTGGCACATTCATTCAAGCACGCCACCCCAGGCCGAGCTTCCTATCAGTTTCAACCTGTTACTCAATCTGGTGAGTGCGTCTAACTCTGAGGAACCGCAGGTCCTGTGGGGCTTTATCCAGCGCTATGCGCCAGGCGCGACACCGCAAGAGCACCCCTTGCTTGATAATCTTGTGGGCTACGCAATCAAATATTTCCATGATTTCGTGAAGCCGACCAAACAGTATCGCGCACCGACCGAAACAGAGCGTGCCGCGCTCGCTGATCTCGACGAAAAGCTCTCGCATGTTTCGAAAGACGCAAGCGGAGAAGACATCCAGAGCATTGTCTATGAGGTTGGTAAGGCGCATGATTTTGAAAACCTGCGAGACTGGTTCAAGGCGCTTTATGAGGTGCTGCTCGGACAGTCTCAGGGCCCGCGTTTCGGCAACTTCGTCGAGCTCTATGGGGTCGAAGAGACCCGCGCGCTGATCGAGCGCGTGCTTAAAGGCGAAGACCTGAGCGCGGCTTGATTGTGTTCCGCGAGCCTTCGCGATTGGAAAGGACCTGCGTCCATGCGCATTGAAGCAATCCCCGTCGGCCAGAACGCTCCATACGACGTCAACGCCATCATTGAGATTCCCCATGGAGGTGTCCCGATCAAATACGAGCTCGACAAGGACTCCGGCGCCATGGTCGTCGACCGGTTTCTGCACACGCCGATGCACTATCCGGCAAATTATGGCTTCCTGCCGCACACGCTTTCAGAAGATGGCGATCCGACCGACATCCTTGTCGTCGGTCAGGTACCCGTTATGCCCGGAGCAATTCTGCGGTCCCGGCCAATCGGCGTGCTGGTGATGCAGGACGAAAAGGGGCTGGATGAAAAGATCCTGGCTGTTCCCCATGACGATCTCTCGCCTTTTTATCGGGATATTTCCTCCTACCGGGATCTGCCGGAAATTCTGATCAATCAGATTGGACATTTCTTTGAGCACTACAAGGATCTTGAGAAGGACAAGTGGGTGAAGATCGTTCGCTGGGGCGAGGTAGAAGAAGCCCATCAGTTTATCCGCGACGCGATTGCACGCCACGATGGCTAGAGAGGAAAGCGCCAGTGGCGACAACATGATTGTCGCCCGATATGGTGACGCATACTGACCGAAGACGAGGGGTGAGCCATGACTTTCATCGAAGCCGTAAAAACGTGTTTTTCGAAATACGCAACCATCAGGGGTCGCGCTGCGCGGCCGGAATACTGGTGGTGGATTTTATTCGTCTTACTCGTCAGCCTGGTTACACAAACCATTGATGCGACTGTCATTGCGCCCGCGCTTGGCATACCCGCATTTGGTGAAGATGGGGGGCAGCCGCTCAGCATGCTCGTCAGCCTGGTCCTGCTGGTGCCGGGCCTCGCCGTCAGCGTGCGCCGCCTGCATGACATCGACCGATCAGGATGGTGGATGCTTATCGTCCTGATCCCGATCATTGGTTTGCTTGTGATGCTCTATTGGGCGGCTCAGTCGGGCACCGATGGTGCAAACCGGTTCGGTCCTGGCGGCGAGCGGGATGCGGTGTTGTAGGCCACGCTACGGAAACCCGATGCGCCATCATGTCCCTCCGCCTGCTTGACGCAAGTCAAGGCAGGATCAGCGCAACAGGCCAATTGTGCGACGGTCGAACGCGAATAGACGCGTTCGCTCGGTAGCAAAAAAAACCTGGATATCTGTCCCATGAACATCATTCTCGTACCCACCGATGGATCAATCGCCGCGGAGAAGGCGCTCGACGTCGCCCTTGATCTGGCGGAAAAACATGATGCTGATATCAAGCTGTTTCACGTGCTGTTGCGCGATAAGGAACCTGAAGAGCTGCTGACTCTGCCTGACCTCGCTGTGGAGCAGGAGAGCGTGGCGCAGGAACTTTCCGGCCTCGTGGACATGCCGAAAGCGCCCCATTCTGCTGAGGAGCTGATGTCGGGGCAGCCCGCACCCGACCATCCGGTATCAGAAAACCTGTTGCAAAGCATTGGGGCACATGTGCTGCAGCGCGCCAGTTCGCGTGCGGCGTCACGCGGCGTTAGAGCTGAAGCCCTTCCCTATAGCGACGGTGCTGCCGCGGCAGCCATTGTCTCCACCGCCAAAGCAGAGGCGATTGATACGATCGTCATGGGGACGCGTGGATTGCGCCAGATCGAAGCCGTCGCGTTCGGGAGCGTGTCGCAGGAAGTCTGCCGTTCAGTTGATTGCACCTGCATCGCCGTGCACTGAGGCGGGCCACTAACGCGCCGCAGACGGGTTTACTCGGCTGCCTCGGCAGCGGAAGCCGTCCCAAGCCATTCAGGCTTGTCGCCGCCCAAAACAGGCGTCGGCCGGGTCCATTGGGTGGGCGTTTCCGAAATGTGCAGGATGGGTCCCAGATGCCGCAGCGGCCCGGTGGCGGGGTGGGTCTCGATGCGAATAGCGTTGAGTTCGTCTTCGCCCAAATCCATATCCGCCGCGTCGAATTCAACTTTGCCCTGACGGTAGATGAACATGCCTGACTGGCACAGCGAGACCCGCACATGATAGCTGCCGCCTTCGCGTGCCCGCCGTGCAAGCGCCAGCAACACGCCATAAGCTCCCAGATAACCGGTGGTGTAGTCGCACGCGGCGCCCGGAAGTAGTGCCGGACTGTCATCTCCACCTTCATGGCAGATACCTGTCACGGTCTGTGCGATCTGCTCCCAGCCCGCGCGGCGGCTGAAGGGGCCGTCGGCGCCAAAGCAACTGATTGAGAGCGTGACGATACCCGGACGAAGTTCCGCCAGATCCTCCGGGCCGAACCCAAGACCACTGAGGATGCCGGGGCGATATCCCTGAGAAAAGACATCCACACCACGCACCAGGTCTTTCAGCCGATCAGCGCCTTCACGCGTCTTGAGGTCGAGATAGCAGCTTCGCTTGCCGTGACTCGTATCGATGACGTGTTCGTCGATCTGCGGCAGGTTTTCGGCCGTCACCATCAGGACATCCGCGCCATGTTCGGCAAGTGTCCGCGCGGCGACCGGTCCTGCGAGGATGCGCGTGAGGTCGAGCGCGCGGATGCCGTTTAAAGGACGCTCGCCCTGCGGAAACGGTTCGGGCTCGCTGTCGCCGACCTTGATGATTTCGACAATCGGTTTCGCTTGCAGAACCTGACCATGCGGATGCTCAAGCCATTCTTCATGTGAGCGCACCATGGCGCCGCAACCACGCGCCTCGTCGATCGCGTCCTCCAGCTCAAGTGCGTCCCATTGTGAAACCGCGTTGCTTACGGAGGATGGCTCAGCCTCGCAGTCAAGGACCTTGAGCACGCGTTCCGCCAAATTCGGCAGGCCGAAATGCGGGAGGAACCAGCGTCCGTCCTTTGTTGGCCAAGGCTGTGTGATTTTGAGCATGGCCTCATGGCGCTCGCTGCGGACGAGCTTGAAAACGCCGTCGGGATCAGGGCGCTGCATATAGCGTGAACTGCGCAGGGCGGCGGCAGCGTGGCGTGTGTCGATCGCCACATTCTGGAGTCGTCCGGTTTTCATCTCCCAGATATCGGAAACTGCAACGCCAATGCCTGCCAGCACTGCGGCGCAGGTGTCGCCAATTCTGAAACGCGTCGAAAGGACAGGGTCTGCCCCGGTGATCGTTACTTCGGGGGCACTCGGCATGCCCGCACCGCGGATGCCCATGACCTCTTCGAATGCGTTTGTCATACGCCAGCCCTCGTACCCAAATGGAATGTCTACACTATCAGCCGACCGCGGAGACCTCCAGCCGGACCCTCAATCGCGTTCCAGCGATGCCAGCTCAAGAATGAGCTTGCGGCGCACGGCCTCCGCGAAGCGCTTCGCGCTGTCGACTGTCACGACGAAGCTGCCGGGCCCGCCGATTATCTTCTTCGCGAAAGCTTCTTCCAGATCGTAGGCGATGGGTTGTCCGCTGCAATCATCGTCGCGGCACAACACGGCGAGACCGTTGATGGTAATACCGGCGGCGAGCGCCTGAGCGCGGCCCTCTTTGATTGGGATGCCCGACCAGTTGTTGGCGCTGTCGGCGGAAAAATCGATGATTTTTCGCAAACCCTCATATTGGTTCCGGACGATCTGGCGCTGCCCCTCGGCCAAAGCCGCCCCTATGGCATTCATTCCGTAGGTAATGCGCTCGGGCGCAAGCAGGCGCTTTGCAAAGATATTTGCGCTTGCGGGCCCGTCAATCACCACCCACGGCACGATCACGTCCTGTGAACGGTCGTCGGCCCATTCGATGAAGGTAACGGCGATTTTTGCCAATGCGCCTCGCCTGATCGCGTCCAGTACGTCAGGGTGGCGGATCGCGTCCGCGTAGCCCTGGCGTTGAAATGTGATCTCGGCATCGTCTATGGAAAGTGACGCATCCGCCATGAAAACAAGTTCCACATCCACCTGTTCCAGGGCGTGAGTCGGGAAAGCTGCAAGTGCCATTGCGCCTGTGAGCGCTGCGAGTGTGCGAAAAAGGTGCCTGAATGCGGGATGCGTTTGTCTCATGCCCCCAACTGTAGCGCCTAAAGTCCGAACCGCTCCGTGATACCGGCGAAGATCGCCTTGCGGTCGTTCTGACTGATGCCGAGCGCGCCGGCGATATCACCAAGGCAAGCGGTCTCGCCTTCGGTCAACGCATGGTCACAGATCGTGACCAGAAACGCGCCGGCAAGAATATGTTCCTTTGATGCGTCGCTGACCCCGCGCGCCTTGGCAATCTCCCCAAGGGCGGATTTCTTGTCGCGCTCGACAAGCTCGGCGGCGTGGATCACCGGCCGGAAATTCATCTTTTCCCCCGACATCCGGCCGAACAGATCGGCGACGAATTTCATTTCACGGTGGTCAATGCTGCCGTCTGACGCTGCTTCCAGGAGCATGGCCGTCCACAGCGCGTGACGGCTCACTTCTACCTCATCTGCAGGCAGTTTCGCCCAGCCTTCAAGCAATGTCGAGGTAAGTGCCTGCTGCCTCTCAACGAGCGTTTTCTCGCCTGTCTGCTGGATCGTAAACGGGCTTGGCAGGGTTTTAGCCAGCTTCTGATAGCGGCGGTAGAGGATGAACAGCGCGATACACGGAATAAGGATTGCCGCGACAATGAAGAGGGCCACAATGATCGGAAAGAGTTCTGAGTCGAACATGCCTGTTTCTTTTCAAATTTCGAAGGGCGGGAAAATTCGGTGATGGCAGTACGCTTGCCCGCCGGCTCGCCCCCTTGTGCCGACGCTGGTCAATGAGATTAGTCGGATTCTTGCGGTTTCGCTAGGAGGGGAAAGGGGGCTGGGGTTGCCCGTGCACGCATGCCCGGTGCGCAACAAAAAACCGCCGGGACACAGGGCCCCGGCGGCTTCAAATCTTACATTCTGAAACTTGCGACTATTCGGCCATCTGGACGTTGGTCGCCTGTTTGCCGCGGCCGCGCTGGTCGTCCTCGATGTCGAAGGTGATCTTGTCGCCTTCGTCGATGCTCGGAATGCCAGCTGCTTCAAGAGCAGTTGCGTGGACGAAAACGTCCTTGCCGCCGTCTTCCGGCGTAACAAAGCCGAAGCCGCGTGAATGGTTGAAGAATTTTACTGTGCCAGTAGTGGCCATGGGGATTTTCCTTTCCCGTGTGTATAAATTGGATAATCGAAGCGCGCGACGCCGTTCAGCGCCGCGGTCTGCGAGGGTCTCTAAGTGTCGGGAAAGGGCGGCAGTCCATAAAAACAGTCGTCTAACCTGATAGCTTTAGAGGGCGCGCCTATCCAACATCTCGGCGCACCGATGGCCTCCATATGAGGGTTGCCTTGATCAAATTCAAGCGAAATCGGTCTGCCTGACAGATATTCCTTGGCCCTGGTTACCCGCAAATTTCCCTCCTTGTTCTGTCGAGCCCTTGTTTTGAAAGGGAATTCACCGTTGCATCCGTGAGGCGGCGAAGAAATGGAAGTTGCAGGGACAGCTGGGAATATCGGGATTAATCATCGTGAGAGACAAGAATTGTATGGCGCTGGAATTCGCCGATAATCCAGGATCGACGACGAGGCCATGCGTATTACATCTTTTGAGGATTGATCGAAATGAAGATCTATTCAGTATCTTGCGTAGCGAGCGCGCTGGCCGTGTTGCTGCTGGCAACGCCCGCTTTGGCCGGCGGTGATCCCGACTATCGCTATCACGGCAATGGCCATTCTTATGAGTCTTACAAGGGTGGCTATTCGTACCATCAGCCAGCGCCGCGATATGCGCCGGTCCACCAGTACACCGGCGCCACCACCTACACGACTTATCCGCCGGTGCCGACTTACTCCTACACCTATACCTATCCGACCCACGACTATGGCACTGCCTATGTCGGCACAAGTTATCCCAGCCACGGCTACGCCTACCGCGGTTGCCGGAGGAAGGCCCGTCGCCGGTGCAACTGCTGGCGGTAGTATCCGCCCGACACTCCAGGCGCCGGCATGACGCCGCTTTCGGCACATTTTGGCATAGTGACGATACGGGAAAGCTGACTCTGCCGGCGGCTCTATGGTCTGGTTGAGAATGGCAAGGTAGTTGCGGGTGGTGGGCCGGCGCAGCCAAGCACGGCCACGAACGCAAATTCCCGGATTACCAGCATGGCACCCGCCGCTTCAAGGCGGGCCGGTGTTGCATCATCGAGGTCTGCGGCCCAAACCCATCGCAGCCAACCTTGGTCAATAGGCCGCGCACCCGCTCGTGTGATTGCGGAAATTGCCTGCTCGTCTGTCGTGGACGGTGAAAAAACGACGGCAACGCGTCCATATGGCGGGCGCTGGGCGGTTGCCAATACGGCGATCATGGCTGCAAGCCAAACGGTTATGACTCCCACGACGAACCATGCCGCAAGCCGGTGAAACTCCCTGTTCATTTGATTTCTCGCGGACAGTTGGCCAGGGGAACGCGTTGCTCCTTGCTAGGCGCGGACAATAGCACGAGCAAAGGAGATCAGTTTGCCGGCCAGGGGATCGTGGCGCGATTGTCCGCTGTGATCCGGCCGTAGCTTGCAATAAGCCTCCCTGCCGCCGCGCGCTTCCCGGTATCCTCGCAGACATTGTCCGCGATGACCGCCCTGGTGATCACGTAGTGCGCCGAACAGATGACGACTTCGAATGTATCGGGGTCGTTTTCATCCTCGAGCATGAGATGAGCCTGGCCGTGCGTGTCTGTGGATTTCCCGGCGACGAGGCCTGCGGTCAGGATACATGCGATCTTTTCGCCGCGGCGCACACGCAACAGCGTGTAGGTGTGGCGGCCGCCCTCGCCGGAATTCATAAATAGCTCGAGCTGGTGCCCCTGAAGGGGCATCTCGTCCTTTAGAACCAGAGCCTGCTTTTCAAAATGCGGTTTTCCGACAAGCGTGGACGCAAGCACATCGCGATTTTGGCAAATTGCTTCGGGATTGGTGGCCAGTGCCCGGGGCGCGGCGAGCATCGTGGTTGCGGCAAGACCAAGGACCAGGGAAACAGGGATGCAATGGGCAAGCGGTCTCAAAATGCGTTCCTTCTGGCACTTCAACTCACTCGCGGATGGTCCGCAAACAACACTGAGTTCAATACCTTAGGCCATTGATCACTTTATCACCATCGCTGGAAAGTCACGATTTCATGAGGCGCACCCGGGACATGGAAAGTTGGCAATTGACTCCTTGACCTTCGGCGTCCATGACCCCTTCGGGAAGAAACGCCAAGAGCGTGAGGGAGCGAGAACAATGTCATCGAGTTCAGCAGGATCCAACGCCAGCCGCATAGCCGTTATCTCGGGCGACGGGATCGGCAAGGAAGTGGTGCCGGAAGGTGTGCGGATACTCGAGGCGGCGGCCAAGAAATACCATCTTGATTTGCGCTTTGATGAATTCGATTTTGCTTCATGCGACTACTACGAAAAACACGGGCGCATGATGCCGGAAGACTGGAAGGTGCAAATCGGATCGCACGATGCGCTCTTCTTCGGCGCTGTTGGCTGGCCGGAGAAGGTGCCGGATCACATCTCGCTTTGGGGTTCGCTGATCCTGTTCCGGCGCGACTTTGACCAGTATGTGAATTTGCGGCCCGTACGGCTGATGCCCGGTGTGCCAGCGCCGCTGGCGGGGCGAGAACCCGGCGACATCGACTTTCTTGTGGTGCGCGAAAACACGGAAGGGGAATACTCCTCCATCGGCGGGCGCATGTTCGAGGGAACCGAGCGCGAGTTCTGCGTACAGGAAACGGTCATGACCCGACACGGTGTGGATCGCGTTTTGAAATATGCGTTCGAGTTGGCTCAAAAACGCGAGAAGAAGCACCTCACTTCCGCCACCAAGTCGAACGGCATCGCCATCACCATGCCCTACTGGGATGAGCGCGTGAAGGAGATGGCGGAGAACTATCCAGACGTGCGGTGGGACCAGTATCACATCGACATACTGGCTGCGCGTTTTGTGTTGAGCCCGGACCTGTTCGATGTGGTTGTGGCATCAAATCTGTTTGGTGACATCCTCTCCGATCTGGGACCGGCATGTACCGGCACCATCGGCATCGCACCTGCCGGCAACATCAACCCCGAGCGCAAATACCCGTCGCTGTTTGAGCCGGTGCATGGGTCTGCGCCCGATATTGCGGGGCAGGGGATCGCCAATCCGGTCGGGCAGATCTGGACCGCGGCGATGATGCTTGAGCACCTTGGACATGCTGAAGCTGCGGCGGGAATCGTCAAGGCGATCGAGACGGTTCTGGCGGACGAAAAACTGCGCACGCGCGATCTCGGCGGATCGGCGGATACTGTGACTTGCAGCAAGGCAATTGAGGAGGCCTTGCAATGACATCCGGCACGTTGCCGACGTGTCAGGGTGCGGAACCGGATACGCGCGCGCCGGATTTCAAGGCGCCCTCCAGGGCATGCGACTCCCACGCCCATGTATTCGGGCCGCAAGATCTGTTTCCCTATGATCCGGCGCGCAGCTACGACCCGCCCGAGGCGCCTTATGAGGCCTACCGCAAGATGCTTGACGTGCTCGGGATTGAGCGCGCCTGCCTAGTTCAACCCAGCGTACACGGCACTGACAATTCCGCCATGCTGGATGCCATCGTCCGGTCCAGCGGGGCGATGCGCGGTATCGCCGTGGTGGCGAGTGATGCCGGCGACGCTGAACTGCAGCAATTGCATGAAGGTGGTGTGCGTGGTCTCCGCCTCAATCTTCAGTTTGATGGTGTTGCGGCGCTTGAGGGGGTCGAGCATCTGGCGGAACGAATTCAACCGATGGGCTGGCATCTGCAGTTTCTTGCGAACATTGCTAACTTTCATGACGCGCTGCCGCGGCTTGGCTCCTTGCCAGTCGACATTCTCTTCGACCATCTCGGACATATGCCGACGGATCACGGGATAGAAGCATCGCCATTTCAGGTCCTGCTGGAATTGATGCGAGAGGGGCGTACCTGGGTGAAGCTGTCCGGTCCCTACCGGACAAGCACGGAACAGGGCGTGCCGTTCACGGACACTACTCCATATGTCGAAGCACTTCTTGACGCCGCGCCCAACCGCATTCTCTGGGGTACGGATTGGCCGCACCCGCACCTTGAAATTCCCATGGTCAATGATGGTGACCTGCTGGATCTGCTCGGTGCATGGGTGAGAGATGAGGCAACGCGCAACCAAATCCTGGTCGATAATCCGGCTCGCCTGTTCGGGTTCGATAAATAATCAGCGATTGGAAAGTTGATGTCCAAGGCCGCAAATCCACGCCGCCATGGCTTTATTCTTGGCCTGAAGGACAGCTTCGGCATCCCGGTGGTCGGGATAACCTCCGCGCTTGTCGGTTATGGCGTAATGGCCCGCGAAGCCGGGCTTGATGCGACGCTGACGCTCATCTCGGTGCTTACCATCTGGGCTATGCCGGTTCTGATGGGGTTTGTGGAATTGGTGGCAGCCGGCAGTTCGCCGCTGTTGGTGTTGATCACACTCCTGGCGATCGGATTCCGCAATTTGCCCATGGCGGTCTCGGCCATGCCGATGATTAGAGAGAAGCCTGGATTTCGCTGGAGCCAGATACTGTTCGCGCAGCTATTGTCCCCGACATCCTGGGTGCAGATCATCATCGTCGGCCGCCGGCTCGAACCGGCAAGTCGCATGCCGTACTATATGGCCTTCAGCCTGGCTCTCCTTGTCTTTGGAATACTTGGGGCCTGGATCGGCTTCGCCCTGACAAAGAATTTGCCCACAGCCATCGGCCTCTCTCTGCTTCTGCTCACTCCAATGTTCGTATCGTTGACGATGGCAACTTCGCCCAAGCTTTCCAGCAAGTTGGCGTTGGTGTTAGGCGGTGTTGGCGTACCGCTCTGCATGCTTTGGGACAATGAGCTCGGCCTGATCTTCGGTGGATTTGTTTTTGGCACTGCAGGTTTTTTTCTTGCCCGTGCAGCCGAGCGTAGAGGGTCCCCTCGCACATGAGCACTTTGGAAACGCCATGGGGATTGCTGGCGATCGGGTTTGCTGCGTCATTCTTCTGGCGAGCGCTCGGTGCTCTCCTGTCGGGAAGGATTGAAGTGGACACGCCACTTTTCGACTGGTGCGTGTGCGTGACGCAGGCGATGGTTGGCGGGTTGATGGTGCGGGCGATCTTGCTGCCGTCGACAGGATTGGCGCAGGTGCCTCTGAGTGATCGCATCACGGCCTGCGCAATCGGTCTGGCCGTTTTCTTCGCGTTGCGCTGGCGTGTGCTACCGGGCGTGGCGGCCGGAACGCTGAGCCTGGCGGGGCTCTTATTCTGGCGTGGAGTCTGAAGCCCGGCGACTTTATGGTACACTTGGCAGAGGACCTGGGGCGGCAGCTGTGCGTATCCGCCGACCTTGCACGTTTCAAAGAGAGGAGTTCGCTATGACAACGATGGGCGTTCTTGTGTGGTTTGTTGCACTGATGATTGGTTTTTTCATCGGATTGAAGATGGGCGCGGCGTAAGGCCCATCGAATGATGGTGATGTTTCATATTCTGAGCGGGAGATGGAGATGAATTCAACATTGGTTATTGGCGCCATCCTGATGCTGCTGCTTGGCATCGTGTTCGGCTATATAGCGAGCGGCCGTGGTCAGAAGTCGGCGAAAGCGGCGCCTGCGCCGAAACCCAAGACGGCCGCAAAGAAGGCACCAGCTGCCCGCAAGACGGCGGCGAAGAAGAAAGATGACCTGAAGTTGATCTCGGGCGTCGGTCCGGCGATCGAGAAAAAGCTCCACAGGATGGGTGTGACGAGCTATCGCCAGATTGCCAACTGGAAAGCGGCCGATATCAAGGAGGCGGACGAGAAATTGAACTTCAAAGGCCGCATCCAGCGCGAAGACTGGATAAACCAGGCCAAGACCCTGGCAGGCGGCGGTCAGACAGAGTTTTCTCGTCGAAAAAAGTAGCCATTTGGGGTTATTGCATTCGCGGCCAAAGGGACCTGAGACGGTGGGTTTTCATCGTCCTTTTCCGCAAAGCCAAATTTTCACTGTGGCCGCATTTTTGGTTGCACATCTCGCCTGTAGGCTCCATATGAAAGTCATAGGCGTATCGAGATGTTGGATAGGTGCGCCCTCTCAACTATCTGGTTAAATGACTTGCGTAATCGAACTGCAGCACATTCCCGACAACTGAGAGACTAATTCAGGGCGTTCGCCATGCGGGCGCGCCTGTGCATATCCAATGCAAATTGACGGGAAGGGAATATCCCAATGTCGACGAACGGAACTGTAAAATTCTTCAATCATTCTCGCGGTTTTGGCTTCATCACGCCTGAGGACGGCAGCAAGGACATATTCGTTCATGTTACGGCGCTTGAGCGTTCCGGTGTGCCAAGCATCGATGAAGGCGACAAGGTTACCTTCGACGTCGAAGATGATCCGCGCGGGCGCGGCAAGCAGGCAACCAATATCGCGCTTGCTCAGTAACGCACGCCCCTACAAGTGTTTGAACTGCGGCCGCCGGAGTTGATGCTCCGGCGGTTTTCTTTTGCAATGTGTAATGTGCAGCTTCTGTTTTCAGGTCAGGTTGATACCAGTCGGTCGGGCGGCAGAATTGCTTCAATCTGATCCTGAATCGCTCTAGTGTGCGCCAGCCGGACTAAATCCAATGTGCGAAATCGTCTACAAAATTTCCCCGCGCGATGCTTGGCAACAGGCCGTTGCAGCGGGTGTATATGAAGGTGCACCAGTCGATCACCAGGATGGATTCATTCACTTTTCGACTGCTCAGCAAGTTGCGGAGACGGCGTCAAAGCACTTTGCCGGACAAGATGATCTCGTGCTGGTGGCAGTAGAGTCGAGCCTTCTCGGCGACGCCCTCAGATGGGAACCGTCACGCGGTGGCGATCTTTTCCCGCATCTCTATGGAACGCTGCCCATCGATGCGGCTTGTTCTGTGAGTCCCCTCCCACTCGGACCTAATGGAGAGCACATGTTTCCCGAAGGCGTCCTCTAATGATCCCGGGTCTTGTCGATTTCGCACTGCCCTTCCTGCGCACTCTCGATCCTGAACGCGCGCACGAAGTCACGTTGCGTGCTCTCGAGGCGGGCGTCTACCCCCGCCAGTGCGTTGCGGATGATCCGCGTCTGGCACAAACCATCTGGGGGTTGAAGTTTCCCAACCCTGTTGGCATCGCTGCGGGCTTCGACAAGGATGCACGGGTACCGCTTGAGATCCTTGGGTCCGGCTTCGGCTTTGCTGAGATCGGTACCGTAACGCCGCATCCGCAGCTGGGAAATCCAGCCCCGCGCGTTTTTCGCTTGCCCGCGGATAAGGGCATGATCAATCGCCTCGGATTCAACAGCAAGGGGCACGCCGCCGCACTCGCCCGCCTTACGCAGCTCCAGCGGCGGGCGCACAATGGTGTTGTTGGCGTCAATATTGGTGCCAACAAAGACAGCTCCGACCGCGACGCGGACTATGTGGCGGGATTGGAGGTGTTTTCACCAGTTTCCGACTATCTCACGGTCAATATTTCCTCACCGAACACACCGGGCCTGCGTGATTTTCACGCGCCTGAGGAACTTGACCGGCTGCTTGGAAAGTTGTTGGCGAAGCGCGCATCTCTCGCGGATGACGGCATGCCCACATGTCCGATCACAGTAAAACTCTCTCCAGATGTTGCCGATGAGGATATCGCGCCTATATGTGAGCGGCTCGTAGCACACAATGTGGATGGCATCATTGTGTCTAATACGACGCTCGATCGTTCAAGCCTCAAGACACGCGAACATGCGGGAGAAGAGGGCGGATTGTCCGGCGCGCCGCTCTATCAGCGCTCGACACGCCTGCTGGCAAAGGTGTATGTGCTCACGCAGGGAGAAATCCCGCTCATCGGCGTCGGAGGCATTACATCGGGTGCCACCGCACTCGGAAAGATCGAGGCGGGCGCCTCGCTCATCCAGCTATATACCGGGCTTGTCTATGAAGGACCGAGCCTGATCGGCCGGATCAAGGATGCACTTGTTGCCGGGATCGAACGGGCGGGAGCGAAATCGATTGCAAGCCTCATCGGGTCTAAGGCCGATGAATGGGCTGAAAGAAACTGAGATCAAAGAAAGCACGCCAAGACCATGACCGTCACCATTCTACATAATCCGCGCTGTTCCAAATCGCGCGCAACGCTCAATCTCTTGCGAGACAACGGAGTGGAACCCAATATTGTGGACTATCTTGAAACACCTCCTACCGCGGCGGAATTCAAGGACATACTGGACAAACTCAACCTTGGACCACGCGACGTGATGCGACGAGGCGAGAAGATCTACAAGCAGCTGGAGCTTGGCGATGATAGCCTGTCCGATACGGCCCTGATTACAGCCATGGTGGGCAATCCCATCCTGATAGAGCGACCGATTGTCATCAAGGGCGACAAGGCGGCTCTGGGGCGGCCTCCGGAAAGCGTGCTGGAAATTGTTTGAGAGAGTGACCCGGTTATAGCGGTCCGCATGGGGTTGCGGGATGAAAATTGAGAAACCATATCTGCTTTTCCTGGGCGATGCTGGGGACCAGCTAGCCGCGAAGACCGCGATCGGCATTCGAGACTGGCGTCCCGACGACTGTGTCGGGCAATACCGTATGGATGGCTGCAAGGCTGACGCCGGACTCGACGACATAACGATCGAGGAGGCCGCCAAGGCCGGCGCAAAGACGCTCGTTGCCGGCGTGGCCAACCGTGGCGGCATCATTTCTGACGCCTGGGTCGAAGTCCTGCTGGAGGCACTCAAGGCCGGGCTTGATCTCGCCGCCGGACTGCATAACAAGCTCGCGGACGTGCCGGCGCTCGCAAGGGCTGCGAAAAGGCATAAACGCAGCATCTTCGATGTCCGCCATCCCAGCGAGACTTATCCGGTCGCCAATGGCGAAAAACGATCCGGAAAACGGCTTCTTCCCGTGGGTACGGACTGTTCCTGTGGCAAGATGTACACAGCACTCGCCATCGAGAAGGAAATGCTGACGCGCGACATGAATGCGACGTTTCGTGCGACCGGCCAGACGGGCATTCTTATTACAGGTGAAGGTGTTTCTGTTGATGCTGTTGTCGCTGACTTCATCTCCGGCGCCATCGAAACCATCTCGCCCGCGAATGAGCCCAACCATTGGGACATTATAGAAGGGCAGGGGTCGCTTTTTCATGCTTCCTATGCGGGTGTTTCTACAGGGCTGCTGCACGGCGCGCAGCCAGATGCACTCGTTTTATGCCACGAGCCGACCCGCGCTCACATGCGTGGCCTGCCCCACTATCCGCTGCCTGGCCTTGAAGATTGCATGGAGGCCAATTTGCAGGTCGCGTCGCTCACAAATCCGGATGTGAAGTTTGTGGGCGTTGCCGTCGATACGTCTCGACTTGGCGAAGATGAAGCCTACGCTTTCCTGGCGCAGATCAGCACACGGCTGGGGCTTCCGGCAGTTGATCCGGTGCGCACCGGGGTCGATGCGATCGTCGCGACCCTTTTCTGATGGCGACGCTTGAAGTTCAGGTCGAGACGTGGCCGGTCCGAGGCGCCTTCACGATTTCACGTGGCTCTCGTACTGAAGCGATCGTCCTCGTCGCGCGCCTTGTTGATGGCAATCACGAGGGGCGCGGCGAGTGCGTGCCCTATCCCCGTTACGGTGAAAGTGTGGAGAGCGTTGGGTCGCAGATAGAAGGTCTGTCCGGTCAAATTGCATCAGGTCTCGATCGGCAGGGTTTGCAAGGGGCCCTGCCTCCGGGAGCCGCACGCAATGCGCTCGACTGCGCCTTCTGGGACCTTGAAGCCAAGCGGACAGGCAAGCGGATGTGGGGCCTTGCCGGATTGCAGGAACCGCTCCCTGTGACCAGCGCATATACGCTGTCACTCGACACGCCGGACGTCATGCGCATTGCGGCGAGCGAGAATGCAACGCGTCCCCTGCTCAAGCTGAAGCTCGCCGGACCCGATGATCTTGACCGTGTGAAAGCGGTTCGCGACGGTGCGCCTGATGCCGATCTCATCGTCGACGCCAACGAAGGATGGACAGCGGAAGTGTATGTTGATCTCGCGCCGAAGTTAGCCGCGCTCGGCGTGAAAATGATTGAACAACCCTTGCCCGCAGCGGATGATCACGCGCTTGCGAACATTGAAAGGCCAGTTCCGGTTTGTGCAGATGAATCCTGCCACGACCGTGCCTCTCTCGAGGGGCTGAAGGGCCGCTACGACCTCATAAACATCAAACTCGACAAGGCAGGCGGTCTTACCGAGGCGCTGGCGCTCAAAGCCGATGCGGTGGCCATGAATTTCGGCGTCATGGTTGGCTGCATGCTCGGCACGTCTTTGTCGATGGCGCCTGCACATATTGCCGCGCAGGGAGTAGACGTAGTCGACCTCGATGGCCCGCTGCTGTTGGCTGAAGACCGGGAACCATCAATCCGCTTTGACGGAAGTATTGTTTACCCACCTGAATCAGCACTTTGGGGATAGTTGGCCCGGCAGCAAAGCCCGAAAACAGGCCCACCTCTATTTCCAGTTTGGCTTCCGTTTCTCCAGAAACGCGGTGAGCCCCTCCTGGGCATCCGGCGTCACGGCGATATTGCAGAAGTCCTCAACGGCATTCGCGACGCCGCGCGTGTAGTCAAGGTCACATGCACGCATGAATGCGGCTCGACCAATCCGCACCGCGGTTGGTGATTTATCCGCGAATGTTGCGGCGAGTGTACGTGCTTCCTCATGCAGCGCATCTTTTGAAACGACGCGGGATACAAGACCGAGGGTCGCCGCTTCACCTGCGCTGAAGGTTCGTCCTGTAAAAAGCAGATCGAAGGCACGGTAGCGGCCAATGATACGGTGCAGATGTGCAAAGTGGATTGCTGGCAGGACCGCCAGATCAATCTCCGGATAACCGAATGTGGCGCTGTCAGCGGCCAGGACCATGTCGCAGGAAATGGCGAGCGTCATGCCGCCTCCGCGTGCGGCTCCGTTGACCGCGGCGATGGTCGGTTTGCCCATTTTCGTCTGAATGTCCCAAAGGTCGATGTAGAGTTTTTGCAGAAACTTGCGCACATCGAGACCAGATTTCCCCAAAATAATGTCGAGGTCCAGTCCCGCACAAAAACGGTCCGGTAACGCACTGCGCAGGACGACGGCCCTTACGTTTTTATCTTCTGCCGCGCGCCGGAAGGCCGCCAAAATGTCATCCAGGAAGGGGACGGAAAATGCATTTACGGGCGGTCGGTCAAGCACGATCTCTGCGATATGCTTCGAAACCTCATAGTGTATCTTGGCATCTGTGCTCATGTGTCTGCACTCTCCCTGTTCTGACACCCGACAATTCCGCGCTCCGTCAGGTCCGCAATTGCATCCGCGTCAAATCCGATCCTGGTCAATATCTCAGCGCTATGTTCCCCCAACAAAGGCGGGGGATTGGGCGATGGGCGCGGCTCGCCATCAAACCGTATCGGGAATCCGATCTGGTTCAGCGGCCCGAGCACCGGGTGGTCAGACTGAACGACGATATCGCGTGCGGCAATCTGGGGGTGTTCTGACGTCTGATCCAGTGTGTGGATGGGTGCGCATGGAATGCCAGCTTCATCAAATGCCGTCAGCCAGTGTGCAACCGGTTCTGTACCGATAACCTGCTGCACGATACGGGCGACGTCCTGCTTGTTTGTTACCCGGGCCGAGTTGGTCGCGAAGCGCGGGTTGTCCGCGTGATCCTGTAGATCCAAAACCGAGCACAGCCGTTGCCACTGCGCATCATTTCCGGCACCGACCATCAATTCGCCATCCGATGCGCTGAATGCCTGGTAGGGCGCAAGCGATCCGTGGCCGCCGCCCAGCGGTTTCGGCGCTTCGCCGGTCATCCAGTAGTTTTGAAAGAGATAGCCCATCTGAGCCATGGCCGTATCAAGCAGCGTCAGTTCAACGAAAACGCCTTTTCCTGTTTGATTGCGTTCCAGCAACGCTGCGAGAATTCCACTGAGACCCAGCATGCCGGTGCCAATGTCCACAGGCGAAAAGCTGACGCGGACGCTTGGCCGCTCCGGCTCACCAATGGTGCTGATCATGCCGGAGAAGGCTTGCAGCATGACATCGTAGCCGGGTTGCCCGGCCAGCGGTCCCTGGAGGCCGAACCCGGAAATCTCGCAATAGATCAGTTGATCATTCAGCTCCTTGAGGGTCTCATAATCGACGCCGAGTTGTTTCGCCGTTCCGCCTTTGAAGCCCTGAACAACCACGTCGGCTTGTTTCACCAATGAATGGACGATCGCACGGCCCTCTTCATTCTTCAGGTTGACCGCAAGTGAACGCTTGTTCCTGTTAAACGCCAGAAAGGGTGAGGACTGACCTTTCTGTTGTGGTTCCCAGGAGCGTGTGTCATCGCCACTTTCGACCGGCTCGACCTTGATCACGTCAGCCCCGAGGTCGCCTAGATACTGTGCACAGAAAGGTCCGGCGAATACCTTGCTGAGGTCGACAACAGTGATCCCTTTCAATGGTGTCATGCGGCTTTCCTCACTGGCGAATTTGGGTGTTACTCAGCCCGTTCTGAGTTTTCGGGAGAGCGGCGAAGCAGATAGCGATGTCGCCCATCAAGGACGAGGACGCGGTCCTGATTGTGGATCATGCTTCGCATGCCTACGACGCCTGTTGTGCGACCCGGAGTTACTTCGTCGACTTCCAGGGTCGGATAGAGCGTGTCGCCAACGAACACCGGGTGCAGGAACCGACTGGACTGCTCCAGAAACGCTTTCAGGGAGTCTTCCACAAGGAACGGAAACAACCCTGCACCGGCGACGGTCTGTATGGCGACCTGATAACCATGGGCGAGCATGCCCGGCAGCCCGCGCGCCTTGCAGAATTCGCTATTGTAGTGGATGGGATGGTTGTCCCCGCTGGCCGCCTGAAACGCGAGGAATATCGCTTCTGTCATGGTTCGGCTTGGCAACGGAAACCGTTCTCCCAGATGGAAATCATCAAACCAGCGCTGCTCGGTGATCATTCGGTGGTGTTTGGGATCGAAGCTGGTGTCGCTGTCACTCATGATCACGCTGACCGTTTGTCGGGTTTGTCGAAAAAGGGAGCCATTGTTTGAAGGTCACCTAGCACAATTCACACGGTGATCGCCAATCGGCTGTATCACTGCGCCGCCGGGAAAGAAGAGCGGACAAGTGCCGGGTAACGCGCACCCAGGGTGAGTGCGCGCAAACTCAAGAAAATCACAAGGGCGGCCCATAGGCCGTGGTTTCCGAAGACCGGTGTCAGTAGGGCCCACATCACGAAATACACGGCGAGGCTCAGGAGCATCATGTTGCGCATGTCCGCGGTGCGGGTGGCACCGATGAAGATGCCGTCGAATTGATAGGCCATCACGCCCGCAATCGGGACAATGGCGGCCCATCCCAGATAGAGCCGAGCGGTCGCCCGGACTTCCTCGTTTACGGTCAGAAAATCAACAAGAAGCCCGCCGCCAAACCAGAACAAAAGGGTCGCGAGAACGCTGAAAACGACCGCCCATATAGTGGACAGGCGAACTGCGTCTTTGAACCGGTTGTACCGTTGGGCGCCAATGGCCTGGCCGGCGAGGGTTTCCGCGGCGAAGGCGAACCCGTCGAGAAAGTAGGCAGCGGTGTGCGTAATGTTGATCAGGATTGCGTTTGCGGCGAGCGCGACGTCGCCCTCCTCTGCTGATTTGGCGGTGAACCAGCTAAACGCGAACAAGACGCTGATCGTGCGTATCATGATGTCACGATTGATTCCGAGCATGCGGCGGATCGCGGCGCGGTCCATGATGCGTGACGTATCGAAAACGACGCCGCGGCTGCGAACAAGGCGCAGCGCCAGCCAGAGGCCTGCGGAGACCGCAACCACTTCTGATATGATCGTGCCATAGGCGACGCCCTTTACCGCCAGCCCGAGGCCGAGAACAAACCACACATCGAGGATGGCGTTTAGGCCGTTCAGAAGCAGTTGCAGCACAAACGCGGTGGATGCCCGACCCATGCCGATAAACCAGCCGAGAAAGGCGAAATTGGCGAGCGCTGCCGGCGCGCCCCAGATGCGGATTGAGAAATATTCTGCCGCGCTTGTCTCAACGGCTTCAGATCCGTTGAGGACAGAGAATGCAATGAGCGAGACAGGAATTTGAAGAACAATGAGCACGGTGCCGGCGACGACCGCGATGAGCAATGCCCGCATCAAAGTTGCCGTGACTTCGCTGTAATCGCCGCTGCCTTCAGCCTGGGCGGTCAGTCCGGTCGTTCCCATGCGCAGGAATGCAAAGGCCCAATAGAGCAACGAGAACAGCACCGCGCCCACGGCAACACCGCCGATGTAGTGCGGATCGCCCAACTGTCCGAGAACAGCCGTATCGACCAAACCTATGAGTGGTGTGGTCACGTTTGACAGAATGATGGGTACGGCAATGGCAAGAACCTGCCCGTTGCCGAGACGATCAGCACCTTGGTTGTTTGGATGAGATTGTCCGGAGTCGCCACCCGTTCCGGTGGCGACGGGAGTGCTCATGGCCTCTGCAGGCGCAATGGCGCCATCACTCGGTTCGGCTTGATGGCGAGTGCATTGATCCTGAGTTCCCGCCTTTGCCGGCAACTTTCAGCAGCCGCGAAATGAGCCAGATCGGGAAAACAACAACTGCGCCCAGCAGGAAGTAGCGGAACACCCATTCAATGGCGTCGAAGCCCATATTGTAGATGCGCTGAGCCAGCGTTTTGATGGAATTGATAATGTCGTAGGGGCTCAGACCCAATGCTGACAGCAATATGCCAACAATAAGCGAAATGACCGCCAGGCGAATGAAGACAACGCCGGGATTGCCGCCGAAGAACCGCTCCATCATTCTACTCCCTGAATATCGAGTCGCACGCAAGACCGCGCGTGCGTAGCACGGCTTACCATATAGAATGTGGGAATGCGACAGCAGGCTTCAAGTGTGCAGGCGGTAGACTCTGAAACAACTGCCGAAGGGAATGGCGATTTGCCAGAAGCCTTCGCAGCGTGGTTTGCGGCACGCGGCTGGCACCCTCGCATGCATCAGCTTGACCTTCTCGCCCACGTTCGTGCCCGCCGTTCCACACTGCTGATTGCCCCGACCGGGGGTGGAAAGACACTTGCCGGGTTTCTCCCCAGCCTGATTGAGCTCGCAAGTGCTCAACAACCCAGGCACAAGGGCATTCACACGCTCTATATTTCACCCCTCAAGGCGTTGGCCGTGGATGTGGCGCGCAATCTGCGCGCACCGGTAGAGGAGATGGCGCTTGACGTGTCGCTTGAGACCCGCACCGGCGACACGCCGCAATCGCGGCGCCAGCGCCAACGCTACGCTCCGCCGGATATATTGATGACCACGCCGGAACAGGTGGCTCTGCTTCTGTCGCATAAGGATGCAGGCGTGATGTTTTCCGGGCTTCGCAACATCATCCTCGACGAGCTCCATGCGCTCGTGACCTCAAAACGGGGCGATCTGTTGAGCCTCGGGCTTTCACGTCTGCAACATCTCTCACCTGATGCAATCGCTATCGGCTTATCGGCGACCGTAGCGCGCCCGTCAGAGCTGCGCGCGGTTCTGCGTCCTCAGAATATCAACGAAGGCCGGACGGAACTGGCGGATGTCGTGCGCGCAGAGGGGGGTGTGCCGGCGCGTATTCGCATCCTGGACTCCAAGGGGCGATTTCCCTGGTCGGGGCATTCGGCGCGTTATGCCCTTGGCGATGTGTATGAGGCGGTCAAGGCGCACCGGACCAGCCTCATCTTCGTCAATACCCGCGCTCAGGCAGAGATGCTGTTTCAGGCCCTGTGGCACCTCAACGAAGACAATCTACCGATAGCTTTGCACCACGGCTCGCTTGACGTTTCCCAGCGCCGCAAGATTGAGGCCGCCATGGTGCAGGGAAAACTGCGCGCAGTCGTGTGTACCTCGACGCTCGATCTCGGCATCGACTGGGGTGATGTTGATCTTGTGATCAATGTCGGCGCACCAAAGGGTGCAAGCCGGCTGGCCCAGCGGATCGGGCGGGCCAACCACCGGCTCGATGAACCGAGCAACGCGCTGCTTGTTCCCGCCAACCGGTTTGAAGTGCTGGAGTGCCGCGCGGCTCTCGATGCGGCGTCGGAAGGTGCGCAGGATACGCCGGTTGCACGCATAGGAGGCCTCGATGTTCTGGCTCAGCATATTCTGGGAATGGCATGTTCAGCACCCTTCATACCTAATGCGCTGTTCGATGAAGTGAAGAGCGCGGCGCCCTATGCGGATCTGTCGCGTGAGACCTTCGATCAGGTTATCAGTTTTGTTGCGACGGGTGGATACGCGCTGAAGACCTATGAGCGATATGCGCGGTTGCGGCGTACAAGAGAGGGCCTCTACCGGGTCTCTCATCCGCGTGTTGCGCAACAATACCGCCTGAACGTTGGCACGATTGTCGAAGCGCCCATGCTCAAGGTGCGGCTTGGGCGTCGCCGCAAAAATGGGGCAGGGCCGGCCCGGGGTGGGCGAATTCTCGGCGAAATCGAGGAAGTTTTTATCGAGCAACTCGTGCCGGGGGACACTTTTGTCTTCGGCGGCGAAGTGCTGCGGTTCGAGGCCTTGCGTGAAATGGAGGTGATCGCCAGCCGCTCGGGTGAAATAGATGCGAAAATTCCGTCCTATCTCGGCGGCAAGTTTCCTCTCTCGACCTATCTGGCAGCACGCGTCCGCGCCATGCTGGCGGATCGATCATTCTGGCCAAGGTTGCCAGGACAGGTGGCCGAATGGCTCGAGGTTCAGAGCCGGAAATCCGTTATCCCGCAGCCGGACGAGATGCTGGTTGAAACTTTCCCGCGCGCGCGCAAGCACTATCTCGTCTGCTACCCCTTCGAGGGAAGGCTCGCACACCAGACACTCGGTATGCTTCTTACACGCCGGCTGGAACGCGCAGGTGCGCGTCCTCTGGGATTTGTAGCGAGTGAGTACGCTCTTGCCGTCTGGGGCCTTGAGGACATGGGCGCCATGATCCGCTCCAACAAACTCCCGCTTGGCGAATTATTTGATGAGGATATGCTTGGCGACGATCTCGACGCGTGGCTTGCGGAGTCGGCGCTGATGAAGCGCACATTCCGCGTCTGCGCTGTAATAGCCGGGCTGATTGAACGGCGTCACCCGGGTAAAGAAAAGTCGGGCAGGCAGGTCACCGTGTCCTCAGACCTTATTTATGACGTGCTTCGAGAGCATGAACCCGACCATGTTCTGCTGAAGGCGGCATGGGTCGATGCGGCTACCGGTCTGCTTGACATCGCGCGGCTTGGAACATTCCTCAACCGCATCCGGGACCGAATCAGGCATAGTGTACTCGATCAGGTCTCGCCGTTGGCGGTGCCGGTCATGCTCGAAATCGGGCGTGAACCGGTGCATGGCGAGGCACGCGAGGAATTGATGCGCGAGGCGGCGGATCAGCTGATTGAGGAGGCGATGCGGCATGGCCAGTCAGGCAAAATTGGGGTTTGACACCACTCTTCCTCTGCATGGCGAGCGAGGGGCAGACATTCTTGTCTGTGGAAAGCATTTTTCGACTGATCCGTCCGGTGCGCTCTATTGGGCTGATCAAAGGACGCTGATAGTCGCTGATCTCCATCTGGAGAAAGGTTCAGCAGCGGCACGCAAGGGCAGTTTGCTTCCTCCCTATGACTCCCGATCAACGCTTGTGCGATTGGCAAGCGCCGTCGACCGTTTTGATCCTGATCGGGTCATAGCGCTCGGCGATAGTTTTCACGACCAGGCGGCAGCAGACCGTCTGCCTCAACTTGATCGAGACAGGCTGGAGATTCTTCGCCAGGGACGGGAGTGGTACTGGATATCCGGTAACCATGATCCGGTCTTGCCCGATTGGCTTGGCGGCATTGTCTGTCCAGCATTGTCCGTTGAGGGCGTCAAGTTTCGGCACGAACCAACTGCGGGTGAGAAATCATTCGAGATTGCAGGGCATTTGCATCCCGTTGCGAAGCTCACACGCCGCGGAACCAATGTGCGGCGCAAATGTTTCGTCTCGAACGGCGATCGGTTGATTGTTCCGGCATTCGGATCTTATACAGGTGGGCTCAATGTCTTGCATAAGGCGTTCACGACGCTCTTCGAAGACGGCGATTTCCATGTCTGGATGCTGGGGCGGGAGGAAGTCTATCCGCTCTCAAAAAGGCAATTGCTACGCGATTGATTTGTTACGCTCAATCGCGGCGGGTGAGTGCTGAAGCCATAAGCCCTGCGGATATGGCGATAATCACGGCAACAATGCCATAGATCAGTGGATGGTCGAAGGCTGCGGAAAAAACGAACCGTTCAAAACCCTGTTTCTGGATCTTGAGCTGACTGCGATTATGGCTGAGTATCTCGCCATTGCGCAGCAGATAGACGTCGGTTGCATACTGACCGACGGGAACATTGGCCGGCATGTCGATCGTTGCGCGGAAGAGGTTGCGGCCGACAAACACGACCCCATCGGACTTGTATGAAAATAGTCCTTCTTTTTGTCTGATCCTCACGACGGCTGATCGGAACACGTTCAGACTTCCGTTGGCAGCAGAAGCCGCGGCATTGGGGCCAAGCGCCCTGAGATTGAGGCTGCCAAATCCTAGCCCGTATGCATTGAGAACAGTCAGTTTTGCGATTTCGCCTAAGGGGCGCGTGGCAAGTACGGCATAGTAGCCCGGCACATTCGCAAATGTATGCGCCTCGGTATTGACCCAGATTCCCGCAACACGGGATTTTTGGCGAATGACGATCGTTCCCTTCGGTCCGCGTATGGCGACGACCACGTCGTAGAGCGCCTTTTCGAATTCGGAATGCTGACTGTTTTCAATGGTGCCGAAGATAACGATGCGCTGGCCAGTGAAATTGGACTCGATTGCTATGTTTCGTGAAGAGATGTCGGACTCAATCTGCTCTGTGCCTTCAACGGCCGCGAACGCGCATGCCATAGGCCACAAGACAAAAATGGCCGCGAGTATATTCCGCCAGGACATCAATGGCCTCCCAGTGCTGGTCCAACAGAGAAGAGTTCTTCCGGTTGGATCACCAGGTCAAACAGCAGTCGCAAACTTACGCCCAGAACCATCAGAGCCAGCAGGGCACGCAGCTGTTCGCCTTTAAGGTGCTGACCAGCTCGAGCCCCGAACTGTGCGCCGATTACACCACCAATCATAAGTATCAGTGCGAGCAGAACATCAACCGTCTGGTTGGTCGCGGAATGAAGGATGGTTACTGCCGCGGTAACGAAGATGATCTGGAACAGAGAGGTGCCGACAACGACATTCGTTGGCATGCGAAGCAAATAGATCATGGCAGGAACCATGATAAACCCGCCACCAACACCCATGATCGCGGCCAGCACGCCGACGAATGTGCCAATCATCAGCGGTGGAATTGCACTGATATAGAGTTTTGAGTGCTTGAAGCGCATCTTGAACGGCAGGCCATGAATCCAATTATGCTGCCCGGGGCGACGCATGGATACGGGCCCGCCCGCCTTCACTCGGCGGATGGCGCGGACACTCTCGATCAGCATCAAGGCGCCGATGATGCCGAGAAACGTCACGTAGCTCAGGGATATGATGAGATCGACTTGGCCGATCTCGCGCAACAGCTTGACCAGCTGCACGCCGAACACGGCGCCAACAATGCCGCCAACCAACAGCACCGATCCCATCTTGATGTCGACATTGCCGCGCCGCCACTGCGCAAGAGCACCGGAAACCGATGAGGCGACGATTTGGTTGGCCTCAGTGGCAACTGCGACCGCAGGGGGAATACCCAGAAAAATCAGCAAGGGTGTCATGAGAAAACCGCCACCCACACCAAACATGCCCGACAGGAATCCAACAGCGCCCCCCATGCCGAGAATGACGAGGAGGTTCACCGACAGTTCGGCGATGGGCAAATAGATCTCAAACATCGATCTACGCTTGTGATTGAGGGCATAAAGCCCAGAGCACGGAAGTCCTAGTCAGGCAGAATGCGGGATACCTGAATGTGCCGTCCCGGGTAGCCGGAATCCTGCCCAGCTCAAGCCCGTTAAACGCCTCAGGCGGGCATAAGTCAATGGGTTGAACGTCTAATTTTTCGAAACTAAGTGTCTCACTGGGCGAAACGCCGCACCGACAGGCTCAATGGAGGAATCGGCTAGCTCGCCAGTGCTTCCAATCGCCGCAGAAGGGTGGGTGATACGACCCCCGTTACCGCTGACCCTGAGCGTGTTTCGAACTTTCGGATAGCGGATAGAGTCTGAGGTCCCAGCCGCCCGTCTGCTACGCCAGCGTCATATCCAAGTTTATTCAAGAGATTCTGGGCGCGTGAGATGAGCGCCGGGTTAGCGGTGATGGTTGCCTTCGTCGCCTGGGCATTCTGCCAACCTCCACGCGGCGGACCAGTCCGGTTTGCCTCCTCCTTGGTTGGTGCGTTTTTCCAGGAGCGGATGGCCTTTTCGGCGGCATTGAGTGACTTCGCAGGGAGTTGTGGCCGGACTGCTTCGCGTCGTTTGCGGGCTTCGCTATCGCCTTGTTGTGCAGCGAGGGAGAACCATTTGTAAGCTTCCGCGATATTCTTGCGCGCACCAAGCCCGCTCTCGTAGAGAATGCCAAGATTGAACTGGCTGTCGGCAAGGCCATGGCGGGCAGCCTGGTAGAACCAGTTTTTTGCCGACGTATAGTCAGGTCCCCCGGATCCGCGCCGTGTGTAGAGAACTGCAAGATTGTGCATGGCACGGATGTTGCCGAGCTCTGCGGCGCGGCGGTACCAGGTCCGCGCCACGCCAGTGTCTTTTATTACGCCTTGTCCGCGCTCATAGAGGGCGGCGAGTCGATACTGAGCCTGCGCATGACCTTGTGCCGCGGCGCGGCCATACCATTCAACCGCCTGTTTCAGATCTTTGGAGACACCTACGCCCTTCGCGAAGCGTGATGCTATTTCAACCTGGGCGGCAGGGTTGCCCCGCGCAGCCGCAACACGCAGCGATTGCGGGCCAATACGTGCTGGCGGCATGGCGGACCGCGGACCGCGCAAACCGTTTGAAATTTCGTTGGCCGGTGCACTGTCGACTGAGCTGGGATTCGCCGACCTGCTGCCGGGCACCATTTTGGGAGCAGGTGCGCGTTTAGGTTGAGGTAGCGAATTTTGCTGTGGAAATGTTCCGGTTGAAGGAACCAGTGCGGGGGCTGCCGCACCTGCGGCGTTTCCTGTACGCGTTGCCGATGCGCGCGATGCTGGCTCTTTGATGGCCATGGTGACGCCTGGCATTTGAGGCTCTCGGACTTCCGACGGCAAGGAGGCGAGCAGTGTGGCAGTTGAGATTGGTTGGGCGGACTTCAGTGCCGCTCGCGATACGGGAGGGGATGCTTGATTCTGCCTGCCGGCAGCAGTTGCTCGCCCTTGTGGCACAATCCCAGGTATCTGCGGCGAAAGAGAAGGTTTTGGCACGCTACCGGACGTCTGAGACCGGGTGGTTGGAGCCTCAGGCACGCGGCCTGAATGTTGTTTGGGGTCGGCTGGTTTGCTTTGCCCGGGCGATGGCGAAGCTGAATTTTTGATACCCGGTGCGGGGGGTGCCGACTCTGATTTCTTTGTCGCGGGCGTCTTATTGCCCGATGTCTCGGGGACAGGTGCTGAGGGTTGCGTTTCTATATGCTCTGAGGCCCCCAGATTCGGTAGTGTGTCGGGTGCTGAACGAAGCCGTGAATAGAGCAGCCCGGCACTTACCACGAGCAAGGCAATCGCCGCCGCTACGAGAACCGGACGAGTTCGTTTTTCGTCTCGTGAGGATCCGGATGAAAATCGCTCGGCGGCGGCGCTGGCGAGATTCCATTTTTTTCGCGCTGGCGATTTGGGCGTTGCCGCGGGTGGTTGAAGTGCGGCCGCGGCCGCAGCGCGTCGCGCAGAGGCGATGAAGTCGCTGTCGGCTTCATATGTTGCGTCGCTATGTTGTTGCGCATCGGGCGCCGGCACGGTTTTGGTTGCGGCGGCTCCAAATGCGGGAGTAGCCTTGGACTTGTTTGAAGGGGGTTGATAGTCGGGGATCGTTGCCCCGAGATTGTCTGCCTGTTGTGCAGTTGCATCTGACAACGGTGCTGGCGGGCTGTCCTGCTTGTGTGATTCCTCGGTCCAGGCTTCAGCATAGTCGTCCTGGAGGTGCTGCGTGAGGGGTGCGCGGGTAGGATGTGGCTCGGATTGCGGCCTGGCAAGATCGATTTCCATATCCGATGCGCTCGATGTGTCGGCATGAGCCGCAAGCGAGTGAAGCGCCTGATTCATCGCTTCCAATGTGCTGACTGTTCGCGAATCCATCTCGCGAGCATTGTTGCTCAGGTCAGTTAAGGCGTGTTCGATCGCCTCCAAACGACCGTCGTCATTGTTGTTCCGGCTCGATTTGTCGGAGGACTCAGCCCAACGCATAAGATTGATCAGGTGGCCCTCGATCGCGTCAACCTTGGCATAGTTGCGCTGCGCTTCAGCAAAATTTGCTGTCATCGCATTCAGTTGGGATTCAATTTTTTCCAACGCGCCGAGATCGTTTCTTGCCTCAAGTGCTGCATCGAAGCGTTGTGCAAGAGTATCCATGTGCCGCGAGAGCGCGCCAAAATCCTTGGCCGGTTCTTGGTTGGAAAAGGACTGCTCTAGTTTTTTCGTAACGTTGGCGAAATCTTGATTCAGCCGGTTGTCGCCAAAATCGGGGCGAGTAAGTTCATCGTTCGACCCTGAAATATAGCCGGTCTGTTGGTCAGGTTCAGAAGGCTCGCTGTGCATGGCTCTATGGGCGGTATCTGCCGCACTGACCTGTTCGGCGAGTGAGCTTGCTTGTTGCTGCACACGCTCCAAAGTGGCTCCGGCATCTCCCATCTGATCGCTGTGTGCTGTCTGCGCGCGATCTGAGAGATCGTTGAGTCGTTGATTCAGGCCGCCGAGCGCCTCACCATATCGGCGGTCGTTCTCATCGAGCCGTGCCATGAGGTTCTGCAAGAGATGCTCAACGCTATCGAGCGTCTTTGATTGCGAGCGTGTCCGCATTCGCGGTCGGGGGCTTTGTCCAGAATGCGGCATCTTGATCTGAGTTGCTGGAGGCTCGATGGAGCTTCCCCCTCCTGGTCCGAACGCGGGATGGCCTTGGCCCGACGTGTCGGAGGTTAGATCTGCCTCAGTTGTCATCCCAACTCCAACGGGTGCGAAGCCTCGTGGGCCTATCCACCATCAGCCGCCAAACGGTGGTGGTGGCGTTGTCACTCCGGGAGATAGAATGGAGTGAACACAAGAAATTCCGGGACGCGGTTACTGGACAGATGTGTCTGCGTCCACCGTTCCAGTCTTGGGTAAAGATTGTGTTAAGCACTGTATGATTGCTGAACACTGCCGGATGGATGGCGGGCCTGTATTTTGCGTTCGCTTTTGGTGAACGCCTTCAAGTGAACGAACGGATTTGGAGGGAAGCCGAGGGAAGGATGGAGAACGCAAAATGATGAAGTCGGTCTCACATCACGCAGGCGGTTCGCTGACGTTTGAGACGCGCGGGGCTGGGTTTTCGGACATAACGCGTGAGATTGGTCGCTGGCTGGACGAGCATGGAGCCTCAGACGGGTTGTTGAACGTCTTTATCGCCCATACGTCGGCTTCGTTGACCATTCAGGAGAATGCCGACCCGGATGTGCTCAGTGATCTCTCAGACGCACTTGAACGGATGGCCCCGCGCGGCCATGCTTACCGGCATTCCAGTGAAGGCCCGGACGATATGCCGTCCCACATCAAGTCGATGATGACATCAACAAACCTTTCGATTCCCGTCGAACACGGGCGCATGACGCTTGGAATCTGGCAGGGCATCTATCTGGTCGAACATCGCGATGCGCCCCATCAACGCAGGGTCAATCTGACGTTTCTGGGCTCAGGCCTGAGCGACTGAACGAGCGCAGGGGCGAGATGAGGTGAAGTTCGTCAGGCCGACTCAGGCCCAAATGCGCGGGTAGCCAAAACCAGTTCGTGGATAATTCCCGGCTCCGTCATGGCGTGTCCGGAGTCGGGCACGATTTTCAGTTCCGACCCAAGCCACGCTTTGGACAACTCCCACGCGCTTTTTATGGGCGTCACAATGTCATAGCGGCCATGGACAATGACGCCGCGAATGTCTCTCAGCAGATGAGCATTTGCAATGAGTTGGTCGTCGCTCTCGAGAAAGCCGCCATTGACAAAGTAGTGACACTCGATCCTTGCAAAAGCGAGGGCATAGTCATCCCTGGCAAAATGTCTGACGCGGTTCTCGTCGGGCAAGAGGGATATGGTCGTGCCTTCCCAGACGCTCCACGCGCGTGCTGCTTCGCGTTGGGCTTCGGGGTCGTCACCAGTTAGCCGCTTGTGGTACGCGGCGATCATGTCGCCACGCTCATGTACGGGAATTGGGGCCAGATAGGCTTCGAACGCGTCCGGAAAAATCCAACTGCATCCTTCCTGATAAAACCACTCAATCTCGTGCCGCCGCAGCGTGAAAACGCCCCGCAGAATAAGCTCGCTTACATGTCGAGGGTGAGTTTCCGCATAGGCAAGGGATAGCGTCGACCCCCATGAACCACCAAGCAGTTGCCAGCGTTCTATCCCCAGATGCTCGCGCAGGCGCTCCATATCGGCGACGAGATCCCATGTGGTGTTTTCCTCAAGTTCGGCGTGCGGAGTTGACCGACCGCAGCCTCGCTGATCAAACAGGATAATTCGGTAGTGGTCAGGATCATGGTAGCGCCGCATGGTTGGGTTTGACCCGCCTCCCGGACCGCCATGGACCATGAGGGCTGGAACACCATCCGGGTTGCCGCACTCTTCGAAATAAATTTCGTGGATATCGGATACCTTCAGCCGGCCTGTATTGTAGGGTGTAATTTCCGGATAAAGACTAAGCCGAGACATCACTTGAGTCCTCGGTCTCCTCTTGCGGAATCTGAGCAATTTGTGGCTGTTCGGGGAGTTTGGGCCGTTTTCGGAACGGTGCGAGCCGTATGGCCTTGTCGAATAACGCTTCGCCACTCGGGTCCCGCATATCGTCCACGAGTGCATTCATTTTTTGGGCAGGTTGCGGCGTAACCAGACTTACTGCCACGCCCACAACAAGGCCTGTCGGAACCCCGAGGATTGCCGCAAGCTCACCACTCAGATCCGGGAAAAGTGTGCCGGTCCCGGTAAGCTGGAGTGCCATGTGCGCGCCGGCAACGGCGGATCCTGAAAGCATTGCAGCGAGAGCACCCCATTTGGTCGTCCGTTTCCACCAGACGGAAAGCACCAGGGCGGGAAGAAATGCGGCGCCGGCAAGAGAGAATGCCGCGATGGCCGCTCGCAGCACGTCAAAATCGTTCGCGGAAACGTACCAGGCGGCCGCGATCGCCAACAGGGCCATGGCGAGACGAGCGACAATGAGGCGTTTGCCGTGCGTGGCGCGTCGGTGAATCGCACCGTAATAGAGATCGTCGCTGATGGCGCTCCCCGCAGCGAAGGCATGAGCCGCACCGGCCGCCAACGTTGCCGCTATGCCTGCGGCGGCTGCAAACACCACCAGAATGAACGGTAGTCCCGCCATAATTGGCAATGATAGCGCCACGCCGTCACGGGAAATGAGCAATTCCGAAGCGCTGATGACGCCGTCGCCGTTACGGTCGGTAAAGTTGGCGAGGCCGGCATTGCGCAGGCCGCTGATCCAGCCCGGCAGTTCCGATGGTGTTGAGCCGACAATCTGCTCCAGTACAAGATATTTGGCGAATACCGCATAGGCGGGCGCGGTGATAAGGAAGAAGCCAAGAAACAAGGTGCCCCAGCCCATCAGCCTGCGCGATTGCTGTGTATTTATGGCACTGCCGGAGCGCAGCAACAGACTTGGCATGGCGGCTATTCCCGCCAGGACGCAAAAGGCCAGAAATGCAAACTCGGTTCGCGAGAGCGCACCGAAGGCCTGCAGGAACGGTTTGGTTGCCGGTTCGGGCAACTCTCCTGGAAGACCCCCAAGTAGAGGGGCAGGCACACTTGCCTTTGCACCCAGTGCAACCTCGTTGATAGACAAGCGCTCAAGCAGCCAGCCATAGGTCAACTGCGGCAGAGGCAGATTTGTCTGCTGAATGGCCACCACGATCAATGGGACCAAAAGGCCACCCATGACCACCGCATACTGGACACTTTGCGTCCAGGTGAGCGAACGCAGGCCACCGATGACCAGCGTGGCAATAATCAGCCCCGCGCCGCAAAAAACGGCTATCTCGAACGAGACAGACGCAAACAGGGATGTGACAAAGGCGCCGATGCGCAATTCTGCAGCAAGCAGAATGGTGACGGGTGGCAGGACGAGCAGCGCTGCCACGGCGCCCAACAGCGCACTGTCAAAGCGCAGGCGAAAGAACCCGGGCAGTGTATAAGCCCCTGTTTTTCGCAAGAAGGGGACAAATAAAACCGCGCTCAACGCAAAACCGGAGATCAGCCCAATTGAAAGCGCCAATGCGTCGAAGCCGATGAGATAGAGGCTGCCGGTCAGGGCGAAGAGCCCGACACCGCCTATTGCTGTTACCGAAAGGGCGAGCCCGCCGAATACGGGTGGCATGCGGCGGCTGACGGAGAAGAACTCGTGCAGGTCGAGCGTACGCGTGAGAGCAACGATGCTGAGATAAATTATAAGAGGGATCAGGATCATCGCATGGCTGAGCCACAGCTTCGGTGCGCCGAGTTGTTCCAACAACGCCAGAACCAGCAGCAACGCTGTAAACGCACTGACGAAGATTGCGTAATGCGTTCCCAGTCTCGGGTTAAGCGGGCGGTATTGGCTTTGCAGTGACATAGGAGTGAATTCGGATTGTCTGATTAGATATCGTCGGTTGCGCCAAATTTCTGATCCGTTTCGGTTTGCCGGCTTCCGGCCCAGAACACGCCAATGATTAGAATAATCATCACGCCCTGTGCCGAGAGATAGAAGCCAAGTGGAAAACCGAGTAGGGAATCGATGTTCAGTTCAACTGCGAACAGCGGCAAGACGAAGGCGCAAAACGCAGTGACGGCAACAACACCGAATGCCAGGGCAAGGGTAAAGAACCAGTATCGAGAACGCTGGTCTTCATCGATCATGGGTGATTTCTCCTGTCGCCATACCGTGTCCGCAACGCAAGACGGATGAGGGTTATCAGTCTTGGGTTCCCAAGCAAAGCATTGAAAATGCTCGCACGCTCAACGCCAGGGGTTGATATGCATGCAGGCAGGTGCACGGTCTCATTGAAATTACTGGATTTTTCGATCTACACTGGCAATTCACGTTGTAAATTTACAGCGGCGACGAGGAGTGCCAGGGCAAACGGCGTTCCGCAGCTGCCAGGAAGCACTTATCGATGGCCGCCTATAGCATCATCATTGTTGACGATCATCCGCTGTTCAGGGATGCTCTGCGCCAGGCGTTGAGCGACAGCTTTCGAGATCTGAATATCTCGGAAGCCGGTTCGCTGGACGGAATTTCCGGAGCGCTTGAGCAGAACTCTGAAACCGATCTGGTGTTGCTTGACCTTGCTATGCCCGGGGTCAAGGGCTTTTCCGGATTGATGTATCTGCGCGCGCAGTATCCCGAGATACCTGTGGTTGTCGTTTCTGCAAATGAGGACCCTTTCGCCATTCGCCGTTGTATCGAATTCGGCGCATCAGGTTTCATTCCCAAGTCGCTGCCTGTGGAAACCATCCGCGACGCGGTGCGTACAGTGCTGGAAGGCGACGTATGGACACCACCCGATCTTGACCTGGGTGCCGAGGGCGATGGGGAAACGGCAGATCTGGTGGCACGGCTTGCAACCCTGACACCCCAGCAGGTTCGCGTATTGATGATGCTCAGTGAAGGGCTGCTCAACAAACAGATTGCCTATAAGCTGAATGTGTCGGAAGCGACAATAAAGGCGCATGTCTCCGCCATCTTGCAGAAGCTTGGGGTGGACAGCCGCACCCAGGCAGTGATCGCTGTGGGTAAGATTGAGGGTCAGGATTGGCAATCTGCGGGTGACTAGGTGAGTCTGGTCCACAATCTACGTACGTCTCCCTGCAACAATACTATTCAGCCGCGGCCTGGCGAATTCTCGATTGCGCCATAACCGCTCTGAGCGATGCGGGGCGTAGCGGTTTGCGTAGCAATTGCAACCCTTCAGAACGGATCAGCTCCTGTACTTCGCGAGACCGGTCAGCCGTTATCACCACCGCTGGCACCTCGTTGCCGAGTTCGGTTCTAACGGCACGAACGGCATCGAGGCCGGTTTCGTCATCAAGATGGTAATCAGCCAGGATAATTTCAGGACGACGGGAACTCGCCCGCACTTGTGCCACGGCTTCTCGCGAGCCCGCCGCTTTCAGCACATTGCACCCCCAACCCGACAGCAGTGTCTCCATGCCTTCCAGGATCGAGGGTTCGTTGTCGAGACATAACACCGTGCATCCTGAAATCTGACCGGCAACGACCCTGGAATGGCTCGTGCGGCGCTGGGCACGAGGTTCTGCAACAGGCAGGACGACGGAAAATACAGAACCGCGTCTGTTGCGGGACGCCAGGCGCACATCGTGATCGAGTATGCGCCCGATGCGCTCGACAATGGAAAGCCCCAGTCCCAGGCCATGGGTGCCGACCCTGTTGGTGGTGAGTCGCTGGAATTCCTTGAAGATCAATTTCTGTTTTTGTTTTGGAATGCCGGGTCCGGTATCACAGATTTGCACCTCGAGCCGTCCTTCGGCGCGCCGCCTGCAGCCCAGCACCACGCGGCCGCGGTCAGTATATTTGATGGCGTTGGAGATGAGGTTTTGCAGGACGCGACGCAACAGGCGCCTGTCGGACATGACCGAGAGCCCTGAGGGATGGACGCGGAACTCCAGACCCTTGTCCTTGGCGATAGGTTCGAATTCAAGCTTGAGCTGCATGAGCAGATCGGCCACTGGGAACACGCTGATCTCCGGCTTCATGGCGCCGGCATCGAGGCGTGAAATGTCGAGCAGCGTTCCCAGAATTTCCTCAACAGCCTCAAGCGAAGCATCCACGTTCCGGATGAGTCGGCCCTCTTCACCCCGCTTCTTGCGTTCCGCCAGGCTGGTTGTGTAGAGCCGTGCGGCATTGAGCGGCTGCAGAATGTCGTGGCTGGCCGCCGCCAGAAACCGGGTTTTGCCGAGATTAGCGTCATCTGCCTTGGCTTTGGCCTTGGCGAGTTCGCGATTGACCTTGGTCAGCTCGGCAGTTCGCTCCCGCACACGACGTTCGAGCGTTTCATTGACCCGCGCCAGAGCTTCGGCGGCCTCCACCCTGTCGGTAATGTCGGTATAGGTCGTCACGATACCGCCTTGCGGCATGGAGTTGGTGCGTATTTCGACCACCTGGCCCGCATTGTTCATCCGGTCCTGGAACGTTTCCTGGGTTACGGCAAGTTTGTGGATGCGATCCGAGACAAGATCTTCGGTGTTGCCATCGCCAAAGTCACCGCGCTCGGCGCAATGGCGCATGATTTCGTCAAGCGGCACCCCGACCCGGCCGAATTCCTGGGGTAGATTCAGAACCTCACGGAATTGCCGGTTCCAGCAGATTAGCCGCATGTCCTTGTCATAAACGGAAATGCCCTGCCGGACCTGGTCGAGCGCGGATTGCAGGAGATCGCGATTGTACTGGATGGCCTCGGAGGCATCATCGAGCAGTCTTTGCGCCGATTTGACATTCACGGCGCGGCGGCGCAACAGCAGCGAGAGAACAAGGCGGGACGATGCAGTGCCGATGGCGCTCGCGAGCAGATGCTCGGTGTAGCGCAGCAGATGGATATCCGCTTCCGAACTGGGGTGCAGCTCCTCGCCCGTGTTGGAGGCGTACTCCTTAAAAGACCGTCTTGCACGCTCCTCACCAACGTAACGGCCGGCTGTACTCTGCAATTCCTCTACCGTGATTGACGTGCGCCATAGTCGGAAGCCAGGCGTCTGCGGGCGGACCAGTTCGTCTTGAATAAACACGTTGGCCTGAAGGCGCTCAATGGGCTCGGGAGCTCTCAGGAGCGAGACCGTGACATAGGCAACGACGTTGAACAGCAGACTCCAGAACACGCCATGGGGTACGGGTTCGAATGCGAAATTGAACAACACCTGCGGTCTGAGCAGTCCGAGCCCGAAGGGGCCATTGACCAGGATATCGTTCGGTAGAAGACCGGACTGCACGAAGGCTGGCAGAAGCAGTGTGTATGCCCAAAGCGCAAATCCTGCGAGGATGCCGGCGATGGCGCCTCTGGCTGTGGCTCGGCGCCAGACCAGGCCTCCGAAAAAGGCGGGAGCGAACTGGGAAATTGCCGCAAATGACAGCAGGCCGATCGTCGCAAGCGCTCCCGATCCGCCGATCATCCGGTAACAAATGTAGCCCAGAATAAGGATCGCAAAAATCGCCGATCGGCGAATGTTGAGAAGCGAAGCGCTCAAATCTTCCCGCGCCGTTACATCGAGAAAGCGTCGCCGCAACAACAGGGGCACAACCAGATCGTTGGATACCATGATCGAGAGCGCAACAGTTGCTACGATCACCATTGCGGTTGCCGCTGAAAGCCCACCGATGAAAGCTGCAAGCGTCACGAACTGCGCGCCGTCGGAAAGTGGTAGCGCCAGCACGAACATGTCAGCCGAAACTTCGCCGTTCGGGAATGTGAGTAGGCCGGCAATTGCAATGGGCACAACAAACAGATTGATGCCGACCAGATAAAGCGGGAACAGCCATGCCGCGCGGCGTACTTCGTTTTCGGAGTTGTTCTCCACCACCGTCACATGGAACTGGCGCGGTAGCAGAATGATGCAGACAAGCGACAGGAACGTCACGGTGATCCAGGCGCCGCCATTGAACCCGCGGGTGAACAGCTCAGAGATCTGCGGTGTCTCGGCGGCACGTTCAATCAGCGGCCCGAGACCGCCAAACATGCCGAAGGTGACGTAGGAACCCACCAGCAGGAACGCGAGCAGCTTGACCACCGACTCGGTCGCAATGGCCAGCATCAGGCCTTCCTGATGCTCGGTTGCGTCGATATGCCGGGTTCCGAACAGGATCGCAAACGCCGCCATGAGGACAGCCACGATGAAAGCAATATCACCCAATGGTGTGCCGGACAGGGTGGCATCGGGGCCACCCCCGACGGGACCTATGATGGTGGTGACAGATTCCGAAACGGCTTTCAGTTGCAGAGCGATGTAGGGCAGCGTGCCAACCACCACGATCACGGTGACAATTGCGGCAAGCGCCGGATTTTTGCCGTATCGCGCGGCGATAAAGTCAGCGATCGATGTGATGTTCTGGGTTTTCGACAATCGGATGATCCGGATCACCAGTGGCCAGCCCACCGCAAACATGATGATGGGTCCGATATAGACAGGAATAAAGTTGTATCCAGTCGTGGCAGAGAGCCCGACGCTGCCGAAGAAGGTCCAGGATGTGCAATATACCGCGAGCGACAACGCATAGATGGCGGGACGGCCCTTGGTCGAGGATTGCGGCCTGGCCTTCCTGTCACCGAAATAGGCAACACCGAACAGGAAGCCCAGATAGGCGAGCGCCGCGCTTATGATGATCCAGCCGTCAATCATGGGCTCTGAAACCCGTTGTTCCTGCAGCGGCTGCTCGCCGCTCGGCGGAAATTTGTGGTTGGGTCAAAAGCTTACAGGCTGAATTGCGTTGGGGCGAGTCCCGTGAAACTCACGTGGTTTATGCGGTCGATTTTTTGCAGATTTAGTCGTGCACGCTCACATGCGTTGCGCATATTACAACCCATGATTGCGCGCGCGCTTTGACAACACGCGTGCTGCAAGTTACAGGCGAACTGAGGACAAGAACAGGAGGATCAGTCCATGCTCAAGGAATTCAAGGAATTCGCCATGCGCGGCAACGTTGTCGACATGGCGGTCGGCATTGTCATTGGTGCTGCGTTTACGTCCATCGTGAAATCGCTGGTTGGCGACATCCTTATGCCGGTCGTCGGCCTGATCACGGGTGGGGTCGATTTCACCAATGTTTTCATAACGTTGAAGGGTGACAGCTTTCAGACACTGAAGGCGGCGCAGGACGCCGGGGCAGTCACTTTGAATGTCGGGCTGTTCATCAATGCGCTGATCAGTTTCCTGATTGTGGCGTTTGCTCTGTTTATGGTGGTCAAGTCCATCAATCAGCTCAAACGCAAACAGGAGGAATCTCCCGAAGAAGCCCCGCCGCCCCCGCGTGAAGTGCAGCTATTGGAAGAAATTCGTGACGCGCTGGTGAAGAAGTAAACGCAGATAGTCTCTGCCAGCCTTGCCCCACCGGGCGGTAAAATCAGGTTTTTCTTTTGAATAGAGTGGAATTAGTGGTGCCCACGGAGTGAATTGAACACTCGACCTCTCCCTTACCAAGGGAGTGCTCTACCCCTGAGCTACGTGGGCGATTAACCAGCGAACGCACGGTCTGAAAATCGCCGCGACACTGCCATAGCGGTCCAACGGGTGCAAGCAGTCAGAAACCGGTTGTGGTGACGAGATTCCGTCTACTTGCGGGCGAAATTGTTGTACTTCGGTCACATTCCCGCAAAAAACGTTTCAATCCAGACACATTTGCCATTTGCACGCCGCAATTCCCAAGGCAGTCTGGCGCGCTCTGTATACACCCTTTTGCGAGACCGGCTGATTCTCACGCGAGTTCTCACGCGAGTCTGGAATTGATGGCAAGCTGGATGAACTTCGAAGGCAGGCAGAAAGTGATGCTCGGCGATCGTATTTATATGCTCGTTGCGGCAATCATTTTGACGTGCGCCTTGTTGCTGCTGCCTCGCCCAGCACTCGCTGATGAGCTGGATGTCGTATTCGGACAGCTGCTGGCGGAACCTGGAAATCCTTCTCTGAATTTGCGCTACGCGGAACTGGCCATGGAGCGCGGTGAAACGCGCAAGGCGCTCGCGGCATACGAACGCGTTCTTGCGCGCGATCCCGGCAATCGCCAGGCGATACGCGCCTACAATCGCGTAAAGCGCCAGCTGCAACCCAAAGTGACGGCTTTCACGCTTTCGACCGGTTTCGTTTACGAGTCCAACCCTCGTCAGGTGACGGGCGGTTCACCGTTTGACGACGACGATTTCGCGTTTGAGGCGACCTTGCTGATGTTCGACGAACGGACCATCTCCGGCCATCGCTGGCGCACCGTAGGACAGGCCGGGGGTCATCTTCAATTCGAGATTGATGATCTGAACGATGCCTATGTTTCGCTGATTACAGGACCGGTCATCGATTTAGGCGCAAAGACGCGGTTGCATATTGCACCAGGCGCGGCAGGTGCCTGGCTCGACGACGACTGGGTGTACTACGACGGCCTCGTGAAATTCACCCTTGAACGTGTGGCTATGGGGGCCACGCAGAACGTGACGGTTGCAGTCAAACACCGGGAAACGAATTCGGTCTTTGGAGGCTCAGACGGTCTCATCGTCGAGGTCGACGGCAATTTCGTCCGACCCAACATATTCAAGTCAGGTGACAGCCTGTATGTGCTGCCACACTTCCGCTATTCGAAGCCGGGCGGGAATGGACCGGGACGCGTTTTCCAGAACACCTTGTTCCCGGGTGACTATATCGAATATGGCGGTCGCGTCGTTTACTACAAACCGATCGCCCGCCGCCGCGCGTTCCTTGGTGCGGGGTTCGGCGTCTTTGAACGTGACTACAATCAGAATGTGGCTTTCGGCACAAAGGATCGCGAGGATACGCTGATCGTACCGACAGCGCATGTCATCCTTCCGAATGTTCGAAAATCGAAATTCGATCTCCGGTTCGACTACCGCTACGAACATAACAACTCAAATGATCCGACCGAAGATTTTGACAATCATGTCGTCGGCGGCCGCACCGTGAGGAGATTCTGATGTTGCGTGCGCTTTCGGTGCTGGTGTTCTCCCTGGCTCTTCTTGTTGCTGCCGAGCAGGCTCATGCCGCGCGTATTGGTGTGGCCTCGGTGGTGAAGAATGATGTCAGTGGCTCCTCCGGCGGAAAAGCGCGGGTCATCAATGTGGGGTCGGGGGTTTTTCAGAATGAAATTATTGCGACAGGCCCAGCCAGTTCGGCGCAGCTTTTGTTCCGCGACGAAACCAGCCTGACCATCGGTGCTAAGTCGCGGCTGACACTTGACCGTTTCGTGTACAACCCTGCGACGAAGTCCGGGGACGTGGTTGTCAACGCGTTGCAGGGGACATTCCGGTTTGTCTCGGGTTCGGCGAAGCCCGGCGGCTATACGATCAAGACCCCGGTCGCGACGGTCGGACTGCGCGGAACGATCGTTGAGGGCTATATCGCCAGTGACGGAAGCCTGGTTCTGGTGGTCGTGGAGGGCTCCGTGGTCGTTACCACCGCGGATGGCACCACTGTGAGCCTCCGGGCGGGCCAATTTATTACCGTATCCAGTGCGGGCGTTATCGGCGGCCCGAGCGACTGGACGGGGCCAACACTCGATCTCGATGCCGGTCAGCAGTTCATTTTCGACAGCAATGAACCCAATCCGAACCAGCGGCGCGAATTGAACGACGCGCTCGATTCACGAGACCTCGACCTCACCTTCCCGCCGGCACCACCGAGGGTAGAGCCGCCCGCACCACCGGCTCCTCCTCCGCCGGTCGATAACCGGCCGCCGCCGACTGATGGCGTGTCGCCGCCGATAAACTTGCAGAATGGCGGGCTGGATCAGTCCGACGCGCGCCTGAAGCGGGACGTTCGCCATGTCGCAACGCTTGAAAACGGAATCCGGCTCTATTCATTCCGTTATTTGTGGGATGAAACCGAGTTTGTTGGCGTGATGGCCCAGGATCTGCTGTCTGAGCCC
>JGI24023J19991_10000015_pt1 | contig 100696 bp, 86 predicted proteins | sample Cruoilmetagenom1_FD_19991 | JGI IMG/M metagenome (IMG submission 19991)
GGAGCACAAGGATTAATTGGGTTAACAGGTCCAGCTGGAGCAGACGGTATCAATGGAACAAATGGAATTGACGGAGCCCAAGGCATTCAAGGTTTAAAAGGCGATACAGGAATACAAGGACCAGCAGGAGTAGATGGAATAAATGGAGTTGATGGAGCACAAGGTCCAAAAGGAGATACTGGCGCACAAGGAACCCAAGGCATCCAAGGTTTAAAAGGAGATACAGGAGCACAAGGCATTCAAGGACCTATTGGATTAACAGGCCCAGCAGGAGCAGATGGCATCAATGGAACTAATGGAATTGACGGAGTCCAAGGCATTCAAGGACCAAAAGGTGACACAGGAGCACAAGGATCAATTGGATTAACAGGTCCAGCAGGAGCAGACGGTATCAATGGAACAAATGGAATTGACGGAGCCCAAGGCATTCAAGGTTTAAAAGGTGATACAGGAGCACAAGGACCTCAAGGTATTCAAGGACCAATCGGACCACAGGGTCCAGCAGGAGTTAATGGTACTACACCGTCTCTTACTATAAAAAAAGAAACAATAGGATATGTTTTTTCTGCAGCTCATACTCAAAGTAATGGTACAAATTCATTTGATATTAATTGTAGTGTTGTTAAAATTGGAACAGGTCGGTTTAGAGTTAATTTTACTACTCCTCATCCTAATGGGAATAGTTATGATATTACATTAGGAGTTCAAGAAGACAATTGGAATAGAGATGGAAGAATTATTCAAGTTCAAACTGGGACTCAAAATTCAACAGGGTTTAATGTAATGATTTTGACTGGAGATAATGGTACTTCAGCAGACCCTTATGTGAATGAAGCTTGGTATTTTAGTGTATCTGCTACTAAGCAAGTAGTAACCGATGTGATTGTGAATTAAAATAAATAAAGTGATGAATTTAAAACTTCTTTTTCTGTTTTTATTTATGGGTTTCATCTTAACCGCCCAAACAGCTTTCCAAAATTTTGGAAATGTTCAAATTCACGATGGCGGAAAAATAGGATTTCATACTAATTTAGTTAATGAAGGTACATTTGATAAAAATGAAGGATTAGCTGGGTTTTATAATGATGAGGAATCATTGTCAGTTTCAGGAATTAACGAAGCTATTTTTAATAATGTTGAAGTTGCTGTAAATGATAATTTAGAGTTGTATACATCTTTAGGCGTAAAAAATAATTTCTCCTTTATCAATGGTAAAATAGTTACTCCAAAAACTGATTTAAGTATTTCTTTAGATTTTTTAAATTATAATGTATATTCTGGTGAAAGTGATTTTGAACATGTGGATGGTTATGTTGCAAGTGATAATGAAGGTAAATTCGTTTTCCCTATTGGAGATGACAATGCTTTAAGACCCATGATTTTACCTTCTCAAGTGGCTAATACCTTATATCAGGGCGCATATTTTAGAGAAGATCCTAATAGCCCTTCTACTTTTAATGAACAATTTGATACCAGTAAAAAGCCAAAATTACTTGGATTCATTAATACAACTGAATTTTGGGATTTAAATGGGAAGGAAGAAACAGCTATTATATTAACTTGGAATCCAGATAGTAAAATTAAAGACATTACCAGTGATATTGAAAATTTACGAGTGGTTGGTTGGGACAAAAATGAGCATGAGTGGGAAGATTTAGGAGCTGTTGAAAAGCAAGGTGATTTGGAAAATGGTTCCGTAAAATCTAATAAATTTATTCCGGATAATTATGAGATTATTACCATAGGTGCAGATTTTAGAGAGGTTTTAGCGGAAACTGCTTTTGCTACCCATAATTATGGATTTTCACCTAACGGAGATGGCATTCATGACACATTTACTATAGAAGGTTTAGAATTACGACCAAACAATACTTTAAAAATTTATAACCGTTATGGATCTTTAGTATATAGTAAAGAGAATTACAATAATACTTGGGATGGTACTGCTGACAATAAATTAACTATTAAAAAAGTAGATGGATTACCTGTGGGCGTCTATTTTTATGTATTAGATCTTCATGATGAACATAAAAAATGGACAGGATATATTTATTTAAACCGTTAGTTTTTTCGATTTAATTAATAACATATACTTTTTTAAATTCCACAAACTTTCTAAAAAATCAATTGTTGAATTAAATTTGATTTGATTATTCAAATGATTAGATATTGAAATTTTATAAGCTATTTTCCAATGTTTTCTGATTTCTTTTAAAGCTTTAAAATAAGATATTTTTGAAGCGTCGTAAATATGTGTCGGTTCCGAAATAATTCCGTTAATTTCAATAATTTTAAACTTTTCTTTTTTTAATAAATACTCAAACGAATCGTATTTAATATCTAATCTTCCATAGTAAAAATCAGGTATGTCTTTTAAAATTTCATCAAAAACTAATTCTAATTTACTAGATATTAAATAATTACCGTTTATAAATTCTGATCCTTTACAATGATTTCCTAAAACATTCAAAATTTTAACTTCATCTTTTTTTAGTACTGTTTTAAAATTATGATGCAAATTGGAATATAACTGCATATATGTATTTGTTCGTTTATCTTTTTCAATAAGTTGCTTTAAGTCTAATTTGCCATCACCTTTTACAAATGGAAATGTTTTTAAGGTAATAGAAGTAATTTTACCAGTTTTTGAAGTTGGTAATCGATGGTAGAAAATGCCACATTCATTTTTGAAATCAATAAATTCTTGTATTAATAAGTTAATGCAGTTATTTTTATTTATATACTGTTTAAGTTCAATTTCAGAATGAATTTGTTTAACTAACAATCCTTTAAATCCGATATCGGGTTTTATGATTAATGGATATTGTAATTTTAAGTTTTTAATTTTATTGATTACAGTAATTAAAGACTCATTTTTTTTTACAAATAGGGTAGTAGGTCTATAATCTTTTGGTATTAATTTTATGGTGTCATATTTAGATTCTGTGCCATTTCCTGCAAAATTAATTGCTGGATTAGCAGCAGTAAAAAAAGTTAAACTTCTAGATTTTATAGCTAAATAAATTCCATAAGGAACATTAGGAATATAAAACATAAACGATGGCCAGAATTCCCAATTAAATAATTTATATAATTTATTTTTTAGCATTAATTTTTATCAAAAAGAGCATTTAAAAGTATTTTTATTCCTAAAAAACCTATAATAACAGCGGTTATTGCTAATACAACACCTATTATTAACCACCAATAATTTTGTTGATGTTTTATTGCTTTAAATCCTATACTAATAAGAATAGGTGATACTAAAAGCAATGGTAATGCTATCATTTCATATTTTAATCCTTTTAATAAAGTATTTTTATTGGTTTTCATTTTGGTAGTTTTTTATAGCATTCCTTACATTTTCGTACTTATTTAATATTTCAATTGCTTTTTCTTTTGAAATGGAAAGTTCATCCATTAACATTTTAGTGCCACGTTTTATTAATTTATGGTTACTCAGTTGCATATCCACCATCTTATTATCTTTTATTTTTCCTAATTGAATCATGGTACTTGTAGAAATCATATTAAGAATTAATTTTTGAGCAGTACCGGCTTTCATCCTTGAACTTCCAGTTACAAATTCTGGTCCAACAATTACTTCAATAGGGTATTTTGCTTCCTTGGCCAAAGGTGAAGATTGGTTGCAAGTAATACAGCCAGTAATTATGTTGTGTTCATTGCACTTCTTTAAACCATTAATAACATAAGGTGTTGTGCCGGAAGCAGCAATGCCGATGACTACATCATTATCTGAAATTTTATATTTTTTTAAATCTTCCCAACATTGAGTAATGGAATCTTCGGCAAATTCTACGGCAGTTCTAATTGCAGTATCTCCACCTGCTATAAGACCAATTACTAAATTTTGAGATACTCCAAAAGTAGGTGGGCATTCAGAAGCATCTAAAATTCCTAATCTTCCACTGGTTCCAGCTCCAACATAAAAAAGTCTTCCACCATTTTTTAATTTTTTAACAATTTGAATAACTAGTTTTTCGATTTTTGGTATTAATTTTTCAACAGAATAAGGAACCGTTTTATCTTCTTTATTCATATTTGACAAAATATCAATTACACTCATTTTTTCTAAATGATTATAATTTGAAGATTGTTCCGTAGTTTTTGTAAAGCTCATATTTCAAAAATACTAAAATGAATTATAATTAATGTGACTTCAAATTATTTTTAGTGTCTAATTTATAAAATAACTAAATAAATAGAAGTATGGCTTAGTTGTTCCTCACAACTAAGAGTTTTGTTGAGAAAATGAAAAAGAAAAAAAGCGAGCAAAATTTTGCTCGCTTTTTTTATATAAATTAGAACTTATTCTAAGCCAATTCTTTATCTAAATTTTCTTTTAATGCATTTAAAAACTCTTGTGTATTTAAATAATCTTTTGAAGTCATTTTATCACCGTGAATTAATAATGCTAAATCTTTAGTCATTTTTCCACCTTCAACTGTATCAACACAAACTTTTTCAAGGCTATGGCAAAAATCAATTAAAGCTTGATTATTGTCTAATTTACCTCTATGTTCTAATCCACGAGTCCAAGCATAAATAGACGCTAATGGATTTGTAGAAGTTTCTTTACCTAGTTGATGTTGTCTGTAATGGCGAGTTACAGTTCCGTGTGCTGCTTCAGCTTCCATAGTTTTTCCATCAGGAGTTACCAATACCGATGTCATTAAACCTAAAGATCCAAATCCTTGGGCAACAGTATCCGATTGTACATCGCCATCATAATTTTTGCATGCCCAAACAAATCCACCAGACCATTTCATTGCTGCAGCAACCATATCATCAATTAAACGATGCTCATAAGTAATACCAGCTTTTTCAAATTTATCTTTAAATTCGTTATCGTAAACCTCTTGAAAAATATCTTTAAATCTACCGTCGTAGGCTTTTAAAATGGTGTTTTTAGTAGATAAATAAAGCGGCCAATTTTTAACTAATGCTTGGTTAAAACTTGAGCGAGCAAATCCATAAATGGAAGAATCAATATTATACATAGCTTGTGCAATACCATTTTCTTCAAAATTATAAACTACATGTTCTTGTGGAGTAGAACCATCTTCCGGAGTAAAGGTTAAGGTTAGTTTTCCTTTTCCTTTAGTTACAAAATCGGTTGCTTTATATTGGTCACCAAATGCGTGACGACCAATGCAAATTGGTTTGGTCCAACCTTGAACATAACGAGGAACATTTTTCATAATAATTGGTTCTCTAAAAATAGTTCCTCCAATTATATTTCGTAGCGTTCCATTTGGGGATTTCCACATTTTTTTTAATCCAAATTCTTCAACCCGTGCTTCATCTGGAGTAATTGTGGCACATTTAATACCAACATTATATTTTTTTATTGCTTCAGCAGCATCAATAGTAACTTGATCATTGGTTTCGTCTCTATATTCAATTCCTAGATCAAAATATTTGATATCTAAATCTAAATAAGGAAGTATTAATTGGTCTTTAATAAATTTCCAAATAATACGAGTCATTTCATCCCCGTCAAGTTCTACAACAGGATTTGTTACTTTTATTTTTGTCATGGTGTATGTTTTAAATTAAGCAGTACAAAGATACTAATATTGCAATGAAAATTTGCTGTGAAAAATGTATTAATACGAGGTGATTTTTAAATTAAAAATAAATTAGAATGGGTGTTTTTGAGAAAAAAATAAGAAAAAACAAAAGCCATAATATTGATTACTCATTATCATGGCTTTTTGCTGAAGCTCTTTTTTAATAAGTCTACAGTTAATTCATTTGGTTCAGCTTAATGTTGTTCTTCTAAAAGCTCAACGCTAACCTCATCCTTAACGTAACTTGTTTAATTCTTACAAATTAACTTCTTATTATTAAGTAACTTCTTAAAATAGCTCTTAAACCTTTGTAATTTACTAGAAACTACTTGCTTTAAAAAACTATTTTAATGTGTCTTTAAAACTAGTGTCCATTTATTCATGCTAAACACCTGGCTACATTACTATTTAAAGTTAAGTTTTAAAAACGATGTTCAAGAACATTTAGAACTTTCTTCAAAGTTATTTTAAATACTTTTAAAACTTGCGTTTCAAACATTCATTAAAACATTTTTCTGATAATTCTTGTGTAAAGAAAGTACTCAAATATTAATAATGCAAATTTTTAACTTATTATCTTTCAACAAGATATAAACTATGGTTATTAACAATTGTTTATAACAGAAGAACCCGTATTAATTAATACGGGTTCTTAATTTTATAAAAAGAAAAAAACTAACGTCTTTTTTCTTTAATTCTTGCTTTTTTACCAGTTAAACCTCTAAAGTAGTAAATACGTGCTCTACGAACTCTACCGTGTTTGTTAACTTCAATTTTTTGAATTGCAGGTAAATTAATTGGGAAAATACGTTCTACACCAATTGTTCCAGACATTTTTCTAATAGTAAATGTTTCTGATGAACCAGAACCTTTACGTTGAATTACAGTTCCTTTAAAAAACTGTGTACGTTTTTTTTCTCCTTCTCTAATTTCGTAATAAACTGTAATAGTATCACCAGCCTGAAATTGAGGGAATTCGTTTTTAGATACAAATTCGTCTTGTACAAATTTTACTAAACCTTCCATGTTATATTTTTTAGTGTTTTTCAATAATCAACATCCACGATTCTCGTCAGAGGTTAATTTTGAGAGTGCAAATTTAATAAAAAAGATTAGTCTTCCAACAAATCCGGTCTTATTTTTTTAGTTCTTTCAACAGCTTGTTCATTGCGCCAATCTTCTATTTTTGGGAAATTACCTGATAAAAGGATTTCTGGCACTTCTAAATCATTATAAACAGCTGGTCTAGTGTAGACAGGTGGTGATAGTAAATTGTCTTGAAATGAGTCAGTTAACGCAGAAGTTTCATCACCTAAAACACCTGGAATTAATCTAATAACGGTATCGCATAAAACGGCAGCTCCTAATTCACCACCACTTAAAACGTAATCGCCAATTGAAATTTCTTTAGTAATAAATAAATCTCTAACTCGCTGATCAACACCTTTATAATGACCGCAAAGAATCATAATATTTTCTTTTAAAGATAAATAATTAGCTGTTTGCTGATTTAAAGTTTTCGCATCTGGAGTTAAATAAATTATTTCATCATAAGTTCTTTCGGTTTTCAATTTTGAAATACAAGCATCAATAGGTTCAATCATTAAAACCATTCCTGCTCCACCACCATATTGGTAATCATCAATTTTCCCATAAGAGTTTAAGGCATAATTTCGTAAATCATGAAAATGCACTTCAACCAATTTTTTATCAATAGCACGTTTTATTATAGAATATTCAAACGGACTTTTAATAAGTTCTGGTGAAACGGTTATTATATCAATTCGCATATTGCAAAGATAAGTAACAATATATAATTAACAATTAAGTTTTTTATAGGGTAGCTTTTATCATTCTACTATTGTTGTAGATATCTTTTTTTAAAACAACATTTTTAAAGCCTTTTTCTTTAAGTAGTTCAGAAGTTTCTTTACTTAAATATTGATTTATTTCAAAATAAAGCCTTCCATTTTTAGTTAAATGACACCTAGCTAAATCGGCTATTTTATTATAAAAAAGTAAAGGATTTTCATTTTTAACGAATAGTGCTAAATGCGGTTCATAATTTAGTACGTTACATTTAATTTGATCTTTTTCATTTTCTTTAACATAAGGCGGATTGCTTACAATAACATCATAGTTATCAGGTAATTTATTAATTTTTAAAATGTTAGATTTTATAAAATTGATTTCGACTTGATTGTTTAAAGCATTTTCTTTAGCAATAATTAGTGCTTTGTTTGAAATATCAATAGCACTTACAGTCGCATTAGGATTGTTTTTGGCAATAGAAACTGCAATGCAACCGCTACCGGTACCGATATCTAAAATAGTTAAGGTTGAGTTTGAATTATTCTCAGATAAAACCCAAGCTACTAATTCTTCTGTTTCCGGTCTTGGAATTAAAACGGATGGATTTACTTTAAAGGTTAAACCGTAAAATTCGGTTTCTCCAACTATATATTGAATTGGAGTTTGTTTTTTCAATTTTAAAATTGCTTGCTTGAAATAATTTATGTCCTTTTCTGAAATTTTTAATGCTGGGTTTAAAGCAATGTCCGTTCGTGATAAATTCAACCTAGAAATCGCTAATAAATTAAAGAAAGATTGAATTTCCGTTGTGGGATAAATATTTTGAAGTTCAGTAAAAAAATACGTTTTTAAATCGTTAATTTTCATTATAAATCTTTAAGCATCCATAAATTACAAGAATAATGCCCAGTATCACCCATAGGGCCATCTAAATTTTTAAATCCTGCTTTTTTATATAATTTTCTGGCGTTTTCCATATAAGGCAAGGTTTCTAAATAACATTTTTCAAAGCCAAATTCTTTTGCTTTTTGTAAGCAAATTTTCATCATTTTACTCCCTAAACCAATTCCACGAGCTTCTGGCAGAAAATACATTTTTTGCAACTCGCATACATTACCTTTGTAGTTGTCTAAATGTTTTATACCTGCGCCACCATATAATTTTCCATCTTTTTCAATAACATAATAAATAGCTTTATCAATTGCATAAGTTTCAAAAAGGGTGTCCAATAATTTATCTGCGTATGCTGTACCAACTTTTGGGACACCAAATTCAATTAAAATAGTTCTAATAGTTTGAGCAATTTTAACATTATCCTCTTGTTTAATTTCTCTAATTATAAAGTTATTATAGGTCATTTTAATATACTATTTTTGCGATGTGAATATACACGAAAAATACATAAAAAGATGCATTCAGCTTGCAAAAAATGGTATGGGAACTACCTATCCTAATCCTATGGTTGGTAGCGTTATTGTAAGGGATGATACCATAATTGGTGAAGGTTGGCACAGAAAAGCAGGTGAACCTCATGCTGAAGTGCTTGCAATTAATTCAGTGCGTGATAAATCACTGTTAAAAGATGCTACTATTTATGTAAGTTTAGAACCCTGTTCACATTACGGAAAAACTCCTCCCTGTTCAAATTTAATTGTTAATAGTGGCATTAAAAAAGTAGTTATTGGAAGTATTGATACTAATAGTTTAGTAAGTGGAAAAGGAGTGGCCTATTTAAAAAATAGTGGTTGTAAAACTACGGTAGGTGTTTTAGAAAGCGAATGTTATCTATTAAATAAACGATTTTTTACGTTTCATGAAAAGAAAAGACCTTTTATTATTTTAAAATGGGCGGAAACTTTAGATGGTTTTATTGATAAAATTAGAGATGGTAATTCTGAAAATTCACCAAATTGGATATCAAATAGCTACTCTCAACAACTGGCTCATAAAATGAGAGTTGAAGAGCAGGCTATTTTGGTAGGTACTAATACTGTTTTAAATGATAATCCGAGTTTAACAGCTAGAAAATGGGTTGGAGAAAATCCTTTACGAGTGATTTTAGATAGAGACTTAAAAATTTTCGACCATTTTAATGTGGTGGATGGTACTGTTAAAACCATTATTTTTTCAGAAAATAATTCAGTTAAAGCCAATAAAGAAAATATAATTATCAAAAAAATTGATTTTTCAAAAAACGTGCTTAACCAAATTTGTGATGTTTTATATGGTTATGAAATTCAGTCAGTAATTATTGAAGGAGGAACTTATATGATACAAAGTTTTATTAATGAAAATTTATGGGATGAAGCTTATGTGTTTAAAGGGAATACAGCTTTTAAAACAGGGTTAAAAGCACCAAAATTAAATAAAGTACCCTTTGAAATTAAAAAAATCTCAGACGATACTTTATCTATATATAAAAATCAGTAGTTATTTTGTTTTTTTCGAACATTTCAATTTTTTGTTCTCCATTTGATTTTTTAAACCCTCTAAACATACCGGTTGAATTAAAATCCCAATAAACATCACCTTTTCTATCTAATAAAATCATTCCACCTTCGCCACCTAATTTACCAATTTGGTTAAATAAAACTTCGTGTAAAGCTTCTTGTGGATTTAATCCTTTATATGCAACTAAGCTAGAAACTTCGTGAGCGGCAACAGTTCTAATAAAATATTCACCGGTTCCAGTTGCGGATATTCCACAAGTTTTATTATTTGCATAAGTACCAGCACCAATAATTGGAGAATCTCCAATTCTTCCGTATTTTTTATTAGTCATACCGCCAGTTGATGTTCCTGCAGCAATGTTTCCGTTTTTGTCTATAGCAACTGCACCAACAGTTCCGTATTTGTGGTCATCAATTAATTCGTTATTAATTAAAAAGGTTATTTTGTTTATTGTTTTATTTTCTTTGTTTTGAACTTTATGGAGCTGTTCTAATCTTTTTTGAGTGAAAAAATAGGAACTATCCACCATTTCAATTCCATATTTTTTAGCTAAAATTTCAGCACCTTTGCCGGAAAGCAATACATGTTTTGAACTATCCATCACTATTCGAGCAGCTAAAATGGGATTTTTTATGTGATTAACTCCTGCAACGGCTCCAGAATTTAATGTTTTTCCATCCATAATTGAAGCATCCATTTCTTGTTTTCCTTCACTGTTATAAACAGCACCCTTTCCAGCATTAAATAAAGGTGAATTTTCCATTACATTAATTGCGGCTTCAACTGCATCTAATGAAACACCTCCATTTTCTAATACCTTATAACCTGCATTTAAAGCCTCTTGAAGTTTTTGCTTGTATGCATGTTGTTGTTGTTCTGAAAAATATTTTCTTTTGATTCCCCCAGCACCACCATGAATTACAATAGCAAAAGAGTTAGGTTCTCGTTTATTTGAAATTTCTTTTTTAGTTGATGTTGTTTCACAACCAGTTAAAAAAAAGAATACCACTAAAATTGTAATTATTTTTTTCATTTTTTTTAGTATGGATTTGTTTCTCAAATTTATTGAATTTATTATAATTAGTTACTCATTTGAAATCATATCTTTGTATTTCTTAAAAAAGTTTATTATTTCAGAAGAAAAAGATACATATAAAACTATTGATATAGCTATAGGTGGGGCTTTATATAAAGAAAAAGGAAGCAAATTTATTGGCTATGTTTATCCGGTAACCGCTGAAGATGATATTAAAAATTGCATTCATGATTTAAAGAAGAAGCACCACGCGGCGAGACATTGGTGTTATGCTTGGCAAATTGGTGTAAAAAATAAGCAACATAGAGTAAATGATGGTGGGGAGCCTAATAATAGTGCAGGACAACCAATTTATGGGCAAATAATAGCTAAAGATTTAACCAATGTTTTAGTGGTTGTTGTGCGTTATTTTGGAGGGACTAAACTAGGAGTTGGTGGTTTAATGACCGCTTATAAAACTACTGCAAAGTTAATTTTAGAAGAAGCAACTATTGTTGAAAAGACCATTAATGTTTCGTTTAAATTAAATTTTGAATATGCTGATATGAATAAGGTGATGAAAATAATTAAAGATCAAAATTTGATTATTTTAAAACAACAAATGGAATTAAATTGTGAGTATGAAGTGGAAGTTAGAGAAAAAAATGCTAATAAAGTTGAGCAATTATTTTCTGAATTGAGATGTTTAAAAATTAAACGATTAGTTTAGAACGTTTTCTAGTTTATCTAATAAATATTTTGGCGGTCTTGCTGGTTTGTTGGTTTTCATATTTATAAAAACCAAAGTGGTATTTGCAGTGGTTAAAAGTTCGTTTTGTTCATTGAATATTTCATAAGAAAAATCTATTTTAACAGTAGGTATTTTTATAAGGGTAGTTTTTAGGGTTAGTAAGTCGTCGTATTTTGCAGATTTTAAGTAATTTATATTTAGATTAATTACAGGTAGCATAATACCAGTTTCCTCCATTTTTTTATAGGAAATATCTAAATTACGTAGCCACTCAATTCTTCCCATTTCTAGGTATTGTGCGTAATTACCGTGATAAACATAGCTCATTTGGTCTGTTTCGGCATATCTAACTCTAAACTGAATTGTAGACGATAACATAGTAAGTTTTTAGGTTTTGTTATTTACGCAAAAAAAAATTAATAATCAATAGATATTTTATTTTTTTATAACAAAAAATATTCACATTTTTGTATTAAGATAATGTCAGGGTTGTTTTATCAAAATCAGCAAGCTTTAACCTAAAAATACTATTGAAATTATAATGATTAAAACTGCATCAACAGTTTGGAATGAATGTTTATTATTTATTAAGGATAACATTAAACAACAAGCCTTTAAAACTTGGTTTGAACCTATAAAACCAATTAAATTATCTGGTGAAGTACTTACCATTCAAGTTCCTAGTAAATTTTTTTATGAATGGTTAGAAGAACATTATATAAAATTGTTGAGAGTTGCTTTAGTTAAATATTTAGGAGAAGATGCTAAATTAATTTATGATGTAAGGATGGAAAATAATTACAGTAGTGCAAACCCGCATACGGTAAAAATTCCAAGCTCTAATAGAAATCCAATAAAGCAACAAGGAGTTTCAGTTCCAGTAGATTTCAATAAAAGAGAACTTAAAAATCCATTTGTAATTCCTGGAATTCAAAAATTAAAAATTGAATCACAATTAAACCCTAATTATAATTTTGATAATTTTATTGAAGGAGATTCTAATCGTTTAGCACGTTCGGCTGGTATTGCTGTGGCAAACAAACCAGGAGGAACATCATTTAATCCTTTGTTAATTTATGGTGGTGTAGGGTTAGGGAAAACACATATTGCTCATGCAATTGGGGTTCAAATTAAAGAAAAGTACCCTGAGAAAATGGTACTTTATATTTCATCAGAAAAATTCACCCAACAATTTATAGATTCTGTAAAAGGGAATAACAGAAATGATTTTATTCATTTTTACCAAATGATTGATGTTCTTATTATTGATGATGTTCAGTTTTTATCTGGAAAAACAGGTACACAAGATGTTTTCTTCCACATATTTAATCATTTACATCAAAATAGCAAGCAAGTAATTTTAACATCCGATAAAGCACCAGTAGATATGCAAGATATTGAACAACGCTTATTATCTAGATTTAAATGGGGATTGTCGGCAGAATTACAAGTTCCAAATTATGAAACCAGAGTTTCTATTTTACAAAACAAATTGTTTAGAGATGGCGTTGAAATGCCAAATGAAATTGTAGAATATATTGCAAAACATATAAAATCTAACGTCAGAGAATTAGAAGGTGTGTTAATTTCTATGATTGCACAGGCTTCTTTTAATAGAAAAGAATTTACACTTTCATTAACAAAGCAAATTGTAGATAAATTTGTAAAAAACACTAAACGAGAAGTTTCTATAGATTATATTCAGAAAATTGTTTCTAATTATTTTGAATTAGATGTACCTACTTTACAGTCTAAAACTAGAAAAAGACATATTGTACAAGCGCGTCAGTTAGCAATGTATTTTGCTAAAAGAATGACCAAAGCTTCTTTGGCTAGTATAGGTTCTCAAATTGGGAAAAGAGATCATGCAACAGTACTTCATGCCTGTAAAACTGTGGATAATTTAAATGAAACTGATAAGCAATTTAGAAAATATGTGGATGATTTAACCAAAAAACTTACCTTTTAAATTAATGACAAGAATATTAATGGTTTGTTTAGGAAATATTTGTAGGTCTCCTTTGGCCGAAGGTATATTAAAATCTAAAGTAATTACAAAAAATATTAAAATTGATTCTGCCGGAACGGGATCTTATCATATAGGAGAATTACCAGATCCAAGATCTATTGCCATTGCTAAAATTAACGGGATCAATATTACAAATCAAAAAGCTAGAAAGTTTGTGGTGGAAGATTTTGATAATTTTGATCGTATTTACGTGATGGATGCTTATAATTATGAAGCTGTAATGAAATTAGCAAGAAGTGAATCCGATAAAGCAAAAGTAGATTTTATTTTAAATGCTGTTTTTCCAAACGAAAATTTAGATGTGCCAGATCCATACTCTGGTGGAGATTACGGATTTAAAAATGTTTTTAACATGCTAAATGAGGCTTGTGAGATAATTGCAAAAAAAATAATTTAATGGAAGATAATAAAGGTGTTTTATATTTAATTCCTACAACTTTAGGAGATAATGAACCTTTGGAGGTAATGCCAATTTCCGTTAAAAAAGTAATTGAAAAACTTGATTATTTTATTGTTGAAAATGAAAAAACTGCCAGAAAATTCATCAAAAGAATTACACCTAAGAAATCACAGCCGTCATTGGTAATTTTTAAGTTAGATAAATATGCCGATGCTTTAGAAGTTCAAACCTATTTGGATAGTTGCAATAAAGGTATTTCAATTGGTTTATTGTCTGAAGCCGGAGTACCTGCAATAGCAGATCCAGGTGCTGAAATTGTTAAATTAGCACATCAAAAAAATATTAGAGTAGTTCCTTTAGTTGGTCCTTCTTCTATTTTACTAGCAATGATGGCTTCAGGTTTTAATGGTCAAAATTTTGCTTTTAATGGGTATCTTCCAATTGATAATTCCGAAAGAAAAAAAGCAATAAAAAATTTAGAAAAATTATCTAAAGATAAAGGACAGTCCCAAATTTTTATTGAAACACCCTATAGAAATGAAAAAATGTTTAATGATTTAAAAAGCTCTTTAACACCTGGCACTAAACTTTGTATAGCTTGTAATATTACTTTGAAGGATGAGTATATTAAATCCTTAACAATAAAAGATTGGAAAAATGAAAATCCAGATTTGTATAAAAAACCAACAATATTTATAATTCATAAAGAATAAAAAAAGCGTAAACATTTGTTTACACTTTTTTTTTAACCAAAATTAATCAAATTATAAAACAGGATTTTTTGATGCTTCAATTATTGAAGTATCATAACCTGAAAATTGTTTTAAATAGTGTTGAACACTAGAGCCGTAAGCATCTTTAAATCTAAAGGCTCCGTTACTTCTAAGATATTTTTTTACATTTCCTGCGCCAGCTAAATGTGCAGCTGCCAAAATTCCTGACTCTGTAATTTTAATATGGTTTATGGTTTTACCTGAACTTCGTTTAATATCTCTTCTTAAAATCCATTTATTTACAGAGCATAGTGCAATAAACGCATCTTCCTGTAGTTCAGGATCTCGTAAAAAATGATGTGTGTTGTATATATTAAATCGTTCTAAAGTTGTTCTTCCAAACTGGTATTTTCCTAAATAACCTAAAGTATTAACAGTATTATACTTTCCTTGAGATTCTTTAAATGCTACAGCTTCTTTAAATCCAGTAAATGAATTGCCAACAAAAGGGATGTTAATAGGTTTATAAACACTTTGTTTTTTTGTAGGAACTGTGCTTGTGTAATTAGTTCTTAAAATTACAATATCTCTTGTTTTACTTTTGTTAGAAAAACTTGAAATAATGATTACTAGAGCTAATAAGCTAAAAATTAATAGTACTTTTTTCATAATTTAAAGGTTTTTGCCTTATAAATTTCAGCGTGCAAATATACGATAAATTATTAAATATTTAAATATTAAGTTTTATACTACTTATTTTTTAAATAATAATTAACGTTATCTATATTACATTCATAATAAATTAACGTTTTATTATGAAAATTGTTTAGCATAATTAAACGTTTTACTACGAATTAATTTTATAATAATTCCCAACAAAAAAATCAATTTCAAATTTTATGGTGTTACAGATTATATTATTTTTTTGATATGTTTTCATTGTTGTGGGAACAATTAGTTCATGGTAAAAATAAGGTGTACTTTAATCCAAAAATCAATAAATGAATGGCTGTAAGTAGAAAATACACAAATGGTCAATTTTTTATAATAAATCACAAAAGTTTGAAAAATTATTTGTAACTAGCTTAAATACAGAAATATACGTTTTTTTTTAAAATTTAATTTTAACGATTTACACCTTGCCTCGATAGCCATTTTTGATATTTTCTAGCATTTCTATTATGTTGTGCTAATGTTTTTGAAAATTCGTGTTCTCCAATATGGATAGTACTAGCACACATATAATAATAGTTGTGATTTGCTGGGTTTAAAACTGCATTTATAGAAGATAAATCGGGCATGCCAATTGGTCCAGGAGGTAACCCTAAGTTTTTATAAGTATTGTATGGGGAATTAATTTCAAGATCTTTTGTTAAAACTCTTTTAATTATTGCATTTGTATTTTCTTTATTTTTAATGGCAAATATAATGGTAGGATCTGCTTGTAAGGGCCAGTTATGTTGTAATCTATTTAAATATAATCGAGCCACTTCTGGTCTTTCGGCAATATTTGCAGTTTCCTTTTGTACAATAGAAGCTAAGGATATTACTTTAATAGGGGTAAGTCCTAACTCTTTTGTTTTGGTTAATCGATTGTTATTCCAAAATTTATGGTATTCGACCAACATTTTGGCTCTTAATTTATTAGGAGGAATATTCCAATAAACTTCATAAGTATTTGGTAAATACATTGCCAAAGCAGTTTTTTTAGCAAATCCTTCTTTTGCTAAAAAGGTAGCATCTTTAAAGCTGTTAAGTAAACTAATAGAATCTGCCTCAATTTGCTTAGAAATTCTTCCAGCCAATTGTTCTAAGTTATCTTGATTGTTAAAGGCTAACTTAACTGGAGTTTGTTTGCCACTTCGTAATAAATTAATCAACTCGTTATTGTTCAATCCTTTTGTAACATAATACTTACCAGGTTTTATACTGTTAGGATATTTTTTTTTGTTTGCAACCCATATAAAAGGCTTCACTCTTTTTAAAAATGGACGAACTAAATTTTTAACATCATTAAAGTTACTATTTGTTGGAATGTATAAGAAACCTTCTTTAATACTACTGGGTTTATATATTTTGCGATAAAAATTAAAGGCAAAAACACCACTAATTAAAATTAATAAACTAATAATTAGTAAAAAGAGTTTTTTAAGATTCATTTTATTTTTTTATTAATTGGTATAAATATTCATCTTTAAATTTGGTTGGTGTAAAAATCCAATCTTTTTTAACACCTACTTTTTTAAAGTTAAATCGCTCGAATAAATGAATACTTTTAATATTGTCAGTGGTTATATTCGCATAAATTTGATGAATATCTAAATAAGTAAAAACATAATCAATCAGTAATTCTAAAGTTTCTGCACCAAAATTTTTATTTTGATATTTAGGAAGAATTAAAATACCAACACCTACACGTTTATGCTGAGGATTAAAATCAAATAAATCAATTATTCCAATCGGTGTGTTTTTAGTATTACAAATTACAAATCTAAATTGCTTAGCTTCATAAATATCTTGATGCGCATTTTCAATATATTTTTGTAATAAGTGTTTTGAATAAGGCGTTTGAGTACTACTAATTTCCCAAAAAGTTTCATTATTTTCCGTAGAAAATAAAAAATCTAAATCGTCAGGTTCTAAAGCTCTAAGCGTAATATTTTTTCCGTGCAAAGTAGCCATTATAGTACAATGTTTCCTTCAAATACTTTTACTGCAGGTCCAGTTAAAAATATATTAGTATAGTTATGGTTTTCAATTTTAAAAGAAACCTCTAGTTTACCGCCAAGTACTTCCAATTTTATATGATTAGCATTTGTTTTTTTTGTTTTGTTGGCAGCAATAGCAACGGCTGTTGCACCAGTACCACAAGCTAAAGTTTCATCTTCAACACCACGTTCATAAGTTCTTATTTTAAAAGAGTTATCATCTATTTGTTCTACAAAATTAACATTAGTTCCTTCCTCAAAATAGGGCTTACCATATCTAATTTCAGCACCTTTTTCTTTTACATTTACAGTATCAATATCGGATTGAAACAAAATATGATGAGGCGATCCAGTATTTAAAAAAGTATGATTTTTAAATTCTTCAACGGTATTAATATCAGCCATTTTTAAACTTATTAAATCCTTTTTAAAATTTGCAGAATGGGCTCCGTCAACTGCTTCAAAAGTGGTGTTATTTTCAATAATATTTAATTCTTTTGCAAAGGCAACAATACATCTGCCACCGTTGCCACACATAGTTCCCTCTTTTCCATCTGCATTAAAATAAATCATTTTAAAATCAAGTGGATTGGAATCTTCCAATAAAATTAATCCATCGGCTCCAATACCGAATTTTCTATCACATAATTTGCTAATTACAGTTTGGTTATTTTTAGGAAATAATAATGCTCTATTATCAACCATAATAAAATCGTTTCCTGCACCTTGATATTTGTAAAAATGTAAATTCATTATTGCAAATGTACTAAATTTAGTACTAGTTTGTTTTAAAAAATAAAGCAGTAAATTTTAAATGTTAAAATCAGTTAAATGAGCGTTAACAAAGCGTTAAAGTGGTTTTTTAGTTTTAAATAAGTTATAAATTTGAGATATAATTTAAAATAAAAAAAAATGAAAAAAATAGTAAGTATAGTGTTGTTTTCAGCTTTGGGAGGTGCTATAACATTAGGTGCTTATAAATTATTTATTGAAAAACCTCAAGTTGTTATTGAAAAATCGGTTAAAACTAATCCAGCAGTTGTTCAAACTACGTATGCAAAAAACACAAGTGAATCTTTTGAAAATACAGATTTTACAGTAGCAGCGGAAAAAACCTTAAATGCGGTAGTCCATGTAAAAAACACGTCGGTACAAACAGTTAGAGATCCATTTTCTGAATTTTTTTATGGACAAAGACAAGGAAATGGTCTTAAAAAGTTTTCACAAGTTGGTATGGGAAGTGGAGTTATCATTTCTCCAGATGGGTATATAGTTACTAACAATCATGTAATTAGAAATGCTACAGAATTACAAGTTACACTAGATAATAAAAAAAATTATAAGGCAAAACTAATTGGTGCTGATCCTACCAACGATATTGCTTTACTTAAAATAGATGCTAAAAATCTACCACACATTGTTTTTGGAGATTCTGATGCTGTAAAAGTAGGAGAATGGGTTTTAGCAGTGGGCAATCCATATAATTTAACATCAACTGTAACAGCTGGCATTATTAGTGCAAAAGGAAGAGATTTAGATGGAAATGGAAGTATAGATTCCTTTTTACAAACAGATGCAGCAGTTAATCCTGGAAATAGTGGTGGAGCATTAGTGAATAGTAGAGGAGAACTGGTAGGCATAAACACGGCAATTTCTTCTCAAACTGGTTCTTTTATAGGGTATTCTTTTGCAATTCCTTCAAATATTGCTAAAAAAGTAGTGGAAGATTTAATGGAGTTTGGTAATGTTCAAAAAGCTGTTTTGGGAGTTATGGGAGGTGAATTGACTAATGATGCGGCTAAAAAATTAGGAATTGATTTTACAGAAGGCTTTTATATTTCTGAAGTTAATGATAATTCTGGAGCTAAAAAAGCAGGATTAGAAAAGGGAGATATTATTACTAAAGTAAATAATATTAAAATTAATTCCTTTGCAGATTTAACAGGTTTTTTAAATACCAAAAGACCTGAGGATACGATATCAGTTACTTACTTAAAAGATGGTAAAGAAAAGACTACCAATGTTACCTTATCTAAAAATGTGATAAGTACGGTTTCAACGCTTGGTTTAAGTTTGAAAAATTTAAATAAAAAAGAGTTAAATAAATTGAAAATTGAAAATGGAGTTAAAATTGAAGCTATTACCAATAAGGAATTTTCGTATTATGGGGTTCAAAAAGGCTACATTATTACTTCAATCAATAATAAAAAAGTGAATTCTGTTAATGATGTAAATAAAATTATTTCCAATAGACAAAATGGCGAAGTTTTGTATATAGAAATGAGAAATTTAAATGGGCAACAAGAACGATATATATTTAGATAAATAGATTTTCATAAATTAATTTTTGTTTAAAATCCTTTTCTAATTGAAAAGGATTTTTTTTTGTTAACATGTGTTGCGAAAACGTTTGAAATTGGTACTTTTACACAAAAATAACAACACAATTTAAAAAATGACTTATAACAAGCTTTACGAAAAAGAACTGGCTTTTCAAGCAAAAAGAAGAAGAGCAACTGTGGAACTAATTAGATTAATTAGTGATTTATGGTACGATGATACCGTTGAACTAGTGCTATTCAGAAACCAATTATTGGATAGAAATGTAAGCGAGATTCTAAATTTAGTTGAATATGCAAGCGATTTTGTTGAAAAACCAATTTCAATTTTTGATGCAGTTGCAATAGCTAAAGAAATTATATCGCATAAATTAGCTCCTTCTAAAATTGATTTAGGAAGATTGGTGTACGAATTTCATTTAGAAGATGAAAAACCAATATTAAAAGACTTTGTTGAAGCAAAGTTAGAAGAAGCCAAAAGTGAAAATGGAAATGAACCTAAAGATATAGTTTTATACGGTTTTGGTAGAATAGGAAGGCTTTTGGCAAGAGAGTTAATGACTCGTATGGGAAAAGGCAAATTATTAAGATTGAGAGCAATTGTTGTACGTGGAGAATTAAATGAAAACATTTTAGAGAAAAGAGCATCTTTATTAAGAAATGATTCAGTGCATGGTGATTTTCATGGTACAGTTAGTGTAGATGCAACAAAAAATGCACTTATTATTAATGGAACAACAGTTCATGTAATTTCGGCTAAAAATCCTGAAGATATAGACTATACTTTTTATGGAATAAATAATGCCCTTTTAATTGATAATACAGGTGTGTTTAGAGATAAAGAAGGGCTAGGTAGACATATACAAGCAGAAGGTATTTCTAAGGTGTTATTAACAGCTCCAGGAAAAGGAGTACCAAATATTGTTTATGGAGTTAACGAAAAAGATTACGACCCTGAAGAAGTAAATATATTCTCAGCAGCTTCTTGTACAACCAATGCAATTACACCCGTTTTAAAAGTTATGGAAGATAACTTTGGCGTAATTAATGGTCATTTAGAAACTATTCATGCCTATACCAACGATCAAAATTTGGTGGATAATATGCATAAAAAATATCGTAGAGGTAGAGCTGCTGCTTTAAATATGGTAATTACTGAAACTGGAGCAGGAAAAGCTGTATCCAAAGCTTTACCATCTTTTGAAGGTAAGCTTACTTCAAGTGCTATTCGTGTTCCTGTACCCAATGGTTCCTTAGCAATTTTAAACTTACGATTAGAGAATGCTGCTAGTAAAGAAACCGTAAATGAAGTGATGAAAAAAAACGCTTTAGAAGGAAACTTAGTTGAGCAAATTAAATATTCTTTAAGTAATGAATTGGTATCTTCAGATATTGTAGGAACTCCATCACCTGCTATTTTTGATAGCCATGCAACCATTTCAAGCAACGATGGTAAAAATGTGATTCTGTATGTTTGGTATGATAATGAATATGGTTATAGCCATCAAGTTATGTGCTTAGCTCGTTATGTGGCACAAGTAAAAAGATTTGCATTTTATTAATACACGCAACTAAAGTTGCTTTGTCAAATAAATTTAAAACTACCTTTGGTACATGAATTTTTCGGAAGCTACCAAGGGTTTTTTATTAGCTTTTATTGACACTATCCTAAAAACTGTGTAAGTTGAAATTGCTCAATTTGGAGTGTATTGGTTTGGATTTGGATTCCTTTGGATTTTAATTTTTGCTTGGTTTAAAAAAACGTATTCTATAATTAAAAATCTTTCCTTGAGAAGCTATTTAATATTAATTATTTGAGTTAGTCATTTAGCTACTGTTAATTTTAATCCTGTTATTCAGCTAGTTACGATATATTTCTCTTTAAAAATGAGTAAACATATTGATTGAATCCTCTAATTCTTCATATAATTTTATGTAACTAGTTTAAAATCAGTTAAAACAAAAATATGTTCTTTAAGTGTATAACTCAATCTATTTAAATTAAAATTAATTTTGTATTTTTAATAAATTATTAACAATTAAACTTAAAATTTATTATGAAAAAACTACTTTTAGTATCTTTTATTTCCGTTATTTCTCTTATTTCTTGCCAAACGGAATCAATTGATGAAATTAATGCAGTCAAAAAATCTACTGTTTTAGCAAATAAAAATTCTGCAGCTAACAATTCCTTTATGGTAATATCTAAAAATGAAACTTTATCAAAAAAACTTGAAATTTCTGTTAAACAATATGGAGAAATCATTAGAACGATACCAGAAATAGGAATCTTAATCGTAAAGTCTTCTGATGCTAATTTTGAACAAAATGTTTCTAATATCACTGAAGTAAGATCTGTAGTTCCTGATTTAACAGTTAATTGGTTAGAACCTATAAGTGTTGAACCCATGGCAAATCCAGCTAGTATAGGTGATGATGAAACATATTTTGGCTATCAATGGGGAATGGATGCTATTGATGCTCCTGAAGCATGGAATGCTGGTTACGAAGGTGAAGGAGTTAAAGTGTTTATATTAGATAGTGGTATAGATGCTGAACACCAAGATTTAGCACCTAATTTAAATACCTCTCTCTCAACTTCATTTGTTCCAGGTGAGGATTGGAATGTTAATCAAGAATTAAATTATAACCATGGAACTCACGTTGCTGGAATTATTGCTGCTGCTGATAATAATTATGGTGTTATTGGAGTTGCACCAAAGGCAGAAATAATAGCAGTTAAAGTTTTATCGGAAAATACAGGATCTGGTAGTTTTAGTGGAATAAATGCAGGCATTGTTTACGCTGCAAATAATGGTGCTAATGTTATTAACATGAGTTTAGGAGCAACGTTGAATAAAAATGGTAAATTTTATGATGATCAAGGTAACCTAACAGAAAAAATTCCTTCAAAATTTATTCAGGAATTAGTTTTTGCACAACAAAGAGCTATTGATTATGCTTATAAAAAGGGTGTTACCATTATAACTTCAGCGGGTAATTCTGGCATGAATGGAGATGGAAATGGATCTGTTGTAGTTTTACCAGCTGATTTAAATAATGTTATTACAGTATCTGCAACAGCACCTCTAGCTTGGGCATATTACCCTTCAACTAATTTAGATGAATTAGCCTCATATTCTAATTATGGAAGATCCTTGATTGATATAGCTGCTCCAGGGGGAGATTTTGATTCACCTTATAATTATTGGTGGTATGACATGGTTTTAAGCACAAATAGTAATGCGGGCTGGTTTTGGTCAGCAGGAACCAGTATGGCTTCACCTCATGTTGCAGGTGTTGCTGCTTTAATTATTGGTAAAAATGGGGGGAAAATCAATCCTCATGAAGTAGAAAAACAACTTTTTAATACAGCTGATAAAATTAATACAAAAGGTAATAGCGCATATTATGGGAACGGTCGGGTAAATGCTTATAGAGCTGTAACAGAATAAATAAGAGCAATACTACACGTTACTTACTGTATTACTTAGATAAAAAACGCTCCAATTGGAGCGTTTTTTATCTAACATTTAAATTTTTAATTAACCTTTTTGCAATTTCTCTGCATCTGGTAGCAACCCAACTAATTCTTGAGGGTTATGAATTAAAACTGGTATATGCTGCGGGCAAATATAAAATTCACTTTCTTGGTAGTAAAATTTTGTTACTGGTGTTTCGTTTGATTTTTTTTTACAAACTAAACATTCTTGAATTTCAGCCATAGTTTATTATTTAAAGGACAAAAATATCTTTTTAATTTTTAATTACCTATGACCTTTGTCATAACACCTAAAAAAGTAAAAAGCTCGCCAATGGCGAGCTTTCCTTTACTAATGTTAAAATATTTATTATTTTCTGTAATTTAAGTATATAATACAAACCCTATTTTTAAAATGAGGGTACATAAAAATAGGTTAAATGCTTGTAACTATTTGCTATTTACATTATTTATAATAAAATTTCACCTCAAAGTTAGTAACTATTTTTTAATTAAAACATAACAAATGTCACATTAGTTACTTTTTAAAGGAATATGAACTACTTTTTTAGTTTCAAAAAAATCTTCTTTAAAGTAAGTTGAAAGATTATAAATTTTAGCTTTTGGAAAATTCTGAAGTTCTTGTTTTAAATCGCCTCCTTTTAAATATAAAATGCCATTTTTAAGTAAATGTTTTTGTTGTTTCTCAATTTTATTTTTAGTCCACTTCACAAAATCATCCATATTAGTTACTGCTCTACTTACAATAAAATCGAATTTTTCATTAACTTTTTCTGCTCTTAAATGAGCTACTTTTACGTTAGTTAATTGTAGTGCGTTAACTACTTCATCAACTACTTTAATTTTTTTTCCAATAGAGTCTACCAAATAAAATTCAACTTCTGGATGCAAAATAGCCAAAGGAATTCCAGGAAATCCTCCACCAGTTCCAATATCTAGAATTTTAGCTCCAGAATTAAAGGGTTGTACTTTTGCTATTCCCAATGAATGCAGTACATGTTTTACATACAATTCATCAATATCTTTTCTTGAAATCACATTAATTTGCGTATTCCAATAGGTATAAAGTTCTTTCAGTTCAGCAAATTTAGTATACTGATCTTTGGTTAAATCAGGAAAATATTTTTTTATGGTATCCATTTTTTAATTTCGATAATGGCAAAAATACAATTATCCTACTTATTTTACACATCATAAAAAAGTGTTATTTTTTTTTAAAAAAACTAATAACTAATAAAAATGATTTATTTTCGTTGCCATATTATACTACGAATCAATATAATTATATGACTATTAAAACCATAAACTTCTCAAGAATTGATAAAGCAAAGTTTTTTAGAACCTTAAATAAACGTGTAAACAGCTATTTTAAAGAAAATAATATAAAACGAACAGGCAACTGGAAATTATACACCAAAGCAATAATAATGTTTAGTATATTTTTAGTTCCATTAATTTTAATTTTAACAGTTAATATGCCTCAATGGGTATTACTATTGCTAACGATTGTAATTGGAATAGGAATGGCCGGTGTTGGTATGAATGTAATGCATGACAGCAATCACGAATCTTTTTCCAGTAAAAAATGGGTAAACAAAATTATGGGAAGTAGCATTTATATTTTAGCTGGTAACGTTTATAACTGGAAGGTGCAACACAACGTATTACACCATACTTTTACAAATATACATGGTCATGATGAGGATATTGATGCAGGTAGAATAATTCGTTTTTCTAAACAGGCAAAATGGTTATGGATTCATAAATTTCAAAAATATTATTCTTTTTTTCTTTATGGTTTATTAACTATAAATTGGGCAATTACAACCGATTTTAAACAAATGCATAATTATTTAAAACGTAAACTTTCCTATGGTAAATTTCCAAACCCAACAACTGAATGGACCGTTTTAATAATTTCTAAAATAATATATTATTTATTATGGATTGTACTTCCTTTAGTAGTTTTAGATATAGCCTGGTGGAAAATTTTAATAGGTTTTTTTGTGATGCATTATACCGCTGGTATTATTTTAAGTGTAATTTTTCAGTTAGCGCATGTGGTTCCTAATACTGAAATGCCAAAACCAAATAAAGATGGAAATTTAGAGCATACTTGGGCAGTTCATCAATTATATACAACCTCTAATTTTGCTCCAAAAAATAAATTCATTTCTTGGTATACTGGCGGATTAAATCATCAAGTTGAACATCATATTTTCCCAAATATATCTCATGTTCATTATGAGAAAATTGCAAAAATTGTAAAAGAAACCTCTTTAGAGTTTAATTTACCTTACAACGAATATAAAACTTTTCAAAAAGCTATTATAGAACACTTTAACCAACTAAAAATGCTAGGTGCAAAACCTACGTATGCATAATTTTTATTTTATGAACAACCAACTATCCAACAGAATTAACAGTTTGCCAATTTCAGAAACTTTAGCAATGGCTGCTAAAGCAAGAGAATTAAAAAACCAAGGAAAAGATATTATCAGCTTGAGCTTAGGAGAACCCGATTTTAACACTCCTGATTTTATAAAAGATGCTGCAATTGAAGCTATTAACCAAAATTATAACTCTTATTCCCCTGTAGATGGGTATTTGGAGTTAAAAGAGGCTATATGCAAAAAATTTAAACGAGATAATAAATTAAGTTATATCCCTTCTCAAATTGTAGTTTCAACTGGAGCAAAACAATCTATTGCAAATGTTGCTTTAGTGTTGTTAAATCCTGGGGATGAAGTAATACTCCCTGCTCCTTATTGGGTTAGTTATTCTGCCATTACAACTTTAGCAGAAGCAACCTATAAAGTAATTCCATCAACTATTGAATCTGATTTTAAAATTACGCCGGAACAATTAGAAGAAGCTATTACCCCTAAAACTAAACTTATTTTCTTTAACTCACCCAATAATCCAAGTGGAGCTGTTTATAGTGAAGCTGAATATAGAGCTTTAGCAAAAGTATTAGAAAAATATCCATCTATTTATATAATTTCTGATGAAATTTATGAGCATATTAATTATGGAGTAGACATATTTAGTTTTGCTGCAATTGAAAATATGTATGATAGAACCATAACTATAAATGGTATAGCCAAAGCTTTCGCTATGACGGGATGGCGAATTGGTTATTTAGGCGCACCTGAATGGATTGCAAAAGCCTGTACTAAAATCCAAGGACAAATTACTTCTGGAGCTAATTGCATTGCTCAAAGAGCAACTATAACAGCAGTAGAAGCTCCTGTTTCTAAAATTCAGTACATGGTTAATGAATTTAGAATTAGAAGAGATTTAATGATTAAATTATTTAATGAAATTGAAGGTTTTATCTTGAATATCCCTGATGGTGCTTTTTATATTTTCCCAGATATTTCTTACTTTTTTGGAAAAACCATTAAAAACTATATTATAAATTCTGCTTCAGATTTCTCTATGTTTTTACTTGAAAAAGCAGGTGTAGCAACCGTAACTGGAGAAGCTTTTGGAGATCCTAATTGTATCAGAATTTCCTATGCTGCTTCAGAAGCCCAATTACGAGAAGCTGTAAAAAGAATTAAAGACGCTTTAAATTAATTAAAATCTTGAGGCTGTCTGAAAAGTGTTATTCTGAATAAAAATGAAGAATCTCATAATAATCAAATTACTGGTAATCAGATAAATAAGATTTTTTGACTGCGCGCTCAAAATGATAATTGAAAGACTTTTCAGACAGCCTCATTTCTTTTTTCTTAAATCAAAATTATAACTCAAATCTACATGTAAAATATTATTTGAAACATATTTCGTAGCTATTTTTCTAAAATAATATCTGCCATAACCAATCCAAATAGTAGCATTATCCAATAATTTATAGCCAAAAAATACTGCAAAATTGTTTTGGTCAAAATCTGGTTCAGTAATACCGTTAGAGAATCTAATTCTAATTTCATTCGACAATTTTCCAATAATATATTTACCGCTTTTCAACGTAAACATATTAAAAATTACCTGTAGCCTATATCTAAACCTATTTGCGTATTTATTCCCTTTAATAACATTTGGGGTAACTTTTGTATTTATTAAATCTATAACGCGCTCTTCAAACCTAAAACGTTGACTCAATTTTACATGTTCTAAATTTGAACTCACCATAATCTGTTGAAAAAATCTATTTTCGTTTTTATGAATAGAAGCATGTGAAACCCCATTTGGAAAAGCTTTATAATGTAAATATCCAGCACCAATATTTACATTTTTTCTGATTATATAATTAATGCTTGGTGAAAATAAAAAAGCTTGGGTTTTACTTAAAAAACCGACTCTACGTTGTTGAGTTATATTTACAACATTCAGTTTATCAGAAACTGTAACTTTATTTATAAAAGTAAACCAAGATCCATTATCTTTTAATATTTTGGTTTGGGAATGTAAACTATTTGATACTGTTAAAAAGAATAAAACTATAATCAGGTTTCTCATAAATCCTATGCGTTTTTAAAAAGGAGCAAAATTAAACTTTTATTAAAGGCTTACTATGAGATTTATCATTTTACAAAAAAAGTGTATCTTTAAAATATATTAACTACTAAATAAAATGTTATGGCTGTAATGAAAGTTATTGAAATAATGGCAAGTTCTACAAAAAATTGGGAAGAAGCCACTAAAAATGCGATTGCACATGCTTCAAAAAGTGTTAAGCATATTAAATCTGCATTTGTACAATCACAAAGTGTTGTTGTGAACAACAATAATGTGGAGGAATTTAGGGTAAACGTTAAAATCACTTTTGAAGTAAAATAATAACGTTAAAAAAAAACTAAAAAAAGTGCTTTTAACAAAGCGCTTTTTTTCTTTTAGTATATTTAGCAAATTATTATTATGAGATATTTATTACTAACTTTCTTATTCATCAACTTTATAAGTTGTAAAGGGCAAAATGAAACAAAGATGCAAAAGCACAACTATAAATACACCAATAAATTAATAACTGAAACCAGTCCTTATTTATTACAACATGCCCACAACCCTGTTAACTGGATGCCATGGAATAAAGAAACATTAGACCTTGCAAAAAAAGAAAATAAATTACTAATTATTTCTATTGGATATTCATCTTGTCATTGGTGTCATGTAATGGAACACGAAAGTTTTGAAAATGAAGAAGTAGCAAAGGTTATGAATGATACTTTTATTAGTATTAAAGTGGATCGAGAAGAAAGACCTGATATTGACCAAGTATATATGAATGCAGTTCAATTAATGACTGGTAGAGGTGGTTGGCCTCTAAATTGTATTGCTTTACCAGATGGTCGACCTATTTGGGGCGGAACCTATTTTCCAAAAGAAAATTGGATAAATGCTTTAACTCAGTTGGCAAATTTATACAAAGAAACTCCAAACAAAGCTATTGAATATGCAGATAAACTTACAGAAGGAGTTAAAAATTCGAGCTTAGTTCAGTTTAACAACAATAAAGTAAGTTTTTCTGTTGATAAATTAAAAACAACGATAGCCAATTGGAAAGAGCATTTAGACACCAAGTTAGGCGGTACTAAGGGTGCTCCAAAATTCCCAATGCCAAATAATCTAAGTTTTTTGCTGAGATATGGAGTACAAGCTGGTGATGCTAAGATTAAAAATTATGTAAATACTACCTTAAACAATATGGCATTTGGTGGAATTTTTGACCAACTAGGAGGTGGTTTTTCACGATATTCAACCGATCAAAAATGGCATATCCCTCATTTTGAAAAAATGTTATATGATAATGCTCAGCTAGTTAGTTTATATGCGCACGCTTATCAAGCCACAAAAAATAATACCTATAAAAAGACTGTTTATAAAACATTACAATTTATTGAAGATGAACTAACAAGCAAAGAAGGTGCATTTTACTCATCATTAGATGCAGATAGTTTTGATAAAGAAGGTAAATTAGAAGAAGGTGCTTTTTATGTTTGGAAAAAGGAAGAACTTCAAGCAATTTTAGGTAATGATTTTGAGTTGTTTTCAGAATATTATAACATAAATAGTTACGGTTTATGGGAACATAAAAACTATGTATTAATACGAAAAGAAGGTGGTAAAGTTTTTGCTGAAAAACATCATCTATCTACCGTTGACTTAGAAAAAAAAATAGCTGAATGGAATAAAAAGTTATTAAATATTAGGCAAAAAAGGTCAAAGCCAAGATTGGATGATAAGTCATTAACTTCATGGAATGCCTTAATGCTAAAAGGGTATATTGATGCATATCAAGTTTTTAACAATTCCCATTTTTTAGATGTTGCATTAAAAAATGCTCAATTTATAGTATCCAAACAACTTACAGCAGATGGTGGATTAAACCATAGTTATAAAAATGGCAAAAGCACCATTAATGGTTATTTAGAAGATTATGCTACTGTTATTGATGCGTTTATAGATTTATATGAAGCTACTTTAAACGAAAAATGGTTAGCTACTGCTAAACAACTAACCGATTATACATTTGACCATTTTTTCGATCAAAAAAACCATATGTTTTATTTTACTTCAGATAAAGATGCTGCTTTAATTACTAGAAAATTTGAAGTAGAAGATAATGTAATACCTGCTTCAAATTCTATTATGGCAAATAATTTGTTTAAATTAAGCCATTATTATTCTAATCCATATTACCTAAAAGTAAGTAAACAAATGTTGTCTAACGTTTATGATAAGGTTGAAAATTATGGAGGAAGTTATTCAAATTGGTTACAATTGCTCAGTAATTATGCTGGCTCGTATTATGAAATTGCTGTTTCTGGAAGCAATGCTATTCATAAAATAAAAGAAATTAATACTAAATATATTCCTAATAAATTAATTGCAGGAACCATTTCAAAAAGTAGTATCCCTTTAATGGAAGGAAGAGACACTGATAAGGAAACTTTAATTTATATTTGTGTGGATGGAGCTTGTCAATTACCTGTAAAAGACACTAATAAAGCCCTAAGCTTCGTTAAAATAAGCTTCTAATTATGAAATACTTGCAATTTTTTTTTATTTCACTTGTGGCTTTTGAACATTTGTATTTTATGATTTTAGAAATATTCTACTGGGACAAACCAAAAGGTTTAAAAGCATTTGGTCATACTTTAGAACAAGCAAAAGCTTCAAAACTTTTAGCCAAAAACCAAGGGCTTTATAATGGTTTTTTGGCCGCCGGATTAATATGGTCAATTATAAGTGAAAATAACAGTAATAGTTTGGCTATTTTCTTTTTAAGTTGTGTTATTCTTGCTGGAATTTATGGTGCTTTAACAACCAAAAAAATAAAATTATTTTATGTACAATCCATCCCTGCAATTATTGGATTAATTCTAGTTATACTTTAAATATATTATTTCTTTTTTGAAGTAGTTACCAAAAAATCTTTAAGATAAAAAGGTTCAAAATAAGCGACATCTTCAAATTCTTTATTTTTGAATTTTATGAATGATAAACTTCCCATTTCATTTGCAGATGGAAATTTATCCTCTACAAAAACAGCATTTTTATGAGTTATAATTTCTTTACATTTAGAAGCTCCATCTCCTAAAAAATATACTTCCCCATCAATTAAATATTGATTAAAGGAAGATTCATCTATAATTTCTGCAGCTACTTCTCTAGTTTTTAAATTCTTATCGGAATAAACAGCACTATACACCTCCATTCTTCTTGCATCTAATAATGGTATTTTAACTCCATCATTAATAGCAAAAGACATTGCCAAAGCTTGCAAGGTATCGGTAGCAATTAATGGAATACCTAAGGCAAAACAAATTCCTTTTGCAGCTGAAACACCAATACGCAAACCTGTATAAGAACCTGGTCCTTTACTTACTGCAACTGCTTTTAAATCTTTGAATTCAATAGTTGAATCTTCCAATACATTTTTAATAAATTCATGTAATTTTTCTGCATGGGAATATTTACCATCATTAAGTTCTTGTAAGGCAATAGTTTTCCCGTTTTTTGCAATACTTACAGAACAATTTTTGGTTGCGGTTTCAATATTTAATATATAAGTCAATTCAAATTTATTTAAAGTGCAAAGATACTTATTTCAAACTAGCTCATAAAAAAACATTCAACCTAATAGATGAATGTTTTTCAAAGTATTTACAATAAAAACCTATTCAATTACAATAGGTATGCCGTAATAATATTCTAATAATTTAGTTCTGAACACAAAATTATATTTCGCATTTACCATAGATGATTTTGCACTGACTAATCGATTTCTAACCTGATCAAAATCAAAGAAATTCATAACTCCAGAATTATAACTTTCTTGTGCATTTTTAAAGGATTCGTTCTGTGCGTCTAACGATTTTTTTGCTGCAATATATTGATTTAAAGAAGCTTTCGCATCAGCATAGGCCTTTTCAATGCTTTCTCTTAATTTTAATTTTTTATCTAACAATTGAAGATTTGCTCTATCTTGATTTATTTTAGCTTTATTTATTCCAACTTTAGTTTGAAACCCATTAAAAATTGGAATACTTAAAGAGAATCCGGCATTATAGCCTAAATTATCGCTTAATTGTTTCCCAAAACCATTAGGAATGGTGACTGGTAAATTAGTGTTTGGATCAATAATAGTGCGAACATCTTTTTCTCCTTGGCTATGTTGATAACCAGTTCCAACTCCTGCTCCAAAAGATAAAGATGGGTATTGCCATGATTTTGCAATTTTAAGATTTATGTCAGCATTTACAACCCCTAATTCTGCACTTTTTATTTCAGGCAAAATAGTTTGTGCTTTATTAAAAATAGCATCAGTATCATTATATAATAATGATGCAGAATTAATAGTTAATTTAACATCTTCAACATCAAATCCTTTATTTGAAACTTGTAATAATTGAGATAAACTTAACAAAGCTAAATCTAAACTATTTTGAGCATTGGTAAGTTTTTCATCATTACTTGCTTTGCTGGCTTCAGCTTCTAATAAGGCTGCTTTAGCACTAGACCCTGCAGCAACTAAATCCTTTGATTTTTCTACTTGATTTTTACTAATATCAACTTGATCTTGAGCTATAATAATATTTTCTTTAGCTAAAAGAACGTTTAAATATGAATTAACAACGTACAACATAATGTTGTTTTTATTTTCTTGCAAATCAAATCCAGCCGCTTCTAATTGCTTTTTAGCTTGTAGTAAATTGTTCTTATTTCTAAACCCATTAAACAAAGTTACCCCAGTATTTAAACCAAAATTATTTGATCGTGAATCGCTTGAAATACGACTTCCAGTAATATCTATAAATGAACCAAAGTTATAACTATGTGAAGCAGAAGCATTTAATGAAGGAAAAAAATTGCCTTTTGCAGTAGTGATATTTTCTTCAACTAATTGATTATTTAGTTCCTGTTGTTTTATGGAAATGTTATTGTCTAAAGCGTAATTAATACATTCTTGTAGCGTCCATATTTTTTTTTGTGCGTGAACATTAATTAAAAATAATAATGCTAAAACACTTACAAATTTAGTTCTCATCAGCTATAGGTCAGTTTTTTTGGTTAAATTTAGTTATAAGACGACTAAAATTATCATTTGTTACACAGTAAACCTCTTATAGAAATGTTAAATTTTATTATTTCGTATCCTTTTAATTAAAAAGAAAACTAATACGCCAACCAATAAATATGGAAAAACCATTAAATATAAAATTCCGGAATTCAATCCTTCTGCTTGTGAAACACCACCACTTTCAACCACTGCACGGCACATAGCACACTGAGCATTTGAAAATTGAAAACTTAAAATAACTAGTATGTAAATAAGTTTTTTCATTAATGGTAATAAGGTGAAATCAATATATAAACCAAAACTCCTGAAATTGCAACATACAACCAAAGCGGAAACGTAAATTTAGCGATTTTTTTATGCAACTCAACATTGTTAGTAATTGCCCTAACATAAGTTATTAAAATAAAAGGAATTACCAAAATAGACAAAATAATATGCGAAATTAATACTATAAAATAAACTGTTCTTAAACCTCCTTCACCTTTGTATACCGTTGAGTTTGAAGTCATATGGTATAATACATATAATAATAAAAACACAACCGAAAATATAATTGCAGTTTTCATTAATTTTTCGTGAAGCTTAATTTTTTTAGATTTTATAGCCCAAAATGCAGCTATTAAAATTAATGCAGTAAATGCATTAATTGTGGCATAAATTGGAGGTAAAAAAACAGGTAATTTTAAATCAATTTTCACACTAAATAAAGCTGCAACAACTACTGGAATTATTATGGATAAAATAACAATCCAAATATTATATTTTTTTAAAGTTTTTCCCATTATTTGTTTAAAAGAATATTAATATCCTCTATTATTCTATGAATTTCTTTTGGATTTAAACCATCATAAAATGCAATTGGATTACCATATTCGTCCAATCTTGAACGTATATTTCCATTTTTATCCACTAAAGCAAACATACCGGAATGCTCAAAACCGCCTTCAGCACTACTATCTACTCCTGCATATAAAGTAAATCCTTTATTTGCTAAATCATATATTTTATCTCTGTTTCCTGTTAAAAAATTCCAGTTTTTTAATGTGGCACCATGCGCTTTTGCGTACTCTTTTAGTATTTGAGGAGTATCATGGGTTGGATTAATGCTAAAAGATGCTATTCCAAAATTTGGATTTCCAAAATATTTATCTTGAATAGTTACCATGTTTTTATTCATTTTAGGGCAAATAGTTGGACAGGTAGTGAAAAAGAATTCTACTACATACACTTTGTTTTTATAAAAGTCATTAGTAATTATTTTACCATTTTGATTAGTAAACTTAAATTTAGGTACTTTACCAATAGTTGCTAATGTTGGTGATTTAAACTTTGCCACAATTTTAGGAATTGTATAAATTCCAAAAATTAGAATTATAAAAGCAACACCTACATATGAGTATTTTTTCATTTTACTTATTGTTTTTATTCCGTAGTTTTTTTTCAGCAGATTTTTTTAACTGGTAATAAATAATAGCTATATCATCTCTCATTTTATTTTTTAAAACAGCTACAGAATTCATGTTATACCCATATAATTTTCCGTTAACAGCATCTTCATCATCTTTTCTACCACGTAATCTCAATTTTTTATCAATAATAAAAGCATTTGAAGAATACCCCATTTTATTTAATGAATAAGGTACTTTAAAACTTTGATAAATTTTTTGAATGCTATCTGAAGAAGTAAAAATAAAATGCCAGTTTTTAAGATTAGTATATAACCCTAGTTGTTCTATTACCTTTTTATAATCTTCTTTGTTTTCCCTTGGAAATAAAGCAACTATTTGAAAAAAGGGCTTTTGATAATAACGCTTATAAATGACTTCATTTAAATTAAACAATCCTGTTTTAGAATTGTTGCTATTTTTCCCCGGAAAACAAACTACAGTTAATTTATTAGAAAAAGTTGCTAAATTATTGGTTTCTAATTTATCAATATTACTAACGTTTTCTGTAAGAATTGGTAAATTAGAGTATTTATAAATTCCTTCAGATAAGAAAATATAAAACACCAGTGGCAAAACAAATAATATAAAAAGTACCCAGAATTTTTTCATATGTCATGCAAAAAAAAAAAAGAGGCTGTCTGAAAAATATTTCAACTGTCATTTTGAGCGCAGTCGAAAAATTTTATTTATCTAATTATCAGTAATTTGATCATCATGATATTCTTCATTTTCATTCAGAATGACACTTTTCAGACAGCCTCATCTAAAAATATTATCTATTAGTAGTTCCATTTTGTTAATGGTCCTAAAACATCATGAATGTAATTACCTTCTATTAATAACAAAGCTGCTAAATATGCTATTAAAAAAACGGCAGTCCAAACTACAGCTCTTCTTAAATTCTTTTTTTCATCCGCCATATGCATAAAAAACCATGCGATATAGTACGCTTTAACCAAGGTTAAAACAATGAATAGTAGGTTTAATAAATTAGTTCCTAAAAATTTTGTTAGGTATAAAAAATCTGGTTTATCAATTCCTAAAAAAACCTCAACAACAGTTATAACAGAAAGTATTCCAAATACTTTCCAAATTAGTTTAGTATGTGATGTATGCTTTTGTGTATGTGCCATTATTTATTTTTTAAATTAAGTAGAAGAATGTAAATACAAATACCCAAACTAAATCTACAAAGTGCCAGTATAACCCAACTTTTTCAACCATTTCGTAATGCCCTCTCCGTTGATAGGTTCCTAAAATAACATTAAAGAAAATAATTATATTAATTACCACTCCTGAAAAAACGTGAAAACCATGAAACCCTGTAATAAAGAAAAAGAAATCGGCAAATGCTGTTTTTCCGTATTCATTAACTCTTAGGTTTGCTCCTTTTACTACAGCTTTAGCTTCATTTAAAAATGCCATAGCTTTTCCTCTTGGAACAATTGTTTTTTGTTTCGTTTCTAGATTAAGTTGCTCGGTTCTTATAGTAATATCAGGGTTTGCTTTAAATCCATTTAATACTTCTTGTACCGTATAAGGTGGTAATTTATTCTCTTTCACAAACCACAATCCCTTAGCGCTTGTTTGCTGAACTCTTTCTGAATTGGAGTGAATTGCAAAGTCTTTCAAAGCTATTTGATGACCTGTTTTATCTACAAATTGAATTATTTTTCCATCTTTTAATTGTAATGCTCCATATTCACCTCCTATAAATGTTTTCCATTCCCAAGCTTGAGAACTTAAAAATATTAACCCTCCTACAATAGTTAGAAGCATGTAAAAAGTTACTTTGTTTTTTTTCATTTGATGTCCTGCATCCACAGCTAACACCATGGTTACAGATGAAAATATCAAAACAAATGTCATAAATGCCACATAATACATTGGTGCATTTACTCCGTGTAAAAATGGAACGTGTGTAAACACTTCATCTGCAATAGGCCAAGATTGAATAAATTTAAAACGAGTTAAGCCATAAGCTCCAAGAAAACCAGAAAAAGTTAACGCATCAGATAAAATGAAAAACCACATCATCATTTTACCGTAACTTGCTCCCAAGGGTTTATTTTTCCCTCCGTTCCAAGTAGAATGATTGGTTTCAGTAGCAGTAGTTACTTCCATATAAAAGTTAGTTTTTGATTTTTTTTAGTTATAGTTGTGCCAAAAATACATTTTTTTTTTATCTAATAAAATAGAAAAAGAAAAATAAGTAAATCCATACAATATCCACAAAGTGCCAAAAAATTGCACCTAGCTCTAAACCTAAATAATTTGTTGCTGAATATTTTTTAAAAAGATGATTAAATAACACCACAATTAACACAATTATACCTGCAAAAATATGTACAAGGTGCGCAATAGTAATACCATAAACAAAAGAAGATTTAACAGTGCTTTGATCTCCAGCAAAATATAACCCTTCTTGATAAAGTTGCGAAAAACCATCAAATTGAAAATAAACAAACCCCAATCCTAATAGTAAAGTTGACACTAAAAAGAGTGTTGTTATTTGTTGATTTCCTTTTTTAATAAATTTTTTGGACATTAAAAAAGTTAAGCTACTCAATACAATTAATATAGTGCTAATGCTAAAAGCATTTGGTAAATTAAACGAAACCCAATCGGTTCGTGAACGGCTTACTACGTATGCACTGGTTAGTCCGGCAAACATCATAGTCATACTTATCATGGCTACCCAAAGCATTGGTTTAGCAGACTTTCTGTGTGCTTGTTTAAATTCTTGTTGTAAAGATTCTTTCATTTAGTTAGTGTAAAAATTTATCTATTACGTAAATAATTTGTATTAAAGTGATGTATAAAACACTAGAAAGCATTAGCTGCCTTGCGTGTTTATCTGTTTGATATTTATATAATTTTATAGCATAAAACAACATTTTTCCACCCAAAGCTACTAAAATAATAGCCGTAATTGGGTAAATGTAAAAATTACCTGTTATTTTAAATACCGGAATTATGGAAACCAATGTTAAACAAACAATGTAAATTATAATTTGAACTACAGCTTTTTTATTCTTTTGCCCCATTGGCATCAAATTAAAACCTGCTTTTTTATACTCATCAAATTGCAACCAAGCAATTGCCCAAAAATGTGGAAATTGCCAAAGAAATTGTATTAAAAATAAAGTACCTGCTTCTATAGAAAAATGATTTGTAGCAGCAACCCACCCTAACATAAATGGAATTGCTCCAGGAAAAGCTCCAACAAAAACTGCCAACGGAGTAACTGATTTTAATGGTGTATAAACACTAGTATATAAAAAAATAGAAATTGCTCCAAATAATGCACTTTTGGGATTTATACTATATAATATTGCTAAACCTAAAATAGTAAATGAAACAGCAACCACCAGAGCCGTGGAAACATGCATTCTTCCAGCAGGTAACGGTCTGTTTTTAGTCCGTTTCATTAAAGCATCTGTATCCTTTTCAATAATTTGGTTGAAAGCATTAGATGCTCCAACCATTAAATAACCTCCTATTGCCAACATAATTATAGTAATAACATCTATTTCTGTTGCAGCTAATAAATAGCCTGCTATAGATGAAAAGACAACACTTAATGATAAGCCTACCTTAGTTAACTGTTTAAAATCATTGAAAACTGATGAAAAACCTATTTTTTTAGTTATAGAATTGGAAGTTATTTGCATTACAGTACTTAAAATATGTGCAAATATATTTTATTATTTAAAAATTACAACCTTAAAACAAGTTGTTTAACTAAATATTTAAAATAAATTTAGAAAAAATCTTTGCAATTAACAGATTTGTATTAAATTTGCCCTCGCATTTACAGTTAAAATGTACGTTCTTTAAAAAACAGGTCTGCGAAAGTAGCTCAGGGGTAGAGCATCACCTTGCCAAGGTGAGGGTCGCGGGTTCAAATCCCGTCTTTCGCTCTACAACATATAAAATACCAATGCAGAAGTGGTGGAATTGGTAGACACGCTGGACTTAAAATCCAGTGGGCAGTAATGCCCGTACGGGTTCAAGTCCCGTCTTCTGTACTAAAAACCTTGTTAATCTTATGATTTTCAAGGTTTTTTTAATTTAATAAAATACCAAGGCTTACGTTTACATTTTACATTCAACTTCTACAAACTATTATTATACTGGCAGTTACAAAAATTTGACTTCTCGTCTGATTGAACATTTTACTCATATATACCAACAGTTTTACTGTTAGAGCATCAGATTGGGAGTTGTTTTTAGTTATTGATAATTTAGAATATCAACAAAGCAGGAAAATTGGAAGCCACATTAAAGGAATGAAAAGTAAAACCTTTATAGAAAATTTAAAAAAATATCCGGAATTGATTGAAAAGTTAAAAATAAGATATACTTAAACGGGTTCATTCCGATAGTTATCGAAACCCGTCTTCTGGTACTAAAAACCTTGTTAGGCAACATTTTGGAAAAAATTTTGAAAAGCTAAATAAATTACTTACTTTTGTCGTTAGTAACGTAAAAGATATGATTATATTCTTTGGCTCGAAAGAGACAGAAAAGATTTGGAATGGGATTAGAGTTAAAAAAATGCCACTCGAAATTCAAAATATTGGACGTCGAAAATTGAGAATGCTAAATAATTCTCAAGATATTACAGATTTAAGAATTCCACCTTCCAATCAACTTGAAAAACTAACTGGGAATCTGAGTAGGTTTTATAGTATAAGAATTAACAAACAATGGAGAATTATTTTTATTTGGGAAAACGGTAATGCGAGTGAAGTAAAAATAATTGATTATCATTAAAAAGTAGAAAAATGGAAAAATTAGCAAATGTACATCCTGGAGAAATTTTATTTTATGAATTTCTTAAGCCTTTAGAAATAACAGCTTACCGGCTTTCTAAAGATTTGAAAATTCCTCAAACTAGAATTTCTGAAATTATAAAAGGCAATCGTAGAATAACTGCTGATACAGCTTTAAGGTTGAGTAAATATTTTGGAAACTCTGCAAAATTTTGGCTTGGAATTCAAGACGATTTTGATATTGAACATGGAATGGAAACAAAAGAGTTTGAACTTAAAGAAATAAAACAGTTTAATGATAAAAATGTTGCCTAACAACTCATAAATTAACACTTACATTTAGCTTAAAATTGAAAATATAAACAAAAAACAAAGGTTTAAGACACAGTCTAATAAGTTCTTTATTTTAAAAATGATAATTATTTTATCATTAAAAAACTAGTTCAAGTGTTGCCTAAATAACCATTCCATCATTTGTTTATCTGTATAAGCTCTTAACCATGAAAAATGACCCACTTCGGGATATTGGGTAAAACCAATATGCACGCCTAATTTGGTTAATGCATTAAACATATTTAAAGAATAACGTGGATTTACAGCAGCATCTTCTGCTCCATGGAAAATCCAAATAGGAATATGCGTAATTGTTGCTGCTTTTGAACTATCTCCTGCACCACAAACTGGGACAGCAGCAGCAAATAATTTTGGGTATCGCTCAATTGCATCATAAACTCCATAACCACCCATAGAAAGTCCTGTAATATAAATTCTTTTAGTATCAATAGATGGATTTTTCGCAAATTGATTAATAAGTTCTAATAATAATTTCATTGACTTAGAAGGATTATGCTTTATAGTTAATTTTCCTGTCTTTTCATTTATGGAATAATTTGCCCAACTTTCGTTTTTGGGGCATTGCGGAGCTATTATAAATACAGGATGTAAACTCAATGCTTTATCGGTTGCAAAATTTTGAACACCCCATTTTAACTGAGCCTTGTTATCATCACCTCGCTCACCTGAGCCATGTAAAAAAATAACTAAAGGAAATTTCCGAATGGTATCATAATCCGGAGATACTATTCTATAATTTAAAGTTTCATCTTCGCTATTGGTATATTTTTCAAAATTAAACCTTGAAGTTTGAGCATTTATGGCTAAACTGCTAATAAAAAGCACTAATAATAATTTTTTCATTTAACTAAGTTTATTTGAAAATTAAAAGTACAATTTTTAAAAGCATTATTAATCATTAGATTTTAACAAGTTATTTTTTTAAATCTTTTTAATAATTCGTATTTTTAATTATTATTTCACGAAAAATATTTATGAATTTTAATTTGCCCTTATTTGCAGGAATTATAGCTGCTGTTGCTCATGTAATTTCCGGTCCCGACCATTTGGCCGCCGTCACTCCATTTGCTATTGAAAGTAAAAAAAAGGCCTGGAAGGTAGGTTTGTTTTGGGGAATTGGGCATTTATTAGGAATGCTTTCTATTGGCATTTTATTTTTATTATTTAAAGAATTTATTCCTGTTGAAAAAATTTCTGCTCATAGTGATAAATTAGTAGGTTTATTATTAATTGGATTAAGTATTTGGATTTTTATTCAACTATTTAGAAAAGAAAAGAATCACAAACATACCCACATTCATACTGAAAATAATGGTATTATTCATAAACATTCACATCATCATATTGCTGAAATCAACCATAACCATACACACAAAAATTTAAAACAAAACAATATCGCATCGCTATCATTTGGATTTGTGCATGGGTTGGCAGGGATTGCACATTTTTTATTATTTTTACCAGTTTTAGGTTTTACCTCTAAGTTAGATTCAACCCAATATATTATCGGATTTGGAATTGGAACCATACTCGCTATGGTTTCTTATGCTATTGTTATTGGGCATATTTCTCATGCTTCAAAAAACAACAATCACAATATCAACTTTTTTAGAGGAATTAGATTTGCAAGTGGTTTATTCGCCTTTATTATAGGCGTGTATTGGCTTTTGGCAAATTAAATTACATTATTTTTTTTAGTTTTTAAGAAAACCTGTTAGGTTTGAATTATGATATTTTTGGATTCATAGCTCTTAACAAATCCTTGGCAATTGCTCACCAACTAACGGACTCACAATTCGCTTGCCTCCAATTAAACTTTCCATGACTACTTTATTTGGATGATTATTGGTTATTGTACCAATAATAGCAGCATTTTCTCCTTTAGTATGTTGTTGCATAAATTGAAGTACTCTAGTGGCAATATTTTCACTTACAACCATTAAAAAAACACCTTCATTTGCCACATAAAGCGGATCTAAACCCAACATTTCACAAGCAGCAGCTACTTGCTTTTTAACAGGTATAGTAGTTTCTTTTATAAAAATTCCCTTGGAAATATCATTGGCAATTTCATGTAAAACAGTTCCCAAACCTCCACGTGTAGGATCGCGAAACATTTTAATGTTTGTCCCAAATTCATCTAATAAATCTTTTACTAAAAAATTTAAATTGGTAGAATCGCTGTTGATACTTGATTCAAATTCTAACCCTTCTCTTTCACTCATTATTGCTATTCCATGCTGCGCAATAAAGCCATTTACGATAATAACATCATTTTCAGAAATATTTGATACTGAAATATTTGCCTTCGGATGCATTTCTCCAAACCCAGTGGTATTGATAAAAATTTTATCGCCCTTTCCTCTTTCAACAACTTTTGTGTCTCCCGTAATTATTAGAACTCCACTTTCATCAGCTGCTTTTTTAATAGATTTTACAATTTTTATAAAATCTGCTACTTTTAACCCTTCTTCAATAATAAAAGCAAGTGATAAATACTTTGGAATAGCGCCGCACATAGCCACGTCATTTACAGTACCATGAACGGCCAAACTTCCAATATCACCTCCTTTAAAAAAAATAGGAGTAATCACAAAACTATCCGTTGAAATGGCAATATTTCCCTTAAACTTAACAATAGATCCATCATGTTTTTGATCTAAAAAAGGATTGCTAAAAGTTTTAAAAATAATAGCATCTAATAAATTCCTAGTTAACTCTCCGCCACTTCCGTGACCTAAATGTATGGTTTCAAATCCAATATCTATGTTGTTTTTCATTTTAAAAATTTATGTTATTGAAAAATAATAATACGCCGCACAAGCTCCTTCGGAAGAAACCATTGGAGCTCCTAATGGATTTGAAGGGTTACATAATTTACCAAATTGATTACATTCAACAGGTTTTTTAATTCCTCTTAAAATTTCACCGGCAATACACGCTGAATTTTCGGGAACTTTAATATGAGCAATATTAAATTTTGCTTCTGCATCATATTTTTTGTAAGCCTCTTTAATAACGTAACCACTATTTGGAATTTCACCAATACCGCGCCATTCTCTTGTCCCAATCTCAAAAACCTGATTAATTACTTTTTTGGCGGGAATATTTCCTTCTTTTTTAACTACCCTAACATATTGATTTTCTAATTCAAATCGGTTTTCTTCTAATTGTTTTACTGCCATATAAATTCCCTGCACCAAATCTAGAGGTTCAAAGCCTGTGATAACAATAGGAATTTTATATTTTTCTACCAAAGGTTCATATTCTTCCGTTCCCATAATAGCACATACATGTCCTGCTCCTAAAAAAGCATCAATAGTACATAACTCATCATCTAAAATAGCCTCCATTGCTGGTGGAACAAGTACATGCGAGGCTAATATTGAATAATTGGTAATACCTTCTTTTTCTGCATGTAAAACAGATAGTGCATTGGCTGGTGCAGTAGTTTCAAAACCAACGGCAAAAAACACAACTTCTTTAGTCGGATTTTCTTTTGCTATAGTTACAGCTTCTAAAGGCGAATATAAAATACGTAAATCTCCTCCCAAAGCTTTGGCTTCTAACAAACTTTTTTTACTTCCAGGAACGCGAATCATATCACCAAAAGAGCAAACAATAACTCCTTTTTCTAATAATTCAATAGCTTTATCAATTAAGTTTAACGGCGTTACACAAACAGGACAACCTGGACCATGAATCATTCTAATTTTTTCAGGAAGCAATTCTAAAATACCGTTTTTTACTAAGCCATGTGTTTGTCCACCACAAATTTCCATAATATTCCATACGTGCTTTGTAATTTTATGAATTTCATCCAAAACCTTTTTAGTGGCTTCTAAATTTCGATATTCTGCTAAATATTTCATTCTTTAGTTTTTAATATGTGCGTAATACATCAATTGGCCGAAAGATATATTTTCATCATTAGGTGATAAATCTTTATGAAAATACAATTTTATTTGCTTTGGAGCTAATTCAATTACTAAATCTACCAATGTGGAATTTTGAAAAACGCCACCACTCAATGCAACATGGTTATAATTATTGATTTTTGCAATTTCAATAATTGAATTTGCCAATGTAAATAGAAAATTTACAACTATGTTTTCCTTTGATTCTCCACTTTTAATATCAATAGCTATATTTTTAATTATTTCGCTTGGAGAAATGTTAGTTTCAGTTTTCCTTAAATAACTTTTACACAAATTCACATCATAATCTGTTATCAAATTTTCCAATAAAATAGCTGCTTCACCTTCATAAGAGTTGTAATCTGTTATATTTAATAAGGAAGCAACCGCATCAAATAACCTTCCTATGGAAGATGTTTTTAATTTGTTTGATTGTTTTAAAGTATTATAAGTTTTTAATTCATTTTGAGTGAATTTTGCTTCTAAAATTTCATCCATTTTTGATGAAGCTAAAGACAATAAAGAAATACGCGGTTCTTTAGACATTTTATCACCTAACAACCAATCAAAATATTCTAAATGATTAACTCTGTCAATAAAATTATCTTCATAATTAAAAAATTCTCCACCCCAAATAGCATCATCATCTCCGTAACCTGTTCCGTCAAAAACGACTCCTAATACTTTTTCATTAAATAAATTATGCTCTCCTAAGATAGCAGCAAAATGTGCTTTATGGTGCTGAACTTTAATCAATTTAGCCTTGTTTTTTTGAGCAAATTCTTTACCAAACTTAGTACTATGATATAATGGGTGTTTGTCCACTAAAACCACTCGTGGTTGTTGCTCAAAAATTTTGATAAACGAATTTACCATATTCGAGAAACGATTATAAACATCAAAATTTTCTAAATTTCCTAAATATTGGCTGATATAAATATAATGATTAGGAAAAAAAGCAATGCTACTTTTTAAGTCGGCACCCATTGCCATTATTTTTTCAGAAGATTTTAGCGGAGCGTTAAAATAATTAGGTGCATAACCACGAGATCGCCTAAACAAAATAGGCTGCTGGTATTTAAAACTATATTTTAGAACAGAATCATCTTGTGGTTGTGTTATTTTTAAATTATGATGTAAAAAGTAATCAGCTACTTTCTGTAATTCATCCTTAGCTTTTTTGCGATTACTTAAAATAGGTGAACCGTGTATATTTCCACTAGTTGCAACTATTGGAAAATTTAATTCATTTGCTAATAATTGTAAAATACCCGTGTAAGGGAGCATCACTCCTAACTGATTTAAATTTGGAGCAACTGTATTTAACGCTATGTTTCCTTTATAATTTTGTAGTGAAATAATAGTAATTGGGCGCTGAGTTGAAGTTAAAGAATTTATCTGCTCTTCATTTATTTCTAATTCATTTCTTAATTTTTCTAAAGAAGGATACAATACTGCAAATGGTTTATTTGGTCGATTTTTAAGTTGTCGCAATTTTTTAACAACGGTTTCATTTTCTGCGTTACAACACAATAAGTAACCACTTGTATTTTTTATAGCTATTATTTTTCCATTTTTTAAAAGTTGAGCAGTTTTTATAAAAATTTTACTTGGTTTTGAATGAATTTTTTCTGAATTGGAAGTTTCTAAATAAAGTGTTATTCCGCAAATAGCACAAGTATTTGTTTGAGAATGAAATCGCCTATCACTTGGTAAGATATATTCATTTTCACATCTTCTGCACATTTTAAACTCATGAATACTTGTATGGTTTCTTTCAAAAGGAAAAGATTGAGTTATAGCCCAACGCGGACCACAATTTACACAAGTAGTAAACGGATAATTAAATCGATGATTTGAAGGATCATTAAATTCATTTTTACAGTCATCGCAAATAGCAAAATCAGGGGTCAACGGTAAATTAACTTGCCCTTTTTTGGTGGAATGAATAATTTTAAAATCATCAAATTTTATAGGTTTTATTTCTACTATTCTACTTGAAATGATATTAGAAACCGGTGGTGGATTTTTTAGTAATTCCTTATAAAATAATTGAATTAATTTACTAATTTGAGAAGCGTAAATGATTACTCCATTTTCATCATTAGAAACATTACCTTTTATCTTGTATTTTTCTGCTAAATTAAATACAAATGGTCTAAAACCCACGCCTTGTACTTGACCGGAAAGTAAAATTTTATAGGTTTTAAGCATATTTACACAAAAAAATATCTCTATAAATTTACACTTTTTAAAAGTAAATTGTAGAGATATTTTTAAGAAAAAAGAATGGTTAAAATTTTACATTAACTATTTTAGAACTATGCTTATAATTTTTGAAACCACATTTGGAATACTCTTCTGTACTTTATCCGTTAAACTAATAGTCATTGGAATCATTTCTTTAATGGAAACCGTTACTAAAATAATTTTCGGTAATTGGCTTTGAAACTCCAATGCTTCAATCATATCTTTTAAACCAACATCATGAGCACTCAATACCGTTGGAAAATCTGCTGCAAATTTCGGATAAATCACATCAATAGTTCCTGCCGGTCTGCCATCCATAGTGGCATCTACAAAAATTACTAATGGATATTGAGATAAAATAGGCATTAAATCAAAACTACCTGTTCCACCATCCATAATATCAACCTTTTCAGGCAAATCTATTTTACTTAACGCATGAATAGTGTGTACCCCAACACCTTCATCACCCATTAAGTAATTTCCAATACCAAGAATTAAAATTCGATTTTTTTTATCAGTATCTAAATAATTATTGGTTTGATAAAAAAGTTTTTGAAGTTCAATTACCTCATCTGAAATCATAACTATTTAGATTGTTTTTTCTTTGTTTTACTTTTTTTATCTCCATTTCCTTTCCATGTTATTTTTTCGGCTTTTTCAATAATTTCTGACTCGTCCTCATGAATTCGTTCAGCACGAATAAATTTAAAACCACTTATCATAGATGATGCTTCGCCCCGAGCTTCCACATAATCATGAAATAATACTAAATACACATGAATTACTACGAACACCATAAATAACCAAGTTAAAATATGATGAATGTAACGTGTAGCTATATCGCCACCAAGCGTAGTTGATACCCATTTAAACATATGTGGCAACCACCAACTTGATGTATCTGCTATTAAAGACAACCCTGTCATTATCTGTAAAATAAAAAATAGAGCCATAATAAAATAGGAGAATGCCGCTAAATAATTATGCCCGATACTTATATTATACAACTTATGCTCCTTATCTCTCATTAAAAAAATATCCACTTTAAGAACATGAATAATATTTCGAATTCCTTTTTTTGTATACGGAATGAAATTTCGCCAATTAGCAAATTGATTTCCAGCAAATGCCCAATAAATTCTAAAAATTACATTTGCAATTAATATATATGCAGTAATGAAATGAATTGCTCTAACATAACCAAACCAAAATGAGTTAGTTGCTTCTACATTTGCATTAATAGCAGGCGGATTTGCAATTATAAATCCTGTTACCACTAAAATAGTAGTTGAAAATACAGTTATCCAATGAAAAAGTCGCACAGGCTTTTCCCACACATAAACTCTTTTATAATTAAATGTTGTTGCCATTACTTTTAATTTTAGCTATTAAATACTACAAGATCCACCTATTTGAATTTGGCTAACATGCTTTCCATGTGCATCATATAAGTGTACTGCACACGCCAAACAAGGATCAAATGAATGAATGGTTCTTAGAATTTCAAGCGGATTATTTGGATCTGCAATTGGCGTTCCAATTAATGCAGATTCATAGGCAGACATCTGTCCTTTTGGATCGCGTGGTGAAGCGTTCCAAGTAGTTGGAACCACCATTTGATAGTTCTCAGTTTTTTTATCTTTAATTACAATCCAATGAGCCAAAGCACCTCTTGGAGCTTCCATATAACCAACTCCTTTTGCTTCTTTTGACCAAGTTGCCGGATCCCATTTTTCCATGTTAGCCATTCTGGTATCCCCATTTTTGATATTAGCTATTAGCTTATCATAAAACTCAATACCCCAATCGGCTAGTAATTTAGACTCTAATCCACGAGCAGCAGTTCTACCTAATGTTGAGAATAATGCCGTTACTGGAACATCTAATGCTTTTAAAGCTCCATCAACTACATTTTTAAATTCTGGAATTCCTGAAGCATAACCCACTAACATTCTAGATAATGGTCCAACTTCCATTGATTTTCCTTTCCAACGAGGCGTTTTTACAAAACTATATGGATTAGCTACATCTAAATATTTATATGGAGGTTTTGGACCTGTATAATGAATATTCGTTTCGCCTTTCCAAGGATTTAGTCCTTTTTCTTTTCCCACGGAATAATCATACCATGATTTATCTACAAACTCTTCAATTTCAGTTGTGCTTTCTAAATCTACTGGGTGTACTTTACTAATGTCTCCATTTAAAATTACACCTGGTTGCCATTTAAAACTTGATGTATTTCGATAACTATCTGTAGGTAAATCACCATAAGACAAGTAGTTATTAAACTTTGAATCGCCTATTGCTCCCCAATTTTTATAAAAAGAAGCGATGGCTAACAAATCTGGAACATACACTTCATTTATAAATGTGTGTGCATTTTTTAATAATTGACCAACGTAAGCCAAACGTTCCATATTTAATCCTCCAGCATCATCTAAATTAATAGCACTACCCATACCACCCACTAAAAAATGTGGGTGTGGATTTTTACCACCTAAAATTGTGTGAACTTTCACTATTTCTTTTTGCCATTCTAATGCTTCTAAATAATGAGCAACTGCTAATAAATTTACCTCTGCAGGTAATTTCATGGCTTTGTGTCCCCAATATCCGTTAGCAAAAATTCCTAATTGCCCACTATCAATAAACTTTTTAATACGTGTTTTTACATCTGCAAAATAACCTGGAGAACTATTCGGCCATTTTGAAATGCTTTGAGCAAGTTCAGACGTAGCTTTTGGATCTGCGTTTAAAACTTGCGTTACATCTACCCAGTCTAAAGCGTGCAAGTGATAAAAATGTATTACGTGATCTTGCATTGCTTGAGCTATAGTTATTATATTTCTTGCAATTTCTGCATTTGGAGGAATTACAATATCTAATGCATTTTCAACAGTTCTAATAGAAGCAATTGCATGTACTGTAGTACAAACTCCACATGTACGTTGTACAAAAGCCCAAACATCTCTTGGATCTCTACCTTGTACTATTTTTTCAATCCCTCTAACCATTGTTGAAGATGCATATGCATTTACTACTTTACCATCTTTTATTTCAGCTTCAATGCGTAAATGTCCTTCAATTCTAGTGATTGGATCTATTACTATTCTATTTGCCATGATTACTAATTTTAAGCTTTAATGTTTTTTTCGTTTTCTTCGCCACTAACTTCTGCCTCACGTATTTCTTTTTTCTTTGCAAAATTGGTAGCTACAGAATGTACAACTGCAGCACCAACAGCGGCGCCAATTGCAATTTTACCAACAGTATCTGCAGTAGCTTCTATACCCATACCTGGTACATTTACCAATCTTTCGGTAAAAGGACTATTATCCCAAAAATTATTTTCACTACACCCAATACAAGGATAACCAGATTTTATAGGATAACTGACACCATTATTCCAACCCATAGTTCCACAAGCATTATAAGTTACAGGGCCTCTACAACCTAATTTATACAAACAATACCCATTTTTTGCTTCTTGGCTATCAAAACTTTCAGCATATAAACCTGCGTCAAAGTTGGGTCTTCTATAGCAACTATCATGTACTCTTTTGCCATAAAACTGTTTAGGTCTTCCCATTGAGTCGAGCTCAGGCAAACTTCCAAAAGTTGCATAATACATTACAACTCCAGTCATAACTTCAGCAATTGGAGGGCATCCTGGAACTCTAATAATAGGTTTGTCTTTAATAATTTCATCAACAGGAACAGAACCAGTTGGATTTGGATACGCAGCTTGTATACCTCCCCAAGCAGAGCAACTTCCAAAAGTAAGAATTGCTGCTGCTCCAGCTGCAGATTCTTTAAGAACTTCTACAGCAGTTCTTCCAGCAATGGTACAATAAACACCATCATCTTTTGTAGGAATAGCTCCTTCAACCACTAGAATATACTTGCCATAATTCTCTTTCATAGACGCTTGTTTGGCTTCTTCTGCATTATGCCCAGATGCAGCCATTAACGTATCTGTGTAATCTAAGGATATATGATCTAATATTAAATCGGCTACTAAAGGATGATCTGAGCGTATAAACGATTCAGAGCAACCAGTACATTCTTGGAAATGTTCCCAAATAACTGGTATTCGTTTTTTGGTTTCCATTGCTTTTACAACTTGACCCACCATTGACGATTCGAAGCCCATAAAGGCGGTCATATACGTGGTAAACTTGATGAAATCCCTACGAGAATAGCCCTTTTCTATAATGCTTTCATAATAGGTTTTCTTTTTTTTATTAGAAGTTGACATAGATTATGAATTTTTAATTGATTGCATCACTTTCTTTCATTATTATTAATAATTTGAAATAAGCCTTACTAAGTTACAAAATAAATGCACATATCAATTATAACTTGCTAATTTAGAATGATTTAAAATAATATTGATTCATGTTTATTTTTATTTAGTTTTAATAAAAATAATTTTTCAGACATTATTTTATATTTTTAATTCGTAATTTAGAGCTATATTTAGCTTAATGTAATATGCATGAATTATCGATAGCCATGGGCATTGTAAAAATAGCTGAAGATGAAACAGCTAAAGTGAATGAAAATATAGTCACTAAAATTGAACTTGAAATTGGTAAGTTAGCTGGTGTTGAAATAGATTCCTTAAATTTTGTTTGGGAATCTGCTGTTAAAGATACTGTTTTGGAACATGCTAAAAAGATAATAGTTGTAATTCCTGGAAAAGCCAAATGTGCGGACTGTAATGCCGAATTTTATTTAGAAAATATTTATGATTCTTGTCCAAAATGTAATAGTAATTTTAAAGGAATTATACAAGGGAAAGAATTAAGAGTAAAAGCATTAGAAGTAATTTAAATTTCAAATATTATGTGCGGAACTTGTGGATGTGGTACCGATGATAACGATCCTACAATTTTAAAACCTGGCGAACAACCTCATAATCATACTCATGATGGTGTTCATTTTCATAGCCATGAACATTCAGAACATACACATGAGCATTCTCACCAACATAGAGTTTTAGAAGTTGAGCAAGATATTTTGCAACATAATGCAGTAATGGCGGCTAGAAATCGTGGTTATTTTGAAGCTAAAAATATACTTGCTTTAAATTTGGTAAGCTCTCCAGGATCTGGAAAAACTTCTGTTTTAGAAAAAACATTGGCAGATTTAAGTACTGAAATTCCTTTTTATGTTATAGAAGGAGATCAACAAACATTAAACGATGCTAATAGAATTGACGCATTAAAAATTCCTGTAATTCAAATTAATACAGGAAAAGGTTGTCATTTAGAGAGTGATATGGTTTATAATGCGGTAAAAAAATTAAATATTATAGACCATGCTGTTTTGATGATTGAAAATGTTGGTAATTTAGTTTGCCCTTCTATGTTTGATTTAGGGGAAAGTAAACGTGTTGTAATTTTAAGCACAACAGAAGGTGAAGATAAACCTATTAAATATCCAGACATGTTTCACACATCTGATATTTGTATCATTAATAAAATAGATTTACTACCGTATTTGAATATTGATATTGATAAACTAAAAAATTATGCCTTAAAAGTAAATCCTAATTTACAATTTTTTGAAATTTCTGCAACTACAGGAGAAGGTATGGAAAAATGGTATAAATGGTTGAAAAAAAATTTAGTTTGAATGTTTGTTTTTGCGTTAGCGATTGAAGCCCTTCGACTACGCTCAGGATAAATTTATCCTTTTTTGAAGTTTAGCGTAAAAAAAGATACAACGTAAAGCGCGACCTGAAAGGGAACGCCCAAAATAAATAATTGAAATTAAAAATATTAAATAATTATGTGTTTATCAATCCCAGGAAAATTAATAGAAATTACCAATGCATTAGATGATGTTTTTAGAACAGGTAAAGTTTCGTTTGATGGTATTATTAAAGAAGTGAGCCTAACTCTAGTTCCAGAAGCAAACGTTGACGATTATGTTATGGTTCATGTTGGTGCTGCAATATCCGTAATTGATGAAGATGAAGCTAAAAAAACTTTCGATATTCTTATGCAACTTGGTGAATTAAACGATTTGGATGTACCTGATGAAATTTAAAAATCGAAATACCAATTAAATATATCGGTTTTTAAGCCAATAGAAATCCAAGTAGAATTTGATTTTTCAAAAGCATCCGTTGGTTGGTTAATATCAAAATTTCTGTAGGTAAAATTTACAAACAACTTTAAATTAGTTGCAGGATTTACTAAATATCCCGTTTGAAAATCGCCGATAAAAATAGTTGCTTTGTTTCCTTGCCCATTTGTGTTTCCATAATCCGTAGCTCTGTTGTCATTATCTGCAAACACATTACCACCATAACTAAAAGAGTCGGTTCCATTATTAAAATCAAATCCTTTTTTACCTAGTACTACTTTTGCATTTGCAAATATTCTATCTATGGAATAATTAGCAATTCCAATAATTTCTCTAAAATTAGCTCCCCACAAATGTGCTAATGGTTGATTATTATGTCCAAAATTGTAGTTTAACTCGTCATGCGAATACGTAAATGGCCTAACACTATTATATTCCGCCTGTATAAATAAATTTTTAATATTAAATGCGTTGTAATATTTCATTCCAATTTGAATCCCGTTTTTATTACCCCACCAACCATTATTTTTGGTCATTTCAGAAACTTTAAAATCATCTAACAAAAACTGGGAATAAAAAATAATATTTTTAAACTTATATTTTAAACTAACTCCTAACAACGTATTTCCAGCGCGTGAACCTGTTGAAAATTCAATGGAATTATAAAATATTAACGGATTTAAATAATTTACATCTAACCCTCTATTATTTGTATCGTCCCAAATTACAGTTTCAAAAAAACCTAAATTTAATTTTTTGGTAACATTCCAATCCAAGTAATGCATTGCCATAAACTTTTGTTTATATGCTCCATCTACTGTTAATTCAGGACGAACATCTTGCATCCACATTAAAAAGTTGGTATATTTTATTTTCCAAAAAGTAGTAGTTACTTTAAAATATGGATATGGCGAAGCTACATCTGACAAAAATAAAGAACGATAACCATCTCCTATAAAGTTTTTACCTCTCCCAAATTGAAAATTAAAATGCTTTGTTGGAGAATAAGAAAGATAAGCTTCAGCTACAGGATAATCATAAGCATTGCTTTTAAATGGTTTCGCAATTCCTCTCCCGGGTATAATTGCTGGGTTACCACCATCTGGTCTTATAGATTCCGCATAGCGATTTACGTAATCTGCAAATCGTCCTTGACTTTCAAAAAAACTTGTTGAAAAACTTAAATTTTTACCTATTGCTCCATTTATATGAATGGATCGTGTATTATTATACGTTTTTGTACCTTTATTATCGTTACCTACTTGTAAATCAATTCCAGGATCAATGGTAAACCAATAATCTTTTCCTTTAACATAACCCATATGTTCATTGAGTAATTTTCTACCAAACCAAGACTTTCTATACTCATAATATTCATCTTTTAAAGCATCTAAATCTACTGTTTTGTTTACTTCAGTATAGATATATGGTTTAACTGAAGTATGCGTATTATTCGCTAGATTTAAATAGTAATTATATTTATTATATTCAACATGAGTAAATGGTATATTTAATTCACTAGTATGCTCAGGATATAATGTTTTTTTAGGAACCTTTTTAATAGGAATTTCTGTTTTTAATATAGTTGGTGTGTTTGTTTTGGTTACCGTAATATCTTCTTCCAAAGTAGTATTTAACGGAATTGACAAAGGAAATACAAACTGCATTTCAATAGCATGATTATTAAATTTTGCCGGAGAAATAACGGGAAATGTTTTAAAGACTTTATTAACCTCTTCTTTAATTTCTTTATAAGGTGTATTTACATATATTACTTTGAAATTTCCTTCTTTAGTTACTGAAAATATAATATTAAATGTTCCTTTAAACTTTTCATCTTTTACTATTTGTGGAATTTTAAACGCTGAAATAACGGCATCCGTAACTTGATTTTTAAAGCAATCTTTCGCTGAAATATCTAAAGAATCACAAGGTTTAAAAACAGGATATTTTTCAGATTGAGAAAAAACTGCATTAAAAACGAATAGCAAGAGAACAATTAAAATTGTTTTTTTCATAGATTTATTTTTATGAAATTTTTTCGACTTTATTATTTATTAATTGATATTTTTCACCGCTTTCCAAACAAGTTGCAAATCCATTTTCATCAAACTCTAATCGATGCCCATATTCACTCATCCAGCCAATCTGTTTTGAGGGATTTCCAACCACTAATGCATAAGGTTTAACTTCTTTGGTTACAACTGCTCCTGCACCAATAAAAGCATATTCACCTATATCATTACCACAAACTATGGTAGCGTTTGCACCAATACTTGCTCCTTTTTTAACTATAGTTTGTTGATACTCACCTCGCCTAACCACAGCACTTCTGGGGTTAATAACATTTGTAAAAACCATAGATGGGCCTAAAAAAACATCTTCTTCACAAATAACACCTGAATAAATAGAAACGTTATTTTGTACTTTAACATTTTTTCCTAAAACTACGTTAGGTGAAACTACTACATTTTGCCCAATATTACAATTTTCGCCAATATTACAATTGGACATAATATGACTAAAATGCCAAATTTTGGTGCCTTTTCCTATTTGGCAATTATCATCAATGATAGCCGTTTCGTGTGAAAAATAATTTTTGTCATCCATTTAATGAAGCGTATAAATTTTAAATATAAAGATTGCTAATTTAATTGAATGCATTAAAATAACAATTATATTTTAGTGGGATGCCAAGTAGTTTTTACTTCTTGATTTTTTTCTATAAAATATGGCGATTCACATAACTCATTTTCCCAATCACTTTTTTTATAAAAAATAGTTCTTTTAACATTATTACTTGCCAGCTCACTAATTTCTTTTATTATCTTTTCATCTTTACCACAATAAACAATTGCATTTACATCCATATGTGATGCCATATGGCTTGTTAATTCATTTTTATTCCCTGTAAGAATATTAACAACACCGCCAGGTACATCTGAAGAGTTTAATACTTCTGCAAAAGAAATAGCTGTTAGTGGTTTGTTTTCAGAAGCTAAAACAATTACCGTATTTCCACCAACAATAGCGGGTGCTATTACAGAAACTAAACCTAGTAAACTTTGATTTTCTGGAGCAATTATGGAAACTACACCTACCGGTTCAAGATTTGAAAAATTAAAATGGGAACTTGATACTGGATTTACAGTACTAAAAAATTGTTGGTATTTATCGCTCCAACCTGCATAATAAACCAGCCTATCAATAGCAATTTCTACTTCTTTTTGGGCATTTTTTTTGGTTTCCCCTTCAGTAATTAATTCGGTAACAAACTGTTCTTTTCTACCTTCAAGTATTTCTGCAATACGATATAAAATTTGTCCTTTATTTAATGCTGAAACACTCTCCCAAGATGTTTGTGCTTTTCGAGCGATAACAACTGCATTTCTAAAATCTTTTCTTGACGCTAAACACATATTTGCAATTAAATTTCCTTTTTTATTATTCACAACGTAATACCTCCCTGATTCTGTTCTGGGAAATTTACCTCCAATATATAATTTATAGGTTTTATGTATGTCTAATCTATTCATAATTTCTTAATATAATAATTAGTCGAATTTCACGTAAGGTTTTAGACCATGCAAACCACCTTCTCTGCCAAATCCACTTTCTTTATATCCGCCAAAAGGGGAAGCTGCATCAAATTTGTTAAATGTATTCCCCCAAATTACACCTGCTTTTAATTTTTGAGTTAAATGAAATATTTTAGAGCCTTTTTCAGTCCAAACTCCAGCTGATAATCCATAAGGAGTATTATTTGCTTTTTCAATTACCTCTTCAATTGTTCGGAATGTTTGTACGGCTAAAACTGGACCAAATATTTCTTCTTGAACAATTCTATGCGACTGGGATACATTTAAAAATAGTGTAGGAGCACACCAATTCCCATTTTTAGGAAGTTTACATTTTGATTGATAAATGTCCCCTCCTTCATTTATGCCAATCTCAATATATTTTTCAATTTTTTGCAATTGTTTTTTAGAATTTATTGCCCCAATATCAGTATTCTTATCTAATGGATTTCCTACAATTAGGGTTTCCATTCTATTTTTTAACTTTTGAATAACCAAGTCTGCTACTGACTCTTGTATAAAGAGTCTTGAACCTGCACAACACACATGACCTTGATTAAAAAATATGGCATTAATAATACCTTCAACAGCCTGATCAATTGCAGCATCTTCAAAAATTATATTAGCGCCTTTACCTCCTAATTCTAACGTTAATCTTTTATTGGTGGCTGCAGTTGCTTTTTGAATATATTTGCCTACACCCGTTGAGCCTGTGAAAGCTATTTTATTTACATCAGGATGATTAACAATTGTAGCACCTGTTTTGCCAGCACCTGTTACTATATTAACAACCCCTTTGGGTAAACCGCTTTCGTGAATAATTTCCGCTAATTTTAAAGCGGTTAAAGACGTAGTTTCAGCAGGTTTTAATACCACTGTATTTCCGGTAGCTAAAGCTGGAGCTAATTTCCATGCTGCCATCAATAATGGAAAATTCCACGGAATTATTTGTCCAACAACTCCTAATGGTTTTGCAGTTCTATTTGGAAAAGCATATTCAAGTTTATCTGCCCACCCGGCATAATAAAAAAAATGATTTGCAACTAAAGGAATATCAATATCTCTTGATTCTCTAATTGGTTTCCCTCCATCTAAACTTTCAATTACAGCAAACTCACGAGAACGTTCTTGAATTAATCGAGCTATTCTATAAATGTATTTACCCCTTACTTTTCCCGGTAATTTTGACCAACTTGTAAATGCTTTTCTAGCAGCTTTAACGGCAAGATCAACATCTTCATCAGAAGCTTCTGCAATAGAAGCTATCTTTTCATTATTTGCAGGATTAAAAGTGTCAAAATAAACACCTTTTGCAGGTTTTACAAATTCACCATCAATATATAAGTTGTAAATTTCATTTAATTGAATATGATCTATACTTTCAGGAGCTTCATCATAAGTCCAAGAAGCTTTAAATACTGTATTATTTTCTTTTTTTTGCATACTTAATCTTTTGAAAAATAATTTGGTGATTGGTACATTCCTGTTTCAGCTTTTACTAATTGCATTAAAATATCGTTTAATACGCTACTTGCACCAATTCTAAAACATGAATTATTCATCCATTTTTCACCCAAAACTTCATTTAACATAACAAGGTATTGTAAAGCAATTTTAGCTGTTGAAATACCTCCTGCAGGCTTCATTCCAATCATTTTACCTGTTTTTAAATAATAATCTTTAATAGCGTCTAACATTACATAAGTTACCGGCATCGTTGCTGCTGGTTTAATTTTCCCTGTTGAAGTTTTAATAAAGTCAGCACCTGCATAAATTGCAATTTCACTTGCTTTTCTAACATTATCTAAAGTTTCAAGTTCACCTGTTTCCAAAATAACTTTTAAATGTGCTTTGCCACACGCTTCTTTTATTGTTGCTATCTCATCAAAAACAAATTGATAATTACCCATAAGAAATTCACCACGAGATATTACCATATCAATTTCATCTGCTCCCTGATCAACAGCAAATTTGGTATCGTTAATTTTCACTTCTAAGGATGTTTGTCCACTGGGAAATGCTGTAGCTACAGAAGCTACCTTAATTGAGCTCCCGTCAAGTGCTTTTTTAGCAACCCCAACGTATGATGGATATACACAAACGGCAGCAACTGTTGGAATATTTTTTAACAATTTATGAGGATGCATTGCTTTATAACAAAGTTGTTGCACTTTGCCCTTAGTATCTTTACCTTCAAGAGTAGTTAAGTCAATCATACTCAATGCTAGTTTCAGTCCTTCAATTTTAGAGGATGCTTTTATACTACGTGAGCAAAAACGTGCTATTCGTTCATCTACACCTGTAGTGTCATAGACCGAAAGATTATTTAAATTTGGAAACATTTAATTTATTATAATTTCAAAATTACGAATTAATATACTAAAAAATGTAAAATTAAATTTTACACCTATAATGTATGCAAATTTAAATAAATTAAATGATGTGAACTGGTTATTCTACTCTAAAAACAATGGGTAATCCATATTGTACACCAACTGCTTTGCCTCGTTGTTTACCTGGAATCATTTTTGGGAGTAATTTAACAACGCGTATTGCTTCTGCTTGTAATTTCTTATGGGGGGCTCTAGCCTTAATATCAACCACATCTCCATTTTTATCAATTTTAAAAACTACAAATATTTTTTGAATACTTCCTGGTGTTAAACCCAAATCTTCTGCCAATTCTGAATTAAATTTTTTAGATACAAATTTTGAAACTTGATTAGAAAAACAAGCTCTTAGTTGATTATTGTTACCTTTACAACCAGGAAAAACAGGTACATTTTCAATAATTAAAAAGGGAACATCTTCTACAATACCTTCATCTTCTTCTACTGATTTAATATCTTTATTCACATCTAAAATATTAATTGCTTGGTTTTCATCTGATTCTGTAGATTCAATAACAGTTTCAACTATGTCTTGTTGATCTTCTACCTTTATAATTTTATCAGGAATAACTGCTTGTACAGCATTTTGAATTGGAGGTGGTATTGGTGTTTTAATTTCAATTATATTTTCAGAATCATCTATTGGTATAAAAGTATTATTCATCGTTTTAATATCTGAAGGGTACGATTTTATAGTCATAAATTTATATACTATAAATAAGGATAATACTAAACCCAACTGAATTAAAATTGTACTATAATTAGACAGTAATGCGTCTGGATATTTTTTAACTTCCATGACTAACTTGCTTTAGTTTAAATAAGAAATATTAAAAGAAGCTGTTAAACAGCATAAATTATAATGTGACTAATTTATCACAAGGATTCTATCATTTAAATTTACGATTTATTTAGTTTATTTCCAATGTTTTAATCAAAAAAAACTCAACCAAATGGTTGAGTTTTTTAAATGTTTTATTGTTAAAATTATTATACTATTCAACTTTAAATGCAATTGGTAAGCTATATTTTACCCCAACAGGTTTACCACGTTGTTTACCTGGTATCATTTTTGGAATTAACTTAATGACTCTAATAGCTTCTTCTTGCAATCTTTTATGAGGCGCTCTAGCTCTAATATCTACAACATTACCATGTTTATCTATTTTAAACATCACAAAAATTCGTTTAATTCCTGGAGCCAAACCTAAATCTGAAGCTAAATCTGCATTAAATTTTCGATTTACCAATTTGGTAATTTTTGCTTGCAAACAGGCTCTAAGTTTTGCTTTATTTCCTTTACAGCCAGGATATACTGGAACATCTTCAATAATTGCAAAAGGAACATCTTCAACCACATCTTCATCATCAGATACATCTTGAATATCTTGAACATCTACGGCATCATCTTCATTTACTTCAGTAGATTCAATAACGGTTTCTTCAACATCTTTTTGATCATCAACAACTTCAATTTTATCAGGAGTTGGTGGTGGAGGTGTTTTAATTTCTGGCGGTTTAATTTTTTCTATTTCAATGTTTTGCTCTTCATCTTGTGCATTTAAAACTACTGGACCTAAATCCGCTATTTGTCTATCATAACTCTTTTTTTGAATGGCTAAATAAACCACTAAAAGAGCTAAAACCAAACCTAACTGCATGAAAATTTTACTGTAGTTTTCTAAATTTGCTTTTGGATTCTTTTTAATCTGCATTGTTAAAAATTTTAATAGTGTGCTAATTTAATAATTTTTAAATAGTAAACAAGTATCTTTTTTAAGTTAATTTTTTTTGCTAATCTGCTTATAGACTATTCCTGCTATTATTAACCCTACAACATTGGCAATTACATCTTTTAAATCACCATGTCTATTGGTTGTTAAAACTTCTTGTAAAACTTCAATAATTATGCCATATAGTGCTATTAACAAAAGTATTTGATAAAAATAATTTACATTATTTTTAGTATTCCTGAAAGTTATTAACCAAATAAAACTCAATAAAAAATACATTAATACATGTACTCCTTTATCTAAATAACTTACTTGCTGGTTTATTTGCTGGTTTATTGGTATTAAACTAACCACAGCAATCAACAAAGTAATGCCAACAGAAATATATATTAGAGTTTTATGCGCCAATTAATTCTTTATAGGTTTCTGCTGATAGTAAATTATCTAATTCTGATGCATCCGAAATGGTGCTTTTTATCATCCATCCATCACCATAAGGGTCAGAATTTACAGTTTCTGGTGCATCTTCTAAAGCTTCATTAAACTCTAAAACTTCTCCAGAAATTGGCATGAACAAATCCGAAACTGTTTTAACTGCTTCTACGGAGCCAAATACTTCATCTTTATTAAGAGTATCTCCAACAGTATCAATATCTACATATACGATATCTCCTAATTCGCTTTGTGCAAAATGTGTGATTCCAATAATAACTTTATCGCCTTCAATTTTAACCCATTCGTGATCTTTAGTGTATTTTAAATCTGCAGGTATATTCATTTTATTTATTTATTAAGTTTGTTAATTTCCTATAACGTATCTAACGCTTAACCCAGTACTTATAGATTGCCTAGGGAAAGTAGTTGAAATTGCATATTTTGATGAACTTTGATCGAAATAAAAAGATGCTGTTAAATTTTTATTTAAAGCATAATCGGCAAAGAATTTTAAAGATAATAATCGTTGTCCTCCTGTTATTTGATTATTATCTTGATCTATCGCTTTAATAACTGTTTCATTATCTCTTAGCGATAAATCTGCTCTTAAATTTAAATCTCCTTTTACTTTTGTTACTTCTCCTCCAAATCTAAATTTCATTGCTAAATCTTTAATTCTATACCCTAATCCTACTACATACTCTACTCCTTTTATTTGAGTAATGGTGTTATTATTAAAGTTTAACGTAAGCCCTCTATCCTTATTAATTCGACCTGACAAAGATATAAAATTTTTCATTTTCATATCTACTTTTATTAGTGGAGAAAACTCATCTAACAAGTTTATATTAGTAAATAATGTTTTGCTGAAATAGTTGCCAGAAATATCTGTTTGACTATATGGATTGGAGGCATTATAGGCCAAATTATTGCTGAAACTTGTAATGGAATACAACGAATTGTAACTGTGAGCAACTGAAAAACTTCTAAAATGTTTTTTAAACCATTTCATTTTCATAAAACCTTTGTAGGTAATATTCCATCCAGGAATAGGAATATTTCTAAATGGTATTAACTTAACTGATGAAGCCTTCTGTCCGGAATAAGCTGCTAAAAATGCAGGTAACATAACTTGCTGGCTCGTTTCTCCAAACCCATTAATGGGCTGACCTGTTTCCGTTGCTAATCGTTGTGCAATAATTGCTCGGTTACTTTTAAACTCTTGAAAAGTGTTTTCGCTATTTTTAAAAGCTGTTTTTAACATATTATGGCTAATACTAAAGTTACCAAATTCAGTATTTGGGGAATCTGTAATTAAAGCATTATTTACTACATCAATTTGTTGAGATATATTTTTAGTGTAGGTTTTATTACCTTGAAACTCAATATCAAAATTTTTAAATGGACGAACATTTAAGGAAATATCTAATTTATTAAAATGAGTTCTGCTAAATGTTTTATTGTAATACGGATCATTAACATCTCGTGACAATAGCCATCCATTTTCAACTGCTTTTTGACGAATATCTATTTGACTTCCAAAAACAAAACCAAAAGTTGGTGCCAAACTTCCATCGTAATTATTTCTCCCTAAAAAGCCTATTTCAGGTTTGTACCCCGGCAAAAATGTTCCGTTGTTTTCGGTATAATTAAATCGAGCTTTTTTAACTGAAGTAAGCACATTATAAAATCCTTGACCTATTTTACCTCCAAGTGTTTTTTTCTTTTTTTGCTTTAACGTTCTTCTTGCAATAGGTGCATTTTTTTTAACTCCTTTTGTTTTTTTAGCTTTTTTAGTACCATTCATCAATTTTGTTAAGCCAATAGTTTTATAGAATTTATTAAAATCGAAATCCATACCTATAGTACTTGTATTTGCATTTTGAATTACATTTCCAACAGTTGACACATACGATTGTGATGTAGCTTGCCAATCAAAATCTGCAGTATAATTATAATCTGCATTAATAAAATTTAGGTAAGGCAATTTATTAATTGGCACTTTATACGTTCCTGTTAATGATTGGTGATAATGATTTGGTCTTCCCATAGTAAAGAAATTATCAAATATTTTCACATCATCTACAGGTAAAAAATCATCATAAACATAATTATTTGTAGCTCTAAAATTAAATTGTAACGATTTTGTTAGGTTATAACCAATTGTGTAATCCCAATCAAATAAAAATCTCCGCTGTTTTAACGTTGGTAATTGAGGCAATCCTGCTATTAAACTCCTTGATAATTGTTCGTTATAGCTTCTTATAATATTAGAATTTACAGAAATTGTTGAAGGAATTAAATTGATATTAAATTCTTTAATAAACTTAAGATATTTACTATTTAACAATGCCCAATTTTTAAATGGTTCTAGACTTTTTGGTTCAAAACTATAATTATAATTTACCGATGCTCTGACATTTTGATCTACAAATTTTTGAATATTATAGTTACGATGATAGGTTTCATTATACGCATAAGAAACGGCTAAATTTTCAACATTATAAAAATGGGCTTTTTTATTGGTTGATGGATTTTGTTCTTTATGAACATTAATTAAACTTATGCTTCTGCGTTTAGTATAATCACGCGATTCTTTACTTTGTGGATTAACCGATTTAGCCTCATTAAACAACACATCTTGATACTGAGGATCGTATTTTGGATCTTTAAATTGCTCAGAAATACTATAGTTTAATGGTAACTGGATTCCCCATTTTTTAGGTAACAGTTTACCTACATTTACATTAGTAACAATATCGTAAAGTTTAGCATCTTCCTGACTTCTTTCGTTTACGCGTTGTTCAATACTACCAAAACCTTTCGTTTCCATTCTACCAGTAACGGAAACATCTGCAAAATCCGCAATATTTGCATCGGCATTAACAACTGCTGCCCAACCTCCTTTATTATCAAATTCTGAAACTCGCATTTCATCATACCATATTTCAGCGGTTTGATTATTATTAGAAACATTTTTTACACCCATCATAATGGTTTTAATGTTTGCTAAATTTGGATTTCCTTTTACCCTAATTTCATACCCTTGTAAATCACTTATTGGAGATGGAACTCCCACAGCGGGATATAAAATATTTGGAGCAACACCAGCATCAAAACGTAATAATTTAAGTTTCCCAAAATATTCAAGAAATGCATCAATATTATTTTCTTCAGGCCAAATTTCAAAAGGTGTACTTGCACTATAATCAGAAACAGTTAGTAGTTTTTCAATTTGATAATAGTTATCATTTAAATCACTACCTATTCTAATAATAGCTTTTAAATCGTTATTTTGAACTTGAGGTTTAGTTTGAACTCCTTCTGCGTGAACAAATAATTTTAAATGTTTGTACATTCTTAAATCTACACTTACATTTTTAAATATTGCTCTGGTTTCATTTGGCTGTAAATCCGTAACTTTTAAGGATAATGATTTCTCATTTTGTTTTTGCAAAGTAGTACTTCCTCTTAAAATTTCACGTTGAATTCCTGGAGGCAACACGTATGGAATAGGAGTTTTGTTTTCGTTTTCCTGAATATTTACAACACCAACTTCAAAATCTTGCAATTGGGTATTAGTTAGTGGTTGTGGTGGTACTATGGTTTCATTTAGTGTTTTAGTAAATCGTCTCCAATCGCCTCTAACTAATTGCAATTCGCCAAAACGCAAAACTACTGGCATTTTAAATTTGGTTAAAAATATTCGCATAAAACGAATAGCATTAAATCCTGTAATATTATTAATAACTTCGTCTGGTGTAGTTACTTGAATTCTAAATTGTAACCAACGAGATTGTCTTTCACTTCCATCCGCTAATTTTACAGTTACATTTTTTTCATCCACAATATTATTTTGACCAACCACCAAATCATTTTTATTCATAGATACTTTATATTGATAGTAGCTTTCCACTGAATTCATCGTTTGATCTTTATTAATATCTTCGGTATCCGGAAATGTGGTTGCTGAAGTTGGATAATTCTCCGGCGACAAATTATTGGTTGGAGAATTTCCTTCTGTGTTATTATATTTTTTATACCGTGTAATTATAGAAGCATTTTCTGCATCGTAAACCGAACTTCTAAAATAAGAATAATCATCATTTGCAGGATCTGCTCCAAAAGTAGATCCAAACTGTTGCGTTTCTAAATCATCATTTAAACCATCTAATCCAATATCTTGATTTAATCGTTCATTATCATTATCGCTAAATGCGTATAATAAAGATTGATTTGTAGGAATTTTTCCCCAAATGGTTGGTGCAGTGTTGTTAGTGCTTAATGCGTCTGCCGGCAATCCATTCTCATACATTTTTCTACCATCTTTTAAAACATCTTCTGAGATATTACCTAAATTGAAATACAAATCTCCGACTTGATTGGCTGGATCATTTGGATTTACACCAACTGGTAATCCTTCTTCATTAGTAATAGAATAATTTTCATAAGGATCCATCAACCAAAATTGAATATATTCAACATTTGACTGTTCAAAATCAGTAGTTGTTAAAGCTCTGGTAATTCCACCCCAGCGGTCTTGCGGATCGGTAAATTTACCATCACCTCCAACATTATTTGTGTCGTAATTATAACTTCCTCTCTCATTTGGAAAATACGCCAAATCTAAAGTTCTAACAATGGTAGATTGTGTTAAATCAAGATCTTGATTAGGAAATAATTCTTCAAATCGAACTCTTCTAACCTCATCTCTGGATAATTCTGCATTATCAATATTACCCGGTTTTAAGGAGGAACCTCCATAAAATAAAGGGTCAATTATGTACCAAGCCAATCTTGCTCTTTTATATCCGTATGATAAATCGGTGGCATCGCCATTTAAATTAAATTGTGTTTGATATTGAGGTGTACTTGCCATTTGCCATTGCAAAATAGATTTTAATTCTAGTGGAATTTGAGAGCCTTCAAAATCATCAATATATGAAGTTGCTTCTCCATTAAGGCTAATTCGCTTTGGCGAGCCTGGTTTTAAGTAAGCAAAATCGCCTCTAATAGAAAAATTAGAAGCTACATCGGTATCAATATTTGGTAATTTATTTACCCATTTTGTAAGTTTTGGCACCTCTGTTCCATAAGTAGCATTTAACCCAAAAATAGTATTATTTATTGGTTCTTGTCCAAATAATGCTTTTTGCGTAATTGGTTTTTCATTTAAATTTAAAAGCGTAACTCCTGCAATAAATTTATCGGAAAATTTATGCTCAATGTCTATTCCTAAAAATCGTTTGGTTTGTAAATTAAATGTTGCATTATTTTCTACGGATACTTCAATAGGAGCATTGGATGCTTCTAAACTGGGGTTTACAATTTGAACTCTACCCATTTGATAATCCACTACATAATCCACACCTTCAACCAATTCCCTTCCTCCAGTGGTAACTCTAACAGAACCTTGAGGAACATTAAACGCACCTAATGGTATTCCATTTGCACTTTCAGATTTAAAATAGCCTTTAATTACATATTTATCTTTTTGCTGATAATTATTTTTTACAGCTGTTTGAGTATTTTGGTATAATTCATCAAAAACATAAATAGCATCTGCAGAGTTGGTAAGTTTAGCTTGTAAATCTTTACCAAAAGGTTCTACTGTTGGGAAAATAATAAGTCCTTTTTCGGAATTAACTGTTGCTCCTTCCACATAATCAAAATAACCATCACCTCCTGGGGTATATGTTTGATTTTGATCTAATCTATCAACACCTACTAAATTTAACAATGTTTTATCTGCCACACCTGGAGTTTGGGCATTTTGCAATACATTTATAGGTACACCTGTTGCATCGTCAGCATACAACAATTCTAACCTAAACCCTTCCGGATTCATTCTATAGGTTTGTAAAGAATACACATTTTTCATCATTAAATTCCACATTGGAATTTGTGTACTTATAATTTCGCTTCGTAATAATTTTACTACAATATTATCTGGAGCAATAATACCATCACTGGCAAATTCCCCAACACGATGTACTTCAGGATCGCCACTTACCGTATATTCAAAAGCCACAGCCAAAACATCAGAATCTGCTAATCTCCTATTCAATGAAATATATCCTAATTGCGGATTTATTGTATATTCATCTGGCTTTAATTTAATAGCATTTTCTAACACCGAATAATCTCTACCTTGCTGCATTGCATATGGCGAAAGGCCATTACTAACGGTGGCAATGTTTCTTACTGGGTTTGTAGTTGTTAAAATAGAAGATAAATTATTGGCAATATTAGATGGTAAAACCTCACCCGGAACTGGAGTAACATTTGCCGGACCAATATTGGCAGGAGTTCCTTCTCCTAAATCTGCTAACGCAACTATATTTCTTACATCTGTTGTTATTGAATTTCTATTGGTAATCCATACTTCAACTTTTGTAATATTTATGGCGCTATTTACTAAAGGATAATCTTTTAATGCAGTATCATAATTATCTCTAAAATACTGTGCTAAAAAGAAATGTCGGTTATCATCATAATCTGTAGTTCTTAGGTCAAACTCTTGAATAGTAGATCCGCCTTGTGCTGCCACGGAACGTGTTTGGGATTTCTGTTCTGCAAAAACACCCGTTACTGTAGTTTTACCAAATTGCAATTGTGTTTTAACACCAAATAAACTTTGTGCTCCTACAATTAATGAGTTTTTAAGTGGCATACTAACATTACCTACTTCTACTTTTTGAAGAATATCATCTTCCGTTGGCGTATATTCTAATTTTATTTGATTTTGAAAGTTAAAGGTAGATTGCGTATCGTATTGTGCCCCAATTTTCAATCTAGTTCCTACTTTTGCCATTATGCTGGCATTTATTTCTTGATTAAAATCAAAAGTAAAACTACTTCTGTTTCGTTCCGAAAGTTGTGGGTTATCAACCTTTTGATATAAGCCTCCTAATTTTACTAGTACAGAACCTTGCGGATTAACTTCTATAGTATTCCCTCCAAAAACGGACTGAAAAAAGTTAGAATTTACATAATACGTTGGCAGTAAATTTTTTTGAGCTTGAGCACTTCCTTTCTTTTTACTATTAATAGAACTGATTTTATTTTTGAAATATTCCAACATATCTTTTTTTAAGCGATAGTTTTTGTATTCCTCTTGAGACATATACACAGGATGTTTTATATTGTAATCTCCTATTTTCTCCAGTATCACATAGCGCTTTAGTTCAGGATCATAAAATATTTCTTTTTTTGAAGGATCGGATAAAAATAATCCCCCATCATTAGTGCTTTTAAAAGGATATTTTAAGGTGAGTGTGTCCTGGGCAACCTTTGTAGTATCTGCGTTTTTTAACACAGGCGGGGTTTGTGCTCTCATTCCTTGTGCCGTAACAAGTAGCAAGAAAAATAACACATGTATGTTTACTATAAATTTTGTTTCCCTCAAATTTTATAAATTTTTAAGCGCTTTTTTAATTAATACAGCTACACTTAAAGTGTTATCTTCCAGCAAAATTTTATCGATAATTTTCTCCGATTGTTTTTTAGTATATCCTAATACTTCTAAAGCTGATAACGCTTCATTTTTATTCGTATTGTTTAATGCAACGGAAACTTCATCAACTATATAAGTTTTTGCAATTTTATCTTTTAAATCTACTAATACGCGTTGTGCAGTTTTAGCGCCAATTCCTTTAACGGATTGTATTACATCAACGTTCCCAGAACCAATTGCATGTTGAATTTCGTCTGTTGACATAGAAGACAACATAGTTCTGGCAATGCTTGGACCCACTCCAGAAACAGAAATTAATAATTTAAAAATTTCACGTTCAGTTTTTGTAATAAATCCAAATAAGGTTTGTGAATCTTCTTTTACAGACAAATAGGTGTATAAAAAAGTAGATTCATTATCAGGTATTTGTGAAAAAGTATTTAAGGATATATTTAAAAAATAACCTATGCCATTAGCTTCAATAATGGCGTAGGTTGGATTTTTTTCTATTAATTTTCCTCTAATATGGGTTATCATAGTACATTAAACAATAAACGTTCAAATGTAAATAAATTATTTGTTTTTATCCATGTCTTGCGCATGAACAATTGCAACACTTGCAATATTAACAATTTCATCTACACTTGCACCTAATTGAATAATGTGTACAGGTTTTTTTAATCCCATTATTATTGGACCTATTGAACCAATTTGGTTAAATTCTTTCATTAATTTATAACCAATATTTGCTGCCTCTAAATTTGGGAATATTAATCCGTTTACTTTTTCTCCGTTTAGTTTGGAAAATGGAAATTTTTCTTTTAACATTTCTGAATTTAAAGCAAAATCAGCTTGCACTTCTCCATCTACTTTTATAGATGGAAATTTGCGGTGCATAAGTTCAACAGCTTTTGAAACTTTTTTGGTTAAAGGAGATTCTGACGATCCAAAATTAGAAAAGGATAGCATTGCTAATACAGGATCAAATCCAAACATTTTCATTACCAAGCTAGTCATATATCCAATATTTGCAAGTTCTTCAGCATCTGGATTAATATTTACCGCGGTATCCGAGAAAAATATTGGACCTCGTTTAGTAAGCATAATATTGGTTGCTGCAATTCGTCTAACGCCTTTATCTTTCCCAATAAGCTCAATCATAGGTTTTACCACTGTTGGATAAGCTCTTGAATACCCCGTTACTAGAGATTCTGCTTCTCCTTCATTAATCATCATTGCGGAAAAATAATTACGTTCGCGCATCCATTTTTGTGCATCTAAAAGAGTAATTCCTTTCCGTTGTCTTTTTTTCCAAAAAATATTAGCATAACGATTTCTTCTTTCTTTTTCGTCTTCTGATTTCGGATCTATTATTGGTAAATCTGCATCAAATTTAATTTCTTCTTTTAATTCGAGAATAGTTTGCTTATTACCCATTAATATTGGTTTTCCAATTCCATCATCATGCACAATTTGGGCAGCTTTTAAAACATTTAATTGATCTGCTTCTGCAAAAATTATTGTTTTTGGATCTGATTTAGCTCTACCTATTAGCATTCGCATAAATTTACTTCCTGTACCTAAACGTTGTGCCAACGATTCTTTATAAGCTTCCCAATCTTCAATTGGTTTTTTTGCAATTTCAGATTCCATTGCAGCTTTTGCTACTGCTGGTGGGATTTCTGTAATTAAACGATAATCAAATGGTTTTGGAATAATATAGTCTTTCCCAAATTCAATATTTTTAACATTATACGTTTTAATAACTTGTTCAGGAACCGGTTGTTTCGCTAATTCTGCTAAAGCATAAACCGCAGCTAATTTCATTTCTTCATTTATACCAGTTGCTCTTACATCTAATGCGCCTCTAAAAATATACGGAAATCCTAAAAGATTATTTACCTGATTAGGATAATCAGATCTACCAGTACCCATAATAATATCTTTTCTAGTTTTAATTGCTAAGTCATATTCTATTTCTGGATCAGGGTTTGCTAAAGCAAATACCACAGGATGGCTTGCCATAGACTTTAACATTTTAGGAGTTACTAAACCTCCTTTAGATAAGCCTAAGAAAACGTCAGCACCAACCATAGCATCTTCTAAATTCGTTAGGTCTCTATCGGTTGCAAATTCTAATTTTTGCTCGGATAAATTTGATCTATCTTTCCGAATAACACCACTACTATCGCACATTACAATATTTTCGGCTTTAATACCTAATTTTTTATACAATCTTGAACAAGAAATTGCAGCCGCGCCAGCACCACTAACCACTAATTTAACATTTTTAGTTTTTTTATTAGAAATTTCTAGGGCATTAATTAAAGCTGCTGCTGATATGATTGCAGTTCCATGCTGATCGTCATGCATTACAGGAATATCTAATTCTTCTTTAAGCCTTCTTTCAATTTCAAAGGCTTCAGGTGCTTTAATATCTTCTAAATTAATTCCACCAAAGGTTGGTGAAATATTTTTAACGGTTTCTATAAATTTTTCAACATCGTGAGTATCTACTTCAATATCAAATACATCAATATCTGCAAATACTTTAAAGAGTAAGCCCTTTCCTTCCATTACAGGTTTTCCCGCCATTGCGCCAATATCACCCAAACCTAAAACGGCTGTTCCATTAGAAATTACGGCTACTAAATTACCTTTGGCTGTATATTTATATACATCATCTGGATTTTTTTCAATTTCCAAACAAGGTTCTGCAACACCTGGTGAATAGGCTAGAGATAAATCTTTTTGAGTTGCATATTTTTTAGTAGGGATTACTTCAATTTTTCCAGGAGTAGGTTTTTCGTGATATAATAAAGCTTCGCTTCGTTTTTTAGAATTACTCATATTTTTATCTATTTGAAATCTTACACAAAGATAAATAGATTTACAGGATAAATTCTTAAATAAGAACGATAATTATAGCCATTGTAACAACTATAACTTTATATATTTATTTTAAAAATTTTATAAAGAAAAAATATTTTTTGATGACCATATACTAAATATTACTGGGAGTGGCGCCCTTATTAGAACATACTTTTGCAGCATGCAACACGGCTTCTTTATGAATTTTTATTAAAGGTTTTTTATTTAAGATTCCCATAACCATTGCTGCGGTAAACGAATCTCCTGCTCCAATAGTATCTACAACTTTAATTTTTGGGACGGATAATCTTGAAATTTCATTTTTATTGAATAGCATGCTTCCTTTTGACCCATTAGTTAACGCTAAAAATTTTAAATTGAATTTATTTAAAAGCTGTTTACAACCTTTTTCTTGATCTCCTTTTAAATTGAACATTTCGGTTAAAATAATAAGTTCTTCATCATTCAATTTTAAAACATTCGCTGATTTTAAAGAAGCTTCAATTATTTCTTTAGTATAGTAAAAACTTCTTAAGTTAATATCAAAAACTTTAAGAGCAGTTTTAGGCACTAAACTTATCGCTTTTTCAATTGATTTTAAAGAAGTTTTTGATCGTTGTGATAACGTGCCAAAACAAATTGCATCTGCTTTTTCTAATACAGGAATGGCTTCTTCTTTTAATGTTATATAATCCCAAGCTACATTTTCATGAATTTTATAGGAAGGTATTCCGTTTTTAAGCGCAACAGAAACTGTTCCTGTAGGATATTCAACCTTATTGATAGCATAGTTAACATTTCTTTTTTTTAAAATGGATATTATCTCTTCACCATAATTATCATTCCCAATGGCACTAATTAAAAAGGAATTTGCTCCAAAATAATTTGTGTGGTATACAAAGTTTGCTGGAGCTCCACCCAATTCTTTTCCATCAGGCAACAAATCCCAAAGTAGTTCTCCTATTCCAATAACGTTAAATGTTGAATTTCTCATTACTAATAATTACTTACAATTTAATGATTTAAAAAAATTACGCCTTAACCATAAACTTTTTTTCTTTAATAAATAAGGTGAAAATACCTGCTAAAACTAAAAATACACCAGCTAATTTTATGATATTAATAGGATTGCTACCCAACAAATCATAAACAAAAAATTCAACTGAAAATATTTGAATAATCATTGGAATTACAATAAACATATTAAAAATACCCATATAAACCCCTGTTTTTTCTTTTGGAACGGAACCTGCCAATAATTGGTATGGCATAGACATCATAGAAGCCCAAGTAACTCCAAGACCAAATGTGAATAAATATAATGTTGGAATTTCTAAATTTCCTCCATTAATAAAATTTGGGATGGTAAAAAGCACATCGGTATTATTTAATAATGGAATACTTAATATTCCCATTCCACCAATTAATAAACTTACAAAATGCACTCCTTTAGCTCCAATTCTTCTCGCTAAAGGTACTAATGCAAATGCAACCAAAAAACATATAATATTATAGGATCCATTAACTTGACCTGTTAATACTTGAGCCGTTTTAAATCCAATAGAATTTTCATCCAAAGTTTTAAATAAACTTAATGATAGCGCAGAAGTAATATACATCCAATAACAAAACATAGCATACCAAGAGAAAAACATAACTGGCATTAATTGTTTCATTTGTAAAGGCATTTCTTTAATGGCTACACCAATATCTTTTACTGTTCTAATTATAACATTCCCTTTTAACTTTTCTTCTTTCATCTTCAACAATTCTTCCTTAGTTGGTGGATATTCTTTTGTTGTAAAGACAGAATATAAAACGGATCCAATAGATGCTACCGCACCAATAAAAAACGCCCAATACGTTGAAACTGGTATGCCATTTTCAAAAGTATCTGTTAGGGCAAAAAAACCAAACCCAATTAATAATGCCGGAGTAAAATTAGCTAGCGTAATCCCTAATCCAGTAAAAAAACTTTGCATTAAAAATCCTAATGAATGCTGTTCTTCAGGTAATTTATCAGAAACAAATGCACGATAAGGTTCAAGAGCAATATTATTGGAGGCGTCTAATACCCATAATAATCCTGCAGCCATCCATAAAGAACGAGAAAATGGCATTAAAATTAAAGCCATACTTGCTAATATTGCTCCGATTAAAAAATACGGTTTTCGCCTACCAAATTTTGGAGACCACGTTCCATCACTTAAGGCACCAATTATAGGCTGCACAATAAGTCCGGTAACTGGACCTGCTAACCATAGCATTGGAATATTATGTTCTGATGCACCAAGATATTTATAAATGGCACTCATATTACTTTGTTGTAAACCAAAGCTAAATTGAATTCCGAAAAACCCAAAATTCATATTCCAAATACTCCAAAAGCTTAAATGTGGTTTTTTGAATTTCATAATTAATACTATTTTTTAATTTGAATAATTAGTTTGCATTTGCATCGATGCTAAATCGACAATAAGTTCTGCCCAATCTTTATTAAAAGTCCATTTTAAATGTAATGCATTTTCTGAACTTTCTAACAATTGAAATTTTCCATTAAAGGCATTGTGATTATTTCGTAACAACATCAATTCTTTTAATTTTTTAAAAAAGGGAGATTCTATTTTTTTGTCAATTTCACTTTTTGTAAAATAATGTCGATTAATATCACGTCCTACATTTGTTTTTTGAAGTAATTTTATGTCATTTTCACCCGCAAATAAACCAACATAATATACTTGTGGTATACCTGGTACAAAAAATTGAATTGCTCGTGCAATTAAATAAGCATTTTCATTTTTAGCTAAAGCTTCAAAATAAGTGCAATTTACTTGATACAAATCTAAATTAGATGCAGCTGCTCCTGTTGCTTTTAAGCTACCTTTATTACTATTAACATGTATTTGGTTAACAATTTTATCCACCGTAAAATCGTCTATTAACCCAGGTATTCCTTTTTCAGAAGCCACATCAACAATACCAATACCATCATGAGTATCTAATACCGTAATAGCATTTTTAGGGCTAATTTTTAGCCATTTTTTTAAGTTGTTTGCATTTTTATTAAAAATCGTATCTAAAACCAATAAGGGTAAAGCAAAATCATAAACATAATCTACCCGCTTTGCAATTTCAATTTGCGTTTTATAATGCGAATGAACCTCAACAAGAACTTCAATACCTTTACTTTTAGCTTTTTTGGTTAATTCACTTATAAATTCAAAAGTTTCATTAATCATAAAACAAGAAGTCCCTTGCTTTTTTATTGCATAACCAGCGGCATCTAAACGAATCATGGTAATTCCTGCTTTTTGGAAAGTAGTTAAAATATTTTCCAAATAGCTGGTTCCTAATTTACTATAAACATCAATATCTATTTGATTTGTAGTAAAAGTAGTCCAAACTAATTTTTTTGATTCATCGGCAAATTCAAAAGGGGTAAATGGAAATCCTGGTCGAGGTCTGTAAATATTCAACAAATCTTGCTCAGAAGCACCTTTTGGAAACACCTTTTCGTAGGTTAAAAACAACGATTCATACATTGAATTTTTCCCTTTTTTAAGATAGTCTTTAAATGGTGTAGATTTTGCAGATACGTGATTCACAATTAAATCGGCCATAATGTCCACTTCAGAACTTAGTGCTTTTATATCATTCCAAGTTCCTAATCTTTCATCTACCTGTTGGTGGTCAATTGGATCGAACCCTGCGTCTTCTCCATCAAATGGATAAAAGAAAGGCAGTAAATGAACTCCTCCAAAAATTCCTTTTAATTTATTTTTAAAAAGGGATTTTAACTCTTTGCTATTTTCACAACCAATTCGGTCAATATAAGTTATTAATTGAATTTTATTTTTCAATAGTATTGTTGTTTTTAAATTAATTAATTTAATTGATGTTCATTATTTTATTATCAATTTTTATAGTTAAAGGATCTCCTTTTTCTACTTTAATTTGAATACCATCTGGCGTTAATAAACATTGCAAAATTCTATTTTTAAATTTGATTTTAAATTGTAAACTTTTCCATTTTTTTGGTAAATGTGGGTGAAAATTTAATTGTCCGTTTACCACTCTCATGCCCGCAAAGCCAAAAACTATAGACATCCAGGAACCTCCCATACAGGCTGTATGAATACCATCTTTAGTGTTATGATGTAAATTATCGATATCCAATCTTGCAGTATTCATAAAATAATCATAGGCCTTATCATATTTCCCGATACGATTTGCCATAATACTAAAAATACATGTTGATAATGAAGAATCATGTGTAGTTATTTTTTCATAGTAATTATAATCGTTTTCTATGGCTTCTAAACTACTTTCGCTTTCTAATAAAAAGTGTCCTAAAATAGTATCTGCCTGTTTACAAACTTGATGGCGATATAATGTTAACGGGTGATAATTTAATAACAGCGGGTAATTTTCTTTTGGTGTATTTTCAAAATCCCAAACTTTTTTATTGAAAAAACTATCATCTTGAGGATGTAAATTTCTTTTTTCATCAAAAGGTAAAAACATCGCTTTTCCTGCGGAAGAAAAATCCATTAGCTCTTGTTTTTTAAATCCAAGTTTTTTAACTAATTCATTTATTTTATTACTATTTGAATCGGATAATTCACTCCAAATATTACCAATTTGCACAAACAAATTTTTAGTTAACACATTTGTATAATAATTGTTATTTACAATACAAGTATATTCGTCTGGGCCAGTTACCGAATCAATACAAAATTTTCCATCACTTTGTCTGAAATGTCCAATATGAAACATTAATCTGGCAATTTCAATCAGCATTTCTAAACCTTTATCTGCCATAAACGCTACATCATCCGTTACATTATAATATTGAATAATGGAATAAGCAATATCTACATTTATATGATATTGAGCTGTTCCTGCCGGGAAAAACGGTGAGCATTCATCTCCTGCTATGGTTCGCCAAGGATATAATGCACCAATATTATGACCCATTTGGCGTGCTCTTTTTCTAGCGAAATCTAAAATATTATATCGATAATTTAATAGATTTTTTGCTAAATTAGGGTTGGTAAACAAAAAGAAAGGGAAAATATAAATTTCGGTATCCCAAAAATAATGTCCTTCATAACCTTCTCCAGATAAGCCTTTAGCGGAAATATTGCTCCATTGATCTTTACCTACAGATTGAACTAAATGAAATAAATTAAATCGCAATCCTTGTTGCATTTTTTCATCTCCTTCAATTTTAACATCTGCTAATTCCCAAAAATCATTTAAATATTTTTTCTGCAAATCGGCGTAATATTCAAAGCTATTGCTAATTACTTCATTAAGAATGACCTTATTTTGATCTAATTCATTTTGGTGGCGATTAGTATCCGTATAAACAACAAATTTTGTAAAATGAAGTATTTCTCCTTTTTGAATAGATCCTTTAATCAAATGAACCTGTTGTTTATCTTCCTTCAAGATTTTTTGAGAAAATGTACTTGGAATTTGATGTGCGATACCCGCAACTACTTTTAAATTAGAATGTTTGGTTTTTGCCTCAATAAAGGATTGATTATTTTCAGAGTGTAATTTCGAAACCGATAATGCTTGTGCATTGGCAGTGCCAACTCTTGGATCATCGGTAGCTACAATATTAGAAACATCACCATTTATTGTTGAAATGATTTCAATTTCACCTGTAAAATTTATTGCTTCAATGCTACAATTTATTAAAAATAGCTCTCTTTGGGAAAAGGAAGCCAACCTCTTAAAAATTAATTTTACCTCATCTCCTAAAGGAGATTTCCAATGAATTGTTCTATTCGAAATCCCTGTTTTAGCATTTAAAGTCCGTTCATAAAATAAGACTTCTCCTGAAAAAAGCGAAAAATTTTCTCCATTAATTTTTATATTTATTCTTTGCGTATCAATTACATTTAAAATACTCTGACTTCGATCTGGAAATCCATGAAGTTTTTCACCATAAACAATTTCTTCAGACTCATAAAACCCGTTTATATAAATACCTCTAACACTTGGTATACTTTTTATTACATCTTCTTCAAAACTACCGCGTACCCCCAAATATCCATTTGCGGTACTAAAAAGTGTTTCTTTTAATTGATAGGATTCTTTAAAATTTGAATCTACTAAATTCCAACTATTCATTTTGATATCGATTTATTTTATTTAATTGCTCTTAATAGAACCGGTTTTATGCTTGAATTTCAGCGGTTCTAGCTGCTTTTGTTGTTAAATTCTTTAAAATAAAGAATGATATTATTAATAATCCCATTGGAATTAACAAAAAGTAAAATGCTTTTCCTGCTCCCATATTTTTAAATAACCAGCCAATAATTCTAGAGCCCAAGGTTCCTCCTAAAGCTGAAAAAATAACTATTAAACCCGTCATTGGGCTATGTAGTTTTTTTGGCAATACACTTAAAATGGCCGAACTTAATAATGGATAAATTGGTGCAATAAACAACCCAATTACAGGAAATACATAACCAATTAATGGTATATCCGCTAAACTATTTATTTCAACGGGTTTTATATTAACTGTTTTTGGCAATACAAAAACTACAATTGCCATAGCTATTAACATACTAAACGAAACCACATAAAACCATGAAAAATGTTTGGTAATTACTCCTGCAGCCAAACGGCCAATTGCTAAGGATACAGCCAAAATACTCGCCATCATAATGCCCACATTTTCTGGCAATTTTAAAACCCTTGAATTAAAAGTAGGCAACCAACTCATAATACCTTGTTCCACCATTACATAAAAAAATGTGCTTACTATAAATACTAATACTAATAATTTAGCCATTAAAAGCATCATTTGTTTGGCATCATCAGCTAAATTTATACCTGGAATTTCGTGGCCTTCATCAAACTTAATGTTTAATAGTATAACAAATGATATTGCTGAAATAGCTGCTAAAAGCCAATATACATTTAGCCATGAATTTGGCTCTGCTTCATTATTAAATGCTGGAAATAAAAAATAAGCCAATGCAATACCAATCATAAAAACACCTTCAATAGAACTCATTAAACTGTTGTGTTCATGTTGATTGTTTACTACTAAACCAATCATAGAATATACCGAAATTTTTATTAAAGCAAAGGAAACTCCAACGGTTGCAAATAAAATTCTTGCACCCATAAAGGAATTTGAAAAATACATTTGAATGCACCCTAAAGTAACTAAAAATAGTCCAATTAGCATAGATTTTTTATATCCTATTCTAGGCAAAAAAGAAGCAATTATAAATGAAACAACAGCTATAGGAATGTCTTTAAATAGTTCAAGAGTACTTGCCGTTACTTCGTTAACTCCATAAATATTTTGCGATTTTAAAATTACAATACCTACACTATTTAATAAAATAGCAAAAACAAAATAATTTAAATACATGGACACTTTAATGCCTAAATTTCTCATAATAAGCTGATTAATTATTGATAAACCAATGATTTTAATAAATTTTGAAACAAAAGTAACTAAAAATATGAATTTAGTGTTCTTTTAAAATTAGAACTCCAATTAAATTCGACCTATATCAAATTTATCATATTTTTTTACCTAATTGACATCAACAAATAAGGGATAACCTTATTACGAAACCGTTTTCGAAAAATAGGATTTTGAAAATTTCAAAGGCTGCAAATATCTTGTAAAAGATATAAAAAAGCGAAAATAATTCCTATTAATAATACTAGAGCATTTCTTAATTTGTTCTTATAAAACTGTTTTCTTTAGTTATCTTTGAACCAAATTCATGTTTTAAATTAAAAGTTTGAAAAAAAGAAATATTTATGTTCTGGTTTTTATAGTTTCCGTAATCGGATTAGTAATTATTCAATATCAATACTTAAGAATTGGTTTAAACTTGGCAAATGTACGTTTTAGTCAAAATATTGGTAAAACGGTTAAAACCATTCAATCCGATTTAAGTTACAATAATAAACTTACTTTTTTATTAGGTAAAGCAATTACGAATAACACTACCTATTTTAAAACGGAATTAGACAGCACCAGAGATGCAGCTAGTTATTTTCTAAATGATTTTTTAGATTATAAACTTCTTGAAAATGGTATTAAAACTGATTTTTCTTATAAACTTTTTGTAAAAGACACTTCGCTATTTATAAATTCTAAAAACTTTATTGATCAAAACAAAAGGGTTACAAAATATCCTATTCAACTTAAAGGATATTTACCAAATTTGGTTCATAATAATGTTGTCTTAGAATTACACTTTAATAAAATTAATAAATACTTTTTATTTCAACTTAATGGACTCACTGTTCCAAGTCTTATTTTTTTAATAGCCATTATTACAGTTGTTGTTTGGGTTTTAAAATCATTCTATTGGCAACAAAATATTATTACTAAAACTAACGATTTCATCAATAATTTAACTCATGAACTTAAAACGCCTGTTTTTTCAATAGGCTTGGCAACTAAAATGTTACAAAAAAATGAAGATGAAAAAAGCAAACCCTTTTTAGATATTATTGAAAATGAAAATGAAAGACTTAAAAAACAAGTAGAAAATGTCCTTCAGTTAGCAAATTTTGATAAAAAAAATAGTAGCATAATGTTAGATAAAACGGACTTCTATCCACATCTTAATAAATTATGTAACGATTTTAGATTAGTTTCAAAAATAGAAGAAGTGGATTTTGATTTTGAACTTAAAGGAAATAACTATCTTTTAAAGTGCAACCCTACACACCTAACAAATGCCATTAATAATTTATTAGATAATGCTAAAAAATATAGTTTAAAACCCGCAAAAATTAGTTTAATAGCTGAAATAAAAACTAAAAGGCTGTATATTACCATTAAAGATAGTGGAATAGGTATTGAAAAAAAGAATCAAAAAATTATTTTCAAAAAGCATTATCGCATTTCTTCAGGAGATTTATACACCGTAAAAGGCTACGGTTTGGGCTTATATTATGTAAAAAAAATTATTAAATTACACAAAGGTAAAATTGAGTTAAATAGCAAATTGAATGAAGGAACTAAAATAACTGTAACTTTACCCATAATTAGTTAGAAGATGGAAAAATATAAACTCCTTTTAGTTGAGGATGATACATCATTAGGATATTTACTAACCGAATATCTTAAAATGAATGACTTTTCTGTGGAGTGGGTTAATAATGGAAATAAAGCCTTATCCAAATTATTAAATCATACATTTGATTTGTGCATATTAGATGTTATGATGCCTGATATGGATGGATTTCAACTCGCAGAAAAAATTAATCAAAAAAAAATAACCATTCCTTTTCTTTTCTTAACGGCAAGGTCTTTAAAAATTGATGTGTTAAAAGGGTTTTCTTTAGGAGCAGTAGATTATATTAGAAAACCAATTGATGAAGAAGAATTAGTAATAAGATTAAATCGCTTATTAGGCATTTTGAAAGAAAAAAATGGAAAAGCTCAAGAATATTACCCTATAGGTAAGTACCATTATTCCCCTTTAACTTATGAATTAATATTAAATGATGAAAGTAAACATTTAACTGCCAGAGAAAGTGAATTACTGTTTTATTTATTAAAAAATAAAAACCATATTTGTTTACATAAAGATATTTTGGACACCATTTGGGGAAAAAACGATTATTTCAATCAAAAAAGTTTGAATGTATTTATTACGCGCTTACGAAAATACTTATCTAAAGATGCTTCCATTAAAATTGATAACATCCACACTCAAGGGTTTATATTGACTATTCCTGATGATTAAAATTCAATCATTATATATAATTTTCAGCAACAAATTTTTAAATTTATTCATTTTTTTATAGCACTATAAACCCATTTTTAACCATTTAGTTTAATGGCTTTGCCTTAAAAATTTCCGAAACCGATTTCGTAATTTTAGCAAATTAAAAAAACCACCTAACTATCTTGTATTCAGTATATTTACCATGTATAGTGTTAAATAAATTTATAATTTATTAACATACCATTAACTTTTTATTAATAAATAAGAAAACGTTTTAGTTTTATTTATTTATTTACGTACATTTGTTTGTAACATTAAAGAAACACTTATTAATAACTGTTTTTTATGTAAAACACATTAACCGAATTTAATATTTTACTAAATTTTAAAACATGAAAAATATGGTACTTAAAAAATTATTATTTTTAGTATTTATGCTTTCTGGAAGTATTATGATGGCTCAATCTGTAACTGGTATTGTTTCAGAAGTCAATGGTCCGCTACCAGGAGTGAATGTGTCTGTTAAAGGCACGGAGATTGGTGCAACAACTGATTTTGATGGTAAATACACCATTAATAACATCAGCCCTGATGCCATTCTTGTTTTCAGCTATTTAAGCTACAAAACACAAGAAATTAAATACACCGGGCAAACCAATTTAAATGTGGTACTTGTTCCGGAATCACAATCTTTACAAGAAGTTGTAATTATAGGTTATGGTAGCACCACTAAAAAAGATGCTACTGGGGCTATCGATGCTGTTAATGCTGACGACTTTAATAAAGGGGCAATTGCTTCCCCTGAACAATTACTACAAGGTAAATCTGCTGGTGTACAAATTACACAATCAAGTGGAGAACCTGGTGCAGGTATTAACATCAGAATTCGTGGTACATCTTCTGTTAGATCAAATAATAATCCTTTATTTGTAGTGGATGGCGTTCCATTACCTGGAGGTGGAACTACTGCAGGAGGTAACGATAATGGTTTTGGTTCTAGCGCTGCACAAAACCCACTTAACTTTTTAAATCCTAATGATATTAAAAGTATCAGTATTTTAAAGGATGCTTCTGCAACTGCTATTTATGGTTCTAGAGGTGCAAATGGAGTTATCATTATTACTACTAAAGATGGTAAAGGAAAAATTGGAGATCAATTTGAATTTTCATCTAATGTGAGTTTTGCAAAAGCCGCTAAAAAATATGATTTGTTAAATGGACCTGAATTTTTAGCAGCAGTTACGCAATTTGGTGGTGATGCTTCGGCTCAAGATTTTGGCGCTAATACAGACTGGCAAGATGTTATATCAAGAAGTGCTGTGTCACATGATCAAAACTTCTCTTATGCTAAAAGCTATAAAGGTGGTGCACTTAGAGCAGCTGTTGGTTATGGTAAAATTCAAGGTCTTCTTCAAAAATCTGATTTAGAAAGACTTACTGGTAGAATAAATATATCACATCGTTTATTTAAGGATAAATTAAAGTTAAACTTACAATTAACTCTTTCAAAAGTTAATGATGGAGCTCCTGGAATTAGTGATAATGCAGGTTTTCAAGGCGATTTATTAGGTGCAGCCTATGCTGCAAATCCAACTTGGCCTTCAGGTGTTGATTTTGTACCTGGTGGTTCAAATTTAAGTCCATCTCAAATGTTAGCTTATATTCAAAGTAAAACAGAAACAAATAGGGTTTTGACAAACTTCTCTACTGACTATGCTATAACCGATAATTTAAATGCCAAATTAACTTTAGGAAATGATAATTCGCTATCTACTAGAGGGGCTGCAGTTTCAGGTCTTATAACAGGATTTACTAATGGAACTGGAGGTAATGGACGTGGATCTATTAATGATATTGATTTAAGAAATCAATTAATGGAATTTACATTAAATTACAAAAAAGATTTTGAAAACTCAAAATTAACTGCTTTAGTAGGATACTCATACCAAGAATTTAAAACTAAAGGAACAAACATTTATGGCTGGGGCTTTGGAACTAATAACCTTGATGCTATGGTTTCTGATTTAAGTTCTTCTTCCGATGAAATTCGAAATCGTATTTCAGGAAGCTATCAACAATATGGGTATGATGCTGATGGATTATTTATTACTCGTTTATTTCCAAATATTACAACAGATAATACGGGAGCTCCTAGTGGTTTAAAAGTTAATGCTATTGCCGGAAACACTTACAACAATACAGATGAGTTACAATCTTTCTTCGGAAGAGTAAATTATTCTATTGCGGAAAAATATTTATTTACAGCAACGTTAAGAGCTGATGGCTCTTCAAAATTTGGTGGTAACAATCAATATGGTTATTTCCCATCTGCAGCCTTTGCTTGGAATATATCAGAAGAAGATTTTATTCCTGACAATATTTCTACTCTTAAATTAAGAATAGGTTATGGTATAACCGGTGATCAAGACGGTGTTGGTTACGGTAACTTTATCCGTAGAGAAAGATTTGCTGATATCAGTATTGATAATGGTGGAAACATAAACCCTCCTGGAACAAATACAGTATCCTTTGCTAATCCAGATTTAAAATGGGAGCAAACAGATCAATTAAATATCGGTGTTGACTTTGGTTTTGATAACGATCGTTTAAATGGTAGTATTGATTATTATTATAAAGATAAAAATAATTTCTTATTACGAAATGAAGCTGCTCAGCCTTCGCCTCAACCTTTCTTTTTTACCAATGTTAATGCAGATATTATAAACAAAGGGGTAGAATTATCCTTAAATTATGATGTAATCAAACAAGATGATGTTAGCTGGAATGTTGGATTTAATATTGCATATAATGATAATATGGTTAAGAATTTTGATGGGCAAATTCCTTTTGGTCAAATATTTGGTCAAGGATTATCTGGTGCTTATTCTCAATTGTTAGCCGGAGGTCAACCATTATTTTCATTTTACTTAAGAGATTTTCAAGGGTACGACGCAAACGGTCAACAAATTGGGGATGTTCAAAAATTTGTTGGGAAAAGTGCGTTACCTGATATCAATTTAGGTATATCTTCATCCTTTAAATATAAAAACTGGGATGGTTCTGTTTCTTTAACTGGAAAATATGGTGGCTATATTTATAACAATACCGCTAATGCATTCTTTACTGCGGGTAGTATTGGAAATGCTAGAAACGTAACACGTAACGTTTTAACAAGCGGTGAAGCTAGCAATAATGCTCCTGATGTTTCTACAAGATTTTTAGAAAGTGGTGATTTTTTAAGATTACAAAATTTAACCATTGGTTATAACTTTAAATTAAAAGAATCAAGTGCATTAAAATCTGTTAGATTATCAGTAACTGGACAAAATTTATTTGTTATTACACCTTATAGTGGATTAGATCCTGAAGTAAACACTTCTAACATCTTAAATAATGTTCCATCATTAGGTATAGATTATACATCTTACCCTACTCCTAGAACATATACTTTTGGTTTAATTGCATCATTTTAAAAATATAAATTATGAAAATACATAAATTAAAAATACACTTTTTATTCGCAGTAATCGCTGCGGTGTTAACTGCTGTATCTTGTACTGATCTAAAAATTAAACAAACAGATTCTGTATTTGCAAGCAGTACAACAGGCGGATTTACAGGAGTTACAAACCCTGAATCTTCCTTAGACGACTTATACAATGGTATTTATGGTCAAATTGGTAATCAAGCAAACTTATTTGCCTTAAATGAAGTAACCACCGATGAATTTGTTGTACCTACAAGAGGTACGGATTGGGGTGATAATGGGGTTTGGAGAACTTTACATGCACACACTTGGTCACCAATTCATTCTCAAGTTAAAGATACTTGGAATGCTTTAAATCAAACCATTTTCAACGCTGGTTTAATTATTGATGACAGAAGTTCTGCTAGTGCACCTGTTGTTGCACAAGCTAAATTTTTAAGAGCTTTTGCAATGTTTTGGGTAAATGATATGTATGGTCAAGTTCCTTTTAGAACTCCAGATGAAGGACCGGATGTAAATCCAAAAGTAATGACTAGAGCAGAAGCTGTAGATTTTATAATTCAAGATTTAACTGAAGCATTGCCTGATTTAGCTACTCAAGGTCCTAATGGTGGTAACAAAAGAGCTTCAAAAGCAGCCGCTAACTTTTTATTAGCTAAAGTTTATTTAAATAAAAATATTTACTTAGGAAATGCTACTGCGGATGCAGCTGATATGAATAAAGTAATTCAGGCAGTGGATGCTATTACTGCTGATGGTTTCGGTTTAATGTCTAATTATTTTGACATTTTTAGAGGTGACAAAGATAATGGAGGTCCAAAATTAGCTAATTCTGAAACTATTTGGTGGGCTTTTACAGGTACTGGTAATAGAATTTGGGATGGTTTACATTATAATCAAGGTGTACCAGATAATGAAGGTGGAGGCTGGAATGGTTTTTCAACTTTAGCCGCTTTCTATGATAAATTTGAAGGCAGTGCTACTTCTAATGAACCTGGTAATGGTCAAGAAGAAAGACGTGGCTTTGTTCCAACCGACGGATCTCATTATGGTATTGGATTTGGTTTCTTAGTAGGCCAACAATATGATGCCACTGGTGCAAAATTAAAAGACCGTGCCGGTAATGATTTGGTATTTACTAAAGATTTTCCTGGATTGGTTGGTAACAACGAAAGAAATGGTATAAGAGTGATTAAATACCATCCAGAAGACGGTGCTTTTACCAATTTTGAAATTTTCTTTAGATACGCCGATGCTTATTTAATGAAAGCAGAAGCTATAATGCGTGGTGGCACATCTTCAGAAACCGCTTTAGGTATGGTTAATCACCTTAGAAGTGTACGTTCTGCTTCTGCACTAACTGCTGTTACAGAACAAACTATGCTAGACGAAAGAGGTAGAGAATTATACAAAGAATTTTGGAGAAGAAATGATTTAATTCGATTTGGTAAATTTGCTGATGCTTGGGGATTAAAAGATGCTGACGATCCGTTTAGAGCATTATTCCCAATACCTTCAACTGCATTATTATCTAATCCTAATTTAACACAAAATCCAGGATATTAATAATTAAAATTAAGTTTAAAAAGCCCTTTGCAAAAAGGGCTTTTTTTTTATTAAATTGCCTGCGATTTAATAACCACTAATGAAATTTATAACCACCATAGTATTATTTAGTTTTTTATTGTTTTCTTGTCAAAAAACAACTACCAAAAAATATTTATTACAAAAATTAAGCGCAGCTCAAACTGGTATTAATTTTGAAAACAAACTTCACGATACTCCTAAACTTAATATATTAACTTATCTTTATTATTATAACGGTGCAGGTGTGGCTGCCGGCGATTTTAATAATGATGGTCTTATTGATTTATATTTTATTGGCAATCAGGTTTCCAATAAATTTTTCTTAAATCAGGGTAATTTCAAATTTAAAGATGCTACTTTACAAGCTAATTTAAAGGGACAACAAGGTTGGTCTTCAGGAGTAACAGTTGCGGATGTTAATGGCGATGGTTGGTTAGATATCTACGTATGCCAAGTAGCCGATAAAAAATGGTTTGATGGAGCTAATCAATTATACATCAATCAAGGATTAAACGAAAAAGGAATTCCTGTTTTTAAAGATGAAGCCAAACAATATGGATTAGCTATTTCCTCCTATTCCAATCAAGCTACTTTTTTTGATTTTGATTTAGATGGAGATTTAGATCTATTTTTAATGAAAAATCAATCGGTTCATCCAAGTGCTACCTTCGGTCGTTTTAAACGACATATCAGTGATGCTCCTGCTGGTGATAAATTATTTCGAAATGATAATAGTCATTTTACTGAAGTAACACAACAAGCTGGTATATTTAGTAGTTTAACAGGCTACGGATTAGGTTTGGCAGTATCTGATTTTAATCAAGATGGTTGGCCTGATATTTATGTAGGTAATGATTTTTTTGAAAATGATTATATGTATCTAAATCAAAAAAACGGCACTTTTTCAGAGCAAATTTCAAAGAATTTCACAAAATTAGGGCATACTACTCATTTTTCTATGGGTAATGATGTAGCAGATTTTAATAATGATAGTTTTACAGATATTTTATCAGTGGATATGCTTCCCGAAGATCGTACTACTTATACTGCCTCTGGTACAGAATATGAATATGAACACTACAACAGATTTTTAAAAAATGGTTATGCTCCACAATATATGCATAATACCCTTCATTTAAATTTGGAAAATGGCAATTTTAGTGAAATTGGTTTTAAAGCCGGAATTGCTGCTACAGAATGGAGCTGGGCTCCTTTATTCGCAGATTTTGACAATGACGGTTTAAAAGATATTTTTATTAGCAATGGTATTTATGGAGCTACAAACAATATGGATTTTATAAATTTTATATCTACTAAAGAAAATCAACGATTGATTAATAAAGGAATGACGGCTGAAGATATGGGTTTGATTAATAAAATTCCAAAGCTAAGTACACCAAACTACATTTTTAAAAATAACGGTAATCTTAGTTTTAAAAAGATGAATGGTCAATGGCTTACTACTAATTCAACCTTTAGTAATGGTGCAATTTACGCAGATTTAGATAATGATGGCGATTTAGATTTGGCAGTTAATAATCTAAATGAACCTAGCACCATTTTTAGAAACACAAGCAATAATAATACCTATTTAAAAATACGTTTCAATGGTTTATCAAAAAACACACAAGGTATTGGAGCAAACGTAACCTGCTATAATAAAGGCAAATTACAATATGCCGAAAACTTTATTACTCGTGGTTATTTATCATCTATAGCACCTGAATTACATTTTGGCTTTGACAGTATTCAACAAATAGATTCTCTAAAAGTAGTTTGGTCAAACCAAAAAATACAAATCTTAAAAAAGGTAAAAACAAACCAAACTTTAACATTAAATGAGCAAGAGTCTAACTCAAATTTAACTTATAATACTAAAAAACAACATGTTGAATATTTAAAAAATATTCCATCCATACTAAAATACAAGAATTTCGATTTTCCTTCTTATGGTTTTGTACGAGAACCTTTAATCCCTTTTATGCAATCTAATTTAGGTCCACATATATCCATTGCCGATGTAGATCAAAATGGATATGATGATGTTTTTATAGGTGGATCAAAACAAAAAAAATCAAGTTTATATTTACAAGATCCTAGTGGGCATTTCACCAAAAGCACTCAACCTGATTTAGATATAGATTATCATAAAGAAGATGCCGATAATATTTTTGTAGATGTTGATAATGATGGTGATCAAGATTTAATTATAGTTAGTGGTGGTGATGAATTTATTTCTGGTGAAAACTTAGAGCCTCGTTTATATCTCAATACCAAAGGGAAATTTATAAAAAAATCAGATGCTTTTAATCCTGTTTTTGTAAATGCTTCTGTAGTAAAAGCTGCCGATTTTGATAATGATGGTTTTATAGATTTATTTATTGGAAGTAATTCGAAACCTCAAAATTATGGACAAGTTCCCAAAAGTTATCTTTTCAAAAACGATGGAAATAACCATTTTATAAATATTACAAATAACACCGCTAAAGAACTTTTAAATATCGGCATGGTACAGGATGCTAGTTGGCAAGATATAAATAATGATGGTTTTAAGGATTTAATTTTGGTTGGGCATTGGATGCCCATAACTATTCTCATAAATCACAAAGGCAAAACTTTTAACAAACAAGAAAACAATAGATTAAAGTACACTAACGGTCTTTGGAATTGTATAGTTAAAGCAGATTTTGATAAGGACGGAGATATGGATTTTGTAATTGGTAATTGGGGAGGAAACACTTTACTTAAGTCCACAATAAAAAAACCCGTAAACTTATATGTTGGTGATTTTGATAATACTGGAAAGACCGCACCTATTATAACTTATTATAATAAAAACAAAGAAATTTTATTACCTACCCATGATGCCTTATTTAAACAGCTCCCAAAATTGAAATTAAAATTCAAGACTTATGCTGAATTTTCTAAGGCAGATTTTAATCAAATTTTTGATGAAAAAGATTTAAAAAAGGCACAAAAACATCAGATTTATAACTTGTCCAGTAGTTATGTTGAAAATTTAGGAAACGGAAAATTTAAAATTCATCGTTTGCCTGATATGGCTCAATGGTCAAGTATTCAAACGCTTTTGATAGATGATTTTAATAATGATAGTTATCCAGATATTTTAGCAGCAGGTAATATCTATGAGGTTAATACTCAATTTAGTAGATTAGATGCTTCTCATGGTATTTTGCTGTTAAATGACGACAAAGGTAATTTTACAACCTCGCTCAATATTAATAAAAGTTTTAATATTTCTGGACCCGCTCGTAGTATTAAAAAGATAAAAATTAACCAATCTTCCTATTATATGATTGGAATAAATAATGATAGTTTACAAATGCTACAAAAAATTACAACTTTAAAATAATTGCTTTAATTCATTGTAAAAACGAAACTTAAAACATAAAATTATGTATGCAACTCATTTACATTTAATGTTAACGCATTTTCCAATTGTGGGAATACTTATTGGAATAGGAATCCTAATTTATGGAATGTTTATAAAAAATGATAGCGTAAAAAAAGTAGCGCTAACCCTATTTATAATCTCAGGCATCTTTACCATTCCTATCTATTTTACAGGAGAATGGTCAAAGTTAATCGTTGAAAAAGTTCCGGGAATTTCTGATGACTTTATAAAAAGCCATGAAGCTATGGCAATAAAAGCTACGTTTTTGGCAAATATTTTATTAGTATTGTCAATTATTAATTTAATTGCTATTAAAAAACAATTGGTTTTTGCAAAACAGCTTTTAGTAGTTACGTTACTTTTTTCGATTGTGACTTTTTCCTTTTTTATTAAAGTGGCAAATTTTGGAGGAGAAATAAGACATTCTGAAATTATTGAACATCGTTCAAATTAATTTTAAAGCAATAAAAGAAGAACTAATTTTAATTTTAAGCATCACACAAGCACATAACTGGCTTAATACTTTTTTGATTTAAATTTATATTTGTTATTCGATTTATTCTTTGTTGTAGGCATGTATCACAGTTAGAAAATAATTTCAAATCCCAAACATCTGCAAAAACTCTTCCTTTGTTTTGTTTAATACCATAAACTAAAACCTCTTCTAATGATTGAATGGCAGGTAAACTAAAATCACCATCTTCAAGTAAAGAATCCATAGCGCCGTTTCCATATCTAACAGGAATAACCGTACAACTATCTATTCCAGATTTAAATGCAAAATCTATAGATTTCTTTGCCCAACGCACCCCTTCAGATTCTGATAAGAAAGGAGGTTTTAACAGAATAAATGCTCTAGAATTTATATCGTTTTTTGAAAGAAATTCAACAGAATTCTTAAAGTTATCTAACGTCATTTGCTTATTCAGCTTTTTAATGAGTTTTGGATGAACCGTTTCAAGCCCTATAGCAACTTCTAATTTAGCATTCAGTAAATCATTAAATCTCAGACAACTTTCATTGATAAATTTTGGATGACTCTCCACAATAATGGTTTCAAATTGATTTAATAAGGAGGCAATTTCTTCATAATCATCTTCAGGAATCGCTTTTTTATCAAAAAAACTGCCACTATTATACAACTTTAAATGCTTTACCATTGGCATTTTTGTTAAAGCCCATTTAATTTGATTTGGGATGGCTCCAATAGGAACAGATTTATCAGTTGTGTTTTTCCATAAATCACACATCAAACAATGAAAAGGGCACTCCTTATTGGTCAAAAAGATAATTCCTATATCTTCAATTTTACCTGAAGAAGTGCGCTCTTTTTCTACAAGCCAAGCATAAGGTTTTTGTGAATCAACAAGGTTTTTTTTACCTCGTTTAGAAACAATCCACTTGGTGTTTATTTTAATATCATCATTTTTATTCATATTTTGAAAGAAACGCTTTCCTGTAATCTATTTCTTTTTCAGGAAATTGCCTGTGAAAGTCGGATGGAGAAACTGTTCCGTGTTGAAAACGCCTTTTTGGGAACACAGGCATATCCATTCCTGTAATGGCTTTTATTCCCATAGCTACAATTTTACCTTTTAGCTCATATAATTTTTCATGATTCCAATTAGTCATTTCTATGTAAGGAATTCCCTCAGAAATGTCAATAACATTTGGCAATGTAAAAGGACTAAATCCTTCAAAATTTAGCGAATCTGAAGGTGAAAATGTGCGCATATAACCACGACTTAATCCACCCGAATAAGTCAAGGAATGTTTGATAGATTCTACACCCCAACCTTCGTGATATAACATCAAGTTATTAAGTACACTACGTATGGTTAATTCTGGATTTTCTTCAATTGGGTAATCTTTAAGATTTTCATCGCCACCATCGCCATCAATCATATATTTCCAATCCGGATAACGAGATCTAATTCCCTGTAAAAGTGATAAATTCATAGTAGCCGATTGTATGTCTAGTGGTTTATAATCTTCAACCACATTTATGGCTTCTTTCCAATTTAATGCTTCATATTCTAATTCAATAGGTTCCAGAAATAATTCTAAATTTAAGGCTGACAAAAATTTTCTGGCCTGTATTAAATCTGCTCCATCACCATCAATTGAAAGCGTAAAAGCTTTTAATCTTGATGGGCTTTCGCCTAATTCCTTTAAAGCATGATAGGTTAATAAGAAAATGGAGCCGCTGTCAATTCCCGCGGAAAATGCAACGCCAATTGGCCCTGTTTTAGCTCTGAATTGCAACCATTTTTTAATTTCATTGTAAACCGAACCAATATAATTTTTACTTATTTGTTCAATATCTTCTGGTTTAAATTTGTTGCGCTGCGGTGTAAAAAACCGGTTATAAACAGGATTAGGATCTGGGCAACCTAGTAATTCAATTTTTGTAATATAATGAGCAGGAACCATACGTGTATAAGATGGGTGAAACTGATCATCCATACCTTCTTTTTTAAGATACTCAAAAATAGTGTCAATACGTTCCGCTACTACTAATTGAGGACCAACTGCTCTTTTGGCAATAAAGTAGCGTAATGGTCTTCCAATAGATCTTGCCATTCTAATAGTTTTCCCTTCCACAGAAATCAGTGCAAATTGCCCATCTATTTTTCTAACATCCTCAACATCACCTGATTTAACAACAGTAACGGCTTCTTCATGTGTCATATTATAGATGACATTTTTTTTGGGATTTGTTAAATCCACAACTTTACTAACATACATACTATTCATATCCCTTAGTTTTATTTACTTTATATTTCATTAATTTTTTATAATTCCTTTACCTTGAAGTATGGTAACGTAATGATTGGCTCCAATATTTTTATAAACTTCTTTTTTACCATCAGTCCAATTAATTTCAAGTTTATCAATTTGTTTTTGATTTCCTAACCCAATATGTATTCTAGAATCACTATTAGAAAGATAACCTGTTGTCCATTGATTAATTAAAACTTGTTTTTTACCTTCCGTAGTAACGGTAACTTTTGCTCCTATAGTAGAAGCTTGTCCATTTTTCCCCTTCAATATTAATCCAATCCAATGATTTTTGTTACCTCCATCATTTCTTAATAGCGTTGGAGTTGCCATTTTATCAAGGTGTGAAATAATGATATCCATATCACCATCATTATCATAATCCCAAACCGCTAATCCTCTGCCAGACCGCTTGGTTGAAAAATAAGAACTGTATTTAGCACCCACATTTTTAAAATGTCCATTACCATCATTTTCTAGTAGTAATGGATATTGTAATTTAAGCACTTCGGCCGTTCCGTTGGTGGCAACAATATCTAGATCGCCATCGTTGTCAAAATCAACAAAAGCAGTTCCCCAGCTTCCTTTACCTGACATTTCTTTTTCTATACCGCTTGACGCTGTAATATCTTCAAACAAACCATTACCAAGATTATGATAAAGCGCTCCATATCTTAAATCTGCCACCAAAATATCTATCAATCCATCTCCGTCAACATCTCCAATGGTTGCATGCATAGAACCTGTTGGATTTCCTTGACTATTTGCTGCTACACCGCTGGCCACACCTACATCTTTAAATGTACCGTTTTCATTCTTAAATAAAAAATTGAATTGATGATCATTGGCTTGAAAAATATCCAAATCACCATCATTATCATAATCATAAACGGTAAGTCCCATGCATTTTGAATCTGGATAATACAAACCTTCTTTTTTGGTAACATCCACAAATTTACCATCCTTTTGCTGTTCATATAACATAGATGCCTGTCCTTTATATTCTGATGGATGAGGCATCATTCCAGGTGTTTGAGTTGAAATATATTTTGGATCAAACGCTAAAAAATTACCAACCATAGCGTCTAATCTTCCATCTAAATTATAATCAAAAAATGAAACGCCAATACTCCATTTTGTAAATCCATTTAGTTTATCTGGTCCTTGCAAACCTAACTTTGAAGTGATATCTGTAAAAGTACCATTACCATTATTATGATAAAAAATATTTGGTCCATAATTCAACACATACAAATCTTGAAAACCATCATTATCTAAATCAATGGCTCCTGCTGCTTCGCCCCAACTATTTCCTGCTAATCCTGCTTTTTGAGTAATTTTAGTAAAAGTACCATTCCCATTATTTTTATACAATTCATTATGATAGTTCTTATACTTTTTTCCATCCGAATCTGAAATACCTTCGAGATATTTTCCATTTAATAAGTACAAATCCATATACCCATCATCGTTGTAATCAAATACAGTAACACCAGATCCGCTACTTTCTAAAATATTTACATAGGAATCATCGCCAAAAGTATATTTGAAATCAATCCCTGCTTTATGGGTTACATCTGCAAATTTTATTTGTTTATTTTGAGCAACCAATAACGATGGAATGCACCATAATAAAATAACATAAAATAAATTTCTAAAATTAGCTTTGGTCATTAGTTTACTTTTTTAATTGAGTTTTTAAAATTATCAGCATTTACAACTCTTGTATTATAATTCTTTTGATACTTTATAAGTTTAGGATTATTTGGGTACACATCTTTTTGAGAAGGCGGGTAACTTGACATGCCATGAAAAGGAAGTGGTAGCACTGTACTTCCAAGTGCCGTATTTATATCACCATCTTTTACCCAACCAACGCTATGAATTAGAAAATCTCTTTTCCATCCTTTCTTTAATTTTGGCAAGCCTTCAGTATCAAATGTAATAGAAGTTTCATCTCCTGCATTAGAAATAATATACTGATTATCAGATTCCTTTAATAGCGGTTTTACATCACCATAACGTGTGTAATTTCCTGATAAATCACGCCATTTTGTTTTTTTATCTACATTATAATAATCAAACCAATGTGGGCCATATCTTCCGCCTTTTCTATAACTTTTTGAAAAACCTCTATAATGGATATCTGCCGAGTCAATATTTAAAGATGTTGTGTTTAAAGGATCTTTTGCATTTTCATCGGAAAAGAAAATTTGATCCCAATATATTTCCATGTTAGTTAAAATACGAATTCTATGATCCGTTGAAAGAAATTCTCCAGTTAAATCTGCTATTACCGTTTTATTTTTTCCCATTGGGAACCCTAGATTTTTAATAACCGTTTCCCATTGTCCTTTTTTGTTGATGACTTGTAGTATAGGAGGAGTTATTTTTAGTTTATTAGATTGTGAAAGCGCTACATTTATACTGGCATCCGTTGGAAATATCCAACCGTTCAGAAAAATAAATAATTTATCCTTATAACCTGCTTTACCAGGATCTAAAATTAAATCGTGCATGGTTGTAACTCCTTGATATTTTTCTGGCTCAAAATTGTGTACATAATTATTATCTTTTTTAACAATAAAAGAGAGCAAATCATTTCCTTTTGAATCTGTAGCTGAAACAGGAAACTGTTTTTTTTGAACCTGATAAATTTTTAATCCAGGAAATGGTGGTGGAGAAAATTGTTCTGGAACATAAACATCCACAGAATCAGGATGATCAACCGCTAGTAACTGAATTTTGTCAATATAAATAGTTTCCCAAAGTTCAGATGTTACTTGAATGGAATATTTGCCATTTTTTGGTTTTAACATATTCCCATTTATTTTAATATAATCATCTGATGCATTAGGGAAAGCTCGTTTCATATTTCCACCCATAATACCAAGCGGCATGCCCAATGCGCTCCTCCAAATTATATCTTTTACAAACACATATTTTTTGCCATTCCAAGTATATAAAAACGGACAAGAACCTTTAAGGGTTTGTGCTTCAATAAGCGCTTGATCAGCTCCCGGCAGAAAAATATTTTGAGGAACACCATTAGTCCAAGTAATCCTAATAATATCAGCTTTTGAACGGTTTCCTAATCCAAAATGAACATTTTGATTAGTAACTACTGAAGTTTGATAAAGGTTTCCTGAACGCATTTCAACTTTTGCTCCAATCCCAAAATAATTATTTTTTGCACTTCCGGCTCGTAAACCTACCAATTTCATATTTACATAGTGATTAATATTACCACCATCATTTCTTAATAAATAAACTCCTCCATTTATACCAGCAATAACCACATCAATATCTCCGTCATTATTATAATCAAAAAGGGCTATTTGATTTCCTTCTTTTACAGATTTAGGCAACAAATTAGAAATGTCTTTAAATTTTCCATTCCCTTCATTATGATAGAGCAATATACCACGACCATTATTATCTTTTGATTTTCCAGCAATTATAATATCTAGAAAACCATCGTTATCAAAATCAAAAAATTTAACGTCGAAAGCATTGATATTATTAAGCGCAAAAAACATGTTTTTTGTTTTTACAGCTTCAAAACTCCCATGACCTAAATTGCGATACAATGTACTATTTTCTCCGTTAAATGAAGTTATAAACATATCCAAAAAGCCGTCGTTATTATAATCTCCTACTGCTACAGAACTTGAATCATCATTGCTTTTAAGTCCGCTTAAATTGGTTATATCCTTAAAAATTCCTTGTCGTTGATTACTGTATAATCTGTTAGTAGCGTTTTTATTAACCACAAATAGATCTATGTCTCCATCGTCATCAAAATCTCCAAAAGCAGCATCACAAGTATTATCGTTTTCTCTACCTGATAAACCCATTTTTTTTGCTTGTTCAAAAAATGTTCCATCCCCATTATTCCTATAAACCAAGTTGGAATGTGCTGTTGCTTTAAATAAATCGAGATCTCCATCATGGTCAATATCAAAAAACAATCCTTTTTCACCTTCTGTTTGACTTCCAATTTTAGATTGAGTAGTAACATCTTTAAAAATTCCTTTTCCAAAATTCCGATATAATTTATCCCCATCATTTTTAACAATATATAAATCTAAGAAACCATCGTTATCATAATCTGCAAACGTAGCAGACATTTCTTTGCCTCCTTTTTTGATACCTACATTTTCGGCAACATCTTTAAAATTAACCCCATCGTTATTAAATAAATAATGTTTGTAGGTTGATGAAGCAGAATCATAAGTGCTTACATAAATATCGGTATTTCCATCTCCATCATAATCTGCGGCAACCACATGCGTAGAATTTTGAAATTCAACGTTATCATCGCTTAATATTGGTACAATATTTAATCCTACAGATGAAGTTATTTCTGTAAATTTAATGGCATCAAGAACATCACTATTTTTTGAAGTATGCGTTTCAGATTGTTGATCAAAAGTGATAAGAGGAAAACCAACCAATGCTCCTCCAGAACCTTTTAAATCTTTCATGCCTTCTTGATATGGGAAGCTAAGTTTTTGATAATTATTAAAAATTGTAAATGGTATAATCGCTGCTTTTGAATCCAGTTTTTTTAGTAATGCAAATGTTTTATCATAATAAGGAATAGCTTCCTTTGGGAACTCTGGAAATTGCTTTTTTACAATTTCCAATTTTTCAATAGCTTTATCATTATTCCCTTCTCGGATATATATTTCAATCAAACTAAGCAAAGGGACTAAATTTTCTGGTGCTTTTTCAACAAGTTGAAGAATGTATTTTTTTCTTTCTTTTTGAGATTCAATAGTAGTATCTACAGCATATAATTCAGAAAGTTTATACAGTATTTTTACATGATTAGGATCTAATTTTAGCGCATCAACAAGCACAGAAATTGCTTTTTTACGTTCATCATTCATCTGATAAACGGTTGCTAATAATAATTTTACATTAGCATCCTTTGGGTCAATTTTAATGGCTTTAAAAAGTTGTTTCTCAGCATCAACATACTTCCCCATTCTTAAATATGTGAGTCCTAAATTAGCGTATCCTAGCTTTTCTTTTGGTGCTAACTTTATAAACTTAATGAATTCTTTTTCTGCTTTTTCAAGTTTAAATTCTTCAAGATATCCTAAACCCAAAGTTCTTGAACTCATCAATTCAATGGATTTTTGTTTCCTTTCTTTTTCAGACTGCTTACAGCTAAACAGTGTAATTGAGAAAATTGTTACTAGCATATAAATTAAAATATTTTTCATAAATTCAAAATTAAGAAATAAAAAGAATAACTATTTAAATTCATTTTTTAATGATAATAGGATTCCCTTTTTCAATTTCAATTAATCCAGCAGCTTCTTTCCTATTTCCTTTATCATCAAATTGAATTAATCCTGTAACACCATTGTAATTAATTTTGGATAGTTCCTCTTTAACTTTTGTACGGTTAGGCCAAGAACGTTTAATAGCATTAATAAGCAAATTCATTCCATCATAGGCATATGCTGCAACCGCACTTGGGGCTTTGCCATATTTTTGTCGGAATTTATTATTAAATAAAGCATTTTTTGAATCAAGCCAATTTCCTGAAGTTACTAAGGTAATATTGTTGTACTGTGCAAGTTTTACCTCATCAAATGCATGTTCACCAAACAGCGCTAATGCACCAAAAATAGGAAGACCTTTTTTTTGGCTTTGAAGTTCTTGAATAAAATTAAAAGAAGTTGAAGGATTATCCAATAATACAATAGCTTGAATTTTGGTTTTATTAATTTTTGTTATTAAACTATTTAAATTCATACTTGAATCATCATAAGCAAACTGCATCAGTTCAGTTTGACCAATTGCTTTAGCTTTTTTTAAAAATATTTTTAGGGTATAATTTGCATCAAAATTTTTGCTTGAAACCAATGCTATTTTAGTTAATTTTCTTTTTTTATAAATTTCTTCAATTAAGGTCTTTACCTGTTGATTGTCGTTTGGTACACAACTAAAATACCAAGGAACAAATGCTTGTGAAAGCGTAGGATCCGTTGCCCAAGAAGATAAATAAACCACGTGGGTTTTGGAAATTACCTGTTCTACTAAATGAGCATTTCTCCCATCATGAGCTCCCATAATTGTCCAAACATGATCGTTAAAAATTAAGTCTACCGCTTTATTGGATCCTGTTCCCCAAGAACCTTTTAAAGAGCGAACAATTAATTGATATGACAATCCTTTTTTATTGTGTTTTAAATTAGCTTCATTAATGGCCATTTCTGCTCCAAACTTAGCTTCAGTACTTTTATTATTAGGAATTAGAAGTCCTATTTTTATGGTTTTATCAGCTGTTATATTTTTTTGTTGAGAAAACGATACCTGAACAAATACTAAAAGACTTAAACTTACTATGAAAAAGGTTTTACTCATAAAATAGTTCTGTCGACAGCTTTGGCAATTTTACCCAATTCAACCATTAGCTTAGAAAATTCATTAAGTCTAAGTGATTGATGACCATCACATAGTGCAATTTCTGGTTTATAATGTACTTCCATAATAACACCATCAGCTCCAGCAGCAATGGCTGCTTTTGCCATTATAGGCACCATCCACCTTAAGCCTGTTCCATGACTTGGATCTACAATAACAGGAAGATGACTGAGATGTTTTAACATGGGTACCGCACTTAAATCGAGAGTGTTTCTTGTGGAGGTTTCAAAAGTACGAATGCCTCTCTCACAAAGTATTACTTGATTATTTCCCTGATTAAGTATGTACTCGGCTGCATTTAAAAACTCTTCAATAGTTGCCATCATACCTCTTTTAAGCAAAACAGGTTTTTTACATTTACCAACTTCTTTTAAAAGTGGAAAATTTTGCATATTACGAGAACCTACTTGAATTAAATCTGCATGTTCTGACACTAACTCAACTTGCCTAGTATCCATGACCTCAGTTACTATTGGTATCCTTAATTCTCTTTTGACTTGGCTGAGTAGTTTTAATCCTTCTTCACCAAGTCCTGGAAAACTATAAGGTGATGAACGTGGTTTAAATGCGCCTCCTCTTAATATTTTAGCGCCGCTAGTTTTTACCGATCTGGCAGTTTCAAAGAGTTGCTCTCTATTTTCTACAGCACATGGACCAGCAAATATTATAACTTCTTTTCCGCCAACTTCAACACCATTAACATTAACAATCGTAGTTTCTTGATTTTCTTTTTTGCTTACTTGTTTAGGAATAACAATATTAACATCCTCTAATTTATTACATAAAACAGTTCCCATTTTGCCTTTACATTATTATTAATAACCTTGCTTTTTAATTTTTTGTTTTTCTCTCTCTAAATTGTGGGATAGCAAAAAATTTAAACTTTCCATTTTGCACTTTTGACATAAATATATCTCCTAAATCATTACCACTTTTATCCAGAATAATTTTACCAGTAACCCCTTCATAACCTTGAAATGTTTTTAAATCAGTGAGCACATCACGTATCAAAACCCTATTAAGACCAACTTTTTGAATGGCTTTAATAATTAAATTCATTCCATCGTAAGCATGAGCGGCGAACACATTTGGTTTTATTCTAAACTTTTTAAAATAATTTTTTTGAAATGTTTTTAATTTCAAGTTATTTGCATCTGGATTATATTGACTTGTACTCACTACGCCTTCAGCATTTTTACCAGCGATTTCTAAAAATTGAGAAGAAACAACCCTGTCAGAACTATAAACTGGCTGCGTCATTCCTAATGCTCTAATTTGATTCAAAATTAGGGCAGATTCTTTAGCGTTACCCCATATAAGAATTCCATCAGGCGCAATTTTTTTAATATTTTCTAATTGCATCTTAAAATCAGTATCTCCATCGTCAAATCGTTCTTCAATCATTACGGGATGTCCTAATCTAACTGCAACATTCATATACTCCTTAATACCAACTCTACCATATCTGCTGTTAGTTCTAATTACCGCTATACGCTTATGACCTTTCTTTTCATAAATATACGACGCTAATGCATAACTACTTTGACGATCATCGCTGATAACCCTAATTAACCAAGGAATATTAGTTTCTGTAAAAGTTGGATCAGGGTCGCCCGTATTTACCATCATCATCTCCATTTTTAAGGTTGCTCTTAAGGCAACATGAGAAACAATGTCGTTGATAGATCCTAACCAAACCCAATCTCTTTCATCATTCATTTTTACTACTTCATTTGCAGCTGCACCCCATAAACCAACATCATTATGTACCATTAATTTAAACGGAATTCCCTTGTAGCCTCCTTTATCATTAGCTTCTTTTATTGCTAAATTGGCTCCATTTAACATTTGTTTTCCAAGAGATACAAGATCGGAACCTTCTAGAGGACCAAGAAATCCTATTCTAACTTCTTTAAGACCTTTAGGAGGTAATTTTTCACGTCCTGCTCCTAAAAATGGTACCGATTCAATAAAAAAGTACTTATAGGCTTTTTGAAAATTATTATAAGGAAAAATTTTATTTGGTGTTTTGCCATACATCAATTTTTTTTCTTGCCCTTTAGCATCTTTATACTGAAACATTAGTAACAGCAAAAGCATTATCAATAACCTATAATTACGTTTCATTATTTTTAATTTTTTTTACAAATAGCCCAAACTTCTATTTCAACAAGAAGGGTTTCCCAACAAAGTCTAACTTGTATTCCTGTACTTGCAGGTAATGGATCAAGTTTTAACCACTTATAAAAACTTGTACGAATTTTATTAAATTCGTCATAATCTCTTTCAATATCTCTAAGGTAATTAGTTGTTCTTACTACATCGTGCCAAGACATTCCTTCCGCCTCTAAAAGATTAGTAATATTTACATAAGTCCGCCAAAGTTGTGCCTTAAAATCACCAATATGTTCAGGCTTTCCTTCTTCATTTACACTAGCAGTACCTGAAATTAATAGTACTTTGTAGTCTCCTAAATCAAGACGTAAAGCTCTTGAAAATGAAGAAGGTTTTTCATAATTATAGGCTTCGTTTATAGTATTGGGAGCGTGAGTTACAAATTTTTCTATTGGTGGTCTTTCATTATGAATGGTAGGATAAATAGTTTCTATAATTTTATTATCCTCTGATAAAATTCCCAGTTTTTTCATTTCAATTTTCTCACCATCAGTAAGTTTTGATAAGTCTATTAACAATTGATTTTTTTCCATGGTCTCCATAATTTCTGTTATTTTATTTTTTGAAATTTATTTTAATAATTCTCCTCTACTAACGCCATTTGATGTTGCCAGCCAAATAATATTATCCTTTACATCAGCTCCAAGCACAAAATTATGCGAAATAGAAGGAGTCATAGCCAATTCTGTTTTTTTACTTCCTTCAATTATAGTGGCTTTCCCGTTTTTAGAACTATTATTAGTTGTATAGTTCACCCAGTTTTTACCATTGGTAGTACAAAGTCCTTTATCCGTACACAGGTATGCTATTGGCCCTACTGCTCTAACATAATTGATAAAGTTGCTTGTTAAACCACTATCGTGGTCAAAATAGCCTTTCCAATGCACACCATCATAACGGCTTAATCCAAAGTAAGTGGCA
>JGI24023J19991_10000017_pt1 | contig 94955 bp, 88 predicted proteins | sample Cruoilmetagenom1_FD_19991 | JGI IMG/M metagenome (IMG submission 19991)
TGATCCCGTAACCAACACAGATCCAGCCTGGCCTTACTTACATCAATACCAAAATAAACCGTTGCCTGTTTCATTCCTTCAACTCCTCTTGTACATTCAGCCTCACCTTTACAGGGGACCTGGATACCATCCGGTTTCGAAAGAAATCAGTTGATCGGCTGATCTGAATAACGGACTCAAGGCCTTAGAGGTTCCTCAGCCTGATCAACTGCGCGACAGTGGTTAGCTAAACACAATGCCGCTGTGGAAGATACAAGAGGTTCCCTAAAATAAAGACAGCAAATTCCCAATCGGCTGGTCGTTAATTTTGACCTCTCCACGTTCATATTCTGCCGACACATGCACACCCGCATCGTCGGATCGCAAAACACCCATGGTTAAAGCCATGCCGACCAGCATTTGCACCTGAGCTTCCACATTCTTCGGCTTTGGCGCTGCATAATTCATCATGGCGGATTGCGCTCGAAGCTGTTCCATAAGCACCCCCTGGAGTGCTTTTTCGAGCAAAGAACGCGATATAGTGATGGATCCAGTTCCGCGACCTGCCCGGGAAAGCAAGAGCGCAAATTCTTGCACCAGCATATCGGAGGGCACGCTTGAACCATCCATCGAAAAACGCCCTTGGGCGCTTAGATTACCATCGGGCGTTTGTGCGAATAAATCCGTAATCTCCAACGCCGGATTCAAATCCAGCAAGGCTCGCAAACGCTCCGGGGTCAGCAGAGATTCCATGGTTTGAGCATCATTCGTTGAAGCCATTTTGCTGATATCCGCGCTCCATTCTTGCAGAACATCCACATCCAGACCGGAATAGTTTGCCACCAACCGCAGCTGATCCAGTTTGAAGCCATTGAGTGAAACCTGCTCAAGGAACATATCCCAATGCCCTGATAACGCAGAATCCTGAACGTCGTTTTCGCTCCTCGCGTGCAACGACCCGATCAGAAATTCGGCGGGCGCGCCACTTTCCAGGAACTTCAACTGTAAACGCCCGAGATCCAAAGTCCATTGCCCTGCTGCCAAAGTTTGCCCATCTACATGATGTTGCGCTCCCTGTAGTGAAAAGCCCTCCAAAACAAAGGTTTCGTCACCGTCGCTGAATGTAAGCTCGGGCAGACCCAACTGCATGTTGGTCATTTCCCCTTTGCGATTGAGCTCCATATAAGCCTCAGGCTCCCGGATAACCAGATTCATCCCCGATGATCGCACCCGATCCAGCGTAGGCTCCCAAATCCATTCGTGACGGCTGTCGCCGGTCAGAAAAACAGTACTTTTGACCGACGCCAGAACGTTTCCGGGATCCTGGCCCTTTTCGGTGCGCGGAAAAATGGAAGTGGTCATTCGGGCCAGATCCGCTTGAGTCAAACGCAATCCATGACTTATACGATGTTCGGATAGCCAGTGAAGCGCCCCATCTTCCTTCAGATCAATATCCCATCGCATCTCGACAGAGGATGAAAACAAGCCCCTGCGATACGCAGCGGTTTCCGCTTTGATATGATAATTTTGCAGAGCCACCATCGCATTGATCTGTTCATCATCCCATTGCGATTCGACCAAAACTCCGGCGATGAAAGGCCCACCCACCAGACCTGCACCGGCCACTACGATCAATGCCAGCATTCCCGCCCATAAAACCCGCATGTTCCTTGTCCCCTTCTAGTGACTGCGTTTTATATTTCTCCAGCCAGAAACCTGACCTTTTGGATGGCAGCCGACATTGATTCGGGTTCGCCCGTGCCCTGCAGGGTACTATCCACGATAATGGAGTGGATCCTGGTAAAACCTATAAAAGCGAGCCAGTGCTCAATGTAACGTTTCTGGAAATCGATAGCGGAATCATCCGGATAGGCGCCTCCCCGGGCATAGATGACAACGACTGGTTTGTTTTTAACCAGCCCTTCATAACCGTTGGCACCCACCTGAAACGACATGCCCGGTTGAGTAATCAGATCGATATAATGCTTCAAGCGATAGGGAATGCCAAAATTCCACATAGGGATGCTGATCAAATATTTGTCCGCAGAATCAAAATGCAGGAAAAGATCATGGACTGACTGCCACAGATGAGCTTGCCCAGGTGTATGAGATTGCCCATACATGATGGCGTAACGCGCCTCAATCAGGGAGCCGTCCATTTCGGGCAGGGAAGTATCCCATAAATCCAGGGTCTCGATCAGATCGAGATGGTTGATCAAAGCATAGGCATCGATGAATGCTTTGGACACCCGAATGGAACAGGAACGGCTTTTACGTGGCGATGCTTCGATATACAAAAGTTTATTGGCCATAAATGATCCTCGTTTTTGGATAGAAGCAGTTGCTGAGGCTAAACTTTTGGTGATTCCTCGCCGAGCCAACTGCGTGGCTTCAAATATTCATTCAGTTTTGCTTCGCGACTGTCAGGGGCGGTATGCCAATCGTATTTCCAGGCCGCTAAAGGTGGCATGGACATTAGGATTGATTCAGTCCTTCCTCCGGATTCAAGCCCGAACCGGGTGCCTCGATCATAGAGCAGGTTGAATTCAACATAACGTCCGCGGCGATACAATTGAAAATGCCTTTCACGTTCAGCATAGGGTATGGTTGAGCGTCTCTCAACAATCGGAGCATATCCTTGCATATAAGCGTCACCGACCCTTCTCATAAATTCAAAACTTTTTCCAAAACCCCATTCGTGCAGATCGTCGAAAAACAAGCCACCCACGCCTCGGGTCTCATCGCGATGCGGAAGGTAAAAGTAACGATCACACCAGCTCTTGTAGCGCGGATAAACATCCGCGCCAAAAGGGACGCAACAGCGTTGCGCCACCTGATGCCAATGCAGGATATCTTCATCAAAAGGATAAAACGGGGTTAGGTCAAATCCCCCGCCAAACCACCAGAAAGGCTTATGATCATCATCATACCCGGAAAACAGGCGAACATTGGCATGACTGGTAGGAACNTAAGGATTGCGCGGATGTACCACCAGCGAAACGCCCACAGCCTGAAAAGAGGTCAAACGCAACTGCCCCCGATGACTCAGGGCGGAANCCGGCAATTGTGAACCATGCACATGAGAAAAATTGACACCGGCTTTTTCAAATACCGCCCCATTTTCNAGCACCCGGCTCTGCCCTCCGCCNCCGAACTCATGCTGCCAGTCGTCTTTGAGAAAAACGGCCTGACCATCCAGATTTTCNAGATTCCGGCATATTCTATCCTGCAACGCTTTAAGCCAGGCTGCTACCTGTTCAAACCCATCTTGCGGAAAATCAGACATTAATGCATCGCTCCCATAGCTCCTGAATATTCCATATTATCAATCCCTTAACTGGTTCCCGGTCAGCGCATCGAAAATGGGCGTCGTCCGACCAAGTGAGCCTACATTTCCAGGCAAGATGGCATCCACTTTATTCCCGAACCGGATACGAACACCGTTAGTATAGACAGCCGGTTTCTGACCACTGATATTGGCGCTGGTTGAAATGAGAGCCCCCCCCCAGNGCGCGCACAAACGAGCAGCCACGGGATGATCCGTAACTCGCAATGCTATACCAGGGAAACCCCCTGTCAGCCAGGAGGGCAATCCCTGCGCCGGTATTACCCAGGTAACTGCTCCAGGCCAACTGCGGCTGATTGCCTCTCTGATTTCGCAAGGCAACAATTCAAGCAAAGGCTCAAAAACCTGTTGATTATGGGAAAGCAGAATAAATCCTTTGGAGCGGCAGCGTTTTTTTACGCGCCACAATCGTTCAACAGCTTTCGGATCCCAAGGATTACACCCCAGTCCAAAAACCCCTTCAGTCGGATATGCGACAACGCCACCACGATCAAGCGCATGGCAAACCCGCTGATAATGCCAGCCCGAAGGCCAATGGATTGACACGAAACGACCCTCTGAGTATATGGTCTGGCCGGTTGCTTTTCTACAGCCTGCTAGGAAACCTCGGTTTCCAGCACCACGGGCAAAGGCTCTCTGTAATCGCAATCTTTTTGGGGACAAACCTTTTCCGCCCCCCGGCGCTTTGTGGTTTTCTGAGTCAGGATAGGCCATCCGCATTTGGGGCAGGGCTCATTTATCGGCGCATCCCAGATGGCATACTGGCAGGTTGGATAATCACTGCAGGCGAAAAAAACCTTCCCGCGGCGCGAGCGTTTTTTTACCAGATTACCATGATGACAGACCGGACAGGTCACGCCAGTTTCCTGGGGTTGATTTAAGGATTCAATAAACCGGCATTCCGGATATTTCGCGCAGCCGATGAACTGACCATAGCGTCCATGTCGTAATACCAGCGAACCACCACATTGAGGACATATACGCCCCTCAACAACAGCCGGACCTGCATCCTCCTGACCATCCAGATTGCGGGTATAATCGCATTCCGGGAAAGCGCTGCAACCGATAAATCGCCCATGCTTGCCAAGGCGGGATTGTAAGGGCTTGCCGCATTTGGGGCAACTTTCATCCAGCGTTTCCGAAGTGACCTCGCTTCTGGAAACCGACTGATCGGTCTGCTCGATCAGATCATGGAACGGCGTCCAGAAGCTTTGCAATACCGGTTTCCATTGCCTTTCACCTCGAGCAATGGCATCAAGCTGATCCTCCAACTCGGCGGTAAAAGCATAATCCACATAGCGATTGAAATACCGGGCAAGGAACTGACTAACCACGCGCCCGACATCCGTGGGCACGAAACGTTTCTGCTGCATTGCGACATAATCACGCTGTTGCAGCGTGATTATAATCGAAGCGTAGGTAGATGGTCGGCCTATACCATGTTCTTCCAGCGACTTGATGAGTGAGGCTTCACTGTAACGCGGCGGTGGCTCGGTCACGTGCTTGCGCGCATCAACCGCATCAAGCGGAATCGTTTGATCGACGGTCATTTCAGGCAATGGTATATCCTGTTCATCCACCGCTTCATCACGACTTTCCTGGTAGAGCTGAATAAAACCAGGCGTTTTAAGTACTGAGCCGGTCACCCTGAACCTGAAGTTCGCCCCTGCCAGCAAATCAACCGCCACGGTATCGTAGACAGCATCGATCATCTGAGAGGCCACAGCGCGCTTCCAGATCAATTCGTAGAGACGAAACAGATCCCGCTCCACCTGCTTTTCAACAAGCTGCGGCATGATCGCAGCCGATGTGGGGCGAATCGCTTCATGCGCTTCCTGGGCGTTGCGGCTTTTGGTTTTATAACTCCTTGGTTTGGCCGGAACCATGTTTCGACCGAATTTATCACGAATCAGATTCCGGATATCCTCCACAGCCTCGGGGGCGATATGCACCGAATCGGTACGCATATAAGTGATCAGGCCAGCTTCCTGACCGTCGATTGGCACGCCCTCATATAATTTCTGGGCCAGACGCATGGTTCTCTGCGCGGTGAACCCGAGCTTGCGGGCGGCCTCCTGCTGCAAAGTGGAAGTGATAAATGCCGCCGCCGGGCGCTTCCGGCGCTGACGTTTTTCAACCGCGGCAACCACCAGCCGACCTCCGGAGTCCTTCTCAACATCTGAGCGAATACGCTGCGCCTGCTCTTCAGTCTCGATGGTAAACTGCTCCAGTTTTTTTCCGTGCATCTCCACCAGACGCGCCTCATACGCGTGATCTTCGTGATGGCACTGCGCATGAATACTCCAGTATTCGCGCGGCTCAAATTTCTCGATCTCCTCTTCGCGTTCAACAATCATGCGCAGTGCCGGGCTTTGAACTCGCCCTGCGGAAAGCCCCGTGCGGATTTTCTTCCACAACAACGGTGAAAGATTAAAGCCAACCAGGTAATCAAGCGCCCGGCGCGCCTGCTGAGCATCGACCAGATCGATGGAAATTTCCCGCGGTGATGCTACCGCTTCCTGCACAGCCTTGCGTATAATTTGATGAAATACCACACGGTACACCGGCTTGCTTTCCAGAACTCCAGCTTCCTTGAGCAAATTCACCAGATGCCAGGATATGGCTTCACCTTCCCTGTCAGGGTCAGTCGCAAGGTAAATGCACTGCGCTTTTTTCACTTCATTGATAATCTGCTGAATATGGCGTTCGTTGCGTTCAACAGGCTGATAATGCATGGCGAAATCATTTTCTGTCTCGATGGCTCCTTTCTTGGGCGCGAGATCACGAACATGACCATAGCTGGCCAGCACTTTGAAATCCTTGCCAAGATATTTTTCGATGGTCCGCCCCTTGGCCGGGCTTTCCACTATCATCAGATTCTTACTCATTCAGCACTTTTGTAGCATGTTTTATAACAGGATATTTTTCATGGGGGATTTTCAAGCTCAATGAATCATGCTGTCAGCATCGGCTGCATAAATGACATCTTCGAGCCACAACATTTGATCACCATCTTCGCTTCCATTGCTCAGAACCATCAAAATGACCCATTTTAATTGCTCCAGGTCAATAGTTTCGCCATCCAGCGCCATGATCCTGTCGATGATCAATTCGCGCAGCGTATGATCGAGCACTCCCGTTTGCTCAAGAAAAAGGATAAATCCACGACAATCAGCATCAAGCCTTACCATTTCTTCTGTCGAATAAATCCGTATGGACTGATTGGAGTGGACCGAAGACAATGCGCTAATGATAGAGCCATTCTGCCGATCCCCCAATTCCTCGAGCCACTTGAACGCCTGCCGGATAATCGGATCTTCAAAACCAGCCTGTTCCAATTCGATCGCCAGAGTGTCCTTATCCACCGGCTCTTCCATTGGCTCCCACATGTAATGATCAAAAAGATAACGCAAAACATCGAGCATGGTTTCTTTCATTATTCAGCCCTCAGGTTATATACGCGAATAATAGCCGCCTGGAGTCAGGGCAACTCGTGAATGCAACTCCAACAACAGCAGAATGGATGAAAGTGTTGCCGCCGTCAATCCTGTTCGCAGAGCCAGCATATCCCTGCTGGCCGGACCACCTTCCAGCGCCCGCAATACCGAGCGGGCACCCGGCTCAAGATTCAATCCGTCAGATTCAGGTTCCGAACCGACGGCGTCGGCCGGCGATTGCGACCGTTGTGGAAGGAGTTCTGTCAGCACGTCCTGTGCAGACCTCACCAAAACAGCACCTTCCCTGATGAGCCGATGACATCCCGAAGCCATGGCATTATGGATTGAACTCGGCAGAGCAAAAATCATACGATTCTGGTCCAGAGCCTGATAAGCGGTGATCAGTGACCCGCTGCGTTGCGAAGCCTCGATTACCACCACACCAAGACTCAAGCCACTGATGATACGATTGCGCTGCGGGAAATGACCGGGTTTAATTGGAGTTCCGGGGGGGAACTCCGATACCAGTGCGCCATGATCTACGATGGTGCTGGCCAGGCTGCAGTGGCGACGCGGATAAATCTGATCCAGCCCGTGCGCGCATACTGCAATGGTTTGACCACCGACCGAAAGCGCGCCCTGGTGCGAGTCACCATCGATACCCAGCGCCAGACCACTGGTCACCACAAAACCGCAACCCGCAAATCCGCGCGCAAACAAGGCCGCGTTTCTACGGCCTTCCGCAGTTGGGTTTCTACTGCCAACCATCGCGATCTGATCCTGGTAAAGGCTCAATACCTCACCTTCGACGAACAGCGTCACGGGAGGCGAGGAAATTTGATCAAGCCTGGGTGGGTAGTCTGATGTTCCAAGTAAAAGACAAAAACGATTATCCGCCCCATCAAGCCAACGCATATCAGCTTCTGCACCACTCCAGGGTGGACGCTTGATGGCTTCCATGATCTGAACCGACATCCCCAGACTTTTCCATGCCGATGCGTCGGCACGCAGAACCTCTGTTGGCTCACCAAAGGTTCGCGACAACCTGCGCCACAGCCTGGCGCCAATGCCTGGAATGCGCGCCAGCGCCAATGCGCCGACGCGCGGATCAGATGATGCCATTTCGGCTGATCTGCTTAAGATGCGTAGGCACGCGCCTACGGCGCCCCAACAGGATCCAAGCGTTCAAGAGCATCTTTCGATTCCATAACCATAGCATAACCCAGGTTGTCATCTGCCGCAAACACCAGCAACAACCCCGCCTTTTCACGNGGCAGACTNACTTTATCGCCCAGACGAGGATCGGTGACGCGGCGAGAAGGTTTATAAGCGCCAAGCACATGCCCAGGNTCCAAACCACTTTGCGCGCCTGCACTGAGAGTCACCACCTGGAACTGACCGACCCGGGTGAACTGCTGATGCAAAGCCACAATCCTGGCCTGAAATTCCACCGGCGGCGCATGCGGCATGAATCGAGCTGACAATGGCTTGTGTTCCACTGTCAACAATAGATCTCCCGGCATGATTTCAGCCCGTCCCTTGTCGATTTTTGCCTCGGCTACCACGCCAGTCTGCCGAATACTGGCCGTGCCAAGGTAATCAACCTTGTATCCAAGAATAGTCTCCTCCTTGGGATGACGCAGCTTATCGCCCAGCCGCACCACATGATAACGTTTGCCCGCGTGCAGAACCGCTTCATCATCATGGCTGCGCACATAGATACGATCCCCTGCACCCGCTACCACACGTCCCTTTTCGGTGCCGACTACATGAGGCGCCCGAGCTATGGTTTGCTCCGACACCACATAAGGCTCATCCACAAACATATCCACGACGTAGCCGGGGATCGTTGGCAATGCTATCGAAAGTTGTGATTCACGCGCCTTGGGCGAAAGATGAACCACCGGCAATCCATCGAAACCAACCTCAGCACCATGTGTATTCTCCGATCCACTAATACCAGAACCCTGTAGGGTAAGCCGGGGCTCTCCTCCGATTGTCCGCATCACCAGCACATCACCCGGATAGATCAGAGTAGGATCGGACCTCGACGAATCGGGCACCCAGACCTTTTCCCACTGCCATTGATGCACCAGGAATCTGTTCGCGATTTCCCACAGGGTATCGCCTTTTTTGACCACATAACGCTTCCGGGTGATCCTCGCGGAACGGACCCAACGGCGGCATGGGTTGATGCGATAAATTAATGGATATTTCGGTTAATTCTTCTTCACTCGTGACTATCGATTGGTTAGCATCACTTTTCGATTCGCGCTCAAGCGCCGTTTTTTCATTCATCGAAGATGCGTTCATAGCGCATCCAGTCGTTACGATACAGATCAAAAGAAAAAACGGCCATATTTGCGATTTATGGCAGTTTTGTTTAATATTGAACATCAGTATAACCCCTTGGTGAGCATGCATCGCTGCACAACAGTATGCGGTTCAAATTTCTTAAATAATCCGGTTTTTTGATTATACACGCCGATATGACTTTGCCACTACCGATGGATTATGACTATGGAAATACTACAGTATCCTGATCATCGTTTAAGAAAGCGTGCAAAACCCGTAGAACATTTTGACGATCAAACCGCGATTATTGCTCAAAACATGGCGGAAACCATGTACCAGCGCAAGGGTATCGGACTTGCCGGGCCGCAGGTCAATCTACACCGACGCATCATTGTAATGGATATTTCCGAAGACCGCGACGAGTTGATCTGCCTGATCAACCCCGAAATCCTGACCGCCGAAAATCCACAAGCGGGAGATGAAGGTTGTCTCTCGATTCCCGGCGTCTATGAACCAGTGATTCGACCCCATGACATCACCGTTAAAGCGCGGGATACCCAAGGCGAGCACCTTGAAATGCAGGCACAGGGCCTGCTCGCGGTTTGCATCCAGCATGAGATTGATCACCTTGACGGTAAACTTTTTATCGACCGCCTTTCTTCAATGAAAAGAGAGCGACTCCACAAGAAATGGGAAAAACTACGCACACAAACCCCTGATCCCGAACCGCCCAAACGTGCTGGCAAATCGAATGCGGAAGCATGGTATTAATTCAATCCGACCGGCCCGTTTTGCGCATTGAGTCCGTCTAAAATTCTACGCCTTGCTTTCGCGGGCACCCCCGATTTTGCTCTCCCGTGCCTGGAAGCCATCACTCAAAGCCGCCACTCACTGGTTCAGATCTTTACCCAGCCAGATCGTCCTGCCGGAAGAGGACGCCGTTTGAAACCTTCTCCTGTAGCGCAATGGGCTCAAACGCATTATTTCTCCGTGCTCAAACCGGAGAACAATCAGCAACTGCAGCTTGATCTGGAAAAAGAAAGCAAGCTGGATCTACTAATCGTAGTAGCTTACGGGATGCTGCTCCATGAACCAATACTGAATTTCCCCCGACTCGGATGCTGGAATGTACATGCTTCGTTATTACCGCGCTGGCGCGGAGCAGCGCCCATCGCACGCGCCGTTCTGTCCGGTGATCAGCGCACCGGTATCTCGATCATGAAAATGGATGCCGGCCTGGATACCGGNCCAGTCGTCTGTCAGCAGGCGCAAATCATCCAACCCGGTGCCACGACCGATCGGCTGACGCGAGATCTGGCCAACCTGGGCGCGNAAATTCTACCCGATGTGCTGGATGCTCTGGCAGACACAGGCTTGACGCCGATGCCGCAAGATAGTCATCATGCCTGTTATGCCGCCAAATTACAGAAGCAGGAATCCTGGATCGACTGGACACTGCCTGCCACGGAACTATGCCGCAGAATTTGGGCATACAATCCACGCCCGGGCGCCAGAACCCGATTCAAAGATCAGGATCTTCTGCTCTGGGCTGCTGCCGAGATCTCCGTCAATCAAGGCATCATCACACCATCTGAAGCAGGGAGGGTCATGTCAGTCAGCGACTCTGGCATAGATGTCGCGACAGGTCGTGGCATGGTACGACTGCTTGAAGTTCAGTCTGCCGGTGGCCGGCGCATGAGCGCGGCGCAATTCGCACGAGGCCGAACCATTCTGAACGCAAGATTATTTTCCGGTGCGCCTCCATAAATCATACCGACAGGGTTGTGAATTTATGGCATCGGGTTAAACTCTGGGCGACCCATGGCGATTCCTCCCCGAATCAGTGCGAAGCAGATGTGCTCATGCGATAAACCTCTTGTACCTTTTTTGCCGCGCTTTTGAAAGCATCTTTCTCCTCATCATTCAATTGCGGATGCAGCGTGCGCAGGATCCCATGAACTCCTACCACCACCGGCAGACTCAAACACACATCACGCACATCGAGAAAACCATCAATCAACACGCTTAGAGGCATGATGCGGCAGGTATCAAAGGCTATTGCCTCGATCACTGCCGCAGCCGCAGTGGCTACCGCATAATTGGTATAACCTTTATAACGATATACTTTAAACCCGGCTTCTACCGCGTCTCTGAACAACTGTCTGCGCCGCTCATTGTCTTCAATAATTTCACCACCGGCAAAAGCCCGGCTCAGAGCCGGGAACTGATGGCTGCCATGTTCACCTAATATATAAGCCCTCAAATCATCGGCGTGAATGGATAGTTCCTGCGAGAGCAAAGCCCTGAAACGGGCCGAGTCTATCAAAGTACCCGTACCCATCACCTGTGAAGCCGGAAGATTCGTGATCTTCAGGGTGTGATAAGTCAAAACATCCACTGGATTGGAGATAATAACTATTCTGGCTTTGGGGCTGTGTTCGACCAGCGATGGGATCATTGATTCAAAAAGTTTGATATTGCCCGATGCCAGATCGTTTCGATCCAGCATATCCCCTTTCATAGGGACGGAAGCGCAAATGGCGATGATGTCCGAACCATGAGTAGCTTGGATATCTCCGGCGTGGATATGGATAATTCGGGTCAAAAATGGCAGGGAGTGCATTAAGTCAAAAGCATCCCCGAGAGCAATTTCATGGCGTCGATTAACCAATACGAGTTCATTGCATAAACCCCTGGAAGCTACGATATACGCCAGGGTTGAACCCACACGTCCGATGCCGATAATGGATATTTTCATACCACTCCCTTAAGGAACCTCTGAACAAGGCTGCTAACACGGTATGTTGCTACTAGCTGGGCAACTTTTATATCCCCTGCCTGATAGTGTGACCAGATAGCCCTGCGATCATGCGGAGTGAGTCTTATTCGTTTATGCATGTTCATATTTACAGTATCTCCATTAAAGCTGGAATCTGTAAACAACGCGGCTAATTCTTACACATAAGATTAAATTCTTCTGGACCTCCATACCCAAGGATGAGCCCATGCATTGCTATAAAGAGAATTATAGGCATTAGTACGAGGCCGAACGCCCATAAACAAATTCTTATGTATTTTTGTTCGATTATGGTCATATCAGTAGACATTTAACAAAGAATTTGCAAGTGCAATAGTTTTTCAACAACCTGCCAAGGCAGGTAATGCACTACTCTACCTGGTCAACTGTTTGGCTGCGTTCCAGCAAGCGGCGAATGGTCGGAAGGCACGACCCGCAATTGGTTCCAGCTTTGATGCGCTCCCCCACCTGTGTTTCGTCGGTTAGATCAAACTTCCGGATTACGTCGAGAATACTGGCCTCATCAACCCCAAAACAGGCGCAAACCTGTTTCCCAGCAGGCGCTGCCCCTGTAGAGGGAACACCGGTCAAGAGCGAAAACCGGGGCATTTCGTCAGGCAATGGTTCCGAAAATAATTGCGTCAGCCACTTTCTGTCCAGATTTTCCAGGGATCGAGGCGCTGAAAATATAATAAGCTGCAAAGAATTATCTTTAACCAGCGCGCCACGGAACACTTTTCTCTCCACATCTGAATATTCAACCCAGTCGCCATCCAGTGCCCAGCGTTGTTTCCAGTTTGACCAATCCGGTATTTTGATACCCGCCAGTTCCAGGCGCCATAAATTTTCAGACCCAGCAACTTTGATATGATAGTCGCTGGGTGGCATGGGAAAAAGTTGTCGAGTAAATACCACTCCATACCAATTGGCTGGAAATCGTTTGATGCGTACCGCAGTCTGTTTGAACTCAGGTTGCCCCGATATCGGGTCGACTATCGGAGCAATCATGCTACCGACCGTGCCTTTGCGGGCAAATGCGTCATTCCAGTGCATCGGCGCAAAAACACTGCCGGGTTGTTGGCCGGTATCAATAATAACTTTTGCCAACATATCGCCCCTTGAACTTTCAATGATCACCAGATCGCCGGCCCCGCATCGGTAACGCTGAACGTCGTCAGGATGCACCGATAAACAGGGTTCCGGAAAATGCTCAGTCAAACGGGGAACAAACCCGGTGCGCATCATGGTATGCCATTGATCCCGAAGCCGCCCGGTATTGAGAATCAAAGGGAAAACTTCATCACAACGGGATACTGGCGCTTGAGGCGTCACGGCTATCATCCGGGCTTTGGCATCTGGATGACAGAACCGACCATCGCCAAACATTCGAGCCGAGGGCGCCGATCCATCCGGCAAAACCGGCCACTGGATCGGCGCCAGGGTATTGTATGATTCATCATTCAGATGAGACAAACCGCTGATATTAAATTGCCGGTTATCCTTGAAATCCATACCCGACATGACGGCATGTTCTCTAAAAATCTCATGCGAATTACTATAATTAAAACCGTCAAGAAACCCCATTCGGCGGGCAACTTGCGTGATCATCCACCAATCCGGGCGCGCCTGACCCGGCAGCGGTAAAAAATTTCTCTGCCGAGATATGCACCGCTCAGAGTTGGTTACCGTGCCGGATTTTTCTCCCCAGGCGGCTGCAGGAAGGCGAATGCGGGCAAGCTTTACGGTATCTGATGTTGACATACAGTCTGACACTATCGTCATTGGGCAGTTTTTTAATGCCTCACGCACCTGTTGCACGTTCGGCATACTCACCGCTGGATTGGTTCCCATAATCCAGATGGCTTTGATCTTTCCTTCACCAACCGCTCTGAACATATCAACCGCTTTCAGACCTTCGCGCTCTGGCAGACTGCGGGCCTTCCAGAAACGCGAAATAACATATCTTGCATGCGGATCGCTCAGACTGGTATGCGAAGCCAGCTGATTAGCCAGCCCACCGACTTCGCGCCCGCCCATGGCATTGGGTTGCCCGGTGATGGAAAATGGCCCACTGCCTGGCTTGCCGATACGCCCGGTTGCCAGATGACAATTGATAATGGTGTTGACTTTATCCACACCACTGGATGACTGATTAATTCCCTGACAAAATGCGGTTACCACTTTTTCATGTTGGCTGAAATATTCAAAAAACTGCATGACCTGCGCTTCAGATATGCCGCATTTTTCCGCCACCGTCTTTGCTGAGCCGGCCGTCTCTTGCGCTGCCGCAAAAGATTCACTCGACCCATTGGTATGCGCATCCATATATGCCTGATCTATCGCTCCACTTTGTGCCAGATAATGGAGTAAACCATTAAATAACCAGGCATCAGCCCCCGGATTGATTTGCAGGAACAAATCCGCATCCTGCGCTGTTTCCGTGGATCGGGTATCAATCACAATCCGGCGCGGTGTTGAAGTATTGGAATGCCGCCTCGCATGCTCCATGCGACGATACAAAACCGGATGAGTCCAGGCCGCATTCCATCCACACAAAATGACCAGATCGGCCAGCTCCAGATCTTCATAACAAGTGGGGACGATATCAGCGCCGAAGGCGCGCTTATGACCAGCAACCGCCGTTGACATGCACAGCCGCGAATTGGTGTCGATATTTGCGGTGCCCAGAAATCCTTTGACCCACTTATTAACCACGTAATAATCTTCGGTCAATAATTGCCCGGACACATAACAGGCCAGAGCATCCGGCCCATACTGATCCAGCGTTTGAGAAAAGGCTTCCGCCACTGCATCCAGCGCTTCGTCCCAACTGACTCGTTGCCCGTCGATTTCAGGGTAAAGCAGGCGATTCGGTAAAGAGAGCGTTTCCCCCAATGCGGCGCCTTTAGAGCACAATCGCCCCTGGTTCGCAGGGTGCAGTTCATCTCCCTTGATCTGGAACCCGGAATTGCTTCTCTTTTCCACCTTGATGCCGCAACCTACTCCACAATAAGGGCAAGTTGACCGGATGGTTTCCCCGTATTCAGGTAGCGTGGTCATCGCTATGTGCTATCTGCGGAAGCAATGAACTCGCTGGACTCCGGGTGAACCGACTCAAAATCAATCCAGACAAAGCCCTGCTCGATTTTAACATCATATTTTTTGCTGCACCCCTGATCGGGAGCAACGGCCTGACCCGTATCCAGAGCAATAACCCAATCATGCAGCGGACATGCAACCCGCTGACCAAAAACGATCCCCTGAGACAGCGGACCTCCCCGGTGTGGACAACGATCCTCCAGGGCGAAAATCTCATCATTGATGGTTCGAAATATGGCAACATTGGTATGCTCGATTTTGCAGACCAAAGCTCTCTGCCGGGGAATGTCTTCTGTTTGAAATGTTTTCACCCAGTTCATTGAATTCTCTCGCTAAAATTGAATTCCAGCATAGCCCATATTATACGGACATCCGCATCGTAAAAGGCAGGTTTGTACAATCCATCGATATAATGACTATATCTCTATGAAAAAACCGTCCCGGTGTCCTGACTATAAGCACTACTGTCGGTATTGAATTGAAAATAATGCGCATATAAACGCGCCAGCGCCTTTACCTTATAACCGGTTACCTATAAAGCACAAGCCATCAAGCGCGCCGGTTGGGCGAAGGAATTTATTCTCCCAACCAATCGCCAAATGCGTCAAGGCACATGATGCCTGGGATTCATGGATCATATGTACAATATCCTCATCAGGGCGCCACACGCTAAAATTTATCCTGTCCCTCGCTTCAGATGATCGTTTAAATTCCAGATTTTCATTAAAACGGAACGCCTCGCGTCGAATTAGGCCGGAACATCTTCTGTCTTAAGTGAAGCAAACGCCATGGATTTTGTATCACGGACGCATTCAGCCCAAGGATCCGTCTGGGCAAAGGATTGCGCGTGCAGAAAACGCTGATAAAGCTCGAGGCGTAAAGGATCATCCTCAACGACACGCTGCTTGATATAATCAAGCCCCACACGCTCCAGCCACGGGGCTGTTCGTTCCAGATATCTTGCGCCCTCCCGGTAAAGCTGCAAAAATGCACCGCAATACTCAAGCACCTCAGGATCAGTTTTCACATGGCACAGAAAATCACAGGCCCGAACTTTGATCCCTCCATTTCCTCCGACATAGAGATCCCAGCCGGACTCCACCGCAATCACGCCAAAATCCTTAATTGTCGATTCAGAACAGTTACGCGGACACCCGGATACCGCCAGTTTCATCTTATGTGGTCCCCAAGAGCCCCAGGTCATTCTCTCAAGTTCAATTCCCATCGTCGTGGAATCCTGGGTTCCAAAGCGGCACCATTCCTTACCCACACAGGTTTTAACGGTACGCAGCGCCTTGCCATAGGCATGACCCGAGACCAAACCCGCAGCATTGAGATCTTTCCATACAGCCGGCAGATCCTTACGCTTGATACCAAGCAGGTCAATCCTCTGACCACCGGTAAATTTCACAGTCGGCACTGCATAGCGCTCGGCTACTTCGGCGATAGCTTTCAATTCACGTGCCGTAGTGACACCGCCCCATATGCGGGGAATCACTGAATAGGTGCCATCTTTCTGGATGTTGGCGTGCATACGCTCGTTCACAAAGCGGTTACGACCTTCATCCTGGTAAATACCCGGCCAGGCGCACAACAGATAAAAATTAAGAGCCGGCCGACATTTCTGACATCCATCCGGGGTCTTCCAACCCAATAATGCCATAGCGCCCGGCATATCCGTCAGCGGTTGCTGCGCAATCAGATGCCTTACTTCATCGTGTCCGTAGTCGGCGCATGGGCACATTGCCGGAATTTTAACGGCGGAGGGATCGTATTCATCGCCAAGCGTATTGGCAAGTAATGCTTCCACCTTGGACGTACAAGAACCACAAGAGCTGGAAGCCTTGGTGTATTTCCGAATCTCCTGCAACGAAGACAGGTTGGACTGCCTAATAGCATCAACGATAGATTTTTTGCTTACCCCATTACAGCCACATATCTCAGCATCATCATCCATAGCGGCCACCTGGTCCGCCTCACTCGTGGCTCCACCCGAGCCCATACTGAAAGCCTGACCAAAAAGCAGCGTGTCACGAATGTCTGTTACATCTTCAAGCTTGCGCATCAAGTCGAAATACCAGGGGCCATCGCTCGCCTCACCATATAATATAGCACCCTCAATACGATTATCATGCAGAACCAGTTTTTTATAGATTCCCCGTTTGATGTCGCGCAAAGTCACAAATTCGCAACCTTCCTTACCCTCAAAGTCGCCAGCAGAAAACAATTCCACCCCAGCGACCTTAAGTCGAGCGCAGATAAGCGATCCGCTGTAAGTTGCGTTTTCATCTCCGGCAAGTCTTTGAGCCAATACTTTGCACTGTTCATACAATGGCGCCACCAGGCCGTAAGCAATCCTTCGATGCTGCGCGCATTCACCAACCGACCAGATATGAGGGTCCGAAGTTTGTAAATAATCATCCACCATCAGCCCACGCTCGCAGCTTAAGCCCGCGTCTTTTGCCAGAGCGGTATTGGGACGAATCCCAACCGCCATAACGACAATATCAGCCTCCACCTCGTGGCCATCCTTGAAGCGGATGCCCGTAACCTTGTCCTCTCCCAAAATAACTTCTGTCTGCGTCGGCATGATAAAAGTCATTCCGCGGCGTTCAAGCTCAAGTTTAAGCAGAGCCGCTGCTTCGGAATCGAGTTGCCGCTCCATCAGGGTATCCATCAGATGCACGATATTGACTTTCATACCCCGTTTAAGCAGACCATTCGCGGCTTCCAGACCTAGCAGACCTCCACCTATAATAACTGCGTTCTGCCCTGTTTCCGATGCCCGAATCATCGCATCGACATCGGCAATATCGCGGAAAGTCACCACCCCCGGCAATTCATTGCCAGGCACCGGCAAGATAATCGGATCAGAACCGGTGGCCAGCACCAGTTTGTCATAAGTTAAACGCCGCCCATCATACAGCTCAATTTCGCGTTCCGCTGGGTGAATTTTCTCTGCCGAGGAACCGGCAAGCAATTCAATACCGTGACTCTCGTACCACTGGCGATCATTGATCATGGTTTCATTCAGTTCTTTCTCGCCAGCCAGAACCGAAGACAGCATGATGCGATTATAATTACCGTAAGGTTCAGCGCCGATCACCGTAATATTATAGAGATCCGGAGCAATCTTAATCAGGTCTTCGACCATTCTTGCGCCAGCCATACCGTTACCGATGACAATCAGTTTTTGTTTCATCCTGAAAAACCTCTCTCAATTCGTTTCANTATCAGCTCAAATTTTCTCGAGGCTCTTGCGCTCTGCCAAAGAAATGTGCAGTCGGTCTTTTTCATCCTCATGCACATCGGATGGGAANCTTACAAAAATTGTCAGAAGGGAGCANAACGTAACCACTATTCCCAGAATAAAAAATGCTTCAGGCGTTTCCAGTGATTCGCTGCGAAATAGAAAACCCGCCGCCACTGCGCCCGCATTACCGCCTGCGCCCACAATGCCGGCTACAGGACCCAGAGCGCGGCGATTGATGAACGGCACCAAACCAAACGTGGCGCCCTCGGACATCTGGACGAACAGACTAAAGACAATCAACGACAGAATAACCGCCCATAACAGCGTTAATTGAGAAAACAAGATCAGAACCAGACCCTCGCACAAAACTACGATGAAAAGAAACATAACCCTGCCGCGCAAGCCCCGGGATAAAGCGAACCGATCTGAAAAAAAACCTCCAAGCGTACGGGCAAACAGATTCATCAAGCCGAACAGCGAAGCAATCAACCCTGCTGTTTTAAGATCAAGGCTGAAATAATCAAAGAAATAGATGGCTGCCACGTTATTGATGGTCAACTCAACGCCAAAACATGCACCATAAAGGACGAACAATGCCCAAACTCGGTAATCACCCATCACCTTGAAAAAAGCACTGAAATCCATAGGATGGGTTTTTTCAATTAATCCCTGGTTACGCAATTCCTTGTAATTACCTTGTGGAGCATCCTGCGTCAAAAAGTAATAGAAAATTCCCATCATGAATAAAGCAACACCTGGAATCACCATCGCCACACGCCATGCCAGAAATTCATGCATGCCTATAAACACCAGGGCTGAAAAAATTATCGGCATGACCAACTGGGTTACACCACCCCCCAGATTACCCCAACCAGCGCTGGTAGCATTAGCGGTACCTACTACATTGGGCGCAAACATGACCGAAGTGTGATATTGGGTAATTACAAACGAGGCTCCAATCGCTCCAATCGCCAGTCGCGCCAAAAGAAAAGTGGTGTAATCATGGCTCAGTCCAATCCCCATAACCGGCAGCGAACCAATAATCAGCAACCATGTATACGTTAACCTCGGACCAAATTTATCACAAAGAATCCCGATCAGGATGCGCACTAAAATGGTAATCGCCACGGATGCAATGATAATATTGCCGATTTGCGTTTTACTCAAGCCCAAATCTTCCCTGATCACAGGCATCAATGGCGCAACACCAAACCAGCCAAAAAAAGCCAGAAAAAATGACATCCAGCTCATATGGAATGCTCGCATCTGGGGACTGGTAAAATCAAACAATTGGATGCGGGTTGCTTTATTAGTGACTTCCACGGGGTTACTCTCCTCCTATTCCAGAAATACAAATGACCATGCCATGAGCCACGCAATGAATCAGGGAGCCTCTGATCAAGTCTGGGCGAAGCTCAGGTGTGGTTCATTATGTTCAGATTCGAGACGACAATCGCGCAGTATAGCCAGGGCTATTGCAGAGATTGTCAACCAAAGAAACTGGACATAAGAGCCGCAAGAACCGGGTTTATGACTTAAGTCAGAGGTTCCTTGGCTTGGTGTATTATGGTGTACCACCTTACATAAGAGGTTTAATAAGCATATTTCATGCCAGCCAATGATGCGCCCAGTCATTGGGCCGGCGCTCAACAAGCCTGAAATGCCGCGTCAAGTAGATTGAGCCATGTCTGTCGCATCAGTGTTTGCGGAGTTCACGCGACCATTTTGCATGTCCAGACTTCCCATTTCAATACTGGCGAGCATTTGGATCGGTGCTTGGGTCGTCAATACCCCACAGGCTAACGTCAGTCACACCTTCAGCGTCGTACACAGCCGATCTGGACTTGGCGGTGGGAAGTCGATTCTGGGGTGAGCGAAAAATCCATCTCACAATGCGTGCTAATTGGCTTTCTATGCTATAACCTCAATGTGATTAGCTTTATTTTTTTATATGTTTCTGACTATTCTCCTGGGAAATACCCGGTTTCCATGTCGGGAATCTGGTGGGATCCAACTTCGAACTTTTCCACAAGAATCCTGCTCATTTCCGGTGCATTATGAAATGCTTGGAAAAACCGGATCGGTGCACAAGGGGAGATCAAGCTGGCGGGTTTCACATTCAAGCTGACATGATCGGAAGTGTTGTGTTGCAGGATTCAGTGTAGAGGTAGGGATACCGCCGTTGTGGAAGGAGAAAAACAGCGTTCAGGTACAAGAACGAGCTAATGAGCGAGGCAGAACGATATGTGCGCGTGTACGGCAGGAAGGTGACAAGATCCTCGATGCACGTTGCGGTGGAAATCGATCGCGGCCCTGTACTGCCTGTATCGCAGCCCGGATGAAGTGCGTACCATACACGGAGTAGCCCGGATGGGACAGTGCGGCGGCAGGCGGCAGATGCGCTTGGCGAGAACTTGCGGCGAGCGGGATCAGGTGCGAGAACAGCCGCAGGGATATAGCAGAAATGGGATAAGGAGCGTGTGGATGACTAAGGACGGGACTATTTTCCACGCCAGTGTCGGAATTGCGCTATTGTTTTCGACATGGATCGTGCTTGGCGCACCCTGCACAGATACGCGTGCAGTATCCACCACAACCGACAACATGGATGAAGCAGCGGTTATTGCGGCTGAAAAGAAGCTGGATGGTTTTTTTATTGGTGCAAACGGGTGCATGTATAATCCAGAGCTTGTATCAACGGACACGATAATACCGGTTGGGGCCGAGCATCTATCAGATCCAGAGCAGGTGGTCTATGTCATACCGGGGGGCAACGTCGGTTAGTGAGGTAGGTATCAGGCTTAAATCAATAGCACAGATGCGGGAGCGCGCCGTCATTGGTATATTCAATGCACCAGCCGCGGATACTGCGGGTGAGCTTGGAAAGCCTGGTGAGATGAAGAGCCGTGCATCTGCAACATTCAGGGATGAGGCGTTACGTGTAATCACGGACGGCGGGATATTCTCAGGATTGGGGATGAGCCAACCTGGTGTCGTTATAGCTCGTGGACTGCGTCAGTTAAAAACGAGGTTGATTCAAAGCTACCCATTGAATCACGAGTACCGGGATATTGTGCTATCTTAGATTAAGATAGAGACGGTGGGTGCGATGGGGCTGCATTACCCGGATGGCCCAGACTATGTACATTATGCAAACATGCGCGACATAGTGCCGTTATTAACGGGGGTGTTAGCAAAAGGCTCATACCCCGGGAAGGGTGCTGTGATTGGCGCATTTTATTATGAAGATCATGCTTGTGACTTTGGGATGCTACCGTTACCCGAGTATCCGGGGGCGGACGCGGAATTGTCTGTGGACTTAAAACCATCTGCTGGCAAGCATGTACATAGCTTATGTAGTTATGCCGCGAGCGGCTTGCCCTATGAGTATTTACGGGAATATGCGCCGGGCGTGGGTCATATAATAATCCCGTTAGCGGCTAACGGGATTATTACACAAAGCCGCTCAGATTAGCCTTGGTATGTTCGATAAGGGCGGGTTGACCGCTACATACATTTGCCCAGTATGCGATGTGCTGTTCAGCATCATTAGCTGTAAGAATTAGCCGCGTTGTTTACAGATTCCAGATCTATTGGAGATACTGTAAATATGAATATGCATAAACGAATTAAGACTCACGCCGCAAGGTGCCGCGCCATGTGTTTTGTATTTCTGGCGCTGTGTTTGGGACGATAGTCTCACCATGGAGTCTCGGGCTTTATTCGTGGTTCTTTCTCTCGCCACTTGGCTTCATTCCAGGATTCCTTGGTTTAGGATTGACGTTAGTTCATGAGCCACCAGGCTTTCTTTTGGCCGTGCATTTAGGTTTGATTCCAGTTGGCGAGACGGTATCTGATTAAGTTTGGACTCGACTCTTGCATCCATGATGCCCAGCCTCATTGTTGACAATCTGCGCAATAGCACCGCTATACTGTGCAATTGTCGCCTCGAATCTGAAACATAATGAATCGCACCTGAGCTTCGTCCAGACTTGTTCAGATGTTCCTGACAAAAACGGTTCTGATTGCTTGCTCCGCTCTTGATAGAGCCATAGGGTTCTGATGGGTTTTAATCGACCGGGAACCTCAGGGTCAGAGGGCTTATACTCGAGAAACTTTGGCCTATAGCGTGAGAATAGGCGCGAAAAATTTGCCATGGTTCAGGCGTGAAATTTCCTGTGACGTTGCTTGGTGCCTTTTTGATCCGCCTGAGCATGCATGGGGTGATATTGTTCCTCATAACTGGAAAAATCACCTTCATGCCAGCAGAACGTTCCATCTTCCTCAAAAGACAGGATATGGGTGGCAACACGATCAAGAAACCAGCGGTCGTGCGAAATGACCAGGGCCGAGCCGGGGAAAGCAATCAGTGCTTCTTCGAGTGCACGCAGGGTTTCCACATCCAGATCATTGGTTGGCTCATCCAGCAGCAGGAGATTGCCGCCGGATTTAAGCAGTTTGGCGAGATGAACGCGATTACGTTCTCCGCCGGATAAATCACCGATGCGTTTTTGTTGATCGCTGCCCTTAAAATTGAAGCGGGCGACATAGGCGCGTGATTGGGTCTGATAAGTACCTACTTCGATCAGATCCAGTCCATCGGAAATTTCTTCCCAGACGGTTTTTTCAGGATTGAGACTATCGCGGCTCTGATCCACGTAAGCCATCGCAACCGTATCTCCAAGGCGCAAATTGCCGCCATCAAGCGATTCCTGCCCGGTCAACACCCGGAATAATGTACTTTTCCCGACGCCGTTGGGACCAATAATCCCGACTATGGCGCCCTGCGGAATCAAAAAGTCGAGATTCTCGAATAAAACGCGATCGCCAAAGCGCTTGGTCAGCCCCTGTGCCTCAATCACCAGTTCTCCGAGCCTCGGGCCGGGAGGAATGTAGATCTGCCCACTCTCCTGCTGTTTCTGGAAATCCTCGGAGGATAAACGCTCGAACCGCTCCAGGCGCGCTTTATTTTTGGTATGTCGGCCTTTAGGTGCGGATCGAACCCATTCCAGTTCTGCGGCTATCGTTTTTTGCCTGGAAGCTTCGGTCTTTTCTTCCTGTTCCAGCCTTTTTGCCTTGTAATCGAGCCATGCCGAATAATTTCCTTCGATAGGCAGCGCTCTGCCGCGATCAATTTCGAGAATCCACCCGGCCACATTGTCGAGAAAGTAGCGATCATGAGTGATGGCAACGACAGTGCCTGTATATTGCTGTAAATAGTGCTCCAGCCACAGGACCGACATGGCGTCAAGATGGTTGGTGGGTTCATCAAGTAACAGCATATCGGGTTCTGATAGCAAAAGCCGACACAGAGCCACACGCCGTTTTTCCCCTCCTGAGAGTAGGGTCACATCCGCATTCCATGGTGGCAATCGCAGCGCTTCCGCCGCCATTTCGAGCTGACGTTCGAGATCCCACAACTGGGCTGACTCAATGGCATCTTGAAGTTCGGCCTGCTCGGCAAGCAAGGCGTTCATGGTTTCTTCATCCATGGGCTCGGCAAAGCGATCATTGAGCTGGTTGAAGCGCTCAAGCAGTTCCATTTTATCCTTAATACCTTCGATGACATTTCCACGCACATTTAATGCTGGATCGAGTTGCGGTTCCTGGGGTAGAAAACCGATTCGGGTGCCGGTTTGCGCCCGGGCTTCTCCTTCAAATTCATGGTCTTGCCCGGCCATGATACGCAACAAGGACGATTTTCCGGAGCCATTCATGCCCAGAACGCCGATTTTTGCGCCTGGAAAGAACGATAAGGAAATATCCTGGAACAAAACCCTTTTGGGCGGAATGATTTTGTTGACCTTGTGCATGGTGTAAATGTACTGAGCCATGCTTTTTTCCTATGCTGTATGATTAAGGTACTGGTTAAAATGGGTGTTAATCATTTATAATGATGCATTAACAATTTTTTTTCAAACCTAATGGTATGGATTTATGGCGCATTTCCCCTCCCTCTCAGAATATGATCCTCAGATATGGAATATCATCTCAGGCGAACAGATTCGTCAGGAGGATCATGTCGAACTGATCGCATCGGAAAATTATGCCAGCCGCGCTGTCATGGAAGCCCAAGGCAGCGTTCTGACCAATAAATATGCGGAAGGCTACCCGGGCAAACGCTACTATGGCGGTTGTGAATGGGTGGATCAGGCGGAAACGATCGCGATCGAACGGGCAAAAGAACTGTTCGGCGCTGATTACGCCAACGTGCAACCTCATTCTGGATCACAGGCCAATATGGCAGCGCTGCTGGCAATGACGGATCCGGGTGAAACCATTCTCGGTATGGGGCTTGCCAGCGGAGGACATCTCACGCATGGTTCGCCGGTCAATTTTTCTGGTCGTCTATTCAGAGCCGTTAGTTACGGTCTGCATCCGGAAAATGGTCTGCTCGATTACGATCAAATGCGCCAATTGGCGCTCGAACACCGGCCGAAAGTGATTATAGCAGGATTTTCAGCCTATTCAAGAGTTGTTGACTGGCAGATTTTCCGTGACGTGGCGGATGAAATCGGTGCATGGCTTATGGTGGATATAGCGCATGTGGCGGGTCCGATTGTCGCAGGAATTTATCCCAACCCGGTTCCTGTCGCCGACGTGGTAACGACTACGACCCACAAAACGCTGCGTGGTCCTCGTGGAGGACTGATTCTTGCTCGGGCGCATGAAACACTGCACCGGAAAATCAATTCATTGATTTTCCCCGGATGTCAGGGCGGCCCGCTGATGCATGTTATTGCCGCGAAGGCTGTTGCGTTGAAAGAAGCGCAAGCGGAAGATTTTCGTCAATATCAGATCAAAGTGGTCGAAAATGCCCGCGCCATGGCGCAGCGGATGATGGAGCGTCATTATAAAATCGTATCTTCAGGCACCGATAATCATATGTTTCTGGTGGATTTGATCGGCCATCCTTTGACTGGCAAGCAGGCTGAAGCGGTGCTGGGATCAGCCAACATTACCACCAATAAAAATGCGGTGCCGAATGATCCGGCTTCACCGTTCGTCACTAGCGGCATACGCATCGGTACCCCCGCGATAACCACGCGCGGTTTTGCGGTTAATGAAGCCGTTAGCGTCGCAGATACCCTGTGCGATATCCTTGATCATCCCGAAGATCAGAATATCGTGCAAGAATGCCGCGAACGCATGAGAGAACTCTGCAGGAAGTATCCTGTTTACCAGGATACGGAATCAGGGGAGGTGGCGGCATCGATCCGTCCATGATTTGAATGCATTGCCCTTATTGCGGAGCCCGCGAATCCCGTGTACTCGATACCAGATTGTCCGCCTGCGGACAGGAAGTCCGGCGGAGGCGCGCCTGCACCGAATGCGATGCGCGCTTCACCACTTATGAGCGTTGTGAACTGGAAGCTCTGGTCATCAAGCGGGATGGGCGCAAGGAGATCTATGATGAATCAAAAATCAGGCACGGGCTTGAACGGGCGCTGGGCAAACGTTCACTTGATGACACATTGGTCCACGCAGCAATAGCTAATGTCAGTCGACTCGTGCACGATACACGGGGCAAACAGGTTGAATCTCAGCAGATTGGTTCCTGGCTGCTGGAGGAATTGCGCAAGCTTGATCAGGTGGCATACGTGCGTTTTGCTTCTGTTTATCTGGGTTTTAATGATGCCAGTGCATTTCGTGAAGTGCTGGATCGACTGGAAGTTGTCTCTGGCGAAGATCAACAATCGATAAAGGATGCGCCTTCATCTGCTGTGACGCGAAAAACGATATGAAGGTGAATGCATTGGGAACAGGGATGCTTGATGCCCGTTATATGGCGCGCGCCCTGATGCTTGCCCGGCGTGGTTGTTTTACGGTTCATCCCAACCCGGCGGTCGGTTGTGTTTTGGTGCGCAACCATGCCATCGTTGGAGAAGGCTGGCATATGCGTGCCGGCGATGATCATGCAGAAATCATCGCGTTGCATATGGCCGGAAAGAGAAGCCATGGGGCAACCATGTATGTCACGCTGGAGCCGTGCAGCCATCACGGACGCACTCCGCCTTGTTGTGAGGCGCTGGTTGCTGCCGGAGTTTCGCGTGTGGTCATTGCCATGCCTGATCCCAACCCCCAGGTAGCAGGCCGCGGGCTGGACTATTTGCATCAGGCTGGAATACAGGTGGATACGGTCGCGGCATTCAGCGAGCAGGCTATGGAATTGAATCGAGGATTCGTTCAGCGCATGATTTCTGGTTTGCCCTGGGTGCGTATCAAATGGGCTTCGAGTCTCGATGGGCGTTGTGCCATGGCTGATGGCCAAAGTCAATGGATTACCGGGAGTCTGGCGCGGCGGGATGCCCATCAGTGGCGGGCGCGCAGTGGAGCGGTAATAAGCAGCGTGGAAACGGTTCTGGCTGATGATTGCAGTCTCAATGTCCGTTTGCCCGGCTTTCTGCCTGGCCCACTGGGAACCATGGAACCCTGGTCTCAACCGGTGCGGGTAGTACTTGATCGTCAATTGCGAACCGATCAAAATGCGCAATTGTTTAATGTTGACACGCCACTGATATTTTTTTGCGGTGAATCCGCGATGAAGCGGGCGCCGGTACTGGAGAAAGTCGGCGCCAGGGTGATTGCAGTTCCATCCGGAGATTCCGGGCTTGATCTTCACGCCGTTCTCACGCACTTGGCACGGCTCGAAATCAACGAAGTACTGGTAGAGGCTGGACCTAAGCTGAGCGGAAATCTTGTCCAATCAGGTCTGGCGCATGAAGCGCTGATTTACCAGGCACCTTTATTGATGGGGCATGAAGCCATTCCTATGGTAAAGCTGCCCGGATTGCAGGCATTGACTTCTGCTATCTCTCTGGAATGGATCAATACTGCCTTGATTGGAAAGGACATGCGTTCTCGCGCCCTGTTTCCGTCTGGCACTGTAGCGCAATATGAAGCTTTGAGTCGATTGACCCATTTAAGGGAGAATCATTGATGTTTACAGGCATTGTCGAAAAGATGGGAAAGGTTCAGGCGATCCGTTCGGTTGCTGGTGGTGACCGACAATTGATGATTGCTATGGATGCGGACTGGATCAGCCGGTTGGAGCCCGGTCAGAGTATCTCGATTAACGGAACCTGTCTCACGGTGACCGAATGTGATCAAGGGGCATTTGGCGCCGACGTTTCTATGGAAACGCTGCGCGTGACCACGCTGGGCGAATTGAAGCAGGATGATGCAGTGAATCTCGAGCTTCCTCTGACGCTTCAAGCTCCATTAGGAGGGCATCTGGTGAGTGGTCATGTCGATGGGGTCGGCATCGTTCGTGCTATACAGGATCAAGCCAGAAGCAAGGTGATTCAGATCGAAGCTCCGATGGGATTGATGCGCTATATTGCGCCCAAGGGCTCGATATGTATTGATGGCGTCAGTTTGACCGTCAATCGGGTTGATCAGGCTATTTTTGGAAGTCAACATCATTCCCTATACCACGCAAATCACGATCATTGGGCAATATGCCCCAGGACGGAAAGTCAATCTGGAGGTGGATCTGCTGGCACGGTATATCGAAAGCCTGATGCCGGGCGCGAATCTAAGTCCATGATGCTATCATGCAAGATGTGCTAAAGGCAGAGGAAAATCCATCAGCGTAAAAAACAAATCATGCGGGTGACGAGGGCTTGTATTGCCATGACGGCGGATTCAAGCGTTGACCGGAGTTACCGTTTTAGGAACTAACAAGAGCGCAGCTTGCAAATTAATGGTGTGTGGCGAATCGATTTATGAATAATGGTATGGGGGACAAGATGGAGATATCATCGACAGAAGCGATTATTGATGATATCCGGCGTGGTCGTATGGTTGTCATCATGGATGACGAAGACCGGGAAAATGAAGGCGACCTGGTCATGGCCGCTATTCATGTCAAATCTGAAGACGTCAATTTTATGGCGCAGCACGGTCGTGGTTTGGTTTGTTTGACGCTGACTCCGGAACGATGCCGCCAATTAAATCTGCCGCTGATGGTGAGCGACACCGATGAGAAACATACTACCAATTTCACCCTGTCTATTGAAGCTGCTACTGGAGTGAGTACCGGGATTTCCGCCGCAGACCGAGCCAGAACCATTCAGGCGGCAGTTAACCCTTATGCGCATCCAGAGGATATTGTGCAGCCGGGTCATATCTTCCCCATTATGGCGCAGATGGGTGGCGTTTTGAATCGGGCGGGTCATACCGAGGCTGGTTGCGATCTGGCCCGGCTGGCGGGGCTGGAACCGTCAGCGGTCATTGTCGAGATCCTTAACGAGGATGGAACCATGGCTCGGCGCGATGAATTAGTGCGTTTTGCGCAACATCACGGATTGAAAATCGGTACCGTAGCTGATCTGATCCGCTACCGGTTGCAAAAAGAACAGACGATCAAACGCCAGGCTCAGGCTTCCATAGAAACCGAGTACGGTATTTTTGACCTGTTTGTTTATGAAGATCTGATCGATAAAACCGAGCATCTGGTCTTTGCCCGTGGTTCAATTCGGGCGGAAAAAACAATTCCGGTACGCGTGCATGTTCAGCATCCACTGATTGATATCGCCGGCGCTCCATTTTCAGGAAACTCCCTTCCAATCCGTAAAGCCCTGCAGTGGATGGCCGGGCAATCCGACGGAGTTGTGGTGGTGCTTTTTCGTCCCCAGCGCCCGGGAACACTGGCGCAACAGGTGCGATTGTTGGGTTATCAGAATTCTCATGATGAAATGCCTATGCGTGAGGATCAGGTGTTGCGAACTTTTGGCGTCGGAGCTCAGATACTTAAGGATCTTGGGGTCAAGCGCATGAGTGTGATCGGTTCGCCAAAACGCATGCACGGCCTGTCTGGTTTCGGGCTTGAGGTCGAAGGTTATATTGATATCGAATAATCAGTTAAACAAGGATCCATGATGGAGCATGTCAACACAGCCTTGTCCTGGAGCGGTGGCAATGTGGCGATCATTGCCGCTCGCTTCAATGACCTGGTGGTTCAAAACCTGATACGTGGTGCGCACGAAACTTTGTTGCGCTTCGGTGTGCCTGATCACAACATCCATCTGATTCGCGTTCCTGGTGCATTCGAGTTGCCTGCCGCCGCCCTTTGGACGGCCCAAAGCGCCCATTATCGCGCGTTGGTTGTTTTGGGAGTGATCATACGTGGTCAAACGCCCCATTTTGAATATGTAGCCGGTGCCAGCAGCAGTGGTTTAAGTCAGGCCGCACTACAAACCGGGCTTCCCATGGGCTTTGGTCTGCTGACTGTCGATACGATGGATCAGGCTCTCGATCGCGCAGGAGGAAAAGCTGGAAACAAGGGAGAAGATGCAGCTATGACCGCAGTGGAAATGGTCTCGTTGCTCGATGCGATGCAGAGCGGCGGCGCCTGATATCACATGACTTCTGGACGCAGGAAGCCAGTCTTCAGGAAACGCAAACTGGCTCGAGAATATACGCTCCAAGCGCTTTATCAGCATTTGCTGACCGGAACTCCAGTAGATGAACTCTGCGGGCAATTCGTGCCAATTTTGGGCACATCCGGCGCGGATGAACACTATTTTCAGGAAATCATCCAATACACTGTTGATAAGGGGGACGAATTACGTCTCAGAATTGAGCCATGCCTGAATCGAAGCTGTAGCAATCTTGATCCAGTGGAACATGCGGTGATATTGATAGCGCTGTATGAATTGTTGAATCGGGTCGATATTCCATTTCGTGTCGTGCTCAATGAGGCAATCGATCTGGAAAAGAAGTTTGGTCATCCCAAGGGGCATACTTACGTGAATGGTGTGCTGGACTGCCTTGCTAGAAAATATCGTCGGGGTGAAATCGGGTTGCGCCCGGGCGGTCATGGAGGCGGGAAGGAAGATGGGCCGCAATGAATGAATTTGAAGTCATCCATGAGTTTTTTGATCGCCAATATTCTGGTAAAAACGGAGATAAAAGGCGCTCAAGGAAAAAATTAAGTATGGATGTAAGCTGTGGGATCGGGGACGATGCTGCACTTCTTCGGATGCCGGAGGGTATGGAGTTGGCGCTCACCACCGATACCCTGGTCATGGGTGTTCATTTTGCCGAAAATGCGCCGCCGGAATTCATCGGTTATAAATCCCTTGCGGTAAATTTAAGTGATTTGGCCGCGATGGGCGCCGTACCGGCATGGGCAACTTTATCCTTGACTCTGCCCTCCATTGACCGGTTATGGTTGAAGCATTTTTCAGATGGTTTCTTTTCACTCGCCGATCTTCATCATGTGGCGCTGGTGGGTGGTGATACGACACGTGGCCCGCTCAATATTACCATTAGCGTTCTGGGCTGGGTTCCCGCTGCCGGTTCGCTGCGTCGCCATGGTGCGCGTCCCGGCGATCTGATTTATGTCAGCGGAGATCTGGGGGATGCTGCGCTGGCGCTTCGCATATTGAGTTCAGACCAACCTGCGGCTGGTTTGAGACCAGAATCGGTTCCGTGGACGCGGTTGATGAATCGTTTGCATAAACCCACACCCCGTATTGGTCTCGGGCTGGCATTGCAGGGTGTCGCCAGCGCTGCTATCGATATCTCGGATGGGCTGTTGAGTGATCTGGATCATTTATGCGAGGCGAGCAGCGTGGGCGCATCGATCAATATTGATGATCTGCCGCGCTCGGATGTTTTTACGAATCTCACGCAGCAAAGCAGGGATTATTATGATCTGGCTCTGGGGGGCGGTGATGATTATGAATTGTGTTTTACCCTGCCGCCATCGAGCCGGAATCGGCTGCAGGATATGCTCTATGATGTGGATTGTTCGGTGGCCTGCATTGGATGTATTGAAGAAAAGCCTGGTATCCGGTGTCATTACGATGATGGCCGCCCCTATCGGATTACTGTGACCGGATATGATCATTTTGCGCAAAGTAGAGCGGATCATGACTAAAAAACTGCCCAATTTCAGATGGAGGAGCGCGCCCCATGTTCTGGCGACGGGGTTTGGCTCCGGGCTGTCACCGATTGCACCAGGGACTATGGGAACCATCGCCGCTATTCCTTTTTATCTGGTGGTTTTTGCGCATGTCCCCACTTGGCTCTATGCCATTTTGCTTGTTTTATCGTTCGGTTTTGGTGTCCTCTGGTGTCATAGCTCAGGCAAGGATTTCGGTGTTGCGGATCATGGATCAATCGTTTGGGACGAAATGGTCGGTTACTGGTTGACCGCCATCGTTCTATCATGGCATGAATTGCCGTTTTATCCTTGGGGTTTGTGGGCTTTTGTGTGGTTTCGCCTGTTTGATATCGTCAAACCATGGCCGATCAACCTGGTGGATCGGCAAACCAGCGGAGGTTTTGGCGTTATGTTCGATGATATCCTGGCTGCGATTTATGCTGGTCTGGTTCTGGAACTGATGATCAGCGTTTTTTGAAACCCTTTCCGATGGTGGATTCTCTGGAACTTGGTGCCAGAAGCGCTCGGCAATATAATTAGCATACGAACGTCATGGTTCCCGTTGAATGTGAATTTCAAAAGGGTGCCACTGAAATGCTGGTGGCAAGTTGTGTATAACAAGGCAAATGCGCCCGGATATCCAATAGCGCCGGTGATTTGCGAAGTTGGATTTTCAGGCAGATTATGGTTAGTTCATCATAGGCATTAATAATTGCAAAAAGTTCATGTTATTTTTCTGCTATTGTTGTTACAAAATACAGTGAGCAATGCTCGAGTTGTTAATACTGAGTGTGTGATTTTACTTCATGGCATGGGGCGTTCTGCATTCTCTATGCGTTCGATAGATAAATATCTTCGTGCGCAAGGCTATCATACTGTAAATCTTGGTTATCCTTCGACGTCTTATACAATTGAGCAATTAGCTACAAATTATATTCCCAGGTTCATAGCCGAATGTAAAACGAAAGCAAGCAAAATACATTTTGTTACGCATTCACTAGGAGGAATAATCGCAAGGTATTATTTACAATCAAATAGTCTGCCTGAAGGGAGCCGTATTGTGATGTTAAGCCCACCAAACAGGGGGAGCGAAATAGCTGACCGGTTACGAGATTCGGCTTGGTATAAATGGTTAGCTGGACCTTCGGGACAACAATTAACCACAGATCCTGGCAGTGTACCCAATCAATTGAAACCTGTTAATTATGAGGTTGGTATCATTACTGGCAGGCGCACCCTTGAGCCATGGTTTTCACAGCTTATCCTGGGAGAAGACGACGGAAAAGTATCTGTAAAAAGATCCCGTCTAACTGAGATGACGGATTTTCTTGTTGTTGATCGTGCCCATACATGTATTATGAATAGTGACTTTGTTCAAGAACAAGTTGTTCACTTTCTAAAAAATGGTTATTTCACACAGTCTTATGGAAATAAGTTCTAAAGAACCTCTGATTAAATCATGTATCAGTTGATCGCCGATCTTAAACGTGACAAGGAAAACCGACACTGGCAAATAACAGCCGTTGTTCTTGCTCTTTTTTTGGCGCTATTTCTATCGTTCAGCCAAGCGTTGACGTTTTCTTCAAGAATTAATCAGAGGCTCCCTGGCAGGTTGTTGAAATTCGCTGACCTGAGCCAGATACAAGGCAAAATCAAGCGAAAAAGCGGAGTTTACACGTGTAAATGAGTACTTTGAGCGCAATTTTAACGCCGTAGATAGCCCAGGTCAGTAGAATTCAACCTGCTAGCCGGACGGTGAGGAGGTAAAACACATAGACCGGCTGTAGTGATGGTCCATAATATTGGGCTCCCAACCGGTGAGACGCGGGTTAACCAGGCGTTTTGTTACATAGAAATAGATCGGTATGATCGGTTGATCGCTGATTAGAATTTGTTCTGCCTTTTGCAGCAGATTTCGGCGTTGCTCCGGNTCGTGCGCTTTCTGCGATTGCTCAAGCAATGCGTCGTATTCGGGATTGTTGTAGCCGGTGTCATTGAGNCCGTGGCGCGAATGCCACAAACTCGAAAAGGTATAGGCATCGTTGTAATCTCCGATCCAGCCGGCGCGAAAGACTTCGGTGACCTGCATCAGTCTTCGGTTTTGCAGGAAAACTTTCCATTCTTCATTAATCAGCCGGGTATGCACGCCCAGCACCTGATCCCACATGGAAGCAACGGCAATGGCAATATGCTTGTTATTGTCTTGCGTGTTGTAGCGCAATTCCGCCGTCAGCGGGCGCTCCTGATCATAGCCGGCAAGCGCGTATAATTCTATGGCTCTGGCTTCCCGTTTTTCCTGAGACCAGTCTTGTTCCGGGGGCGTATACTGGGTGTAATCGCTGACCGGTGGAATCCATCCGTAAGCCGGTATTTGACCGGAACGCGTGACTTTGTCTGTTAAAATCTGCCTGTCGATGGCAAGACTCAAGGCTTGGCGCAAGGCAAGATTGTCTTTGAAGGGTGGATGGGTCAAATTCAGACCCAAATAATAAGAACCGAGCCAGGGTTCAATGGATAGATGCGAAGCCAGGTGTTTGCTGAGCCATTCGAATTGTTCGTTGGGCACGTCAGAAGTCCAGTCTAGATCTCCGGCGCGATAGCGGTTTAATTCGGTGACTATGTTCTCGATCGCCAGATAACGAATGCGATCAATGCAGGTTGCCTGATCGTTCCAGTAGTATGGATTACGATCGAGCATGACATGCGATTGCACCATCCAGTCGGAAAGCAGATAGGCACCGTTGCTGACCAGCTTGCCGGGGCGTGAGAATTGATCGCCATATTTTTCAATGGTTGCACGGTGGACGGGATAAGCGCTGGAGTGCGTCAACATTCCCAGCATATAGGGAGTTGGATGTTGCAGGTGGATGATAAGCGTATGTGGATCAATGGCTTCCACACCTAGAGCTGTTGGCGGAAGATCACCGGCGATGATCGCATCCGCATGGGCGATTGGTGATAACATCAGAGCGTAGGCGCTGGCGGTGGCAGGGTCTACGCTGCGGCGCAAACCATAAACGAAATCGTGCGCGGTCACAGGGTCGGCATTGGACCAGCGCCCGTTCGGGCGCATATGAAAAACATAAGTCAGCCCGTCTTCGCTGATCTGCCAGGATTGCGCTGCGCCGGGAATGATGGTTCCGTCGGGTGATTCGGTGGTTAAACCTTCATAAAGATCACGCAAAATACGGGAAGATGGTACGCCTTCCGATCTGTGGGGATCAAGGGTTTGCGGCTCGGTGCCGTTACCGCGGCGCAAAACACTCTGACCGTCTTCGATCGCAGGTGGCGTACCGGCACTATTCAGGGTTTGACCTAAGGGTTCATCGGAAGGCTGGCAGCCTGCCAGCCATACCAGCATGAAAGTCGCTACCCAGAGACAAGCGCGTGGAATCATGGCTCGATCAGGCGCTTTTTTTCAAATGGATCAGTAATAGCGCCATGGCGGCAGGAGTGACCCCAGGGATTCTTGATGCCTGACCCACGGTTCTGGGACGAACGGATTCCAGCCTTTCCCGCACTTCATGCGACAGACCTCGAACAGCCTGATAAGAAAATGCATTGGGTATCGACATTTGTTCGTGGCGCTCCATTTGGGCAACCTGTTTGTGTTGGCGTGTGATATAACCATCGTAACGCATTTGGATCATCAGTTGTTGCGCAACATCCGGATCGATGGTTTCCCCACCGATGGCGTTGGTAACATCCGTATAACTCACATCGGAGCGGCGCAGCAGGTCAAGCGCCCGTGTTTCCCGATTCAACGGAGTTCCGAGTTTGCTGTCAAGGATCGCGGCCTGGGAACTGGCGGGCTGGATCCAGATATTGTTGAGGCGCAGGCGCTCTGCCTCGATGGCCTCGCGACGCTGGCTGAAACGTTTCCATTGGGACTCACCGACCAGACCAAGCCTGTACCCCGTTTCCGTCAGACGAAGATCGGCATTGTCCTCCCGCAGCAAAAGACGGTGTTCGGCGCGACTGGTAAACATTCTGTAGGGCTCGGGGGCGCCTCGGGTGATGAGATCATCAATGAGTACCCCCATATAGGCTTCATGCCTTTTGGGTATCCATGGTGCGCATTGCTGGATTTGGCGTGCGGCATTGAGACCGGCGATCAGTCCTTGAGCGGCGGCTTCTTCATAGCCGGTGGTGCCGTTAACCTGTCCGGCGAGAAAAAGATTGGCGAATATGCGGCTTTGCAGGCTCGGTTCCAGATCGCGCGGATCGAAATAATCATATTCGATGGCGTAACCAGCCCGGGTAATATGGGCATTTTTCAGCCCGGCGATACTGCGCACCATATCCCATTGCACATCAAAAGGCAGGCTGGTGGAAATACCATTGGGATAGATTTCCGTGCTATTGAGTCCTTCAGGTTCCAGAAAGATCTGATGCCCGGTTTTTTCTGCGAACCGGACGATCTTGTCCTCGATCGAAGGGCAATAGCGCGGACCTTTACTTTCGATTACGCCACTGTAGATGGGCGAGCGCTCAAGAGCGGCGCGGATAATATCATGGGTGCACTCGTTGGTGCTTGTGATATGACACAAGACCTGAGGCAAAGGCGATGGCGGCGGACCCATAAATGAAAAATATGGCGCTGGTTGATCTCCGGCCTGGGGGATCAGTTGCGCAAAATCGATGCTGCGCCCGTCGATGCGGGGCGGAGTTCCGGTTTTCAAGCGTCCGCGCCGCAATGGAAGGCTGTTCAGATGTTGCGCCAGTTGCGTTGAAGGCGGGCAACCCGCCCTGCCGCCGACTTGCTGATTTAATCCGATGTGGATCAATCCTGCGAGAAAAGTACCGGTGGTCAGCACTACGGCTTGTGCGGCAATGGATATACCAGCTTCGGTCTCAACTTCCACAATACGATTGTTATTGAAGAGAAAGCGCGCCACGCTCTGTTGCAGCAACACCAGATTCGGCTGGGCATCGAGAAATCCGCGCATGACCTTTTTGTATTGCTCTCGATCCGCCTGGGCGCGGGTCGCCTGCACGGCAGGACCCTTGCTGGCGTTAAGACGGCGGAAATGAATGCCAGCCGCATCGGCTGCGCGCCCCATGAAGCCGCCCATGGCGTCGATTTCTTTGACCAGATGTCCTTTGCCGATACCGCCTACGGCTGGATTGCAGCTCATCTGGCCAATCGTATCGAGATTTTGGGTTAGCAGCAGAGTTTGAACGCCTGCGCGTGCGCTGGCCAGCGCAGCCTCGCAACCGGCATGACCGCCGCCGATGACAATGACATCAAAATGTTGTGCGTGTTTCATGGGATTTCAATCAGTATCATATTGATAGCTTCATTTCAGCAGTGGGCAGCCAGCTGACTTTCGACTGATGGGATTATATGTCGTGGGTCCCGATGATTAATAACTCTGCGATTGAATAAACCGGGACGCTTCAATTGCCATTCCTGTAAAGCGCGGATGGGCGGGAGATGCACTTCAGATTTGAACTCAAGTTTAATGAAAGAAGGGTTCTTCGACTTTTGAAAACGACCCTGACCTTCTCGCCTTGAGGGGGCAGGAATAGAAATTCCTATAAAGCAAGGCCATCTCATGGGTTATTCAGAGCCCCGGCTAGCCTTCTAATATAAACTCATAAGCCGTCCGCAACAACTCCAGTTCAATGGCCGGTAGACCCCTGGCCTGGGTCAGGTCAATAAATGCCCCCCCGGCCTTTTTCGCCAGATCGAAAGGCGGATCGGTGGTGGTAATGCGAACCAAAATGATCTGTATGGTCTCGCCGGGTACTTCCACGGCCTTGCGGTATTGTCCTTCGGCTTCTAGCGAGCCCGGCATAAAGCCCAGGCGATCCTCTACCTCTTTCAGAACAGAAGACGGAAGTATCACCGTATCGCCCGGGAGCCCATCCAGCATCTGGACCAGCTTTGCGATAGGCTCAAAGGCGCAGACACTGTTGTTGGCAAACTTGAGAAAACGTGTGCGGGCACTGGTGGCCTGCTTGTGGTATAAAATGACGCGATAGTCCATGTAGTCATTAAACTTTAGGTTACGAAAGTTATACGACCATCTTGATCGTTAACCATCTACCCACCGGGTTAGATATTCAGTGTGATAGGACAAACAAACATTGTCAATAAAAGCACTGTTCGCCCAAGCGACTGCTCAGAACCACTATTAGCTAATCCTGAACCCATCACAACTCTTAAAGCTGCTGGCTTACCAAGACCCACTACCCAATTAGCAACGAAGAAAATATTTTTCATTAAATTTGCAAATGGTGCCCGGAGCCGGACTCGAACCGGCACGACCGCAATGGTCAGCGGATTTTAAGTCCGCGGCGTCTACCGATTCCGCCACCCGGGCAAATTAAATTGGAGGCTAGGGCCGGAGTCGAACCGACGTGGTACGGCTTTGCAGGCCGCTGCATAACCACTCTGCCACCTAGCCACAATAACCGGAGTTTGCCTGTAGATAAAGCAACTGCGAATCAGGAAATAACTGGAGCGGGAAACGAGATTCGAACTCGCGACCCCAACCTTGGCAAGGTTGTGCTCTACCACTGAGCTATTCCCGCATAAATATGAAGCTTGCATATTAATTTATCGATGCTTGTTTGTCAAGGTTCATGGCAACCCAAGCCGAACGAAAATATCCCACAAGGGAATACAGGCTCAAACCGGCAGCAATATTAAGCAATACAATTCCGGAATTATGAACCACGCCAGTTTCAAAAGCAAGTAACAGTAGCATGGCGCCCATTTGAAAAGCGGTTTTCAGTTTTCCTGAAAAATGAACTGCAACCTTGTCGCTTTGACCTCGCTGTGCCATCCATTCCCGCAATGCCGATATGATGATTTCCCTGCCAATAATAAGCATGGCAGGAATTGCCAGCCACAATTGTGGTTGCTTATGAACCAGCGCAATCAGCACCGTGGAAACAAGAATTTTATCAGCGACCGGATCGAGGAAGGCACCAAATGCCGTAGTCACTTGCCAGTGTCGGGCCAGTGCGCCATCGAGCCAGTCCGAAACAGAAGCACAAGCAAAAAGCACGGCCGCGATCGCATGACCGAGATGCCATGGAGATAAATATATGACTGCCATGACTGGAACCAAACCCACCCTGATCCAGGTTAATGCCATGGGAATATGCCGTTTCATTGGTTGGCTCCACTGTCATGAAAATAATCGTAAACACGCTGGGCAAGCTGGCGATTAATACCGGGAACCGTCATCAATTCCACCACATCGGCGCGACCGATTCGCCGTGCGCCGCCAAAATGATTCAGAAGCTGGCGCCGCCGAACCGGACCGAGCCCTTGGATCTGTTCAAGAGAACTACTCCTGCGTTGATTCTGACGCCGCCGACGATGACCGACAACCGCAAAACGGTGGGCTTCATCCCGGATCCGCTGCAGAAGGCGCAGGGCTTCGTCATGCGCTTCAAGATGCAATTCCTCACCGGTATGGGAAAGGATCAGCGTTTCCTCACCCGCCTTACGCGAGCGACCCTTAGCGATGCCTATCACGACCACCTCGCGCAGACCGTTGGCAGAAAGAACCTCAAGTACCGCGCCAACCTGTCCTTTTCCGCCATCGATCAGCAATACATCAGGAAGAATCGCAGGATTTTTACCGCTTTCCGGGATGTATCGCCTTTGAACCGCCTGAGCCATCGCGGCGTAATCGTCACCCCCGCGTATATTTCGAATGTTGAAGCGACGATACTCACCTGGCACCATTATACCCTGTCGGCAAACGACGCAAGAAGCAACTGGTGCTTCACCGCTGCTATGACTAATATCAAAGCATTCCATATGCTGTGGAACCTGGTGGAGTTGTAGGCGTACTTGAAGTTGTCTCAGACTGACATCTGCCACCCCATGAGCACTGGCGCGCATGCGCAGGCGTTCTTCAGCATTGACGCGCGCCGAATCCAGCAGACCCTGACGATCCCCACGCACATGATTGCGAATCCGCGTATGACAACCATGCTGTGTGAATAATGCCTGTTCAACGACATTCACGTTTTGTACCGGACCATCGGTAATGATTTCCAAAGGTGCGGCGTGTTCCATGTAATACTGCACGATCAGGTTGGCGCGCAAATGCGCCATCGAAGCTTCATGGTGCTGGCTGAACAATGCCTGTTGCCCAACCAGCATCCCTTGCCGAACCTGGCTCACCATGGCGCAGGCAAGTGCTCCGCGGGTAGCGATCACCACTGCATCCAGATCTCCCAGGCGGCTGGCGACATGCTGGCGTTCCCTGAGCATGCGCAGATGAACGATTCGGTCACGCAACATTGCCGCCTGTTCAAATTGCAGTTCCGATGCAGCCCGCTCCATCCGGGCAGCCAGGCCAGTGAACACTTTATCGCCATGTCCAGCAAGAAAACGCCCGGCATCCCGGACATCTCTGGCGTAATCTTCGCGGCTGATCTGGCCGGTACACGGCGCCGAGCAGCGTTCGAGTTGATAAAGAAGACAGGGGCGTGCGCGATTGGTGAATACCGCATCCCGACAGGTACGCAGGCGAAAAACTCGCTGAATGGCTTTGATGGTTTCCCGAACCGCCACCGCATTTGGATAAGGACCGTAAAACTGGAATCCAGTTCTGCGCGCCCCACGGTAAAATGTCACGCGTGGGAAAGCATGTTCCATGGTAAGGGCAATGTAGGGAAAGCTTTTATCATCCCGGTACAGGACATTGTAACGCGGGCGATGATGCTTAATCAGATTCTGCTCAAGCAGAAGTGCTTCGCTTTCGCTTTGAGTTACAGCGATTTCGATGGACTCTATGCGTGATACTAAAGAAAGGGTTTTGGCCGAGCGTTGGGAGCCTCGGAAATAACTGGCCAGGCGCTGACGCAACTTCCACGCCTTGCCCACATAGATGATTTCACTATTAGCTCCGCGCATGATATAAACACCGGGTTGCATTCCAACCTGTTGCAGAAGAGTTTGCGGATCAAAACCCGTTTCATCCAGGTGGAAGATGGTGCTGCCGGACAGATAATTCATGGAATACCGTTCACATCATAATAATCAAGTTAAAAGAAGGATATTGAACATAAAAATGAAACTGTTTCAGTAAAGTCCCTATAATATTTCCATAGAGAACTCGTATGATTCAAGCGCAAGCATCGGGAAGGTTTTGACCCATGAGCCCTTATCGAGGCTATACCCGGAATGATCGCGCCAATCCAGATGGCTTTTTTCAGCATTCCTCCATTCAGGTCACTGCTTTCTATGCTGCGCCTTGTTGCAGCGACCCATTAACTGATACTATCTGCTGAGAAGATTCCCTACTGGCATAGGGTTATACCTGACCGAAAATAGAAGTATCCATCACATTCGCTCTCAATGGTGCATTATACGCATGTCAGCACGCCATCCTATCATCGCCATCACTGGTTCATCCGGTTCCGGCACCAGCACCATCAGGGTTGCTTTTGAGCATATCTTCCGACGTCATGGCATTCATGCTGTTTTCGTTGATGGCGACAGCTTCCATGCCTATAATCGTGATGCCATGCGTGAGGCCGAACATCAGGCTATGGTGCGCGGAGAAAATTTCAGTCACTATGGTCCGGCAGCCAATCTTCTCGACAGGCTCGAGCGGCTCTTCCAGCAATACGGCGCAACCGGGAGCGGTATTTATCGTCATTACGTGCATAAAGCCGATGAAAGTGATCAACACGGAGTTCCTGCCGGACAATTCAGTCCCTGGCGCCCTCTTCCAACACCGAGTGATTTCCTGGTTTATGAAGGGTTGCATGGCGGCGTAGTTACTGATCGTTATCACATCGCCGAGCACGTGGATCTGCTGCTCGGCGTTACTCCAACCATCAATCTTGAATGGATACAAAAAATTCAGCGCGATACTCGGGACCGCGGTTACCATAAAGCCAATGTCACCGAATCCATTGTCCGGCGCATGCCCGATTACGTTCACTATATGATCCCGCAATTTTCCCGCACCGATATCAACTTTCAGCGAGTGCCGCTGGTGGATACATCCAATCCGTTTATCGCCCGCGATATACCCCTTGATGGCGAAACCATGCTGGTAATCCGGTTCCGCAATCCCCGTGAGAAAAAAGTTGATTTTCCCTACCTGTTGTCCATGATAGATGGCTCAATCATGTCACGCCCCAACACCATTGTTGTTTCCGGAGGAAAAATGCGCTTCGCCATGGAATTGATACTGACGCCATGGATTGAATCGTTACTTGAACGCAAACGATCGGTTGCCGCGATGGAAAAGCATTGAAGTTGTCGCCTTTATTTCTATCCGTGCTTCCCGAGCATATTCCTGATGAAAATAATAGATGACAGGTGCCCAATGGGTTATGAGATGTGCCAATTTACTCAACTGATCATGAAATATAGCGGCAGTTGGCTACTTTTTTGTGTTGGCTTAAGCGGAATGTTGGTCATCCATTGCGCCGACGCACAAATACAGAATCCTCAGTCAAGCGCTGCCGATGAAATCAGAAAGCAGCGAGAAAGCATTGCCCAGGATGACACGCTCAACGAGGCGTCGAAACAGAAAACCGTTGCGCGTTACGATCAGGCGCTCCAGCAATGGGATGACATGAGCAAATTTCAGTCCGCGGCCAAGCAATACGCAGAGGATTTGAGTACCTTCCCCGGAGAAATGAAGCGAATTGAACGGGATCTTATACTTGAATCCCAAAGTTTACCTTACGAACCCGACACCAGCGATGATATCGAGGTATTGACCCAGCAACTAGCTCACTTCAAGGCCGAACTGCTCATAGCCGATGAAGGTCTGAATAAACTGGGAGCGCAAAAATCCGAGGTAGAAAAAAGACCCAGGCAGAGCGCGGAAAAAATCGCCAGCCTGAACAATGAACGCCGGGATCTGGCCCCAATACTTGAACAGATTCCAGTCGATGGCGAAGGTGCGGCAAAAAAAGCCGAAGTCGCCTATCTGACCGCCCGCCTGGACGCCATTGAAGCGGAACTTCATGCCCTGGAGATGGAAAAACAGTGCCAAACGCCGCGCATCAATAAAATCAATGCGCAAGAATCATTGTTGGAACTCCATAGAGAACGCCTGAGTAACGCGATTCAGACCATAGAGGCATTGCTAAATCTGAAACGCATCAAGGAAGCCCGTGGGCGGGTGCGCCAGACGCAAGAATACCAAAATTCGCTGCAGGACACGCATCCCCTGCTGGAACGGATCGCGCGTGAAAACGTGACACTCGCTCAGACATTCCAACGCGTGATCATGGATATTCGCGCAGTTGGACATGAACGTCAGATAACGATCGAACAACAGAACAAACTCGAAAATGATTACGCATTTCTGCGCCAGGTTGAAATGAAAGGAAGCGCTGAAGTATTCGGTCCGATATTGCATCTTCACTACCGCCGCTTGCAGGAGATCGGTCGCGACAAGAGTCTCCAACGCGGTCTGAAACAGAAACTTCCCGATATTCAGTCCGATATTCAGTTGGAATTGTATCGTCATCAGAACCAACTTTCAGACCAGGGCAGCCGCAATACGGAAATGCAACGCCTGCTCGAGGGTTTGCATTTGACGCCAGATCAAACAGAACCGATAAAACGGCATCTGGGTGTTTTGTTGCAGGAAAAGTCGCACCTGCTTGAGCTTGTGGTGGAAGTTTATCGGGAATATGCTCAGGCGCTAACGGAGTTGAAAGGCGCCCGCGATGCTTTGACGCAGCAGGCTGAGCAATATAGACATTTGATAAAGAAATTCCTGTTATGGATTCCCAACGCCCCGAAAATAAACGCGAATTTCGCGGCATCACTTGGCGAGTCCTGGTTGCGCTGGACTCAGAAGGGAAACTGGCAGCACGTCTTGGGTAATCTGCTGCAGACAGGGCATCTGATAGCCCTGGTCATTGGCGTGGGAGCGGCTTTGTTGTTAAGTTGGTTAAAAACATGGGCTGCCAGAGAGAAGAAATCCATCTCGCTGTTGCTCGGTAAAGTGCAAAAAGACCAAAGCTGGCTGACATTTCAAGTTTTACTGATGGATATATTCGGCGCATTTCCGGTTCCCATTTTATTGTGGACTCTGGCTTTTGCCATTCATGATTCCGCAATAGAAGAAAGCTTGTTGCAGGGTTTACACAACGGTCTTTATATAGCGGGCTGGTGGACTTGGGTGGTGCTGTTTTGGCATGGTCTGAGCAGCAAGAACGGACTCGTATTGAATCACTTCTGCTGGAATGCCCACATGTGCAGAATGATTCGAAAACAAGTGATGTGGCTTTCCGTTATTGGTTCTCTCCTGATCATCGTGATCCATATCAGCATGAGCATCGACGTTGACATGGATGGCGCCATCGATGAAATCGGGAGAAGCGCTTTTATCGTTGCTTCAGTACTGCTATCGTTCCTGCTGGGTTTCTGGATGCATCCCCGAATCGGCATCGTTGCATTCTGGTATCCACATCATCCCCATCATCTTCTATCCCATTTTCGCTGGCTATGGTTTTTTTTCGCGCTCCTTTTTCCGTTATCCCTCGCAGGCATGTCTGCTCTGGGTTATTATTATTCAGCGCTACAACTGGAATATCGTTTTCTGCAATCCATCTGTCTGCTGTTAAGCGCATCGGTGATCGTTTATTGCGTGTTGCGCTGGTTGAATGTTGCACGGCGACGGCTGACTTATCAACAGGCGCTGGTACGGCGCGAAGCGCAAAAAACCGCGCGTCTGCATGCCTCGGATGTCACTTCAGGCGCTGAAACGGACATAATTGAATTGCCGGAACTGCCCCTGGAGCAAATCGATGCACGCGCTCGCAGCCTGTTGCGAATAACATTCAGCGCAGCGCTATTGACAGGATTATGGTTCATCTGGATGGACATCACCCCAGCGTTCCGGGTGCTCGACGATATCGTCCTCTGGACCCAGATCGTTCCTGATGGAGACAGCCAGAAACTGATCCCCATTACACTGGGGCGGCTGTTATTTGCTGTAATTCTTCTATTCGTCGTGTCTATCCTAAGCCGAAACTTACCCGCTTTGATCGAAATCGGCGTACTGCAAAGTGTCGGTGTATCCGAAGGGAATCGTTATGCCATTACCGCCCTGAGCCGGTATGGAATCCTGTTGCTTGGCTTCATAGCTGTACTGCACGCCATCGGCATCGGCTGGTCACAAGCGCAGTGGCTGGTGGCGGCGCTCGGGATTGGGCTGGGTTTTGGATTACAGGAAATTTTCGCCAATTTTATATCGGGATTGATTCTGTTTTTTGAACGCCCGGTTCGTGTGGGAGATGTGGTAACGCTGGGGAAAAACAGCGGGGTGGTGAGTCGCATCCAGATCCGGGCAACCACCATCATCACCTGGGATCGGATGGAATTGATTGTACCTAACAGACAGTTCATCACCGAGTCGGTCATCAACTGGACTCTGAGCGACAACATCACCCGCATTACCGTAGAAGTCGGGGTGGCTTATGGCTCTGATATGCGACAGGTGATCGAAATTGTGACCCGTGAGGTAAATGCCAATCCGAGAGTTCTTGCCGATCCGCCGCCTACCATATATTTTTCCCGTTTTGACGACAGTGCATTAATGGTAACGGTCTGGGCTTTTACCAAAGCGACCAGCGATCGCATTCCTGCCACCCATGAGCTGGATATGTCCATTAACATAGCACTGCGGGAAGCGGGAATCATCATTCCATTTCCTCAACGCGAGGTTCACATTGTTCAGACACAACCAGCTCCAGACAAGCCGATTGCGGCGGAAATCATACAAAACACATGAGCGTAGAATACTGGCATATTGATGCCATGCTCTCTGGCCAGAGATTGGATAATTACCTTTTGACCAGGCTCAAGCCATTACCGCGTTCCATGATTTATCGTCTCATCAGACGCGGCGAAGTCCGAGTCAACGGACGAAGAGCCAGCCCGTCGCAACGACTTGCCGATGGCGATGTGGTGCGCATACCACCGCCTGCACTGCATTCCCTGTCAGAAACTCCTATCAGAACTCCCACCATTACACCGGTCACCATAGACATGCTCTCGAAGCGCCTGTGGTTCGAGGATGATGACTTTCTCATTCTCAATAAGCCTGCCGGATGGGCGGTGCATGGTGGAAGCGGTGTCCATATGGGGCTCATCGAAGCCATTCGCCTGTGGCGCCACGATCTGGCGAAGATTGATCTGGCGCATCGCCTGGATCGCGAAACCAGTGGCTGCCTGGTGCTGGCAAAACACAGACAAGCATTGACCAGCTGGCAAGAGCAGATGCGCAAAGGTTTGATCGGAAAAACCTATATCACGCTCGTCAAGGGGCGATGGGATGCCCACGGGGTGGCGCGCTCCGTGATTACTAAAGGCGGAGCGCCTTCGGCTCATGATCCGGAACGAAAACCACGGGAGGCGCTGACTCATTTTATGGCAAAAGAAAGATTTGAACATGCGACACTGCTGGAAGCCACGCTTATTACCGGTCGTACACATCAGATCAGAATTCAGTGCGCTGAAGCAGGTCATCCGGTAGCTGGTGATGATCGCTATGGGGATTATTCATGGAATCATGAGCTGCGGCGTATAGGTTTGCGACGCATGTTCCTTCATGCCGCCACGATCGATTTCAACAATCCGCACAGCGGGAAGCATTATACTTTCAATATCCCTCTGGAAGAAGACCTTGTAGCGGTGTTAATGTCAATTGGGCCCTGATCAGATTTATCTGCCCAGGGCCGGGACTTACGTCCTCCGTGAATTACAAACAATAACATGGAACCCGTACACCCAAAGAATTGCCAGAATCGGGCAAGAAATAGCATCACAGGCTGACTCCAGCCTGATGTAGTAAATCGGTCACACTGATCAACGGCAAACCGAGAATAGCGGTTGGATCAGAGCTTTCTATGCGCTCGCACAGCGTGATGCCCAACGACTCAATCCGAATACTTCCCGCGCAATCAAAGGGCTGATCCCTATCCACATAACGCTCGATTTGCCTGTCATTGATCCGGCGGATCCGCACATGCACGCGAATCAGCCGTGACTGGATTTCATCGTTTCTGATGAGACTAACCGCAGTCAACAATTCCAGAGATTGTCCTGAAAAACTGCGCAGTTGCGCGATGGCTTCCGCGCGATTGCCGGGTTTGCCCCAGCTTTTCCCACCGCTCCAAACCAATTGATCCGCGCCCAGAACCACGGCTTGAGGGAAACAGGCTGCGACGGCCCTCGCCTTTGATTCAGCCAGACGCAAGGTGGTTTCCGCACCGCTTTCATCGGGATGTGGCGTCTCATCAATTTCGGGCACAAAGATACGATAAGGTATCTGTAAACGATCCATCAACATCTTGCGCGTTAAAGAAGATGAAGCCAGAATAATGTCAGGACTCATGGGTGATCTCGCCTCCGAGCGTTGCGTTTTGAAATATTGACAATCAACAATATATTATTTATCATCAGATGAACAAGCGTTTAATTCTGGAGGATATAATTATGAGTACCGCAGATGTAGAAGTAGGTACCGCGGAAGTAACTTCCATCAAACCGCCCCGCATTGATGAAGTTACCAGTATTGCCAAGGAAAATCCCTATTTACCGATACTGGAGAAGCAAAGAGCCGCCATGCGTGCCAATGGTTTCCCCAGTGTAAAGCAACGCAAGGAAGCCCTGGAAACGCTGGCCAAAGCCATAGCTGAATATAGCGATCAACTGGTTAAGGCCATACAGGAAGACTTCGGGCATCGCTCAGCTCATGAAACCATTGCCAGTGAAGTTCTGGCTGCCTTGGCTGAAATCAAGATGTTCAAAGGCAAGATTAAAAAATGGGCCAAGCCAAAAAAACCGCCCTTATTTTCCGGTCTTCCGGGGGCACAACTGATTTACCAGCCCAAAGGTGTCATCGGAATTATGGGCGCATGGAATTATCCAGTCATGCTGGTCATATCCCCTCTGATTGGAGCCATCAGTGCTGGTAATTCCGCCATGATCAAACCACCGGATGTCACACCGCGCACTTCCGAAGTTATTGCGGAAATGCTGGGTAAATATTTTGACGAATCCTATATCGCTGTCATTACCGGTGATGTACAATCAGCCATCGATTTTTCCAGTCTGCCCTTCGATCATCTGATGTATACCGGCAATACCGAAATCGGCAGAAGAGTCATGATGGCGGCAGCCAGGAACCTGACGCCCGTTACACTGGAAATGGGTGGTAAGTCTCCGACCGTCATTACCGATGAATACCCCATGGAAAAAGCGGTTACGCGTATTTTGCTCGGCAAATCCATTAATTCCGGCCAAACCTGTATCGCGCCCGATTATGTCCTGCTCAACAAGAATCGGGAACAGGAATTTGTCGATGCCTATACGAATGCGATGACCCGACGTTATCCGCATATCGCGGACAATCCCGATATCACATGGATCGTCAATGATCGTCATTACAACAGGATCAAATCCCTGATCGAAGATGCTCGCGATAAAGGTGCCAGGGTCATTGAGATCAACCCCAAAAATGAGCAGATTCCGGAAGGAAAGCGGGTGCTGCCTGTCACGATCATCACCAATGTCAGCGATGACATGCGCGTGATGCAGGAGGAGATTTTTGGCCCGGTAATGCCTGTCAAAACCGTGGATTCCATGGATGAAGCCCTGGAATATATCAAGAGTCGTCCGCGACCCTTGGCGCTTTATTATTTCGACACCGATAAGAAAAGAGCTCGCAAGGTGATCGAATCAACGTGGTCCGGCGGCGCTTGTGTCAACGATACCGTACTGCATCTTGCGAATATGGAAATGCCTTTTGGTGGTACAGGTGACAGTGGCGTAGGTGCATATCACGGCTTCCATGGTTTTGAAGAATTTTCGCATAAAAAATCGGTTCAATTCTCTGGCAATCTTTTTTCACCGGCAGCCATGATGCGCAACCCTTACCCGGAAAAGGTGTATAAATACATGCAGCGTGCGGTAAAATGGCTGAGTTGAACTAGAAAACGACATCAAACATAATCACCAAAGTACTCTAGGACCGCAGAGCGAAAACTCTGCGGTTTTTTCTGTAATAAACCAAAAAAATGACCCGCTTTTTTATGGATCAGGCTTTCTACATTAAAGCCGCGCCGTGCTGTGCGGATCAAATTTTGCTCCCGGACAATCTCCAACGGAAACCATCCCTCCTTCGGATCGCATGCATTTCTAAAATGAATAGACAATGAATGTGTAGAACTGAAAGTAAGTGAGCTTCCATGGCTGCCAGGAAATGCTCCAAGATTGATATATCAGGAAACGATTAAGCGCATCGAGTAATCCACGGCATGCACATCTTTGGTTAATGCACCAATGGAAACAAAATCTACGCCCGCAGCAGCGTAGCTTTCAATATTATCCAGTGTGATGCCGCCCGAACTTTCAAGCATACACGCTGGCGCCAAATTCTGACGCATAGCGACTGCTCTGACTGTTTCATCCGGCGTAAAGTTATCAAGCAATACACGCTGCACGCGAGTCTGAAACGCTATCTCGAGCTCTTCACGATTCTCAACTTCCGTCTCGATGGGTACGCCGGGGCAGACTTTTTGTAAAAGTTGAATGGCCTGGATGAGCCCACCCGCTGCGATAATATGATTCTCTTTAATGAGCACCGCATCGAATAAGCCCATGCGATGATTCTGTCCACCTCCCACATGAACTGCATATTTTTGGGCATGACGTAATCCGGGCAGAGTCTTGCGCGTATCCAGAAGAACCGTCGGATAGCGCTCGATCCGACTGGCATATTGGCGGGTGATGGTCGCCGTTCCTGAAAGCAACTGGAGAAAATTCAAGCTGGTACGCTCTGCAGCCAGAAGCACAGAAGCGCTGGAATACCAATCGCAAATGATCTGCCCTGGAGACAAAACCGCACCGTCCCGAACATGCCAGTTCAGTTTCGAATCGGTGCTTAGTTCAGAAAACACCGCATCCACCCATGGACAACCGGCCAGAATCGCAGAATCCCGGCACACAATCCGAGCACACATCGACCGATCAAACCAAGCGCCAGTGATATCACCACGATCACCGAGATCTTCGAGAAGCGCGCGCGTCACATCTTCATGAATACGTATGGAGGAAGGCCGATTCATGTCATTACCCCATATGCAGCGTTCAAACGTTTCTCGCTGGAATCAGCAAACGCTCGACAATACGGTTATGCAAGAGATGCTCGTTCAAAATCTGCTCAATATCTTTTATCGAGTTATAAGTGTACCAGATGCCTTCAGGATAGATCACGATACAGGGACCGAGTTCACAACGACCGAGACAACCCGAACTGTTAATGCGGAAATCACCGCAACCATGTTTTCCAAGCTTCTGCAACCTTTGTTTGAGATAAGCGCGCATTTGCTCCGCATCATGCTGCTGACAGCACAAACGCCCATTTTCACGCAAATTGGTACAGAAAAAAACATGTTTTTGGTAAAAGGCGCTATCCTGCATCGTATTATCTCAACTCATGAGCCTTACTGAACTTCATCAGAATTGCTTTTGACCACCACCCGAAACGTCTTGACGAGAACTCATGCCATCGCATGCTTTTGCGCAGCTTCCAGAACATGCCATGGCTTGTTGGCGCATGATATGAAACAAACCCTCTGCCCTAGATTCCATCAAAGTTCCGTATCGACGACATTATAGCACCCTGTGTACAGCGGGAAACACTCCTGGCACGCAGGGTGATTTCTTAGGGAACTGATCCATTATTTCCTTAGTCTGTATCCGGGCCTTTGTTGAGCATTATTCCTTTCGATCATCAAGTGGCAGTTTGGACGCCAAAAGACGCGTTATCGTGGACTGGTCAAAAACACAGCGCAACGGCGTATGCTATGCGTTAGGAAATCTTTACATGGCGAAGCGAAAGTTGATAACCTCATAGGCTTTGGTGCGNCTGGAGTTGCTCCAGGCGCACCAAAGTGGCGGACANGCGTCAATTTNGGCCAAAAAATGNCCTTTTTCGATGTGCTGGCAATTTTTTGGATTTGACAACAAATTATCAGGAAAAACGGGGCTTGATCAGAGGTTCCTTNGAAGTTCCCGGAACGGACGATGCCCGCCCCTAACGTGGCTCTGGCCATGTGTGGAAACCGCCTAGCTCTCAGATTTTCCAGCACGCCGTTGCCGATAAATCCGCCATACTGTCCTAAGGTTGAGGCATACCCACCACCAATTGACATCAAAACTGAATTCGTCAATTTTATAGCCTTGCTTGCTGGCGGTCCAGCGTGAAACAAGCCGCCCCGGCGGGATACGGTAAATGACTTCCTCGCCCGCCCTGGAGATGATCGCTTTATTAAGTTGCAGCAAAGACGGATCCATGGAAGACCCGCCCTGCATCATGGGCATGAGTTTCTGGATCAGTTGCGGGGTCACCAACTGCATTAGCTGCATGATTTCGTTTTTCGCGGGCCCATTGAGCATGCGAACCATGGGATTGTCTCCAGGAGAACTGCCGCCGGCTTCATCCTCCGGTTCCTTGGCTGTTGAAAGATGGACCATCAGATGATGAAGCGTATCACTGAAGAGGCGGGCTTGCGATGAAGTTAATGGTTTATCCATAATTTATTCTTGAGATTATTCTATAGGAATGAAAACACTTTATTGTTTTGAACATGATTCGACCGTCATTATATCAAGTTCTCCGCGTTGAGGGGATCTTATGTTTGAATAACGGGGTCTATGGGGTAAAATCTTTGTGAGATTCCAGGTGAATAGCCTTTTCAAATTTCTGTTAACAGGATGGCTCGAGCCAAGTATAGCAACTCCACCATCATGAAAGCCTCCCGGATAGCAATTGATAGTATCATACATCTTTACGCCATATCGGATTAAGAGAGTAACTGTGAAGTCTACATCTCATTTATTATTCTTTCGTTCAGGCATTTCTTTGCAAAAGCTTCTGAATATTTCCATAATATTTGTTGCGTTGCTTATGATAAGCTTGCTTGTCTTGCCTATATGGTTTTGGCAAAAACGCTTGACCGAGATCAATATCCAATTTTCTTCGGAATTTGAACATAACATCGAGCATGGATTATTCGACCAGGCGTATAAAAATTCCGAAACCATGCTCAATGCTCTTGGTCGCGTGTTTTCTTTGCATGTTCATGACATCCTTGATGTGATGTCGGCCCAAAATAAATCGGCAGCGGATTATGCCATGCATCTATTGTCTGAAACAAACGCAGAAAAATCCGGCTCATATGATTTTGACCTGCTGCAACCCGATTCGCTCGGACTGCGTATGCGGCAAAAACCCGAGGATGGCGTAGAGCGTTCTCAAATTATTATCTATGGCGCGGAACAGATCACGGAAAGCATGAAGAGTCTGATTTTGAAGACCGAACCGATGGATGATTTTTTTCGAAGCAGCTATCAATATGGACCGAATCTGCTTTGGTCCTATACTATTCTGGAACAGCAGATTGATCGCACTTTTCCATGGGATTTCGGACCCGAAACTCTGCCGCCGGATTTCGATATCAGATCAAGACCCTACTATCAGGCGGTTTCCCCAAGCGAGAATCCCGAGCGGCGTTCCATATGGGTAGGACCTTATTTTGATTTGTGGAATGGTGATCAGGTCATGACCCATGCCGTCCCGCTTTATGATGAGCAGGATCATTTTCTGGGGATACAGGGGGCGGACATGACTCTGGANGGGATCTATTCGCTCATAGATAACTTTAAGCTTGGTGAAACAGGTCGCGTTATGATCGCCCGCCATGATGGNAGGATCGTTGCAATCGAACCTTCGCTGCGCCGCTTATTATTCGATCAGNTGGACGAAAATGCCATTTTGAATATGAAAGCGGCAAATGTGGCTTCGGATGCATTGCAAAAGATAATTTCAGCCAGGAACCCCGAGCACGCAGTCTTCCAGGTGGACTCGGCAAACTATCATATCCAGATCTATCCTGTTGATGGTATGGACTGGAATGTGATACTGCTGATCAGTGAAGATCAGGTGCAACCTTTGATGACCATAGCCCAGGATAAATTCACAGCGTTCCTGAGCGAGAGACAGATTAAATTGAAACATGAACGCTGGCGGCTGACACGAAATATTATATTCATATTCACAGTTCTGCTATCCATAGCGTTATTGATCGCACATTTTTTGGCGCGTTCGGTGATTCATCCTTTGGAAAAACTGCGCCATGGCGCTCGTTTGTTCGGAGAGGGTGAAGTTCATATGCGTGTGGAAGAAACAGGGCCGGAAGAAATTGCCTCTTTGGCACACATCTTCAATCAAATGGCGCACAATCTGCAGACTGTACATCAGCAACTGGAACAAAAGGTAGCGCAACGCACGCAAAAACTCAATGAAACGATTCATGAATTATCCGACGCCAATCAAGTTAAAGACAATTTTCTTGCCATGGTTTCGCATGAATTGCGCACCCCGCTCAATGCGGTGATCGGTTTTGCCTCGTTGCTGTCAGATGAGGAGACGGGGGTTCAAAATCCGGAGCATAAAGAATATCTTTCGTATATGATTTCGGCAGCAGAAAAACTTCTGCGAGAGATCAACAAGATTCTCGATTTTACCCAAACACAAACAGAGTCTCAGGAGATCAGCCTCGAACCGGTGCTTCTGGACGAAATGCTCTATTCTGTCATTGCCGACGTTAGCTGGAGGGCTCGCAGCTCAGGTGTTAATTTCTTGCTTGAGGTGGATCATCAAATTGGAATGGTAGTGCTGGATGCGCAGAAAGTGCAGGGGATTATCATCCATCTGGTGTCCAATGCGATCAAGTTCACCCCTGAAGGGGGTTCTGTGGTGGTTAAAATACGTAAAATCAGTGGTATTGAAGCGAAAAATGAATGGCAGCAATATGCTCTAAGTTATTCAAAAACGCTCGGTGAAGCTAATTACTTTATTGAAATCAGAGTTATTGATACGGGAATTGGCATTGAGTCCACTCAGATTGATCGTTTATTCCGTCCTTTTGAACAGTCGGAACAAGCTTTGTCCCGCCATTATGAAGGCACGGGATTGGGGCTTGCATTGGTCAGAAATTTCGTTGAGATTATGGGGGGAGTCATTGGAGTCGACAGTACGCCGCATAAAGGCAGTTGCTTCATGGTTTGGTTGCCCTGGCAACCATGGCAGNNAGCGAAAACATGATNATAAAAATTTAATACAGGCGTGTTAACTTACTTTATCCGATTGATCGAAGTTTTGTTCCCGACATTCAATGAGTGCGACCAAGGAATGCCTGAATGTTCAAGCGAATGTTATGCGCATGGTTTTGTTTCATCCCCGCTGTTTTTCATGCGATGGCTATGGAAATAAAGCCGCCATCTCAGGATGCGCTACGTGTTGCTACTTTTAACTGCTCACTCTATCGCCCGGAAGCAGGTCGGTTGATTCACGATCTGGAAAATGACGACGCCCAAGCACATATGATTGCCGAGATTATTCAGGCTATTCGGGCCGATGTCATGCTGCTCAATGAGTTTGATTATGATGAATCGGGCAGAGCGCTGAGTATTTTTAATCAGGATTATCTCGGTGTTCCGCACCACGGCAGCGCGCCGCTTGATTACCCTTATCGTTACCCGGTGCGGTCCAATACCGGGGTGCCCAGTGGTAAGGATCTGAACGGTGATGGTGAAATATCGGGGGGGAATGATGCGTTGGGTTTTGGCCAATTTGAAGGGCAATACGCGTTCGCCATTATTTCCCGTTATCCTCTGGATGTGGACAAGCAAAGAGAATTCGGTACTTTTCTGTGGCGAGATATGCCCGGTGCGTTATTGCCAGATTCCCCCGACACGCCGCAAGCTCAAGATTTTTATACTCCGGAGATGCTCGCCATTTTACCTTTGTCTTCGAAGAATCACATTGATTTGCCGGTACATCTTCCATGGGGAACGCTGCATGTACTCGCCAGTCATCCCACGCCGCCAACGTTTGACGGGCCTGAAGATCGCAACGGCAAGCGTAATTTCGATGAAATACGCCTTTGGAAAGATTATATTTCCGGTGAGGATTATCTTTATGATCAGTACGGGATCAAAGGGGGCCTCAAGGATGATGCACTATTTGTCGTGATGGGGGATTTGAACGCGGATCCTTTTGATGGCGACAGCTATCCTGGCGCGATCATGCAATTGCTCGAACAGCCACGGCTTCATCCGAAAGCGGCAGTAGGTGAACAGGTTCCTGCAAGTGAAGGCGCTGCTATCAATGGAGCCAAATATGGTCCGAATCACAAGAGTGCACCATCTCGGGATACTGCCGCTTTTGCCGGTGGCTTGCGTGTTGATTATGTGCTGCCTTCAAATAATGTTACGGTCACAGGATCCGGCGTATTCTGGCCAGCTCCGGACGATTCTCAGGCATATCTGGTAGCAAGGGGCGATCATGGTTGGGTCAGTTCCGATCATCACGCGGTTTGGGTAGATATCCAACCATGAAAACAGCGCATTTGGCTTGATCGAATCGTTTGCGCGCAAGAGAACGTTGCAATTGTTGATCTTCCTTAAGGTCTGCCTATTGCAGCAACTTGTTATAAGCGAGCGGCACTGAAATCAAACAGTGAGACTCACTTTCCACAAAGTTGCACTATTGCTCCCTCTACGAAGGAAGCTATGTTTTCACTGGATTGCATTAAAACCGAACGCCTTAAACTGCTATAGCCTATAGTTCTGAGTATAAAAAAAACGTTATGAGATTATTACATTAAACTGGATTTGCTACTCCACGGTACATTGAGCTTGCCAGGGGAGTTGAGGCTCCATCCATTATAAACCTTTCCAGATTTTCGATCTGAAACCCGGCTTGCCGTATTAATTCATCAATTTTTCGATTTAAATGGCAACCACAACCTACTATTTTCTGAACTGGTGTCATCCAATACTGTAGTTTTTGCATTCCAGGCTCTTCGGCTAAACCGTGCTCCAAAAATACAAACTTTCCAGTTGGTTTTAAAACTCTGTGTATTTCTGATAGCGCGGAATTAAGATCGGCAATACTACAAAGCGTCCACGTGGAAATTACAGAATCAAAGGAACTGGTTTCAAAAGGTAGCATTTCACTATTTAAGCAATGGTATTCGACATTAAGGCCCGATTCCAGCATCCGTTTTTGTGCCTTCACATTCATGCCTGGGTTTATGTCTAACGCCACAATCTTTTTAATATGCTTTGGATAGTGAGGTAAATTTAAACCAGTACCGAAGCCAATTTCGAGAATACGCCCTGTTGCGTTTGATAAAGTTGAATCGCGCTCATGCTTATAGTTGTCCTTATTCATTTGCTTATCTAAAATAAACGGGAAAATTCTCCTTTCATAAATTCCCACTTTAATATTACCTCCAATTTTATTTCTTACAGCTTCCAGTTCTTACTGGCAGGTTGTTGATTTTCTCCCCTGAATAGAGAGGGGTCAATATAATACGAAAATTAGTATTATTTTATGGAATGAATATAAATGCGCGGAATTGATGTTTTTCAAGAGACACTTTTCACAACTGTTCAGCTGGATTCATTTATCCCTGCGGATCATCCATTACGTTGGATTAGAGCTATTATAGATCAAGCTTTAACACAGATAGACTGGCTACTGGAATCTAATACGAATCTGCAATTTACAGGAGCAGTGGGCGTGAAAATCAGAACTGGCCGGAAATACCGGCTAAACATGACCATAAGACCATCAAAAGGTAATGTTTTTCTCGAACTTTGCAGCGTTCAGATGTGATTGGCTTTAAATACAGCCGAATTTCAACAACCTGCTAAGGGTGGCGCCATGAATTCCGCGCCCACCGGATCACGTACGCAACGCTCCAGAATCGACTCGATTTCTTTTTTCGTTTCCGCATCAAGATACCAATCCGTCACTTCCCGGATAGCATTGAGTTGATCAGGGCGGCGCGCCCCCCATATAGCCACCGAAACGCCCGGATGATCGAGAACCCAGCGTGCAGCCAGATCCATCACCGACTTACCATAACGCGAGCGCGCCAACGCGCTAAGCTCGCTTACGGCCTGAAGATATTGTACATAACGGGGCGGCTGAAATTTCGGATCCCTCAGACGCAAATCATCGCCCTCGAACCGGGTATCCCCTTTCATGCGTCCACTCAGCAGACCGCGGCATAAAATGCCATAGGTCAAGGTGGCGAGCCCATTTTTTTCACAAAAAGGCAGAATCTCCTGCGCAGCCTGACGTTCGAACAGATTGAACGGCGGCTGATCTGAATGCAGGGGCGCATACTGCCGAAATGATTCGATCTGTTCCACGCTGTAATTGCTGACGCCAATGGCGCGTATCTTTCCCATTTCCAGCAATTCATTCATAGCGCTCGCAGTTTCCTCAGCGGAAACCAGCGGATCCGGCCAGTGCACCTGATAAAGGTCGATGTAATCAGTCTGCAGGCGCTCAAGTGAATCGTCAACCTCTTTGAAAATACGCTTACGAGTAGCATTACGCATCACGTTTCCATCGTCATCCCAATCAAGGGAAGTCTTGGTGGCAATGACGACTTTCTCGCGCAATCCCCCACTCAACGCGCGCCCTACCAAGGTTTCCGCGTGCCCGAAGCCATAAACAGGAGCGGTATCGATGATATTGATCCCGCATTCCAATACCGCTTTTTGAATCGTAGCAATGGCATTAATGTCATCGCTACCACCCCACATCCATCCCCCGATAGCCCATGTGCCAAGCGCAATGCGTGATACTGGTCGTTCGATCGGGGGAATATATACGGTTTCCATCATTTTAACCCCTTAACATACTTATCAAGCTGTCGCTGAATGCCAGCAAAGCCACTGAGCAACGAAGTCAGGCCCTGGAAATCTCGAGTTCATTCATCGCTTCGATGGATGCCATCAAACCTTTGCTCATGTCTGGATAACGCAAACGGATATCGAGTTCTTTCAGCATGCGGTTGTTATCAAGCCGCTTGGATTCTTTGATGAAAGCAAGCATGCCCGGGCTCATCTGCTCCTGTGCTTCGTCGAAGCTGATCACTGGTGGCGCGTCAAAGCCCAGCATATCGGCAAGCGTTATGAGATATTCAGACATCGTGCAGGGATGGCCATCGGATGCGTTATAGACAGCGCCTGGCACGCCCTTTTTCGCGGCAGCGAGGCAAATAGTTGCCAGATCATCGGCGTGAATGCGATTGATATAGGCACTTTCTTTTTCATCAACCACTGGGAGCCCATTTCGCAAACGCTTAATGGGAAGCCTTCCGGGGCCATAAATGGCTGGAACGCGAAGGATGTTCACGTCAACATGGTTTTTTTGCGACCAGCGCTGAAGTTTCTGTTCCGCCGCCAAGCGTCTTTTGCCCCGATCAGTACCCGGGGCTGGAGAGCGATCCTCATTCACCCATTCACCCTGACAACAGCCATAGACTGCACTTGAGCTGATATAAATCAATTTCTTCGGCAGGCTATTTTTGGGAATGGAGGCAAGAAAGTTTTGTATCCGAGGATCCGAGCGACCCTCTCTGGGCGGTGGAATGAAATAAAATACCCACGCATCCCTGGTTGGAAATAAACCATCTGGAACCGGATCATCCAGATTATGCTGGATGGCACGGGCGCCTCTTGCCTGCAACCGGAGACAACTGCGTCCCGAGGCGACAATACCGCTGATATCTCTGATCTGATCGCCATGGCAGCAAGTCATCAAGCGCAGACCAATATCACCACATCCGGCTATAAGTATCGGTGACATGCAAGCCTCCATTGGCAGAAGTATTGGTTTTTCACTAAGATACCTCTGTCAGAGGTTCCCTAACCCTCCGGCTTTGACCTTTAAAAAACATCTTCGGCAAGTCATCCCGGGTTTGAATTTTGCGTTCGTTATATTAAAGACAAAGCCGGAACTTCCACCAGCTTCTTCCTCGACTCATCCGCTAGAAACATACTCAAGGCATGCCGAAAAGCGCTTTGTGCCTGCTCAGGCTGATCAAGGCGCTGAAGCAATTCACCATAAAGGGCATAAGCATGGGCAGAGGGCTGCAACGACAATGCCTTTTCAATGTGGGTTCTGGCTATAGCCCATTCTCCATGCCGAAAAGCTACCTGTGCCATCATCATGAACAGAAAGGCATCATCCGGATGATTTACGGCCCAGCGCTCTAATTGCCGCAATTGATGACTGGAATCTGTCAGCGACAGGTTGGCGTATACTCGAATCAAAGCCGCATCCCAGCAATGCCCCAAGGCATCCTCAAGGGTGTCAACTGCCTTATCAGTTTCACCTATGCCGCTCAAAGCCTCCACGCCAGCAGCCAAAACCAGAGGCTCATAGCGAAGGGTTCGCGGTAACCTGCGCCATAGTTCAAACACCATGTCTTTATCAGCGTGTTCTGCTGTCCCGGCAAATAGCTGAGCATAGGTCTGGACACTCAAATCAATGGCATGGTTATGACTGAATGCCGCATTTCGTTCAATGGCAGGTAAAAGGGTTTTGAGCGCATGCCAGCGCCCGCTTTCCCGGTAGGCTCGACTCAACATATCCAGAGCATGGCTATGGTTTGGCTCGACCTTCAATACCTGCTCAAGGCAGACGATCGCCCGATCCAGTTGATGGTGAGAAGAACAGAGTTCGGCTTCAGTCATCCAAACGCATATTTTTTTATCCGGATGCTCCCTGGTATGATTTTTTGCTTCCAGCAAATAACGGTCGCGGCGCAGATGTGAACCCTGCAATTGCGCCACTCTCGCAGCGGTCAGCCAGTATAGCCCGGCATTTGAACTCAGATGCGCATAACGGTTCAATAATTTTTCTGCGCTGTGCCAATGTCCGGCATTGAGTTCCTCAAGCGACCGCTCCAGCGATTCATCGGCCTTGCGCTGCCTTCTCTGGCGCCACCAGCGAACGGTGCGCCATGGTAAGGTCAGGATGCGATACAATATTGTCACCACCAGCAGTAGAATCAACTCGGCTGCCAGCAACAAGGTTACCATCATGACCAGAGAAGATTCCCAGCGCCATCCCGCAACCTGAATTAATAGATATCCATTATCCTGTCGCAACAACAGAGTAACCACCAGAGTCGCAACGAGGGCGACCAGCGACCAGAGTGCGAATTTCATGGCGTGTCCCACTGCGTTGCATCAACCGTGCTCGCCTGGAAGACAAGGGTTTGCAATAGAGTCAGAGATCTGGAAATATCCGGTAGTTGATCCGCAGAATAAAACTGCGTGTTTTCAAGTTTTTTCAATTGTGTCAATCCCTGCTTGACGTCGCTTTCGCCCGAATCGAAATAGCGTTCCGTCCATTGGCGCGCCTGCTTGATTTCACTCAGGAATATCTCCGGCTGGCGCCGAATCAATGCCATGCGCGCGCCATCGAGTCGCAAACGCAGGTGCAAATAGCGAAAATACGACTGATCAGGCGGCATCACAGGCTCAATACCCGATTCATCACGCCGGATTTCCACAAGCCCTTTTAACTCGGCAGACATGCGTTCAGGCAAATAATCCCACAGGGTTTCCGCCGGTTCGGTGGACGAAAGGCTGAGGATCGGCGCAAGAGACCATTTCGTTAGTTCCCCGGATAAATGATCCAGTTGTTTGATGATCGCCACGCTATCCGGCAAGTTCAGGCTCTGCAGATGGAGAATTTCTTCCCTGATTTCGGCGCGCACCGGATTAAACATGGGCTGCGAACTATCAGAAAGACGTTGCAACGCCAGGGTCAGTGCGGCCACAGATCTATCCACGTTGAGGGTAATTAACAAAGCCTGATTGGCAAAGNTCAACAATTCTTCAACATCGGTAATCACCCAGCGCAGCTGCCCCGGACCCACTATGGACCGCAAATCCGCCACTGTTGTTTGCTGTGATTGAAACCCTTCCTTTAACGCCATTAGATCATGGTGCAATGCTTCATAATTCATTGATTCGACACGTGATTCCAGGGCGCCTATGCTTTTTCCGTGGCGGCTGAGGATATCAGCCACATCAGGGCGCGCAGCCAGGCCGCCCTCCACACGCGCCATGGTTTCCTTTAACGCGCCAACCTGTGTTTCAAGCGTTGCAATACGGTTTCTTGAACGCGACAATTCTTCCTGGCTGATCAGCGGCGGAGTCTGTCGCAATTGATACCATTGCCACCCCGCAAAACCGGAAACAGAGGCGGCAGCCAAGGCAAGCAAAATAGCAAACCGGCTGAGCCATCTACCGGTCCTTCCAGTGGATGATCCAGCGACTTCGGCGCTCCTTTCATCACCGGAATAATCCAGCGAAGATTCAGCCGCAGAAACGACCTGGTCGATATCTTCTGAACGAGGGTTTTCTATAGAATCATGATTGTCGAACTCGAGTTGCGAAGATGATGCATGGGTTTCATCACTGATTTGACCACTGTCAGTCGAATGAGCCATCGCTTCTTCGGATTGTGACAACTCGACTTCAGAAGCATCCCGTTTTCCGCTATCATTTTCATGCGCATCCTCGGACTGCCCGCTGATGTCTCCATTCCGTTTATCTACCACAATCATCCCCTCAAATATTGCCGTGCTTGCTTCACGTCCGACCTGAAAGCTGGTGAACGGCGTTCACCAATGCTGCCGGATCGGCGGATCCGGCAATAACAGTTTTCCCCTGCCCCAAACCCGATTCCCGGGCTGCCACCAGCACACGGGAGCTTATCGCCACCAGGCCCGTTGTCTGCGCCACACGCCAGCTCAAGCTGGAATGGAGAATCATCCTGAGATGAACGGCTATCGCCGCACTGGTTATAATGACAGCAGCAATAGCCTGATTCCACACTCTTTGGATCTCATCAGGTTCATACGCCGGACATACGTTTCTATACACGATATGCTGGATCACGTCAATGCCATGCTGGCGTAATTGCTGTGCCAGCGTTTCCCGGCCTTCCCTTCCGCGCACAATCAAGACCTGTCTGCCGCGCAGATTTTCCCATACGCCGGATTGTAGCAGAAATTCGCTGCCGCCTTGATGCGGGTATTGAATCCGCTGATGCGGATAATGCTGGCGCGCCAGTTGCGCGGTTCCAGCACCGACTCCCCACCACTGACAGCTTTGAACGACAGGATCCTGCCAATAAGGGCAGGATAGGCTGAAACGCACAGCATTGGGGCTGACAAAAATAACCGCCGCCAGATGTCCGGTGATTGAAACGCCGCCCGGCTGCCATACATTCATGGGAATCAATTCAAGCGCCGGGAAACGAACAGGCTCGAATGAGGCTGCCCTCAAAGCGTCGGCGAGCGGTTGCGCCTGATGATCTGGACGCGTAATAATCACACAGGGATGTGCATGGGACGATTCATTCATCGTCAGCCTGATCCAAGGGCCGTTTCATGAGCTATTTGATAACGCAAGAGGCTAATCAGCTTTTGAGCTCCCTGGCAGATCAGAGAGCGGCTCAATGCTCGAGCCATGGCTATTCCATCCTGCGCCGGACCCTGGATGCAAACGCCAATCATGGTACGCCCGTCTGGATGACCGATGCGCGCCTTTAATGTCATTCTGCTGCCATTGAGTCTGGCATTCGCCGCCAGCGGAATCTGGCATGATGCGCCAAGTTCCCGAGCTATGATCCTTTCTGCCTGTACACATTGGCTGGTGTCGGGATCATCAAGCAACGCCAGCTTTGTGCGCACATTATAGTTGTCATGAAGTACCTGAATGCCGATCGCGCCTTGGCCAGCAGCAGGCAGACACATATCCGGCGGGATAAACTGGCTGATACGATCACCCAGGTCGAGCCGCAAAAGCCCTGCGGCGCTTAGTACAATGGCATCGTATTCCCCGTCGTCGAGTTTTCTCAAGCGTGTATCCACGTTACCACGCAAAGGCAAAAATCGAAGGTCCGGGCGCAGGCGCTGCAACTGGCATTGCCGACGCAGACTTGATGTACCCACCCGAGCGTTTTCAGATAATTGCTCAAAAGAAATACGGTTCGAGGTAATCAGGGCATCACGCACATCATCTCTGGCCAGAATGGCCGCAACGGGCATGGTCTCATCAGTTTGCGCCGGCATATCCTTCATTGAATGCACGGCGATATCAGCTTTGCCTTCCATCAAGGCGACTTCCAGTTCCTTGACAAACAACCCCTTGCCACCGATTTGGGCAAGAGACTGCTGCTGTAGAATATCACCCTGTGTTCGCAAGGGGATCAGTTCAGCCTGTAAAGAAGGATCAAAACGTTTCAATCGCTCCAACACACAGTTTGCCTGCCATAAAGCGAGCTTGCTGGAGCGTGTGGCGATACGTAAGGTCTGATGGCTCATTTTTTGAAAAGTGGCAGTAGATGTGGGTTCAGCGTCCTTGCTCATCTCTATATGCTATACTAAAAAAGCAGGTTTAGAATAGCAAATGATATTCTAAACGTAATGAGGAGCCGTTGGCGGGCAGGGATACAGATAATTATTAGACTCAGGTGAGACTGATAGGCTCGTCCCGTGAAAAATTCAGCGGTGTAAATCAACAACTGAAAATCTGCAGAAAAATTGATTTTCGGTTTTTTCTTGCAAATGTGTAACTAAGGAAGGATACCATGGCACAGGGAATTTCAAGTGATTTGGTTGGAAAAACGTTCGAGGCAGGCAGTTCGGCATGGACATGGAAAGATGTGGCGCTTTACGCGCTCGGTGTCGGTGCCAAACCAGATGGCGAACTGGAATTTGTCTATGAGCAAAAAGGCCCCAAGGTGTTACCTACCTATGGCGTCGTAGCAGGAATGGCATCCATGGGCGGCATGATGGGTCTGGTTAAATTTGACCTGACCAAACTGCTGCATGGCGAACAATCTATCGTCCTGCATCGCCCTATTCCACCCAATGCCAAAGTAACCACCACCGGACGCATCAGCGAAGTGTGGGACAAAGGAAAGGCTGCAGTACTCGGTGTCGAAGGCATCTGTTCCGATAAAGATGGGCCCTTGTTTACCACCAAGGCCACCGTGTTTATACGTGATGCCGGCGGGTTCGGTGGCGAGCGCGGCCCTTCAGCCAAAGGCATCAATGAAAAGCCTGATCGTGAACCCGATTATGTTTACAAGGATCTTACCCGTCCGGAACAGGGCGCCATATATCGGTTATCCGGAGATCTGAATCCTATCCATATCGATCCCAATTTCGCCAAAATGGGTGGGTTCCAGAAACCGTTTCTTCATGGTTTATGCACCTATGGATTCGTGGGTCGGGCGATTTTACATACGCTTTGCGGCAGTGATCCAGCGCGTTTTGGCTCTTTTGAAGCTCGTTTTTCCGACCAGGTTTATCCGGGCGATGAGATTATCACCAAAATGTGGATTGTCGGTGATGGTGAAGCCATTATCAGCGCCGAAACCAATAGGGGCAATGAGGTATTAAGCAAAGCCAAGGCGACTTTCAAGCCAGAGTAACCCGCTTTGCAATAATCAGAAAAGATCAGCGCCAACAGTGCTGATCTTTTCTGGAANCATCGCAGGGTAAGCCGCTAAAAACAGAGCTTTCGCATCGCGTTCCCTCGCCGGGATTCGATTCGAATGTTCAGTACACCTTNAGCCTCACGCCTGCATTACCTATTCAGAAAAACAATTCAGCCGGGTCAAAAACCTTTTTAAGTTCCCGCCAGTAAGGTCGGCGCATAGCTCGGTCTGCTAACTGGTGCCTCGAATTGCCGTAACAGCATTCAACATAACCGCCGCCTGCAACAATGGCTTGCACCAGATCCGCTCCAGGGCTCCCAATCCACCAACGCCTGCCCATCCATTCACACATGAATTGATCATTGCGTAGGATTGACATCCAGGGGATAAGGGTTTTAAGGTCCGCTACTGTGACTTTCCACACCCGATCACCCCGCTGATAGAACGCATGCTCGTGATTGCGCATAGATTCCCATATCCAGTCATGGTTTTCACTGATTTCATACTCATCCTCGCGCATCGTTGCCACGATCGCGTTAAGGGCTATCTGCGCGCCGCCGAGGCGGATATAACCTCTATTATCGTAATAGACATCACCGGTGACGGGCCAGCCCTCCCGCCATTTCCGATCAAGCCACAGGTAAAATGCTTCCAGAGGCCTCACCGTCATGAGGGTTATTTCTTTTTCCGGCTTTGGCCACAGACGCAGCGTGACATCGAGCAATAACCCGAAATGACCTCTTGCGCCCACCATCAAACGTGAAACATCATAGCCCGCCACGTTTTTTAATACCTGACCCCCGAAACGCAGAATGCGTCCTTGACCATCCAGCAAGCGCACGCCGAGAATTGAATCGCGCACACTGCCCGCATACCATCGACGCCCCCCCGACAGGTTGGCGCCAACCGTTCCACCGATGCTACCTGCGCCATGAATGAGCAAAGGCTCAAACGAAAGCATTTGCCGATGTTCATTCAAGTGGGATTCCAATACCGCAATCGAGGTTCCACTGCGTACGGTCATCACCAGTTCCTCTGGGTCGTAAGCCAGAATTCCGCTATGATCTTGCGTGGATACCACGCTGTCTGATGGATCGGGCTGGAGCCAGAATTTGCTGCCTTCACCCTGAATATGCATCCGCTCGCCCTTGCCATAAGCTTGCACTACGCGCTCACGCAGAGCGTTCGTGGCGTCAAAGGTTGGCATAGCTAGACTTTCTGGCATCGACCGATGCTTAACATGCAAGCGAATTCCAGCAGAGTTGCCGTCCAGTGAGGCGCTTTATTGATCATGTTTATCCTTCAGGAAAATACGCGTTCATNAATGAATCAGCAGTTCATTATGGTTCAAACACTATAGCTCGGTATATTTTATCCTAAAACCGGGGCAGATCCGGGTGCGGCAACGCGCCATGATGCACGTGCATGGCGCCCATCTCCGCGCAACGATGCAGGGTAGGCACTGCCTTTCCGGGATTAAGCAATCCATCCGGGTCAAAAACCTTCTTGATGGCATGAAAAATCTCTAGTTCATCACTGCCAAACTGATCACACATCACGTCAATTTTCTCAACTCCGACGCCATGCTCTCCAGTAATGCTTCCACCGACTTCAAGCGCAAGCCTTAATATTTCAGCGCCCAGAGCTTCAGTGCGTTCGAATTCCCCTGGAATACTGGCGTCATATAAAATCAAGGGATGGAGATTACCGTCGCCGGCATGGAAAACATTGACAACCCGCTGCTGATACTGACTGGACAATATGGCAATGCGCTTCAAAACATTCGGAAGATGCCGCCTTGGAATGGTGCCATCCATGCAGTAATAATCGGGGCTGATTCGGCCAATCGCGGGGAAAGCCGCCTTACGTCCCGCCCATAGTTTTTGCTGATCCTGATCATCGATGGCACATCGGACTGCCAGTGCATAATGCGCATTCATGATCTGTTCGCTGCGTCTGGCATCGGATTCGGTTTGTTCCAGCAAGCCGTCAAGTTCACATAATAATATAGCGCCTGCATCCTTGGGATAACCGGCATGAACAAAATCTTCCGCCGCGCGCAACGCCGGACCATCCATAAGCTCAAGACCGGCGGGTATGATTCCGGCTCCAATCAATGCGCCAACGGCGGCTGCGGCGTGCTCTACTTCAGCAAATGAACCCATTAAAACCCGGCGCTGCGGCGGAATGGGGCGCAAACGTACGGTAATTTCCACCACAATGCCGAGCATCCCTTCAGAACCGATCATCAAGGCAAGCAACCCCTCGTCAGGTCCTTCGTCGGCGATGGTTGATAATTCCATCAATTCTCCGTTGATGGTTAATATCTGCAACGCCAGAATATTATGAACCGTAAGCCCGTATTTGAGACAATGAATGCCACCGGCATTTTCCGCCACGTTCCCGCCAATAGAACAGACAATTTGAGAGGATGGATCGGGCGCGTAAAACAAGCCGTGAGACGCTGCCGCCTCTGATATTTTCAGATTACGCACCCCGGGCTGGACGCGGGCGAGACATCGCCGTTCATCCAGCTCTAAAATGCGGTTGAATCGCGCCATGCTAATCAGTATTCCGCCTTCGTGGGGCATCGAACCACCGGAAAGGCTGGTGCCTGAACCCCGCACAACTATCGGCACCTTCATCCGGTGACATAAAGCCACCACTTTGCGCAACTGATCCATATCTGAAGGGATGACCACAGCCAAAGGCAAACGCCGATAGGCGGATAAACCATCGCACTCATACGGTTTCATCGCATCGGGCTCAAGAATAAGCGCATTTCTGGGCAGTATTCGGCGCAAACGGCGCTTTAATCGCGTAAGCAATCTCTTCTGGTGGTCAGCTTGTGCGCTTGAAAATAGACCCTTCTTTGTTTTCAACAGCTTAACGGTTTCTTCCCATGGTTGGTGTATTCCTGTCATTGATGTAAGCCTGGAGAATAGCCTCATAGCGATGGCATTGACTTAAATGATCGTTCACCATGCCCGTTGCCTGCATATGCGCATAGGTAATCACCGGACCAAAAAAACGGATGCCCTGCTGTTTCAGATCTTTACTGATGGTCACAGCCAATGGAATGGTTGCAGGCACCTGCTGCAGACGGTCCCAATGATGAACGATGGGGCGATCCTCCACAAAGCGCCAGAAATAATGGCTCAGGCTGCCATAACATTCTTTTATTTTTAACACGATACGGGCGTTATGGATAGCAGAGCGAATTTTGGCTTCGTTGCGCACAATGGACCGATCATTGAGCAGGCGTATCCTGTCAGCTGCGCTGAATTCAGCGACTTCATCAGGGCGAAAACCCAAAAATGCGTGGCGAAAAGCCTCTCTTTTACGCAAGATGGTCAACCAGCTCAATCCGGCCTGAAAAGATTCAAGCACCATGAATTCAAATAAAAGCCCGTCATCTTTGACTGGAACACCCCATTCATGATCATGATAATCCAGATACAATGGATCAGTTCCGCACCACGGGCACCGCTTTAACAAATCCATTATCGTACTTGTTGCATGGTTTTCAAGAGCAGATTGGAGCAACCAATGATCCGAGTTGACCCGGAAGCATTAAAGTTGGACAATGTAACATTATTTTATGCCTTGTTAGTGACCAAAAAAAAGAGGAGACTATGGCGAAAGAAGACCATATCGAAATGGATGGTGAGATCATTAATACCTTGCCTAATACCATGTTTCGCGTGCAACTGGAAAATGGACACGTACTGACCGCCCATATTTCCGGCAAGATACGCAAAAACTACATCCGGATTCTTACAGGAGACAAGGTTCGAGTCGAAATCACGCCCTATGACCTCAGCAAAGGTCGAATTACCTATCGCTATCGGTGATGATTTCCTACGGTGAACAAAACTCCTCCTTTTCCTGTTTCTGTTTAGTCGATACGACCAGTTCATTATGTTCATCGGTAGCGATGATAGCGGTACCGCCCTGATTCAATTTCCCGAATAATAATTCTTCAGCCAGCGGCTTTTTGATGCGTTCCTGGATCAATCGCCGCATAGGTCTTGCACCCATTTTTTCGTCAAAACCATTTTCAGCCAGCCACAACCGGGCGGACTCTTCTACCCGCAGATGCACGCCCTTTAGTTCGAGTTGCGCTTCGAGTTCAAGAATGAACTTGTCCACCACATGCAGAATCCCACGCTTATCAAGCGCCGCGAACTCAATGATCGCATCGAGCCGGTTTCTGAATTCAGCCGGGAAGACGCGTTGTAACACAACCATGGCATCGCTCGAATGATCCTGTTCCGAAAATCCGATGGAAGTCCGGTTCATCTCCCAAGCGCCGACGTTGGTGGTCATAATCAGAATAACATTGCGAAAATCCACCTTGCGCCCGTTGGCATCCGTCAGCGTACCATGATCCATTACCTGCAGTAATAGATTGTACACATCTGGATGCGCCTTTTCGATTTCATCGAGTAACAAAACGGCATGCGGATGTTTGAGTACCGCATCGGTCAGCAGACCTCCCTGGTCGAAACCGACATACCCCGGGGGCGCACCGATCAAACGGGACACCGTATGACGCTCCATGTATTCCGACATATCGAACCGAAGCAACTCAATGCCGAGCAATCGAGCCAGCTGACGGGTAATCTCCGTCTTCCCAACACCGGTTGGACCTGCCAGAAGAAAATTGCCGATAGGCTTATCGCCCACTTCGAGACCGGAACGAGCCATTTTTATGGAAGCAGATAAGATTTCAATCGCACGATCCTGACCAAAAATGACCAGTTTCAGATCACGATCAAGATGACGCAATATATCCATATCAGAATTGGATATCTGTTTGGGCGGTATCCGTGCAATGCGTGCCACCACCTCTTCGATATCCGATACACCAATGGTTTTTTTTCTGCGGGAAGGTGGACGCAACCGGGATTGCGCGCCTGCTTCATCCATCACATCAATGGCTTTATCCGGAAGAAAACGATCTGTGATATAACGCGATGAGAGATCAACCGCTGCCCGTAAAGCGGGCAGCGTATAGCGCACTTCGTGATGCTCCTCGAAACGGCTTTTCAAGCCCCGTACGATTCGATACGCTTCATCCGTACTTGGTTCAAGAATATCGATTTTCTGGAAGCGTCTTGAAAGCGCCCGGTCTTTCTCAAATATCCCTCGATATTCCTGGTAAGTGGTGGAGCCGATACATTTAAGCTCACCATTGCTCAAGGCGGGCTTGAGCAGATTAGACGCATCCATAACGCCGCCGGATGCCGCCCCTGCCCCGATAATCGTATGTATTTCATCGATGAACAAGATGGCTTTTTTGTCCCGCGCCAATTCGTTCAGCAGCGCTTTGAGACGTTTCTCAAAATCACCACGGTATTTGGTACCCGCGACCAGCGCGCCGAGATCCAGCGAATACACGGTTGTGTCACTCAGAATATCGGGCACACGATGCTGCTCAATCATCCACGCCAGCCCTTCCGCCAGTGCGGTTTTCCCCACGCCTGCCTCGCCAACCAGCAAGGGGTTGTTTTTTCGTCGACGGCACAGGATCTGTGTCAGGCGCTGAAGCTCGGCTTCCCGACCCACCAGAGGATCAATACGACCTTCCTCCACAAGCACATTCAGATTGGTGGCAAAGGCCTGGAGTGCATCTTTGGTTTGCTCCGAACGCTCGTTGCCGACAGAGACCTGTTCCTCCTTTTCTTCACCAGCACGGGAATGATCACCATCCGGAATCTTACGAATACCGTGGGAGATGAAATTCATCACATCAATCCGGGTTATAGATTGTTTATTCAGGAGATAAACTGCATGGGAATCTTTCTCACTGAACATCGCCAGCAAAACATTCAGCGCTGTAATCTCGTTCTTTCCCGCCGACTGCATATGAAAAATGGCGCGTTGCAAAACACGTTGAAAACCAAGAGTGGGCTGAACTTCTCGAGTATCATTTTCAGGGAGAACAGGCGTGTTGGCTTCAATATGGTGTTGCAGATCATTTTCCAGCGTTTCCATCTCACAATTGCAAGCTTTCAGGGCTTCTACGATGGGCGTCGTCTGGATCAACGCGAGCAGAAGATGTTCTATCGTCATGTACTCATGATTTTGCTCCCTGGCGCGTTGGAACGCCAGATTCAAAGTCTTTTCAAGCTGTTTGCTCAACATGCTCTGATTCTCCTGCCATGGGCTGAATATCGATCAATTTTCTTCCATGGTACATAAAAGTGGATGGTGATGATTGCGTGCGTACTGGTTGACCTGAGTCACCTTGGTTTCGGCTATTTCCGATGAGAATACGCCGCAAATAGCCTTGCCATGCGTATGTACCTCTAACATGAGCTGCGTTGCTTTCTCCATATCGCAACCAAAAAACTTCTGTAAAGTATGGACTACAAATTCCATGGGCGTGAAATCGTCATTCAACAGAATAACCTTGTATCGCGGAGGTGGCTTCAGGCGCGGCCTGGCGCGCTCCGTGGCCATATCCAGATCATCGCTCGATTCTCCCTCAAAATCTTTCACCGTGTTGCTCCGAAAATCAAGGATGGATTATGGATAAGTATAGACCCGGATACCCTGCGGCAGTATGCCCAAGAAACCCCTGATCAATTCTGGACGAAGCCCAGGCATGGTTCATTATGTTCAGATTCGAGGCGGAAATCGACCGTAATACAAGCTATTGCGAAGATTTACCACGAAGAAACCGGGCACAAGGGACGCAAGAACCGGGTTCATGAATGGATTAGCGGTTCCCTAAATATCATCGTTCAATCCGGACTTGCCTCTACCAACCGGTTTGCTCTCCAGATAATGCTCTATTTTTATGCGAACCTGTTCACCAAACTGCTCCTCAAACTGAACGCCCACACCAGGCCTTTCCGTACCCTGAGCGCTCTGAGGCGTGATCCAAACCACCGTACCCGGAATCGGCAAGCGTTCTTTCTCATCCATTAATGTCAGCATAATAAAAACCTGATTGCCAATTCTATACGGTGTTCTGCTGGGGATAAACAATCCGCCATTGCGCAAAAACGGCATGTAATGCTCTTCCAATGCCGCGATATCACGAATATTCAATTGCAGAATGCCGCGGCTGGGTTTACCTTCTTTTTTATTCGACATGGATCAATCCCAAGATCTGGCTCATACATCTATCTCATACTTTACCACAGAGGATGTTCCGAATTCATCATTTTAAAACCGTCCATCCATGGCATGAGCATCGTTTCCATCAGGCTTATAGAATCCATGCCATGACGTCGGAAAGCATGACGCAAAGCCCTGATTTCATCCATATAACCGAACAATCCGGATACAGATATGCGGCGGGCTATCGCGTCAAGACCAGACAAGCTGGCATCAGGGACCGGACATGGTAATGGCAGAGATAAACATCTATGTAAAACAGCTCGCGTCCATAGCCATATCCAGCCATAGATCCATTCTAACGCCATTTTGTTCCATCGCTGCAATACTGTCGAGATTTGAACACGCCGACAGATCAGATCCAGCATATTCTTCACGAAATCATCCCAGTCTGGAACATCTGCGCGCTCTCTCAGATGGATCGCCAGCAAAGGCGCACCTCCGGACAGTGCCAGCCACGGGTTCCAATTTTCCGTTACAGCATGTTTCGACAGCCACTTCAGACCAACAGCGGTTGAGGGCGGACAGAACACCATCCGTTGGCTGCGACTCATGATGGTAGGCGGAAGCACCCTCAATCCATCGCTAATCATTAAAATGGTACCAAGCGCCGGTGGTTCTTCAATCGTTTTTAACAATCCATCAAAAGCACGCTCACTCAATTGATCAAGATTTTTGATCACACCAATGCGTCCATGAGCCTCCTGTGGCATCAGCGCCATTTTTTCGCGCAGCTGACGCACAGAATCGATTCCCAATGTCCGTTCATTTTCGGCATCAATGTTAAAGACATCAGGATGAACCTCTACGTTGACCTGACGACAAGCATGACATCGCATGCATGGCCTGTCATGCTCCGATCGACACAGAATTGCCTGAAGCAGTCTTTTAACACAGGCGCGTTTCCCAAGTCCTTCAGATCCAGTGAATAAAAAAGTTCGACCCCAAAAATAGCCATGGCGTTCGGATTTTTGCAAATGGTCCCAAATCAACTGCTGCCATGGATAAGGTGGTGCCCCCCATGGGGGCATGACTGGATTCATCGGCGTTCAATCATTACGATGGATCCAGTCCAACAGGATGGAATAAAGCGCCGCGCTCACCTGGGCAATAGAACATCCGGCATCAATAATCCGATATCGTTCAGGACAACGTCTGGCACGTCGCAGATAGATAGACCGAACTTTTTCGTGGTAGTTTCCATGGCGGCTCTCCATACTATCCGCAGCGCCACGATTATGAATTCTTTGCGCTAACAGTTCAGGTGAAGCATCGAAAAGCAGTACAAGATCAGGCTGGTATGGCTCAACCAGCCATTGGCTGAGTTGATCAATGTAACGCGTTTCTACGCCCGCTGCGCCCTGATAGGCATAACTTGCGTCGACAAAACGATCGCATACGACCCAGATACCCTGTTCGATCGCTGGAGCGATCACCGTTCGAATATGCTCAACCCGTGCAGCGAACAACAGGAGCAGTTCGGTTTCCGGCGCCAGCGTGTTTTCGCCACAGAGAAGCCATTCGCGTGTTTTATCTCCCAGTGGGCATCCCCCTGGTTCTTTGGTTAATATGGCCCGAATACCCTGCTCCTGCAACCACTCCAGAATTTTACCCGCCTGTGAGCTTTTGCCTGCTCCATCGCATCCCTCCAAAGCTATCAGGCATCCCCTGCGGTCAGATAGTAAGGTGGGTTCCGAAGTGTTCACCCGCCGCACCGTTTCTGGTAACGGCAAACCGCTTGCAGGTGCTCCCTCAGCGTTGTTGAAAACTCGTGGGTTCCATCGCCTCTGGCCACAAAATAAAGTGTAGTCTCATCCATGGGATGGAGCGCTGCCATAATAGAATCCTTGCCGGGCAAAGCAATAGGCGCAGGCGGCAAACCACGCACGACATAAGTATTGTAAGGATTCGGATCACGCAGATCCTTTTGGGTTATGGGGCCCTTGGCAGCATAGCCTCGCGCATAATCCACCGTTACATCCATCTGCAGCCGCATGCCTCGTTCAAGACGCCGGTAAATGATTCCGGCAATCATGGGCTTTTCATCGGCGACAGAGGTTTCCTTTTCAACGATGGATGCCACAATTAACGCTTCATAGGGCGATCGCGCAGGCAATCCTGACGCCCTTCGTTCCCAGGCTGTATTTAATATTTTCATCATCGCCTGATGCGAACGTTCGAACAACTGGCTTGAGGCTAAGCCTCTTTCAAAAGCATAGGTTTCTGGCAGGAAAAGCCCTTCAACTGAAGGATAATCCCGCATTGAAACATATCGCAACAATTCCTCTGGCGAAAGCTTTTTATCGGCAGAATCCAGATAGGGATTCTGCCTGATGGCCGCCAACAGGTCTTCAATGCGCCAGCCCTCAATAATGGTGAAATTATGGCGTATGGACCTGCCAGCCACAATGATATCGAGAAGTTCGACGGCAGAAGCTCCTTTTGGAATATGGTATTCTCCAGCTTTTATGCGCGAAGCTCGTCCCTGAACTCGTCCCAGCAACTCAAGCGCCCATGCCGGAATTTCAGTTGAACGTCCGATTTTTACGGTCACCGCTCGCATATTGCTGCCAGGCTCGATCCATAAAATATAGTTATTCTCATCAATGATGGCACGATGAGATAATCGGTAGAACCACGCCCCGCCCAGAGTCAGGAAAAGCAAAACCGCTGCCAGGAAAACCAACAGCATTTTCCACCGGTTCGGTATGATATTTTTTGGCATTCGGGTCATAGCTCCTTTCATTTGGAGGAAGTACACGGAAACTCATGGGCATGATCACGAATACCATCATATATTTGTTGAACCCGCGCTTCGTCTTTCATCGCACAAGGACGCGCACCAATCGCACGTACGCGCCACACGCCACGAACAGCGTTGGTCAGTAGAATCTCGTGGGCATCATAACATTCACTTATGCGTATGGAACGCTCAATGGTCTCCACTCCAATCTGCCGGGCGACCTGAATCAAACGGGCACGCATCGTTCCTTTGACACCGCTGTGATCAAGCAATGGCGTCAGCAGTTGCGATCCGGTATAAAGAAAAATATTCATGCTGGTCGCACTGATGAGATTTCCATCATCATCGAGCATCAAACCTTCGTCGGCTTGAGCCTGACGGTATTCCGAAGCAGCCATTACCTGTTCGAGGCGCCCAAGGTGCTTGATGCCGGCTAGAGAAGTATTGACGCTGCAACGGGTCTTACATGGGATTACCCGGATTGGAGTGGGCAGGCGTTCTTCGGGGGATCCCTTCAGCGGATAACGATAAATGATCCGGATAGCCCGGGAATTTACAGGAATCGCATACCCACGTTCATTCATTTCCCGTGTCATGATCAGCTTTAATATACTTGATGGCTGGCCGGAACCCATACGGGCAATCGCTGTTAATTCCGCCCTTAGATCGTCCTGTTGTGGCAGTGGCAAGTTCAGGGCCTTGCATCCAACTGTCAGTCGATCCCAGTGCCATTTCCAGCCCAGTGGGCCATTGTGGTCCGCCCGCATGGTCTCAAACAGGCCATCACCATAATGTAAACCACGAACCAACCATGCCGCGTGATCACACCACTGACCGTCCACAAAACATTGGATCCGCGGATCGTTCATGATGGGATAGCGTTGAAAACGCGCAACAATCCCGCAGCCTTGGCTTCCGTCTCCAGCAGCTCTCGACCCGGGTCCGAATCGTGAACGATTCCAGCGCCACAGGAAAAATGTCCTTCCTTCCCTTGAAGGACCCAGGTTCGTATTAAAATGTTGAGATCCATATCCCCATTGTGGTTGATATAACCCATAGAACCAGTATAAGCGCTCCGACCCCGATTCTCGAGTTCGGCAATGATTTCCATGCAGCGAATTTTCGGACAGCCCGTAATGCTCCCGCCTGGGAAAATGCTGCGAATAATATCAAGCATGGAGCAATCCGAACGCATCCGTCCCCTGATATTGGAAACCAGATGATGGACATAGGCATAGCTTTCCACAGTCATCAATTCACTGACATGAATGCTTCCAGGCAAGCATACGCGCCCCAGATCGTTTCTTTCCATGTCCACCAGCATCACATGCTCGGCTCTTTCCTTGACATCATTGAGGAGTGTTTCCCGCAATGCGCGGTCTTCCTCTACAGACGCTCCCCGTTTACAGGTTCCAGCTATGGGGCGGGTTTGCATAAAACATCCGCGTTTTTCCACCAGCCGCTCCGGAGAGCTGCTGACGACAACAGATTTTTGCCAATGCGATATCCCCGAAAACCCGCCCGGATTGGATCGGTGCAAATCATGATATAAAGCCACTGGAGAAGGACTATGCCGCCATTGAGCTCGCCACATCCTTGAGAGATTAGCCTGGAATATGTCTCCAGCATCAATATAGCGTTTCGCGGCAGCAACGTTATCCATAAAACGAGATTCGGCTTCAACCGCCCAGTGGGCTGGTTCTGCCAGTCTCGCAGCAGGTTCTTTTCCCCGTACTTTCTCGCAAAAACGTACATCGCGGATAATTTGGCGTAAAAGATCTTCAGCCCCGGTTTCGGCAAGTGCATAACAGCGCTGTTGCAAACGGTCACGAATCACAGCGGCTCTATGACGGCTGGCGAAAGCAAGAGGCAGATCATCCTCTCCAGCAGGCAAATGACGCAGGCGAGGTTCCAGAACTCCGGCAAACTCATAGCCGAAAAATACAAACCAACCGCCACGGAAAGGTATATCAACCTTGTTCAGCCCTGAGCCAAGCGAAGGCGCAGAAGTCAATGAACTTAAAAAACGTAGAAAATTATCCTGGCTTTTGGTTGTCTGATCACATTGATACCACTGCTCCGGAAAAGCAAACAGCATATCAAAACGGATCTCTGCGCAAACCGTACCGCGACTCTCGAGCAAATGGGGATAACGCTCATGGTTCAGTTGAATCAGTTCGAGGAAATCAATCGAATCCGGCAGTTCAGCCGTGGAATAGGACATGGATGATGCGATAACATTGAGCCGCCAATTTATGACCAGCGTCGAAAAACAAGCGTCCCGTTCGTGCCACCAAAGCCAAATGAATTGGAAAGCGTGTAATTGATGGAACCAGCGCGGGAATGATGGGGAACATAGTCCAGGTCACATTCGGGATCAGGATGATGCAGATTGATAGTTGGCGGAGCAACCTGATCCTGCATCGCGAACACACAGAATACAGCTTCAGCAGCGCCCGCAGCACCAAGCATATGTCCTGTGGACGATTTGGTAGAACTGACCATCAATGACCTGGCATGGGATCCGAACACTTGATGGATGGCCCGCGTTTCCGCTACGTCACCGGCACGCGTTCCCGTACCATGGGCATTGACATAATCAATATCGGAAGGATTGATTGCAGCGTCTTTTAGCGCCAGTTCCATGCATCGGGCAGCACCGCTGCCATTCACGCTTGGCTGGGTAATATGATAGGCATCAGCGTTCATGCCAAATCCGATCAATTCCGCATAAATACGGGCATTCCTCGCTTGAGCCGTTTCAAGGGATTCCAGCATAAGTGCAGCAGCCCCGTCGCTCATAACAAAACCGTCCCGATCCTGGCTGAAAGGACGACAAGCCCCTTGAGGATCTTCATTGTGGCAGGAAAGGGCGCGGGCGGCACAAAAACCACCCAGCCCAAGAGGCGTAATGCAGTATTCTGCGCCTCCGGCAACCATAGCATCAGCATCACCGCAAGCGATCAGGCGAGCCGCCAGACCTATGTTATGGGTCCCGGTAGTGCAGGCAGTAACATTAGCGATATTTGGGCCTCTCAAACCCATCATAATCGATAAATTGCCCGAAATCATGTTGATGATACTACCTGGAACGAAAAAAGGTGATATTTTTCGAGGGGAATGATCCTTCAACAAAGCCAGATGGCTGGCTTCGATTCCCTCCAATCCACCAATGCCAGATCCAATAGATACCCCACATCGCTCCGCCCACGCGTCGGTTATTTCCACTTTCGCATCACGCACCGCCTGCGCGCCGACAGCGAGACCATACTGGACAAAGTGATCCATCCGCCTGGCATCCTTGGCCGCAACATACTGTAAAGGGTCGAATCCGTCAATCATGCCACCAAATCTCACCGGGAAACGGCTGACATCAAAACGCTCAATGGGCTTGATTCCGCTACGGCCTGCTACAACATTCTCCCACGATGAACGTGCGGTGAGCCCTACAGAACTAACCACGCCCATTCCCGTAACGACCACTCTTCGGCCAAGCATCATAACAACCTTATACAGATAGACTGGAATATCCTGATCACAGGATAGAAAAAGTTAATTACTTGCTTTCTCAACGTAGTTAACCGCGTCTTGAACTGTGGCTATTTTTTCTGCGTCGTCATCGGGAATTTCGCAACCGAATTCCTCTTCCAGCTTCATGATCAATTCAACAGTATCGAGAGAATCCGCGCCGAGATCATCTATAAACGATGAAGCCCCGGTGATTTCATCTTCCTTGATTCCGAGCTGATCAGCAATAATTTTAATCACGCGCTCTTCAATATTATCCATCCTGGTGCAAGCCTCCTAAATAAATTCAAAATACTGTATAAATGTTAATCTTCATTATAACATGAGTTTCAACATCTCATGGTGTATCCAAATGCAATTAAACCATCAGAAGCCCGCCATTGACATGAATGGTCTGTCCCGTGATATAACCCGCCGCCTCACTGCCAAGAAAAGCGACGGTGGCAGCAATTTCACCTGGCTGACCCATTCTGCCCAGAGGCACCCCGGAGAGAATAGCTTCGCGCTGTTGTTCATTCAGGGCAGCCGTCATGTCCGTCTCGATAAAACCCGGCGCAATCACATTGACGGTAATGCCTCTCGAAGCCACTTCCAGCGCCAGCGATCTGGATAACCCGCAAATCCCCGCCTTGGCCGCGGCATAATTGGCCTGACCCGCGTTGCCCATATGCCCGACCACCGAGCCTATGGTAATAATCCGACCCCAGCGGGCCTTGATCATGCCGCGCAAACAACGTTTCATAAGTTGAAATGTTCCCGTCAGGTTGACATTCAAAACTTCATTCCATTGCTGCATACTCATGCGCATCAACAGATTATCGCGTGTGATACCGGCATTATTGATCAGAACAAGCGGAGCGGAAAACTGGTTTTCAATCGCAGCTACCGTGTGCTCCAGCTGACTCTCATCCGCCAGATTGAGCGCATACCCGGCACCGGACCAGTTGTTCTTCTGTATTGCATCCTCTATAGCCGCAGCGCCTTCAGCAGTAGTCGCCGTACCTGCCACCGAATGACCCTGCTGAGCCAATGCTGAAAAAATAGCTTTGCCGATGCCGCGCGAAGCACCCGTCACCAATACTGTTCTCGTTTGCACCAGTTCTTAAATCCCCTGAAATTGACCAGAAAACCATGGGTTTTCTTCTTCATGTCCCCAATAAACCCGCCTACCCGCACACCAAACACACGAATTTCAATATTTAATGGTATCAGGGCATCCAATTTAATCAAGACCTATGCCATCATAACAGTAAATTAGAATATCACGATTAAAAATATGGTCGCATTCCAAGCTCCAGATCCTATATGAAAATCAGGAAGTGTAGCGATTTGAACCTCTCTATCATGATTGGGTCTATAATTTCGACAGATGCTGTGCCGTTAACGGTGCTGGCTGTTTAGCCACCTGATGCAGCATCAGATAAACTAAAGTTGACGCGCATGACAGTGAAAAAAAATACTGGAGTAATTTTTATGAACAGACAATCCTCTGCCGGATTTACCCTGATTGAACTGATGGTGGTTGTCGCTATTCTCGGCATTTTGGCCGCTGTCGTAGTTCCGCGTGTCATGGATCGGCCGGATGCTGCGCGAGTCGTAAAAGCCAAGCAGGATGTCCGCACACTTGAAAACGCCTTAAATCTTTACAAACTAGACAATTATACCTATCCTTCCACCGATCAGGGTATTGAAGCGCTCGTCGAGAAACCGTCTGGCATGCCGGAAGCACAAAACTGGCAGGAGGGAGGTTATATTGACCATCTACCCAAAGACCCATGGGGGAAACCTTATCAGTATCTCAATCCCGGTACGCATGGCGCACTCGACATTTATAGTCTTGGTGCCGATGGCATGCCAGGCGGCGAAGGCATTGACAACGATATCGGCAACTGGAATCTCGATACCTGACCTGATATTGGCGAATCAAGCTTATTCCAACCTATGAATTCAAACCACAACCGGGCAACCTGCAAATCCAACGCTGGCGATATGCTTTTCCATGGTCATGGAGCCGGGCGTAAGGAACCAATGAATCGAGAGACACCCGCTTCCGGGTTTACGCTCATCGAATTGCTGGTACTGATCGCTATCATTGGCATTCTGGTAAGCGTCGCCGCTTTGTCTATGGGAACCAATGGATACCAGCATCTGGTGGAAAAAGAATCGTCGCGTCTGGTGGCGGTCATGCAAATGATGTGCGATGATGCTATTCTTCAGGGTATACAACATGGCCTGCTGTCGGAGCCAGACCGTTATCAGGTGATCAGCATGCGCCACAAGGAATGGTTATATAATCCGGATGACAGGCTCTACGCACCCCATGTTCTACCTGAATCCATCCTTATAGAGTGGCGCTCGCATATTCCTGATTCCATGCCGTTACCACAAATGGATCAGGGTCAAATGGTGTTCCTGGCCTTATCCAGCGGAGAAAGTACGCCTTTTGAGGCTCAGGTACGTCATCGCGATCAGAATCAAACGTCCGGGATGACCATTCAAGGTAATGGATTATGCGGTATTTCGAAAGAAAAGCCAGACCGAACCCGCTAGTATTCAGGATCCAGCGGGGCTTTTCACTAATCGAAGTATTAATTGCTACGGTCATGCTGGCATTGATTCTCGGCGCGGTGGTACAAACCGCCGGTCAGTACACGCGCAGCGTCAATCATATCCATGAACACACAATCGCCCACTGGGTGGCGCTCAACACCCTGAATGATCTCCGTCTTGAACAGGAATGGCCTGAATGGAAGCATCGAAGCGGTGAACTGGATATGGCCGGACGCATCTGGATTTGGCAAGGCAACATCACAGAAACTTCCGTTCCGAATGTGCGTTTGTTGCGTGTGACCGTCGCAGCGGAAGAACGGCCCACCAATAGCGTGGCGCAAACAGAAATTCTCATAACCCGACCTTCATTGCAATGGTACACGCCCGATGGCAAACCGACCGGTGTTCCTGCTCAAAATCCGGAAGATGACAGCCTGACACCAGAACTCAACCATGGTGATTTGCGACGTTTGAAGCCCCCCGTTGAAACCAGAAGCCTGAAATGATTCATTGGTCTGTGCTTCACATCATTCGCCGACCTGATACGCGGCAAAAGATGCTGCCTCAATCTTCAAAAAGTTTCCTAATTACCAGCCTGGTTAAGCTCTTATTGGCTGTATATAATGCATGAACAACCCAAGTAGTGAATGGCTGCCTGGCGTACTCTTAAACCTATATTGAAGTACCAGGGAATAAATTATGTCTTTAACCGTACCTTGGAATAGCCAGCCGCTAAAAGAGTGGGGAAATAAATATGCAAAGGGAAAGTTTGTCGAAATTAACGGTTTACAAACACACTACATCGAAAAAGGTGACGGCGATGCGGTCATTTTTATTCACGGATTTTTTTATGATTCCTTTCAATGGATAAAAAATATCGATGCGTTTGCGAAAAAATATAAAGTATATGCCATTGATCTGTGGGGTTTTGGTTATAGCAGCCGTGAGCCCTTAGATTACTGTTATCAGCTTTATGTTGACCAAATACTTGAATTTATGGACAACATAGGGCTTGAAAAAGCAACTCTTATCGGTCAGTCCATGGGCGGTGGAACCGCAATTCGATTCAGCGTGCTAAATAAAGACCGAGTGAATAAAATTATTTTGGTTGATCCTGCCGGAATGCCCATGTCTCTGCCTCCCGGTACAACCCTGTTTCTGAAAACCAATATGGGTGAGAGGTTGTTTAATTTGGATAACGATTTCATTCGTAAGAGTATGTTGAGATGGGGCTGGATTCATGATAAAAGCATGGTGACTCAAGACTATTTTGATAACGTTACCCGCTTTCATAAGATCAAAGGAACTACTGAGGTTTTGATGTCCATCATGAAAAAGCAATATCTCGACAAACTGTACGATGACATCGTGCGATTAGGACAGATGGATGTGCCCAGGCTCTTGGTTTGGGGAGAACAAGATAAGGGGATTCCTTTAACACTTGGCTTGGAAATGAATAAACTGATCAACAGTACCCAATTTGAAATCTTTAGTCCGGCGGGTCATGTGCCTAACTACGAACAGGCTGATGAGTTTAATCGGGTTGCTTTAAAATTTTTGGCTTCGTGAATTCGCTGCTGTTTTTCCGTCTTTTCCACTAAGGAACCTCTGATCAAGTCTGGACGAAGGTAATTGTTCATTATGTTCAGATTCCAGGCGACAATTGCACGGGTTAAGCAGGACTATTGCGAAGATTTACAACAATGAAGCTGGACATAATGGACGCAAAATACGAGTTTATGACTTGTTCAATTGTGTCGATGCCAGAAAAGCTTCTGAAGACAGGTTTGGAATAGATAGTGATTAGGAAAGGTTTCACCCTTTTGGAAATGCTCATCGCCGTATCTATTTTTGCCATCATCGGCGCCATGGCTTTTAATGGATTAAATCAACTGCTCAAAAATGAAGAAATTTTACATGTGCGCATGGTTTCTCTCCAGATACTACATAAAACATTTATAACCATGCAGCGTGACCTAAGCCAGGCAAGCGCCAGACCGGTGCGTGACCCATTGGGCGCCGAACAGGATGCTTTCATCGCCAGCCAGCGCAATACCTATTGGCTTGAATTTACCCGCTCTGGGCGTAACAATCCCCTGGGATGGCGCCGCAGCGCAATGATGCGGGTAGCTTATGCTATTGAGGACGATCAATGGGTACGCTATTTCTGGCCTGTTCTGGATTCGGCGCCGGGAATGCAGCCTGAGCGGGATGTATTGTTATCAGGCATCCGGGTACAGACCATTCGTTTCCTTGGCGAAGAACATGAATGGTTTCAAACCTGGCCACCCCCCAGCGTCGAGAAAAATAAAGGTATGACCATGCTTCCCAAAGCTGTAGAATGGATCATGGACGTGCCTTATTTCGGCTCCGTGCGCCGAATTGTGGTACTGTCATCATGAACCGTCAGCGAGGCGTAGCGCTTCTGACCGTCATGATGGTACTGGCGACAGCCGTTGCACTCGCCTCATTAATGGAATCGGAAAATGTCACCGCCATGCGGCGCAGCGAAGCCTGGCTGATTGCCGAAACCCAATTGTTATACGCCAGAAGCGCGGAAAACTGGGGGTCTGCACTTTTACTGGCTGATCTTCTGGATAACAATAACGATCATCTCGGTGAGCCGTGGGCCATAAAAACAACCTCACCCATCACTCCGGGCATTGGAGTTGAGGGCAAAATGCAGGATCTCCAGGGTCGATTCAATATCAACAATTTACAAGCGATCTCTCCGAAAGCCGAAGATACGGCTTACGCCGAAGTTTTCACCCGTCTGCTCGAAGAACTTGAGTTACCGGCCACCTTGATCCCCGCCATTCTGGACTGGCTGGATCACGATAGCGAAGCCCGCATTCCTTTTGGAGCAGAAGACGATTATTATCTCTCGCTCGACCCGCCATACCGCAGCGCGAACCGATTGATGACCCATATCAGCGAATTGCGTCTGGTAGCTGGAGTAGACTCAGGCACTTTCGATAAAATACGCCCCTATATCAGCGCATTACCCACAACCACGCCCATTAACGTGAATACAGCCCCTGCTCTGATTTTGCAATCACTGCATAAAGAAATAACCCTGGAACTGGCGGAGCAATTGATCACCTCCCGTCAGAATGAACCTTTTGCCAAAGTTGAGGATTTTCTCCGGCTCGATCCCTTGGCAGGCATTTCAATTCCAAAGGTTTTGCTGAGCGTCGATAGCCGGTATTTTCTCCTTGATGCGCGGGTACGCATTGGCGACCGAACACAACATTATCATAGCCACCTGGCGCGTTTTAGCGATAGAATTGAACGTCTTATGTGGTCTCAGGTGCCAGATTAATGATAGCGCCTTATCTGCTCGCGCGCATCCTGCCGCAAGGCTTCGAACAAACCGTAGAATGGGTCTCAACCGATGGCCTCTCCGTTGAGACAAGCGGACGCGGATCATGGAATGACCTGCCGGGCTATGAGGCGCCCTCACGGATATTGCTGGTTCCGGGGGAATCAGTCCTGGTTACGCGCATTCATGTACCCAGTCGCCGGAAATCCCAGATCATTCAAGCTGTCCCTTATCTGCTGGAAGAACAATTGGTCGGCGATCTTGATGCCTCGCATTTTGCCATTGGTTCTGATAGGGGCGGTCAGAATTATCCAGTGGCTGTAGTTGCCCATGCCGAAATGCAAGGCTGGCTGGAAGAAGCTCGCGATCATGGCCTGGAGAAGCAAGTCATACCGGATTTTTTGGCGCTGCCTTTTGAGGAACATAGCTGGACGATGGTGTGTGAAGGTGCGCGCATTTTGCTGCGCACTGGACATGATAGCGGATATGCGATTCATCCCGATACCCTGCCAGTTCTCCTTGAAAGTTTGGAAACCGAGGTGAAAGACAGCAACAGGCCTAAGATCATTTGCTACGCAGCGGAAAAACAACTGCGCAGCGCTCAAGAACTTTTGACAGACTGGCAAGCATCCGGCGGTGAAGTGGTTTACCGAACGCTGCGCCATTCCTGGCTGATACAGTGCATCACTGAAATACCGTCTCAACTACCGAGTTGGTCTCTGGCCCAGAATTCCTATACACCGATGGCTTCATCTCGCTCTAAAAGATTTTTATGGGTGGCAGCCGGACTTTTGCTTTTCAATATACTGATCCATACCGGAAGCCAGTGGCTGACCTGGCAAAAATTATATTCAACCAACCAGCAATTAACCCGGCAGCGAGAACAACGCTTCCATGATGCCTTCCCGGGGATCAAGAAACTGGTGAACCTGCCGGCTCAGGCTGAAGCGGAAATCAATCGTCTGCGCCGAATGTCAGCCAGCAATGGAGAAACCGGATGGATGGATATGCTATCGGTGCTGGGAACTGCCATGAATGGATTGAACGCCTATGAAGTCGAAGCCCTGACTTACCAAAACGGTCAACTTGAAGTGCGCATGGCGCTTGATTCTCTGCAAAGCTTTGAACAGGTGCAAAACCGGGTTAATGCCCACAACCTCTATGAACTGAGCGTCATTTCAGTCCAACAGACCGATAACGGAATCCAGATGCGCGTTCAGATGAAATCCTGAGCATAACCGAAGCATCAAGCAGATCATTTCTCATTAATATAATTTCAGAGTTCAACCCAGGATGATCCTATTGAAACAATGGTGGCAACAACTAAGCAAAAGAGAGCAGGTATTGCTGACATTCGGGGGATTTGTGGCGGTGAATCTGATGTATTACGCTATTTTTCTAGCGCCGTTATCTGAAAGCATTGAGAGACAAAAGCGCCAGATCGCAGCCCAACGAAACGAGCTGCACCAGCTTGATATCCTGGGACAACAAGCCATAGCGCTGCGACAACAAAAACGGACACGCCCTTCTACACCGGTTGGCAATATGTTGCGTTTTGTCGACCGCAGTGCGCGAGAACATGGCATTGCTTCCGCCATTCAAAGGGTGCGCCCCGATTCCGAACGTTCGGTACGCCTCTGGTTCTCCCAGGTACCTTTTCCAAAATTACTGCAATGGCTGGATACGATTGACCGCGATTATGGCGTTTATATGGAAAGCAGCCAGTTGCAACGCGGCGGCGACGCCCCCGGACTGGTTGAAGGACAATTAAAGCTGACCACTGCGACTCTTGAGTGAATAGTGTGCATTCAAGTGTATCGGCAAACCAAACGATTATAATTGATTGAGAAATGTAACAACTCAAACTTTCATACTGGATTCAGGTCTGTTATGTGTGATCGGTCGAGATCTATTTTGGTGGCACGGTATTTGAATACTTCGAGATTATGAAAAAAAACCAGAACAACGCCATGGTTATGATTGCCCTGTCTGGGGGCGTGGATTCAGCAGTCAGTGCCTGGCTGCTGAAAAGAGCAGGTTGGCGCGTAGAAGCGTTGTTTGCACGCAACTGGCCAGATGATGAATACTGCACTGCTCGCTCCGATCTTGAAAGCGCGCTCGAAATCGGAGCATTACTCGATATCCCGGTCCATCAGATTGATATGAGCGATGCTTATACAAGCAGGGTTTTTGCATCTTTTCTCGAAGAACACCGCAAAGGGCGCACGCCGAATCCGGATATTCTGTGCAATCGAGAAATCAAGTTTGACCTGATGTGGCAGTACGCCAAACGCTTAGGCGCAGATTTTCTGGCTACCGGGCATTACGCGCGCATCTTGAAGCGCGGGTCGGAATGGGAATTGCACAAAGGCGTCGATCCAGCCAAAGATCAAAGCTATTTCCTATGTGCCATCAAACATGAAATACTGCCCAGGATATTGTTTCCCGCAGGTCATCTCACCAAATCGAAAGTTCGGCGTATCGCCATGGAGCAAGGCTTTCCCAACCACGATCGCCCGGGAACAAGCGGAATCTGTTTTGTTGGCGAGCGCCCTTATGCTGATTTCGTAAAACACTATCTCCCGGCTCTTGAGGAAGGACCCATGTACGATGATCAGGGTCGCCTGCTTGGGAAGCATCAGGGTTTGGGCTGTTATACCATAGGTCAAAGGTCCGGCCTGGGCATTGGAGGGCAGAAGCAGACATCAAGCGAGCCCTGGTATGTCCTCGATAAGAATCCCGATGCCAACAGCCTTATCATCGGTCAGGGACGAAATCATCCGCGCCTGTATCACCGCGCACTTATTGCAAATTCCATGAACTGGCTAATGGATCATCCTCCCGTCCTGCCCATGCACTGCCAGGCCAGCAGCCGTTACCGTCAGCAACCCAGCGAATGCATGATAGAGCGTGCAATCCACGACAACGGAGAATTTCCGGTGATTTTCGATGCGCCGCAAAGAGCGCTAACGCCTGGACAAGCGGTGGTATTCTACCAAGGCAGCCGTTGTCTTGGAGGCGGCGTTATTGACAGGCTTCGCTCTCCTTCCCTCCACAAGCAACTTGAAACGGAATCTCTCCATGCAACACACCTGGGCTGAACGGTCTCTGGCATTAGCCGGAATGTTTCAATGCATCCATCTGATCAATCAGATCGCATTGAATGGGAGTCATGACGAAGCCGAGGCTGAACCTTTATTGAAAAGCCTTTTTCAATTCGAGCCCGTCACCGTTGAAGACGTATACGGCGGTACTTCCGGGCTCAAGGAAGGGCTTCGTATCGTTGTGAATTACTGCCACGGTCTGCGTACGTCCATACCGGTGGATTGCGACCGCTATTTGCTCGGACTGATCACGCTTGAATCAAAACTCAGAAGAAATCATGACATGATCCAGCATCTGGAACTGGAATTGCCTGCGCTGTTCCGACAGAAAGACGAAAGAAATATGCAGGAGTTGGTGCCCGATCTGGCTCGATTGTATCTGGGAACCGTGGGCAAATTGAGGCCTCGCATCGTGGTAAAAGGGCGTAAAGCACACCTGGAACAGGAACAATCCACCGCCACAGTACGAGCTTTACTATTTGCGGGTATTCGTTCAGCCTGGTTGTGGCGCCAACTTGGCGTCAATCGCCTTGCACTGATATTTTACCGCTCGACTCTGGCGCAGGAAGCACAGCGCTGGCTGCATCATGTCGATAAAATGGTATGATAGCCGCAATATTTCCTGGTTACAATCGAATCATTCCCCGATATTTATGATGAATCACGGTTCAGGATGAGTGCAGGCTTATCCAATTCAAACCATTGCAGCATTGGTTTCATCATACGTCAATCAGCAAAGTGGAAAGAAAATCGGGTATATCGATGCCTGATGAATTGCAATAACGCGTGTTTCGTTACCAGCTTCTGAATGAAGTTGAACAAAACTCGTAGATCCCTGACTGAATCAACTCTATCAGGATTTTTAGGAGATTATCATGAAAAATACTATGAATGCCAAATCGATATTAGCGGTGGGTGGTGAAGAATATCAAATTATGCGCCTCGGCGCGCTCGAGCCCGATTTCGGGGTTTCACGTTTACCCTATAGCCTGAAAATCGTGCTTGAAAACCTCCTTCGGCATGAAGATGGCATCAATATACGCAAAGAACATATCGAAGCACTGGCCCAATGGCAACCGGTAGCTCAAACAAGAGAAGAAATTGCTTTTTCACCCAGCAGGGTGATCCTGCAGGATTTTACAGGCGTACCATCTTTGGTAGATCTGGCGGCGATGCGTAATGCCATGCAAGCCCTTGGTGGCAATCCCCAATTCATCAATCCCCTGGTTCCGGCGGATCTGGTCATTGATCATTCGGTTCAAATCGATGTCTATGGCACGCCGGATGCCTACCAACGCAACGCCGAAATCGAGTTTGAGCGCAATAAGGAACGGTACGCCTTTTTGCGTTGGGGTCAGCAATCGTTTAATAATTTTTCGGTAGTGCCTCCTGATACCGGCATTGTGCACCAGATCAATCTGGAATACCTGGCACGCGTGATTTTTCAGCGCGAAATCGACGGCGAAAAATGGGCTTATCCCGATACGCTGGTAGGCACCGATTCCCACACCACCATGATCAATGGGCTGGGCGTTCTTGGTTGGGGCGTCGGAGGCATCGAAGCCGAAGCCGCCATGCTTGGACAACCCATTACCATGCTGATCCCCAATGTAGTGGGATTCGAATTTAGCGGCAAGCTCAGCGACGGGGTAACTGCTACCGACCTGGTGCTGGTGGTTACCAAAATGCTGCGCGAGAAAGGGGTGGTAGGGAAATTTGTGGAATTCCATGGTGATGGGTTGTCGCAACTCTCTCTGGCAGATCGCGCCACGATTGCTAATATGGCGCCAGAATATGGCGCTACCTGCGGAATCTTCCCCATTGATCAGGAAACCATCAATTATCTGCGCTTGACCGACCGCGATGAAGCCCAGGTTACGCTGGTGGAAGCCTATGCCAAAGCACAGGGACTATGGCGGGAGGAAGGTGTCGAAAGCGCGCTTTATTCAGATACCATGCAATTGAATCTGTGTGAAATCGCCCCCGGCCTGGCCGGTCCTCGCCGACCGCAGGATCATATCAGCCTCAATAATGTCAAAAATGTTTCCGCCAAAACGATTGATGAATTTCATGGCGGACAGTATCACAAGGCAAACTCGGTCGAAATGAACGGAGAAACCTTTGATCTGGAAGATGGTGATGTGGTGATCAGCTCTATTACCAGCTGCACCAACACTTCCAATCCCAGCGTACTTATAGCAGCAGGGCTCCTTGCGAAAAATGCCGTCGCCAAAGGGCTTGGCTCCAAACCCTGGGTGAAAACCTCCCTGGCACCTGGTTCTATGGCGGTCACCGAATACCTCAACCATGCCGGTTTGACGCAAGCTCTGGAAGCGCTCGGATTCCATCTGGTTGGTTATGGCTGCGCCACGTGTATCGGAAACTCTGGTCCTCTCGCCGATCCCGTGGGGCAGGCTATCGAAGAAAAAGACCTCGTAGTCAGCGCTGTGTTGTCGGGTAATCGCAATTTTGAGGGCAGAATTCATCCGCTGATACGCATGAATTTTCTTGCTTCTCCGCCGCTTGTGGTAGCCTATGCCCTGGCTGGAACAACGCGCTTTGACTGGGAAAACCAGCCTCTGGGGCAGGATAAAGAAGGTGAAGCGGTCTTTCTGAAGGATATATGGCCCAGCCAGCAATCCATCATTCAGGCGGTTCACGATCATGTGCAAAAAGAAATGTATGCGCGAGTTTATGGCAAGGTATACGAAGGCAATGACCAATGGCGCAGCATGGAAATAGCGAAAGATAGCCTGTATGCATGGGATGATACTTCTACTTATGTCAAAAATCCGCCCTATTTTGAAGGTATGAGCCTTGAACCCACACCGCCGGGCGATATTGATTCTGCCCGCGTGCTGGCGCTGCTGGGCGATATGATCACCACCGACCACATTTCACCCGCCGGCTCGATTCCCGTCAAAAGCCCTGCCGGTCAATATCTGATCGAACATGGCATTGAGCCAAAGAATTTCAATTCCTATGGCTCTCGGCGCGGAAATCATGAGGTAATGATGCGTGGAACTTTTGGCAATGTGCGATTGCGCAATCGCTTGGCGCCAGGAACCGAAGGTGGCTGGACTACCTATTTCCCTGACGCTGAGCAGATGAGCATTTATGATGCGGCCATACGCTATCAGAAAGCAAATGTGCCATTGGTTATTCTGGCGGGCAAGGAATACGGCGCGGGTTCATCGAGGGACTGGGCGGCCAAGGGCACCATGCTGCTCGGAGTGCGCGCCGTTATAGCACAAAGTTACGAGCGCATCCATCGTTCCAATCTGGTCGGGATGGGCATTTTGCCGCTACAGTTCAATGAAGGGGAGAGTGCCGAAACGATCGGACTGAACGGGAATGAGAAATTTTCAATCGGCATCCCCGATCCTGGCGACTCCAGCGTCGATGTCGTGGTGGAAAATGAAGATGGGCAACGCCAGACTTTCAGCGCCCGGATCAGAATCGATTCGCCAATGGAATGGAAGTATTACCAGCATGGCGGCATTTTGCTGTATGTGTTGCGCCAACTTGCCACACAGCAATAACAAGCGCTGATTTATTCGCATAGCGATACGTGGGTGCAGCGTATATCACACCGGAATCGCCGAAATACACATAGGCGCGGGCGTCTTGGATTCGCGCCTATGTGTAGTTATAGAACTGGTATTGATCCGTCTTCTGTAACGCTGCGTCATAGAAGGTTATAGAATTTTAACTTCTCAATAGTGTTGCTGCTGGATTTGTTCCAGTCCAACGGATAAAACAAAGAAAAGGGTATTTTTATGCCAGGTGAATCCTTTCATGTTGAAGTTCGACCCAATATTCCGGCGCAATTNGCCCGGATGCCTGATTTGGCGCATAACCTGCTTTATACNTGGGATCGGCGTATTCGACGTTTGTTTGCCCGGATCGACCCCATCTTATGGCACGAGTGTGGGCATAATCCCAGAGTCTTCTTGAGGCGCTGTTCCCAGGCGCGCCTTGAAGATCTGGCAGAAGACCGTTCATTCCTTGATGAGTACCAGCGCACCCTGGCGATGTTTGATGGCTATCAGAAAGAGCGCCCGTCACCACTTGTCAAGCAACATCTAAAGCCAACCGATGATCTGGTGGCTTATTTCTGCCTCGAATACGGCTTGCATGAGAGCCTGCCCATCTACTCGGGAGGATTGGGCATTCTGGCAGGCGATCATTGCAAAGCTGCCAGTGATCTTGGCTTGCCGTTTGTTGCAGTCGGTTTGTTGTATCGGCAGGGTTATTTCCATCAGGAAATCGCGGCGGATGGTCAGCAGGTGGCTATTTATGCCTCCACCGATTTTGATGCGCTGCCTCTTAATATCTGTGTTGATGATCAGGGCGCAGAAATACATGTGGCGACATGTTTTCCCGGTAGAGACGTCTATTGCCGCATATGGGCGGGCCGCCTGGGGCATATCACCATTTACCTGCTCGATACCGATCTGGAATGCAATCAGCCTGAAGATCGCGCCATCACCCATCAATTATATGGAGGGGGCAAGGAAACCCGAATCATGCAGGAAATGCTGCTGGGTATCGGTGGCGTCAGAGCTTTACGCAGCCTTGGACTTCGCCCCACAGCATGGCACATGAACGAAGGTCACGCTGCATTTATGGTGCTGGAACGCTGCCGTGAAGCCATCCAGAAAGGACTGGATTTCGATGCTGCCATGGAATCCGTTGCCTGTGCTCACATTTTCACCACCCACACCCCGGTACCAGCCGGTCATGATATTTTTGATTCCAATCTGGTGCGCCATTATCTTGATCCCCTGGTCGCTCAGCTCAACATCGGCATGGATGCCTTTCTGGCTCTGGGGCATTCCGCCCAGGCCGAATATGGTTTCAACATGACGGCACTGGCCATGCATGGCGCACGCTTTTTCAATGGTGTCAGTCGCATTCACGGCAACGTAGCCTCGATTATGGAAGGTTATATCTGGCCGGAACTTGCGCCAGAAGACAATCCCATCAACTATATCACCAATGGTGTTCATGTCCCGACCTTTCTTCACCAGGAATGGGCCAACCTGTTCAATGTCCACGCCTTTGACTGGACCAGCAGGATGCTGGATAATTCTTTCTGGGATCAATCCGTCGAGGACATCGACGATTATCGTTACTGGAGCCTGCATCAATCCATTAAATCGGATTTGCTGGCTTATGTGGGTCGGCGAGTTCGTAAGCAGCTTAAGCGCAATCGGTTGAGCGCCCATCATATCCAGCGCAGAACGCAGTATCTGCATGCCACCCAGTCCGATATTCTGGTAATGGGTTTCGCACGTCGTTTTGCAACCTATAAACGGGCCATGCTGCTTTTTCATGACCAAGAACGCCTGGCGCGACTTCTCAATGATCCAGCCCGCCCTGTCCTGTTGCTCTTTGCAGGGAAGGCTCATCCTAAAGATGAACCTGGTCAACACCTGATCCGATCATTATGCCAGTTATCCGAGCAGCCGGAATTTGAGGGCAAGGTGGTGATGATTGAGGATTATGATCTGGCTCTAGCCCGGTATATGGTCGCCGGCGTAGATGTCTGGCTCAACAGCCCTGAATATCCTCTTGAAGCCAGCGGAACTTCCGGGCAAAAAGCTGCTATCAATGGCGCACTGAATTTAAGTGTACTCGATGGCTGGTGGGGCGAAGGTTACAATGGTGATAATGGTTGGGCGATCCGCCCTGCCAATATTCAAGATGATCCCGCTTTGCGAGACCGAATCGAAAGCAGAGAAATGATCGATATACTTGAGGATGAAGTCATACCAACGTATTTCGCGCGTGGCAACGCGGGGTATAGTCCACGATGGGTGCAAAAATCGAAGAATTCCATGAAAACCATGATGCCAGAATTCAATGCCCAAAGGATGGTCGGCGATTATCTGCAACGTTTTTACGGTCCCGCCACGCGGCAGAACTGGCGCATCAATGAAAACAATTCCGAACAGGCTGTCCACCTGGCGCGTTGGAAACAAAAAATACGTTCGTGTTGGTCAGGTGTCACCCTTGAACTTTCAACAAGTCCTGCTACCGTTATCCATACCAAGCAAACCATGCATATTGAAGTCAAGGTCAGGCTCCATGGTTTAACGCCCGAGGATTTATGCGTTGAATCATTGTTTGGGCTTAATGCTCATGGAGAAGATCTGGTCAACGAAGTGATCCATGAATTCGCTTATAAACATATGGATGGCGAATATGCGGTATTCGGACTCGAGTTTCTCCCTCCAAGAAATGGCTTGTTGCACTACAAAGTGAGAATGTATCCGAACAATGTGTTTCTAAGTCATCCTTTTGAAATGGGTTGTATGCGTTGGCTGTGATTTGAATTGAGCTGAGGGTGTTATTAAGGGGAAAAACGGCAACCAGGTATCATTGGGTGCATCAACGTTTTTCCCCTTAGGGAACCGTATATTCCCGTAACAATCTGCTTGAACTATCAGGTTTCGTTTGAGGGAATACGGGTGACAGGTTTTTTATAATTCGAGCTCGGGATATCGCCAGATATAGATGGAAACGCCTAGCCCAATGCAAAGCAATAAGATCCTGACTTGCCACAAGGGTACGATGGCTGAGGAAATTCCCATGGTTGGCCATATTGTGGCCAAGGTGTAGCACTTTGCCTTGCGAGGGATGCCTTTGCCATCCAGATAAGCCAGAATATACTTGCTTAAAACCGGGTGGGAAACCAGCCAGGTGTAAAAATTGTGAGAACTGCGTACATAGCATGCAGCGGCAAGCAACAGAAAAGGTGTAGTGGGTAATACAGGTAAAAAAATCCCCACAACCCCAAGGATAATTGAAATGCTACCAATTATTAATAGCAGTACACGAACCACTTTGCTTGAAACCAGTCGTGTATTTGGATGAGGGGGATCTGTCATTGCCATAATGCAAATTTAGCGCAAATGGACTTTAACTTTAAGATGAGTTGAATTGACAGTCTATTTTGGGGCCTGAACCAGCCAGCCATTTTTTCTCCGCATCCTCATCTTTCAGGTAAGGCATGCTGTCCTTAAGCCCTTTGATGCCCGCATCTACCGCATATTTTTTCTGTCCGGTCGCTCTGGAAATGCGCTTTTCCTGTGATAGCCGCGTCAGTGACCTGCTTGAATTCGCAGGGTTGTCTTATACGCAACGGTTCGACCTGCGGGGCTTCCGTGATCGGAAACTTATGCACCAGGCATTCGATTGGTGGCTACGGGTGGACTCGAACCACCGACCTCAGCATTATGAGTGCCGCGCTCTAACCGGCTGAGCTACGTAGCCGAATTGAATTGAGGATTTTCGCATATTTTCAATTCCGTGTCAAAATCAAAGCATCAACCCCTTGGGAACCTCTGAACAAGCCATAAACTCGGCACTTGTGTCCCTACTGGCTCAGCTTCGTTGTTGACAATCTTCGCAATAGGCTCTGCTAACCCGCGCAATTTATCTCGAGAATCTGAACATAATGAATCGCACCTGAGCTTCGTCCAGACTTGATCAGAGGCTCCCTTGTGCCCTGATTGATTTTACCATGCCGCTTAATTGCGGCATGCATCCATGTCATGGGTTTTCATTGACATCCAAACATTGCGGGTATTCGAGTGTCTCAATTCTTATCCGATGTGGTACTGATTGAACAACCGGTAGCATAAGCACCTGTACTTAATCCAGGCAGGTACACCCGTCCTTATTTGCCTTTGGCAACCCGGCGCAACATCTTGGGCGTGGCATGCCAGAGCAGAAGACCGTGAGATTGTCCCGACCATTCGATACATCCTATCGTTCCTTTCCTGAATTCCAACAGACACGCCTGTGGTTTTCCTGTAAGCAATCGCGATGCCAGAAATGNCAGATCGGGCTGATGTCCTACCAGGGCGATCCCGNCAGGATTCACAGTCAACATATGATTAAGCAACTCGGCATGATTGCCTCCAGGTGCCAACCTTTGTTCAATCTCAACTTCCACGCCGAGTGTATGGGCAATAATTTGTGCTGTTTGCTGAGCCCGCACCAAAGGGCTGGTGAGAATCTTCTGGCACCGCGGATCAAGCTGGAAAAACCCCTTGCTGGCGCTTTGCATTTTTTCGATGCCTTCGAGGGTCAAGGGTCTTTCTTCATCATTTTCCGCCAGCCCTTGCCCGAGTTCCTCAGCGATACCATGACGTACCAGATAACATAACATATCAATGTTTCTCCTTATTCTCGGCTCCAGATACTGATAATCGCCAATGAGCCAGTTTCTGATAGGCTGTGCCACGTTTTTCAGGCAGGCTGCGAAATAAAATCAATTCAGACAAATGCGTTGATTCTGATGGAAGTTCAACAGCAGGCAGCTTATATCGAGACTTGCCGCGCGCGATGGTTACATGAGGAATAAACTTCTTTTCCGGGTTTATGATAATATCGCACTGCTGACTTATATCCGCAACTGCATCACGGATAGCTATTAACGCAGGATCAGCACGCAACACCAGAACAAGCGCCCTGGGTTTTTCAGGCGATGGAAACCATTCAAAATGGCTCCATTCGATCATGGGTTTCTGCCAGTAATGATACTGTCTTTCAACGGCCTGGCAAAATTTAAGCAGCGCTTCTGGGGCAACGTCCCCCATAAATAGAAGGGTGATATGCCACTGCGCCGGAGCAACCCAGCGCAGAATTTGAAACTCGCGTTCCACACTGCGCCATTCGGATACCATCTGGAGCAATTTGTCCTGGCTGAATGGATCAAGATCCAAAGCAAGAAATGCCCGCATGTTTTGAACAACGACGGAATCGTCATTGGGTTTCATCATTGGGGAGCCTCTGATCCATTCATGAACTCGGTTCTTGCGTCGCTACTGGCCCAGTTTCTTCGTTGACAATCTTCGCAATATCCTGACGTACAACTTTCGCCTCGAATCTGAACATAAGGAGCCACAATCACCTGCGNCCAGAATCAATCAGAGGCTCCTTAGCCTNTCATGCGCATTGAATCGCTGGAAATGGAGACCATTACCNATTCTTAGACTGAAGCCATGGNGCGTTTTTTATTTTTGATTATGGACATACCGATTATACCATCCAAATAAACCCGGCCAGGGTATTTTTTGTCTATAGCGCCGTTTCTCGGCGACCTC